>Ga0302178_10004071_pt1 | contig 10738 bp, 7 predicted proteins | sample I_Palsa_E1_3_FD_198790 | JGI IMG/M metagenome (GOLD analysis project Ga0302178, IMG submission 198790) | Peat permafrost microbial communities from Stordalen Mire near Abisko, Sweden - I_Palsa_E1_3 | ecosystem: Environmental > Terrestrial > Soil > Palsa > Peat permafrost | place: Sweden: Abisko... | reverse complement strand
TCGACACGCGTCATCCCGAAGCGCTGGAGCCGTTACCCGACAACCGTTTGCCGGAAGAAGTCGTACCCGTTGTGCGCGCTTTGAACGCGTTGCTCGCTCGTCTTGCAACCGCGCTGGATACGCAAAAAGCTTTCGTCGCCGACGCCGCGCACGAGCTTCGCACGCCGCTCGCCGCCGTGCAGATCCAGTCGCAGCTGGTGGCGCGCGCAAAGGACGACGCGTCGCGCAAGGAAGCGCTCGACGACCTGCAAGCGGGCATCACGCGCGCCACGCGCCTGGCCGAGCAACTGCTTGCGCTCGCGCGCTCGGAACCTGACGGCAAGAGCGAGACCAAGCCGGTGGACCTGCACGCGCTGCTGGACGAATGCGTGGGCGCGTCCGTGCTGGTCGCGCAACAGCGCGGTGTCGACCTGGGCATTGAGGCGAGCGAACCGGCAACTATCTCCGGCGACGCCAATGCGTTGCGCGTGATGTTCAACAATCTCATCGATAACGCCACGAAATACACGCCTGATGGCGGGCGGGTGGACGTCTGCTTGCAGGTGAAAGACGGCAATCCCACACTGGAAATAGCCGACAGCGGCCCGGGTATCCCGGCCGACGAACGCGAGCGTGTGTTTGACCGGTTTTATCGCGCGGGAACGGGCGCGAGCCGGGCACGCACGGACGTGGCGGGCAGCGGCCTGGGCCTTGCGATCGTGCGCCGGATCGCGGTGCAGCATGACGCGAAAGTTTCGCTTGCCGAATCGAAAAGCGGGGGTTTGCTCGTCTCCATTCAATTCAGATCTGCTTTAACTACCCCGGTTTAAGTGCCCTTTAAGCGGCGCCCCGTACTCTTCGTTTCATTCTGAAGCGCATCCCCGAGGAGCACACGATGAAAGCGAAGATCATTTCCCGCAGCGCCATTGCGGTAGCCGTTGCCGTCGCCTTGTCGGCGGGTTACGTGGCCGGAAACCGGAATGTCCCGGCACCGCAGGTCATCACGCCGGCACAAGCCGCGATGATGCCGGCCGAAGCCGCTGCGAAGACCGGTATTCCGGATTTCTCCGGGCTGGTTGAAACCTACGGCCCGGCGGTCGTCAACATCAGCGCTAAACACGTGGTCAAGACCGCGTCGCGCCGCAATGGCATGAACGGTGGCGCAAGCGGTGGCAATCCGCAATTGCCGATCGATCCGAGCGACCCGTTCTACCAGTTCTTCAAGCATTTCTACGGTAATGGCGTGCCGGGCATGGGCGGCAACGACGGCCAGAACGCGTCCGATACCCCCAGCGAAAGCCTGGGTTCAGGCTTTATCGTGAGCAGTGACGGCTACATCCTGACCAACGCACACGTGGTCGACGGCGCGAACGTCGTCACGGTCAAGACCACCGACAAGCGCGAATACCGCGCGAAAGTAATCGGCTCGGACAAGCAGTCGGACGTCGCCGTGTTGAAGATCGATGCGAAGAACCTGCCGGTCGTCAAGATTGGCGACCCGAACGGCAGCAAGGTCGGCCAGTGGGTGGTCGCAATCGGCTCGCCTTACGGTTTCGACAACACCGTGACGTCCGGCATCATCAGCGCGAAATCGCGCTCGTTGCCTAACGAGAACTACACGCCGTTCATCCAGACCGACGTGCCGGTGAATCCAGGTAACTCGGGTGGGCCGCTCTTCAATCTGCAAGGCGAAGTGATCGGCATCAATTCGATGATCTATTCGCAGACCGGTGGCTTCCAGGGACTTTCGTTCGCAATCCCGATCAATGAAGCCATGAAGGTGAAAGACGCGCTGGTGAAGACCGGCCATGTGGATCGCGGCCGTCTTGGCGTGACCGTCCAGGGCATGGACCAGACGCTCGCGAAGTCGTTCGGCCTGCAAAGCCCGAATGGCGCGCTCGTGAGTTCGGTCGAAGCGGGCGGTCCGGCGGCCAAGGCCGGCCTGCAGCCCGGCGACGTGATCCTTTCTGTCAACGGCCAGCCGGTTGCGGATTCGAACGCGTTGCCGTCGCAGGTGGCGGCGCTCGCGCCGGGAACCACGACGAAGGTGCAGGTCTGGCGTGACAAGGCTACGAAGGACCTGAGCGTGACCGTGGGCACGTTATCCGATGCCAAGACCGCGAGCGCGGGCCAGGGTGGGGATAAGGCCGATTCGGCATCGCAGGATGCGCGGCTGGGAGTCGCTGTCCGGCCGCTGACGCCTGAAGAGAAGCAAAGCGCGTCGCTGTCTCGCGGTCTGCTCGTGCAACAGTCGGGCGGCGCGGCGGAAAGCGCGGGCATCCAGGCCGGCGATGTGATCCTGGCGGTCAACGGCCAGCCTGTCACGAGCGTGGAGCAATTGAAGACGATGGTGGCTCACGCTGGCGACAGCATCGCGTTGCTGATCCAGCGCGACGATGCGCAGATCTTCGTGCCGGTGGATCTGGGCTGATTGCCGGGTGATGTGAATATCGCCTGAACTCAGGCGATGCAGGAGCAGGGCGGCACGCGGCGCGCCGCCCTGGAAAAATAGGGTGGGATGCAGGCATGAACCGTGCTCATAGTTTCTCTCCCGAACCGCTTTGGCCCGACTGTCCAAAACATCGCGCGCTGGACGGCGGGAGACAAGCGGAACGCCGATCAAGGCGTCTGAAGTCCATAAGGAGCTGATCACGATGACCAAGACGACTAACGCAGCGATTGAAGCAACTACCGAGAGAAACACGGGCGCGTTGACTAAACACAGCCGGCCTGCCGTGAGGAACGCGTCCATTGCCGTACTGGCAGCCGTGATGACGTTCGGGATGGCCGGCGGCGCGTTCGCCCAGACTGCGGGCGGCGGAACGAGCGACATGAGCAGCGCCGGCAATACGAACGGCGGTGGGCTTCCGCAGATCCAGACGCAAGGCGACGTGTCGTTCACGTCCGGTGGCGTGGGGCTGGACGAATCGCACGCGCTCATTCGCGAGCAGGCGCATTGGCCGCTTTCGTTGCGATTCACGGGGCCGACGTCAGACTATCTCTCTGACGTCCATGTGCGGATTGCCGATGCAAAGAACGGTGAAGTACTCAAGACCGACGCAATGGGCCCCTACATGCTGGTGAAGCTGCCGCCAGGCCATTACACGGTCTATGCCCGCTACAAGGATTCGGAAAAGAAGCAAGGGGTGACGGTGGCCGGCAACGGTCGAGCGAAGGCTGATTTCCACTGGTCCATGCAGTAAACGTTCAAACACTATCAGACGCACCATGCGCCGCGGTGAGCCACCGTACGCAAAACCGCATATGAAACAAAGGACTGCGGCAATCCTTTAAATGTGCTCCAGGGTGTGGTGCCGGTGCCTAAGACGTTAGCGGTGCTTGCACAAGCACCGCGAAGTTGTCTCATAATGAAAGCCACGGGTCCCGGAAAACCCGTGGCTTTTTTATGTCGTTGCTGCAAACACGGCGGCGGCCGTTTCGTTTTTTTGGTACCGGGAGCGCGCGATGAGCACCGACACCCATCACATTGAAATCTCGCTGAATACGCGGCGCCATCGCGTGATTCATCAGGGCGTGACGTTCGCCGACACCCATGCGGCCTTGACGCTGATCGAAACGGGCCTCGATCCGGTGCATTATTTCCCGCGAGCCGATGTCAACACGGCGCGCCTCTCGAAATCCACGCATACCTCACATTGCCCTTACAAGGGCGACGCTACGTACTACCATCTGCTGACCGAGGATGGTCCCATCGAAAACGCCGTGTGGAGTTACGAGCAGCCGAACGAAGGCGTCGCGCAAATCAAAAATTATCTGGCGTTTTATCCGTCGCGAATCGATCGTATCGACGAGACGGCGGGTACCTGACACGCCAGGTCGAAATGAAAACAGTGGGCGCCATGCTGGGGAGGGCCCGATGGAAGTAGCCGATGCCTTACGCATTCCGCTCGAACCCGCTCAGGTGCGCGAGGCATTGGGAGATCTTGCGCTCGTGCGCGCGAGTATCGATAACTGCGAATCCCTGGTGCGTCTGGCCGGCGGCGAATACACGTTGCGCTTGACGGTCCCGCTTGGCGCGTTGCGGGCGCACTACACGATCCGGGCACACGTTGCCGACGCTACCCGTTTGCCGCGCCATGATGGCCAATCCGGCGATGTCGACGCGCAAACCCTCAGTTTCAAGGCCCGCGGCGAAGGCGTGGGATCGTTGCGCGGACAAATCGCCGTGGCGCTGATCCCGGACGCGAACGGCGCATCGACGTGGATCGAATACACCGTCTGGGCGACGCTTACCGGCCCGCTGGCAGGTTTGCCGGCACGCCAGATCGAGAACTCGCTGCGGGAAGTCGCCGACGATTTTTTTATCGAATTCTGCGAAGTCGTGCGCGCAAAGCATGGCCAGCCGTCCGCGGTTGTGCCCGAACCGGCGGTTTCGCGCCGCCATGTGTTCTTGCGGCCGATCTCCATGTCGGCGGCGTTTTCCCGGCACGCCACCCCGGCAACGGAAAAGTCCCGCGCGGCGGCGACGGCCGACGCGATTGGCGGCGTATTGCGCCACCGGCTACCGGGTCACGCGCCTCGCCATCCGCATCCGCACAGCCTGCCCGCATGGGCGTGGGCCGCGATGATCTGCTGTGTCGCCGTGTTCCTGTTTCTCGCGCAGCGCTACGGTCTGCGGTAGCACTGTGCGTGCACCCGGCTGACCCGAGGCCCGACTAAATGGATTTGTCTGGATGCAGCAGCATGTGGGGGCTGTAGCGCATGACGTCGAAACAGGAATCGATCAGGCGTTCGGCGTCATTCTTGAGATCGATGCTCTCGGGCCACATCAGCGAATCGTAAAGAATGCCGGTGAAGAGCGCGTGCAGGATGGTGGTGGCGTGGTGCGTATCGAGCATGGCCGGCAACTGGCCTTTATCAACCGCATTGCGCAGTCCGCGCTCGATGTTCTCTTTCCCCTCGCGCATGTTCGTCTGATGCCGTTCGCGCACCGGCCCCATGTCTTCCACGAACTCACACTTTAAAAACAGGATGTCGAATACGCGCCGGCGCTGCTCGTCGAGCGCGATATTGCGCATGCACCAGATGAAGATGTCGCGGATCCGGCCAAGCGGATCGGCCTCCTTGGTGTCGAGCGTTGCCTGGATCAGTTCATCAAGCGGTAACAGGCTGCGGTCGAACATGGCGGTGAACAGGTCGCCTTTGTTCGCAAAGTGCCAATAGATTGCGCCGCGCGTAACGCCGGCCTCCAGCGCGATGTCGGCCAGTGTGGTGCGCGAAACGCCTTTCTCGAAAAAAACCCGTTCTGCTGCATCGAGAATACTATTGCGCGTCTCTGCCGCTTCTTCCTTGGTTCGTCTGACCATTATTTCGTGGGTTCCAGCTTGCCTGCCAAGCGGTAGAGTTACCGCCGTCTTATACTGCACTGCAGCGACGTCATGCTTTTGTTCATCGTTCGCCAGTCCTTCGAGACGATTCCCCTCGCACTGCTCTTGTTCACGTACGATCGTCTCTTTTACGTTCGTCCGTGAATGTATATACAATACCATCCGTCCAACGATAGCCCAAGTAGCACTGACCGGTTAATATCCGACACAGCTTTCATTCCGCCGTCCGTCCGCGTGGCCCGTCCCTTGGCCGTTGTCAGCGGCAGCCGTACACAGAGACGGCTCCAGGCGCTGCGGACGAATGATGGTCGGGCCACCGGTTTTTGCGCCCACTGGTTACTGGTAAAGCGTCTCCAGACGCTCGTAGCGGCCCGCCCGTAGAAGGCGGCCGCGCACTTATTTCAATCTCAGTCTTTGACAGAGGTCGCTCCATGCGCGTCGAACGGGTTCCATTCCGCTTAATCAGTGCCGCGACGGCTGCCGTGATTCTTGCAGCCTGCGGACAAAAACCATCAGCACCGCCGCCCCAGACACCCGAAGTCGGGGTCGTCACTGTCCAACCCACCACTGTTCCTGTCGTGAGCGAACTGCCTGGCCGCACGAGCGCATTCCTCGTCGCCCAGGTTCGTGCACGGGTCGACGGCATTGTGCTGCGCCGTGAATTCACGGAAGGCGCGGAAGTGAAGGCGGGCCAGCGGCTCTACAAGATTGATCCGGCGCCGTACATCGCGGCCCTGAATACCGCCAAGGCAACGCTCGCCAAGGCGCAGGCCAATCTGGTGACCCAGAACGCCCTGGCGGCGCGCTACAAGATCCTCGTCGCGGCAAACGCGGTCAGCAAGCAGGACTACGACAACGCCGTGGCAACTCAAGGTCAAGCCGCGGCCGACGTTGCGTCGGGCAAGGCCGCTGTCGACACCGCGCAGATCAACCTCGGTTATACGGACGTAGTGTCGCCGATCACGGGTCGCACAGGTTTGTCGCAGGTCACGCCTGGCGCTTACGTGCAGGCTAGCGCCGCTACGCTGCTGACCACGGTTCAGCAACTCGATCCGGTTTATGTCGACCTGACGCAATCGAGCGTGGACGGCCTGAAGCTGCGCCGCGACATTCAGGAAGGGCGCTTGCAGACCGGTGGCGTCAATGCCGCCAAGGTCACGCTGATCCTGGAGGACGGCCGTACGTTTTCGGAACCGGGCAAGCTGCAGTTCTCCGACGTGAGCGTGGACCAGGGCACCGGTTCGGTCACGGTGCGCGCGATTTTCCCGAACAAGGACCGCGTGCTGCTGCCGGGCATGTTCGTGCGAGCGCGTATCGACGAAGGTGTGAACGACAAGGCGCTGGTGGTCCCGCAAGTCGGCGTGACGCATGACCAGAAGGGCCAGCCGACGGCACTCGTGGTCGGTCCGGACAACAAGGTGGCGTTGCGCCAGCTGGTGACGTCGGGTACCTACGGCGACAAGTGGGTTGTGGATAGCGGCCTGAACCCGGGCGATCGCGTGATCGTGCAGGGGACGGAAAAAGCGCGGCCAGGTGCAACGGTCAAGCCTGTCGATGCACAGCTTCCGGCCGAGGCGGCTCAACCGGCTTCCGGTGCTGCTCCGGGCGCGGCGTCAGGCGCGGCTCCGGCGGCAGCGGACGCTGGCGCAAGCGGCGCGGCGGCTTCGAGCAATCCGGCACCCGCATCCGCGGCATCAGGCGCGTAGTCAGGCGCAATAAAAGGGAGCCTGTTTCATGGCAAAGTTCTTTATCGATCGCCCGATTTTTGCGTGGGTGATCGCCATTATTCTGATGCTGTCGGGGATCGCTTCGATCTTCACTTTGCCGGTCGCGCAGTATCCGACGATCGCGCCGCCAGCCATTCAGATCAGTGCTACGTACCCGGGTGCGTCCGCCAGCACGGTGGAAAACACGGTAACGCAGGTGATCGAGCAGCAGATGAGTGGCCTCGATCACTTGCTCTACCTGTCTTCCACCAGTGATGACTCCGGTACGGCCACTATTACGCTGACGTTCGCGGCCGGCACGAATCCGGACATCGCGCAGGTGCAGGTGCAGAACAAGCTGCAACTCGCGACGCCGCTCTTGCCGCAAGCCGTTCAGCAGCTTGGCTCCAAGGTGACGAAGTCGAGCAGCAGCTTCTTGATGGTGATGGCGTTCGTCTCCACAGACGGCAGCATGGGCCGTTACGACCTCGCCAACTACGTGGCGTCGAAGGTCGAAGATCCGATCAGCCGTATCGACGGGGTGGGCACGGTGACGTTGTTCGGCTCGCAATTCGCCATGCGGATCTGGCTGGATGCAACCAAGCTGAACAACTTCGCATTGACGCCGCTCGATGTGACGAACGCGGTTGCCGCACAGAACGTGCAGGTGGCAGGCGGCGGCTTGGGCGGCACACCAGCAGTGCCGGGCCAGATGCTGCAGGCGACCATTACGGAAGCCACGCTGCTGCAAACGCCTGAGCAGTTCGGCAACATCCTGCTGAAGGTGAATCAGGATGGCTCGCAAGTGCGGCTGAAGGACGTGTCGCGCATCGAGCTGGGCGGTGAGAACTACAACTTCGACACGAAGTACAACGGTCAGCCGACCGCCGGTTTCGGTATTCAGCTCGCCACGGGCGCCAACGCGCTGAACACGGCGAAGGCCGTGCGCGCGAAGATCGACGACCTGTCGAAGTACTTCCCGCCGGGCCTGGTCGTGAAGTATCCGTACGACACCACGCCGTTCGTGAAGCTGTCTATTGAAGAAGTGGTCAAGACGCTGATCGAAGGGATCGTGCTGGTGTTCCTGGTGATGTACCTGTTCCTGCAGAACCTGCGGGCCACGTTGATTCCGACCATCGCCGTGCCGGTCGTGTTGTTGGGTACCTTCGCGGTCATGGGGCTGGTGGGTTTCTCCATCAATACGCTCTCCATGTTCGGGCTGGTGCTCGCCATCGGCTTGCTGGTGGACGATGCAATCGTGGTGGTGGAGAACGTCGAGCGGGTGATGGCCGAGGAGGGCCTCTCTCCAAGGGATGCCACCCGCAAGGCAATGGACCAGATTACCGGCGCGCTGGTCGGCGTGGCGCTCGTGCTGTCGGCCGTGTTCGTGCCGGTGGCGTTCTCGGGCGGTTCGGTGGGCGCGATCTACCGGCAGTTTTCGCTGACCATCGTCGCGGCCATGATCTTGTCCGTGCTGACCGCGTTGATTTTGACGCCGGCATTGTGCGCGACCCTCCTGAAGCCAATCGAGAAGGGTCATCACGACGAGAAGAAGGGGTTCTTCGGCTGGTTCAACCGCACTTTCGCAAAGAGTCAGGACAAGTATCACAGCGGCGTGGAGCACGTGATCAAGCGCTCCGGGCGTTGGCTCATCATCTATCTGGTGGTGATTGTCGCGGTCGGTTTTCTGTTTGTGCGCCTGCCGAAGTCGTTCTTGCCTGACGAAGACCAGGGCACGATGTTCGTGCTCGTTCAAGCGCCGGCGGGTTCGACGCAGGAGCGCACGGCCAAGGTGCTTGCCGACGTGACCAACTGGCTGCTGACGGACCAGAAAGACATCGTCGAAGCGGTCTTTACGGTGAATGGCTTCAGCTTCGCGGGTCGCGGCCAGAACTCGGGCCTCGTGTTCGTGCGGATGAAGGATTACGGGCTGCGCCAGCATGCGGACCAGAAGGTTGGCGCGCTCGTCGGACGCATGTTCGGGCACTTCGCAGGCTACAAGGACGCGATGATCTTCCCGGTCAACCCGCCGTCCATTCCGGAACTGGGTACGGCTTCGGGCTTCGACTTCGAGTTGGAAGATCGCTCGGGTCTCGGTCACGCGAAGCTGATGGAAGCGCGCAACATGCTGCTCGGCATGGCTGCAAAGGACCCGACGCTCGCACAGGTTCGTCCTAACGGCCTGAACGACACGCCGCAGTTCAAGGTGAACGTGGATCGCGAGAAGGCGAACGCGCTGGGCCTGTCGCCGGCGACCATCGACCAGGTGTTCTCGATCGCATGGGCTTCGTCGTACGTGAACAACTTCCTGGACGTCGATAACCGGATCAAGAAGGTCTACGTGCAGGGCGACGCGCAGTTCCGCATGAACCCGGAAGACCTGAACAAGTGGTACGTGCGCAATGGCGCTGGCGCAATGGTTCCGTTCGGTGCATTCGGAACAGGCGAATGGATCTACGGTTCGCCGAAGCTCGAACGCTACAACGGTATTTCCGCGGTGGAAATCCAGGGTGCGGCGGCTCCAGGCAAGTCGACGGGTCAGGCCATGCAGGCTATTGAAGCGATTGCGGCGAAATTGCCGGCGGGTATTGGCTACGAATGGACCGGCTTGTCGCTGCAGGAACGCCAGTCGGGTTCGCAGGCGCCAATCTTGTACGGTATCTCGATACTCGTCGTGTTCTTGTGTCTTGCCGCGTTGTATGAAAGCTGGTCAATTCCGTTCTCGGTGATCATGGTCGTACCGCTCGGTATCTTGGGCGCCTTGCTCGCGGCTACTTTGCGCGGGTTGGAAAACGACGTGTTCTTCCAGGTTGGCTTGCTGACCACGGTGGGGTTGTCGGCGAAGAACGCAATTTTGATCGTGGAATTCGCACGCGATCTGCGCAGTCAGGGCAGGACCACGGTGGAAGCGGCAATGGAAGCGGCGCGCTTGCGGTTGCGCCCGATTCTGATGACCTCGCTGGCATTTATTCTCGGCGTGTTGCCGCTTGCAGTGAGTAACGGCGCGGGTTCATCGAGCCAGCACGCCATTGGTACGGGCGTGATCGGTGGGATGTTGACGGCAACCTTCCTGGCAATTTTCATGATCCCGATGTTCTTTGTGGTGATCAGCAAGATCAGTCACGACAAGGGTACGCCGCACCACGAACACGACGGCGACAGCAACGGCGGCAATGGTGGCCAAGGCGGCACGGCTGCCCCGGCCAAGGAAGGACATTGAGATGCTAAAACACTCCTTGATGGCGGCAGCGGTCGCGCTTTTTGCGGCTGGCTGCACGATGGCGCCGAAGTACGAGCGCCCGGCGCCCCCCGTCGACCAGACGTTCCCGACGGGCGGGGTTTATGACAAGCAGCCGGACGCGGCGTCGTCGGCGGCACCAAGCGGCTCGGCGCAGGCAAAGCCGGCGGTGGACATCGGCTGGCGCGATTTCTTCGTCGACGCGCGCTTGCAGCAGATCGTTGCAATCGCGCTGAAGAACAACCGCGATCTGCGCGTGTCCATGCTCAACGTGGCAGCGGCGCGCTCGCAGTATCAGATCACGCGTGCCGAGTTGCTGCCTACGCTCGACGCAGTCGGGTCGCAGACGAAGTCGCGCACGCCGAGGGATCTGTCGTTGTTTAACCAGACGATCTCAAACCAGTATTCGGTCGGTGTGAATGCGTCCTGGGAAATCGATTTCTTCGGGCGAATTCAAAGCTTGAAGG
>Ga0302178_10004070_pt1 | contig 10739 bp, 7 predicted proteins | sample I_Palsa_E1_3_FD_198790 | JGI IMG/M metagenome (GOLD analysis project Ga0302178, IMG submission 198790) | Peat permafrost microbial communities from Stordalen Mire near Abisko, Sweden - I_Palsa_E1_3 | ecosystem: Environmental > Terrestrial > Soil > Palsa > Peat permafrost | place: Sweden: Abisko... | reverse complement strand
GCTGGCCGACATCATCGACCTGGTGCTGCAGGCCCGGCCGACGGCCGTGTCCTTCGAGGGCGCCAACCCCAGGCACGAGCACGAATGGCAGATCTTCGAGGAGGTCAAGCTGCCGGACGGGAAGATCCTGGTGCCGGGCGTGCTGGACTCGACCACGAACTACATCGAGCATCCCGAGCTGGTGTCGCAGCGCATCTGCCGCTACGCCGGCGTCGTCGGCCGCCAGAACGTCATGGCCGGCACGGACTGCGGCTTCGCCACCTTCGCCAGCTTCATCACCGTCGAGCCGGAGATCACCTGGGCCAAGCTCGCCGCCATGGCCGAGGGTGCGCGGCTGGCCAGCGCGCGGCTGTGGCCAGCCGCGCGGTAACCCGCGGCAACCCGCGGCGGCGCCGCGACCGCGGTCGGCGCGCTTACCGGGCGTTAGCTGGCCCGGCCGGGGCCTTGGGAGGCGAGAACGCGGTCCAGCATGCGCAACGCGGTCGGCAGCCCGGAGGTGTTGACGGCGCCGAACCCGATCAGCAGACCTGATTGCGCTGGATTGGTGTGGAAGCAGTCGGACAGGCCGGAGACGACGATGCCGTGCCGGGCCGCGGTCTGCAGCACCTCGTTCTCGCGGAGCCCTCGGCGCAGCACGGCCGCGATGTGCAGTCCGGCGTGGGCGGGGTGAACGGTAAGGTGCTCGGCCAGTGACCCGGAGAGCGCCTCGGTGACGATGTGATGGCGCTCGGCGTAGACGCGCCGGTTGCGCCGGATGTGCTTGTCGAGCAGGCCGTCGTCGATGAAGCCGGCCAGGGCCGTCTGCATCGCGATCGGCGGATGCCAGTCGATGAGCTGCCTCAGCGCGGCGACCGGCCCGGCCAGCGGCTTGGGGACGACCGCGAACCCGAGCCGGATCGAGGGGGAGAACGACTTGGAGAATGAGCCCACGTACACCACCCGCCCGTCCGTATCGAGGCCCTGGAGGGGCTCGAGCGGCCGGTCGACGTAACGGAATTCGGTGTCGTAGTCATCTTCGATGATCGCCGCGTCGTGCCGTTCCGCCCAGCGCAGTAGCGCCCGGCGCCGTGGCATCGACATGGTCATGCCGAGGGGATATTGATGCGAGGGCGTGACGTACACGATGCGCGCCGAGGGCGGCAGCAGATCCACCACCAGGCCCTGGTCATCGACGGGTACGCCCACGACCTTCGCGCCCAGGGCGCCGAACAGGCGCCGCACCGGCACGTACCCGGGGTCCTCGATCGCGACGCAGTCGCCGGGCTCGAGCAAGATCCGGGCGACCAGGTCGACGGCATGCTGGGTGCCGGAGGTGACCACCACCGTGTCTTCTCCGGCCGCCACCGATCGCGACCGGGCCACCCAGCCGGCGATGGCCCGCCGCAGCCTGATCCGGCCGGCTGGGTCGCCGTACTCCCGGTGTTCGGCGGCGACGGCGGCGGCGACCCGGCGGCGCCACATCGCAGCCGGGAACAGCGAGGGATCCGGCAGGCCCGGCCGGAGATCGAACCGGCAGCCGTACGGCGGCGGCCGGAAGTACGGCGACCAGCCCGCGAACCGCGGGCTAGGGCGAAGGGCGGCCTCCGCGCCCGCCTCCACCGCGCCTCCCGCGCCCGCCCCCGCCGGGCCCCTCGTGCCCGTGCCCGTCGGGGCCCTCGTGCCCGCGGGGGCCCTCGCGCCCGCGGCCATGGGAGGCGCCGGGTAAGCGGATGCCACCACGCTGCCGCCGCCGGCGTGGCCGTCCGCGTAGCCCTCGGCCACCAGGCGGCCGTACGCGGTCGTGACCGTATGCCTGGACACGCTGAGCTCGCCCGCCAGCTGGCGGCTCGGGACGAGCTGATCTCCGGGCAGCAAGCGGCCCTCGGTTATGGCCCGGCGGAGCTGCTCGTACAGCTGCCCGGTCAGCGACTTCGCGGATTCGGGGTCGAGAAAGATGTCCATCTTGCCGGTTTACCACCAGCTTGGTATGGCCAAACAGTGCCGTTTTGGATCTCGACGGGAAACCATCTGCTTCATAGGGTGACTAGTGGGCGGTTGCCACCCGGCCGCCCATCGGCAGGCAGATGAGTAACCAGACGATTCACCGGCCTTTGTTTCAACCGCGCGGTTCCTCGAAACAGCGGGGGCGCCGGTGAATCGACTGACAACCGCTCCAAGGATGGGGAAGCATCCACCGGGGCGATGATCTGCACCCGCCCGGGCGGCCAGGGGCGAACGTCCGGGCGGGCGGCGGTGGGCCCTTGGGGACGGTTGGCGCGGGGACGGTTGGCATCAGGATCAGTGGGCCTCAGCAGCGGTGAGGCTATGGAGGGAGTTTGCCGTGGGTCAGGTCCAGCAGCTGCTCGATGGCTTCTCCTTTGGTGAGTCGCTGCGCTGGCACCAAGACCGTCTGTGGCTGGCCGACTGGGGCGCGCAGGAGGTCGTGGCCGTCGATTGTGAGGGCCGGGCGGAGGTGATGGCCCGGGTCGGCTTTCCCGCGTTTCCGATGTCCATCGACTGGTTGCCCGACGGCCGGCTGCTCGTCGTCGCGGCGCGCGACGGCCGGCTGCTGCGCCAGGAGCCGGACGGGTCGCTGGTGACCCACGCCGACCTGAGCGGCCTGGCTGATCGCGGGCATCCCTGGAACGAGATCGTCGTGGACGGGCGAGGCAATGTCTACCTCAACAACCAGGGCTTCGACTTTCCCGGCGATGAGTTCGCACCCGGAACGATCGCCCTGCTCACACCGGACGGGTCGGCCCGGCTGGTGGCTGACGGGATCGCCTTCCCCAACGGCATGGCCGTGACGCCCGACAACTCGACGCTAATTGTCGCCGAGTCCTACGGCCAGAAGCTGACGGCGTTCGAGATCGCCGCCGATGGCAGCCTGTCGCAGCCGCGGGTGTGGGCGTACCTCGGCGACGGCGTGCCTGACGGCATCTGCCTCGACGCCCAAGGAGCCGTCTGGTACGCCGACGTTCCGAACAAGCAGTGCGTGCGGGTCCGCGCGGGCGGAACTGTGCTGCAGACGATCCAGCTGGACCGCGGCTGCTTCTCGTGCGCGCTTGGCGGCACCGACCGGACGACCCTATTCATGGTGGCCACCCAGTGGCGCGGTACCGAGCGGATGACCGACAAGTCCCGAACCGGCCAGCTGCTGACCGCCCGAGCCCCGGCCGCCGGCGTCGGCTGGCCCTAAGCCGGCGCGCCATAAGCCGCCGCGCCATAAGCCGGCTGTCGGCGTCGGCGCGCCCTATGTCGGCGCGCCATCCGCCCCGCCCGATGTCGACGACCCGAGTGGCTAGGTACCCACAGTCAGGACGACGTTCCCGGTCTTCTGCTTCGTCTCGACGTACCTCGTCGCGTCGATCACGTCCGCCAGCGGATAGCACCGGTCGATGACTGCGCGGTACTTCCCCTCCTCGATCAGTTGCCTGAGGAACACGACGTTCTGCTTCGTGTACCGGGGAGGGATCGGGAACACCACCCTGAAGTCCCCGAACCGCGAGGTCCACAGGGCGAGCGGCACGTTCTGGAGATGGTCGGTCGCCAGGTACGCGCCGCCCGGTTTGAGCGAGCCCTTACAGCGCCGGAACGACAGCAGGCCGACCGAGTCGCAGACGACTGCTCTCATCAGCTAGCCATCGATGGTCCGGGCGGGGAGTCAGCCAACTGGCTCATGAGCCGATTCTGCCAGGACTTCCGGCCCGGGTGAGCAGGCCGCAGCCGATGAGCGTGAGGTCCATGCCGTTCAGATCGCGGCGAGCCCGTAGCCCGTAGCCCGTAGCCCGTCGGCCAAAGATCCGTCAGCTGACCGATGTCTCTCACTGCAATTTGCAGCACGATTTTTCCTGCAACCGACAGCGGATGTTTCGCCATGTCGCCCGGGTCGGCCGTCCGGCCGGGCGCCAGCTGTACCGCCTGCGGCTGCTCCCGGGATCGGCGCGGCAACCGAGACCCAAAGACCCCCGCAAAGCCCCAACACCCAGCAAACGTCCCAAGGCCCGGTAAGACCCGCCACCAGGGACCCGGCGCCCGTCTCGGCCTGAGACGTCCCTGCGCATCAACAGGAAGAGAGCAACCGGCGATGATACGTAGGTTCACGCGGGCCGTCCGGGTCGTGGAGATAGTTGGTATCGGGGCGGCCGTCGCCGTCTTGGCGATCCTGTTCTTGCCCAGGCTGACCGGCGGCGGGAACGCCGACCCGCCCGTCATCGAGCAGCCGAACCTGAATGTCGCGGTGGTGCCCGCGGTCGATTCGGCGGGCTTCTTCGTGGCCCTGCACGAAGGCCTGTTCGCGGCGCACGGTCTGCACGTCACCTTCATCCCGGCGGTCAGTTCCGAGACGGTCATCAACGCCCAGGCGCTCGACGAGCCGAACGACCGGATCGACATCTCCTGCGGCAACTACGTCAGCTACCTCCAAGCGCAGGAAAGCTACGACCAGGGCCAGCGGTCTTCCTCGACCAGCGATCCCATGGTCGCCGCCGACCTGGAGATTTTCGCCGAAGGCTCGTTGATGGACCCGGGCACCCAGGGCCTTTACGTGATGCCAAGCTCGCGCATCTCGTCCCTGGCCGGCCTGGAAGGCAAGACCGTCGGCGTCAACGCGCCGGGGAACATCCTGTACCTGCTGGTCGCCTCCGTGCTGGCCGATCACGGGCTCAGCGTGTCCGGAGTGCATTTCACGTACTACCCGCTACCTGAGATGGCCGCGATGCTCAAGGCCGGGAAGATCACCGCGGCGGTGCTGCCCGAGCCGTTCGCTACCCAGGCTCAGCAGTCGATGGGCGTGACGCAGATCGCCGACCTGGACCAGGGCGCCACTGCCTCGTTCCCAGTGCAGGGCTGCGCCGTCACCCGGCAGTGGGCCGCGGCGCACCCGGTGACGCTGGCGGCCTTCCGCGCCGCGTTCGAGCAGGGCCAGGCGATCGCGGACGACAACCGGTCCGTCGTGGAACAGTCGATGGAGGCGCTGCCCGCGCCGCTCGGAGTGTCCAGGGTGACCGCGGCGATGATGACGCTGGACGGTTACCCGGTCGGGCCGGTCGACACGGTGCGCATCCAGCGGGTCGCCGACGTGATGCGAGAGTTTCTCGGCTTCCCCGCCTTCGACGCGAGGTCGATGATCGGCGGCTGACCGTCTCGTTCACGTTTGCCGGCGTGGCGTCCTGGCGGAAACCCCGCTGGCGGGCAGAATGCAACAAGGCCCCCTCCACGTATGAGATGGAGGGGGCCTTGTCCGGCCCGCCGCCCCGGATCGGCCAGTTCCCCGGCCTCCCCGGTGCTGTGCGCCGCCCGCCGGGGCCGGACACCCATGCGATGGACCGGCTTCCCGGCCCATTCCACGTTTTCCGAAGTTGCCCTCAGTTGGTGCCCGTTTCCAGCGGTGAAACCTTTTCTACTGCCTCTGTCAGTGCCACGCAAGGGCCTGCCACAATTCATTTCTAGTTTTTTCTTTATCCACACGATGTCCACAGGACAAAAGTAGTTATTCGCCCTCCACGGTGGTTATCCACCGGCTTATGCACAAGACATCCACAGGTAACCAGATGTAACTCGGCAAGTACAATTATGCTATAGCTGCATGTAGGCGATCAGTCTTTTGCTGGCCACTATAGGTAATAAGAAGATGTCCTGAATTGACGGCGCCGGGGCCAGTTGTCCCGAGACCGGCCCCGAAATGTCTCGCCCGGCCACCCCGGCCACCCCGGCCACCCCGGCCGCCAGCAGCAGCCACGACGGCCCGGGCTCCGCCAGGCCGTGGTAGCGCCCGGCTGGCCGGGATCAGGGTGCGGGCGGCGAGCCACTCATCCAGTTTCCGTCCGCTGCCAGGAACCATCACGGAAGGTAAACTCGTTTTCACCATAATGAACGGCAGCCGCTAGTAGTTGACTGGTAAATTCCGCCTGGCCAGCGCGGTCTCCGAGGGAGGTCCTGCATGTCCCTGCGGGTCGGGATTGCCCGGAAAGTGGAGATGGTCCCGAATGGCCAGGAGGAATGATCGCCAACCTATCGCGGGCTATGCAGTGGGTCGCGGCCAATCTCCCCTTGTCGGATTTCTGGGCGATCCGGCTCACCTCCGGTGGGGATGGCGAGATGCTATATCCTCCCGGCGGGACTTACTGGGCCTTCGGGAATGCGGCCATGACCGGCGTGGGCTTGCCTCCGACCAACGGCCCGCCCGTGAAGCACCCTCTAGACAGAGAACTTCTCCAGGCCGCCCGAGTCGCCCCAGTACCACCCGCCGGGGTCACCCTGGACGTCCACCGGAATGCCGGACGTGGCCACGGACACGACGCTGCCGTTATCGTTTCCACTGACCTGGCACCATTGGGGGAAGCAGTCGCCCCAGATAATGTAGTTGCCTGCGACCGACACGCTGGTGACGCTGACACCGGCGACCGGAGCCTGCAACTGGTAATAAATATCGCCGTCGAAGCTATAAACCGACCCGTTGGCCTCGCCCCAGAGGACGCCATTGGACGCCGAGGGCGGGTGTATCGCCGTGATAGCGCTGGACGCGGAAACGACCGTGGTGGACGTGCCGCCGCTGGTCGGGACGGTCAGGATGCTGTTTCCTGACGAGTAGTAGAGCACCGGTCCGTCGAGTCCGAGGTGCGCGAATGTCTCACCGGAGACGAGGGTCTGGACCGTGCCGCCGGTGATCGCCATCTTGCGGATTCCGCCCGCGTCGGCCCAGTAGAGGGACGACCCGTCGGTGACCAGATCGCGGTTGCCAATGAGCGCCGGTGAGGTGGCGAGCACGACGGCGGTGCCGCCAGTGAGCGGTACCCGCTTGATCTGGGACTTGTCCTGCGCCGGATAGTTGGCGACGAAGTAGCCGTACCAGGTGCCTCCTACGTAGGCGTAGGTGATCGCTTCGAAGTCGACCCGCGATGTGGGCAAGCTCAGTTCCTGGTACAGGATTTGCTCCTGGCCGGGCTCGTTGGTCTTCGAGGCGCGGTAGACGACGGCCGTCGACCTTCCCTGGACGGTTTGGTCTGCTGTCCAGTAGAGGTTGCCGGTGGACTGGATCAGACGGTCGGGCTGCGAGTAGGACAGCGTGGCTTGCCCTCCGCTGAAGAAGTGGATGAAGTTATCCGGCCAGGGCTCAGTCCCCGGGGTGTCTGGCTCATTCAAGATCTTCGCCCAGCCGTAATAGTCAGTGTCGGTATGCCAGTTATCTTGGGATACGACGATGTAGCTGTCGTTCGGCCCGACCTGCTCGACGATGGCGACATGTCCGTCGGCCCCGATGACAGGGCTATTGTCGTTCGCGTACCACTGCGCCACCGATCCCACGGTCGGGGTGTGGTTGACCGTGAAGCCGTCTTTTTGAGCGCCGGCCGCCCAATCCGTCGCGTTAACCGGCAGAGCGGGCTTCGGGGCCGAGACACCGTAGACCGTAGATTCGACGAAGGCCACGTAGTTGGTGCAGTTGGCCCACGCGCCGCCCGGCGCCGTGTCCTGGTCGGGGGGCATGCCCCAATACGACGTCGTGTATTCATTCTGGAAGTTGTGGGTCGTATACGGGGCGACGCTGCACGGGCCCGGTTTGCCGGGCACGGGGTTGCCCCAGCCTTCACACAGCGGCCCCGCGTCGGCGTCGGCCGTACTCCCCGCGGCGGCCGTACTCCCCGCGGCGGCCGTACTCCCCGCGGCGGCCGTACTCCCCGCGGCGGCCGTACTCCCCGCGGCGGCAGCGGGGCGAGTTGCCGTTTTGTCCTGACCGTGCGGGATCGTCCCGGCAAGCGACGGGGCCGCAAACGTGACTCCCATCGCCGCGCCCAGGAGCAGGGCCGTAAGCGCAGTCAGCGCCTTGCTTTTCATCCGGTGTCCTTTCTGAACCCACTGTGACGGGCGGGGTCAGTACTCAGAGGGACCGGGCGATTGGTTTGATGCACTGGCCGTTGACGCCCCCAGGAGGACAGCACCCCTTTCCCGGACCAGGGACGGAGTCAGCTGTGCCCGTGGAGGTTCAGGCTGGTTCGCGGGTGCGCAGGCGGCGGAGCATACGGGCATCCTGGAAGCCGACGGTGCGGGCCGCGGTCTCGACGGTGGCGCCGTGGCTGATCAGGTGCTCGGCCCGCTCCAGCCGTAGCAGCTGCTGGTAGCGCAGCGGGGTTAGGCCAGTCGCCTCGGTGAACTTGCGGGTAAGGGTGCGCTCGCTGACCCCGCAGTTGCTGGCGATCTGTGCCAGGGGCAGCGGGCCGGCGAACCGCGCCTCGATGTGATCCTGGGCGCGGTGCGCGGTGTCGCTGAGGTGGTTGCGGTGCCGCAACATGGCGCTGACCTGCTGATCGTCCCCGTTACGCCGGGCGTAGACGACCATCTCGCGGGCGACTCGCGCGGCTGTGGCCGGGCCGTCCCGGACGGCGATCAGGTGCAGGGCCAGGTCGATGCCGCTGGCGATCCCGGCGGAGGTGGCGACCCGGCCGTCGATGACGTAGAGCACGTCGCGGATGACCGTCGCCCTCGGGTAGCGCTCAGCGAGCTCGTCTTGGATGTCGTGGTGGGTGGTGCAGCGGCGGCCGTCGAGCAGACCGGCCCGGCCGAGGGCGTCGGCCCCGGCGCAGACGCTGGCGACCGTGCCGCCATGTGCGTGATGGGCGGCGAGCGCCTCGAGCGTGGCGTCGGCGAGCGGGCCGGTGCCCGCGATGACGGGGTTGGCCCGCCAGCCAGGGACGATGATGAGGTCGTCGCTGGCCAGCGCGGGCCATTGCGTGGTGGCCCGCAGGGTGACGCCCTGGGCGGTAGTGACGTCCTCCTGCTCGGCGAAGAAGGCCAGCTCGTAGCCGCAGCTGAGGCTGGCGGCGGTGCCGAACGCCTGCGCCGGCCCCGCGAGGTCCAGCAGGTGCAGCCCCGGGACCAGCAGGAAGACGACCCTAGTCACGATCTGGTCAGTCTAGCTGGCTGGCTTACCCGACCGGCTCAGCTGGGGTGCCGGCCGGACCCAGTGCCGGATCCAGTGCCGGATCCCAGTGACGGACCGCAGTGCCGGGCGCGTTGACCTCCGCGATCGTGGCGATGGTCGCGAACCGCCCGGCGAGCGCGTACTCGGTCCGCTCGATGACCGCGCCGACCGGCAGTGTGCGCGGGTCGGCGAGCAACTGCCCGGCCGTCTGGCCTTGCGGGGCGTCGCGGTGCGCGATCGGGTTGGTGGCGGTGGCCTCGGTGACGAACGTGACCTGGTAGCCGAGGTCGGATGCCACCCGCGCCGTGGTCTCGCAGCATTGCTCGGTCCGGATGCCGCAGACGATGACCTCGGTGATGCCCTGCTGGGTGAGCAGCTGCTGGAGGTTCGTGGTGGTAAACGCATTGTGCGAGATCTTGGTGAGCTGCGGCTCACCGGCTCGCGGCTTGACCGGGTCGAGGTAACGGACGTGGCCGCGGGCCGGGTCGAACACGGTCCCGGACCCCGGCTCGCAGTGCAGCACCCACACGACGAGGTCGCCGTTTGCCCGCGCGCCGTCGACCAGACGGGCGACGTCATCGGCGATGCCGGGGTTGGAGATGGTCGGCCACAGCGGCCCCTGCCGGAACGATTCCTGAACATCGATAACGAGGAGAGCTCGAGTCATGATGACAAGCATCTAGCTGGGACGGCCAACCGCGTAAGGTCAGATCAAATCCCGAACCGGACCGATCCAGTCACGTCTTGGCCAAGCCGGGCCGGGGCAACAGGAGGCCCTCCACTGCCGAAGGACAGGTCCCCGTCCATGAGCCGGCTGGACCAGCAAGGCTGCTGTTAAGGCGTTGGCCGAGTTCCCCTCGCTGCTGCCGCCGCCGTCCGCGCTCCGCCTAACCGTCCCAGGCGTCCCGGTCGTCCCGGTCGCCCCAGGCGGGGCTGCGCGGACCGGCGTGGACCGGCGTGGCAGCAGTGACCACAGGTACAGCGCTGTCGCCGCTGGCTTCGGCGGTGCGCAAGGCCGTCCAGGGCAGGCTAAATAGCGCAAAGTAATTTTTTGATTACACATGGTGACATGCGGCTTCCGGGCTGCTACGCTCTCCGTTACTGAGGGGCGTGACAGTCTTACTGTCCGTTGCCAAACCGATTCTCCGGGGGGCCTGGAGCGAATGAGCAAGCGGGGCAGGGCGCGTCACACGCCGATAAGAAAGCACAATAAATCTGATGTTATGCACGATCTGGCCACTGGTGCAGCCCTCATAGGAACTGCCGCTATTTTCATGTCGCCGACGGGCGTCGCCCAGGCAGCGACGATGCATGGGGATCAGGCAAGCGCGTTCGGGAGGTTCGCGTCCTCGCCGGCGAACGTTACCATGGTCTACCCCGGACCCCAGGGAGCACAAGCACCACCAGGATCACAAGCACCAAGCGGTGGCCGCGGACCCACCGGCTACCGTGGATCCACCGGTCACCGTGGCTCTCAAGGATTGGTCGGATCACAAGGATTCCCCGGACCCACGGGTTCCACGGGGCTGCCCGGAGTCCAAGGACCTACCGGAGCCCCAGGACCAGGCGGCGCTTCCGGTATCCCCGGACTGCCCGGAGCCCAAGGACCCACCGGAACCCCGGGACCAGTCGGCGCTCAGGGCAGCTCCGGTATCGACGGACTCCCCGGAGTCCAAGGAGCGATCGGCGCTCAGGGTGCTTCCGGTACCCTCGGACTGCCCGGAGCCCAAGGACCCACTGGAACCCCGGGACCAGTCGGCGCTCAGGGCAGCTCCGGTATCGACGGACTCCCCGGAGTCCAAGGAGCGGCCGGCGTTCAGGGCGCCCCCGGTATCGACGGACT
>Ga0302178_10004057_pt1 | contig 10751 bp, 8 predicted proteins | sample I_Palsa_E1_3_FD_198790 | JGI IMG/M metagenome (GOLD analysis project Ga0302178, IMG submission 198790) | Peat permafrost microbial communities from Stordalen Mire near Abisko, Sweden - I_Palsa_E1_3 | ecosystem: Environmental > Terrestrial > Soil > Palsa > Peat permafrost | place: Sweden: Abisko... | reverse complement strand
GCTGCAAGGCGCGCGGCTGACGATGTTCGAGCTGGGCGCGGCGGGAGTACCCTGCACGCTCATCGTCGACAGCGCAGCGGCGATCACGATGCAGCGCAAAGAGATCGCGGCGGTCGTCGTCGGCGCCGATCGTATCGCCCGCAATGGCGACACCGCAAACAAAATCGGGACCTACGGCGTCGCCATCGCCGCCGCATTCCACGGCATTCCATTCTACGTTGCGGCGCCGCGCTCGACGTTCGACTTTGCGCTCGCGTCGGGCGACCAGATCCCGATCGAAGAGCGTTCGGCTGACGAGGTGCGCATCGCTGCCGGCGATGCCGTGTACAATCCGGCGTTCGACGTCACGCCAGGACACTTGATCTCGGGCTTCATCACGGAATACGGCGTGGTCCGCGAACCGTACGCGGAGACGATCGCGGGCCTCGCGCAGCGGCACGTGAGCCGCATGGCCGAAGCCCACCTGCCGGCGTGAGATACTACGACTTCGTCGACAAAGCGCCGGCCATCCCGGGGCTGGTCGTCGTGGAAGGCGATGAGCCGCTCTTGTCGCAGCGGGCGATCGATGCGATCCTCGAACGCCTGCTTCCGCCGGACGTTCGCGCGCTCAACGCCGATATTTTCGACGGACCGACCAGCGAAGCGGTCGGACAGAAGGTCGCCGATGCGGTCAACGCGATGCCGTTCCTTGCCGAGCGGCGCGTCGTCGTCGTGCGCAACGCGCACCTGATGCGCGCGCAGCCGCGCCGGGAGTTGTGGGAGGCCGCGCAAAACGTCCCGGCCGGCAACACCCTCGTACTCGAGGATCTCGCTCCGCCGCGCAAGACGGTCGCGTACGAAGCCTTCGGGCAGCTCGCCGGCCGCAAGGGGCTGCGCATCGACACGACGCGGAACGCGAACGTCCGCGAACGCTTCGTGCACGAGACGCTCGAGCGCCTCGGCGCGAAGGCGCAGCCGCGCGCGATTGCGGTGCTCGCCGAGGGCGACGCCGACCTGGGCGCGATCGAGAACGACCTCGAGAAGTTGGCATTGGCCGGAACGACGATCACGCTGGCCGACCTCGAACGCGAGAGCCTCAGCGTCGAGGACGCGAAGGCGTGGCACTACGCGCAGGCGCTTATCGAAGGACGGCCCGACGAAGCGCTCGCGATCGCCTTCGAACTCTTCGCACAGGATTCACGCGCCGCCGTTTCCCTCGCGAGCGCTTTGGCGAACGACTTCGCGCTGTTGTGGGAACTCGCACGGCCGGACGGCGGGCCGCTGCCCGCGCGCCACCGCTGGCGCGAAGGGCGGCTGCGTCCCATCGCGCGCCGCGTAGGCGAGCGGCGAGCGCGGATCGGGTACGAGGCGGCGGTGCGCGGTTTCGAGGCCGCGGTGACCGGGCGCTTCGAAGATCAGCGCACCATGATCGAGTTACTGACCGCGGACGTGGCCCAGCGTTTTGCCGCCCCGCGGTAGGCGCGATTCGGCCGCCCAAGCAGGCGCCTTCGAGGCCGAAACTGCGCCCTGAGCGAAGCCGCTGCAAACGACCGTGAACGATACCACGTACGCCTCGCCGTTCTCATGGCGCTATGCGGATGCGACGCTCCGCGAGCTTTTCTCCGAACGCGAGCGGCGCAAGCTGTGGCGCGCGGTATGGATTGCGCTGGCCGAAGCGCAGCAGCGTGCGAACCTGGTCTCGCAGGCCGAACTCGACGATCTTCGCGCGCATGCCGGCGACATCGATCTGCCGGCCGCGCTGGCGATCGAGCGCGAGATCGGGCACGACTTGATGGCCGAGATTCGCGTCTACGCGCGGCAAGCGACCGTCGGCGGCGGGAAACTTCACTTGGGCGCAACCTCGATGGATATCGAGGATACCGTCGAGACCTTCCGGCTCCGCCGCGCGCTGGGAAAGATTCTCGAGAGCCTCGACGATTTGTTGCGCGCGTTCGCAGCCCGGATCGACGAGTATGCGGATCTCGTCTGTATGGGCTACACCCATCTGCAGCCGGCTGAACCGACGACGCTCGGCCACCGCCTGGCGGTCTACGCCCAGGATCTGCTGATCGACCGCGCGATGCTCCTCGTCGCGCGCGAACAGATGACCGCGAAGGGGATCCGCGGTGCGGTCGGGTCGTCCGCTTCGTACGTGCGCCTGCTCGAGGGGTCGCCGGTGACGAGCGAGGATCAGGAACGCGACGTGCTCGCCGCCTTCGACCTGCACGCGCGCGACGTTGCAACGCAGACCTACCCGCGCAAGCTCGACTACTTGCTGCTCTCGACGTTGGCTGGTCTGGGCGCGTCGTTGTCGAAGTTCGCCTTCGACGTGCGCGTGCTCGCGAGCCCCGGCTTCGGTGAGGTCGCCGAACCATTCGGGTCCAAACAAGTCGGTTCGAGCTCGATGCCCTTCAAGCGCAATCCGGTGATGGCGGAGCGGATCGATTCGCTGTCGCGTCTGCTGCCCGCCTACGCCGACGTTGCGTGGCAGAACGCGGCGACGAATCTGCTTGAACGCACGCTCGACGACAGCGCCAACCGCCGGACGATCCTGCCGGAAGCGCTCCTGTGCAGCGACGAGATCCTTTCGCTCGCGACGAAGGTCGTCAAGGGCCTGCGCGTCGACGAGCGCCGGATCTCGGAAAATCTGCGCGTCTACGGTCCGTTCGCCGGCAGCGAAGCCGTGTTGATGGAAGCGTCGAAACTTGGAGCCGACCGCCAGGAACTCCACGAAGTGATTCGCGAGAACGCGATGCGCGCATACGATGCGCTCGCTGCCGGCGACGCGAATCCCCTCGCACGCCTGCTCGCCGACGACGAGCGCATCACGCAGTGGGTAGATCCCGCCGAGGTCCGCAAGTTGCTCGATCCATCCGTGCACATCGGCGACGCCCCGGAGCGAGCCCGCCGCCTCGCCACCCGCATCAACGAAACCCTTACTCCGACGGAGAAAGAGAATTGAACGGGGACAAGAGCCCGGTGATGGACCGAGCGCAGCTGTATCGTCCGTTCCGCACCGAGTTGCGGCGAGGTCGGACCCGGGGGCCCCACGCCATAGGCGTGGGGGGCGCACAGCCTGGGGCGGAGCGCCTTTAGAATGAAAAAAGGGCGCGAAATCACCCGAGGCAAGACAAAGGTTCTGTACGAGCATGATGCGCAGCCGGATGTGTTGGTTGTGCAGCAGCAAGATGCGATTACGGCGGGCGATGGGGCGCGGCGGGATGTCATCGACGGCAAGGGCCGGATCGCGGCGAAGACGACGGCACGCGTCTTCCGGCTGCTGAATCTGTGCGGTTTGCCGACGCACTACCTGTCCGGCGGCGAGGACGACGACGACAACGAGATGCTCGTGCGTCGCGCGACGATGATCCCGCTCGAAGTCGTCGTGCGCGGCGTGGCCGCCGGTTCGCTGGTGCGACGCCGGCCCGGCATTGCGCGTGGCGCGCTGCTCGTGCCGCGGATGATCGAGTTCTTTGTGAAGGACGACGCGAACCACGATCCGCTTATCGAACCGGACGCGATCGTCGCCGGCGGCATCGCGAGCCTGCAAGACGTGGCGACGATGAGCGAGCTGGCGCGCATCACCTACGAGATCCTCGCGCACGCGTGGCGGCGTCATGATGCGCTCTTGGTCGATCTCAAGATCGAGTTCGGACGGCTCGCGAGCGGCGAAGGGAAGGGCCAGCTCGTGATCGCGGACGTCATCGACAACGACGCGTGGCGCGTGTGGCCGCAAGGGCGCGAAGACCTCATGCTGGACAAACAGCTGTATCGCAACCTCGAGACCGTCACCCCCGCCGACCTCGACCGCGTCAAGGCGAACTACGAGCGCGTCGCGGAGATCGTCGGTACTTTCCCGCAGATGCGCCCGGGGATGGTGGCGCTCTTGATCGACGGTCCCGAGAACCTCGCTGCCGCCGAGTCCACCGCGCGCGCTCTCGGCGCATTCGGGCTGCCGACCGTGCGGCATGTCGTCTCCGTCGCGCGGACGCCGGGCTACATCTTGCAGCTGGTCACGCAGCTCGAGGCGACGTTTCCTCGCATGGTGCTGGCCGCGGTGGGGAACGCGACGAGCGCGCTGCCCAGCATGATCGACAACGCCTCGGCGAACCCGCTCGTCGTCCTCAACGCCGACAGCCCGCGCCCCGAAGAGCTCGCCCTGGCGTGCGCGAAGGCGTTTGCACTCGAAGACACGGTCGTGTTCGGACGCGTGCTCCTGCTGCAGGCGAACGGACGCAGCGACGTGCTCGCGGCCGACGCGAAGCTCAACGCGCCGCCACCCCCGGCCGCCCCGGGCGTCGCCCACGCGTGACGACTGCCGCGCACGACGACGCCGTCGCGCTCGGCCGCCGGCTGGGAGTCGTGTTGAGCGACGACGAGATCCGGCGCATCGCCGAACATCTCGGCCGGCTTCCGACGGCGACGGAACTGTTCGCGTTCGATGCGCAGTGGAGCGAACATTGCTCCTATAAATCGTCGCGCGCGTTTTTGAGCCGGCTGCCGACCGAGGGTGACGACGTGCTCCTCGGCGTCGGCGAAGACGCGGGCGTCGTGCGGCTGGGCGAGTGGCAGGGCGAAACCTACGGGATCGCCGTCGCGCACGAGTCGCACAACCATCCCTCGCAGGTCGTCCCGTTCGAAGGCGCCGCGACCGGGATCGGCGGCGTCGTGCGCGACGTGCTCTGCATGGGCGCCGAAGTGATCGGCGTCGCCGACCCGCTGCGCTTCGGCCGGCTGGAGAACCCGCACTGCCGTTACGTCGCGCAATCGGTGGTCGACGGTATCGCAGCCTACGGCAACGCGATCGGCGTCGCCAACGTGGGCGGCGACGTCTTCTTCGACGCGTCCTTCGACGACAACGTCCTTGTCAACGTGGTCGCACTCGGCTTGGTGAAGGAGAAAGACATCATCCACTCCCGCGCGCCGGGGGGCAGCGACGGCTGGGACATCGTTTTGGTCGGAAAAGCGACCGATCGCAGTGGATTCGGCGGCGCGTCGTTCTCCTCGGAGACGCTCGACGAAGACGATGCCGAGCAGAACAAAGGCGCGGTGCAAGTCCCGGATCCGTTCCTCAAGAACGTCATGATGCGGGCCAGCTATGCGGTGTTCGCGGCGCTGCGCGCGGCGGGCGTTCAGGCCGGCTTCAAAGATCTCGGCGCTGGCGGCCTCGCGGGCTGCAGCGCGGAACTCTGCGCAGCGGGTTTCATGGGCGCGGAAGTCGAGCTCGAGCGCGTCCCGACCTCACAGCCGGATCTGCCGCCGGAAGTGATCGCGATCGGCGAGACGCAGGAGCGTTTGTGCTGGATCGTGCCGCCGTCGTTCACGCCGGTGCTGCTCCAGCTCTACAACGACGTCTTTTCGCTGCCGCGCGTCGCGCGCGGGGCCGCGGCGACGATCATCGGCAAGGTGAATGCGAGCGGACGGTACGTGGCCCGCTACGGCGGCGAGGTCGTAATGGACGTCGACCTCGCGTTTTTGACCGGCGGGGTCCGCTACGAGCGGCCTTACGCGTATCCGCCCGCACCGGCGCCTGAGTCGGACGACGTTCGCGAACGCGACGTCGCCCAAGCCGCCGCCGCTGCGCCGGCGTCGCTCGGGGAGCGGTTGCGGCGTGTGCTCGCGCATCGGGACGTGTGCTCGCGCGCCACCATCTACCGCCGTTACGACGGCGTCGTGCGCGGCGCGAGCGCGCTGCCGCCGGGTTACGGAGACGCGGGGGTGCTCGTGCCGATTCCCGGCGCCGCGCTGGGCGTCGCAGTCGCAATCGGCGGCAACCCGCGCTACGGCGCGCTCGATCCGAAACATGCCGGGCTGTTGGCCGTGGCCGAAGCGATCGGCCGCGTGACGACGACCGGAGCGCGCGCGGCGGGCTTGACCGACTGCCTGAACTTCGGCGACCCGACGGTCCCCGACCAGCTGGGCGCGTTGGTCGCCGCGATCGATGGACTGGCAGCGGCTGCGCGTTGTTTCGACGTGCCGTTCGTGTCGGGGAACGTCTCGCTCTACAATCGCTCGGCAAGCGGGACGCACGTCGCGCCGTCGCCGATCGTCGCCGCGATCGGCGTGCTCGATGACGTCTCGCGCGTCACGACGCGCGGCTTCAAACGCGCGGGCTCAGCGATCGTTACTACGGCACCATTGCAGTTCGCGTTCGGCGGCGCCGTCGTTGCCGAAGAGCTGCGGCTGCGTCAGCACACGATGCCTGAGTTCGATTGCCGGCGCTTCGCGCGCGCGTGCGAGCTCGTACGCGCCGGGCTCGCGGACGGTTCGATTTCTGCCGTGCACCTCGCCGGCGACGGCGGCGTGCTGACCGCCATCGCGAAAATGGCGTTCGCTGCCGTCGAGCCGCTGGCGTTCCGCATCGATCCGGCGACGCTGCTCCAGGAGCGTCACCACGAAACGGCCTGGTTTGCCGAGGTCCCCGCGTTCGTCATCGAGGTCGCCGAACCCGACGCCTTCGCGCGGCTGACGGCACACCATCGCGTGTCGGCGTACGAGGCGGGCGTCGTCATCGCCGGCCCCGACGCCGTCATCGGCAGCGAGCACGTGCCGATCGCGGCCCTTCGTGAAGCATGGGAAGCGCCGCTGCGCGACTTTTACGGGAGCGCGGCATGAGCGGGAGCGTCGCCGTCGTCGTCTTTCCGGGGACCAACAGTGAAGACGAAACGCTGAGGGCGCTGCAAGCGGTCGGCCTCACGGCCGAGCTCGTGCATTGGAGCCAGCCGGAGACGTTGCCGCGCTTCGACGCCTACGTGCTGCCGGGAGGGTTTGCCTACGAGGATCGCGTTCGCTCCGGCGCCGTCGCGGCGCACGACGAGGCGATGCGCACGGTCATCGACGCCGCCGAAGCGGGGAAGTACGTGCTGGGGATCTGTAACGGAGCGCAGATTCTCGCCGAGGCCGGACTCGTGCCCGGAACGGGTGCAGCGCGCCGTCCCACCGCCGCGTTCGCGCCGAACGCGAGCGGCCGCTTTCAGTCCGTACACGTCTACGTGAAGCTGGCGGTCGCGCCGGCGCGCGTTCCGATCCTCGCGGGCATTGAACCCGGTGCGGTGATCCCCGCCTGGGCGTCGCACGGCGACGGGCGCCTCGCCGCTCCGGCGGAGGAGCTCGCGCGCATCGCGAGCGACGGTCATCTCGCGTTCGTGTACGCCGACCGGGACGGCAATCCGGTACCGGCGCCCAACGGCGCGGCGCTCGATTGCGCGGCACTGACGAATCGTGTCGGCAACGTGCTGGCGATCATGCCGCACCCGGAACGCGACGCGTGGACGTTTCAGCACGTCGACGGCACGCGGGAATCGGCCCGCGGCGACACGTCGGCGATGCTCGCGCCCTCCGGAGGGATGCGCTTCTTCGCGTACTTCGCCCAGGCGGTTCGCGCAGGTGTCGCAGCGTGACGCGCGCCTTTGCCGTCACGCTCGTCATCCCCGACAACGAGGCCTTCACGGCCTATGAGACGCTCGCGCGGCTAGGCGTTCCCGTCGCAGACGTCCGCCGCAGCGACATCTGGCTGTTCGACGTCGAGCCGGATGCGGCCGGTTCGCTCGCCGCGCACGTTCGAGAGATCGAGACGGTCTACAATCCGAACAAGCACCGCTTGGTCGAGCGTGCCACGGCCGAACCCGAGCCGGGCGAGGTTTGGGTCGCCGCGCGCGAAGAACCCCCAATGATGGAGATCGCCGGCCGGAAACTCCCAGGCGTGAGCGCAATCCGGCGCCGGACCGCCTGGCGGCTGTTCGACGATACCGGACGTGCCCTCGGCCCCACAGATCGGGACCGCGCGGTCGCGACCTTCCTCTGCAATCCCGCGTTCCAGGTAGCAATACAATGAAAACGGCGATGGACCGAGCGCAGCAGCATCTTCCGATCCGCACAACGATGCGGCGAGGTCGGACCCGGGGGCCCCACGCAACGCGTGGGGGGCGCGCAGCCTGGGGCGGAGCGCCTTTCAAATGACGATGATGGTCGAGCCCCTTCTGACCGGCGCGGGGCGTCGTGATGGCATAGGCGATATGTACACGATTGCGACGTTGGGGTCGCACTCGGCGCTGCAGATTCTGAAGGGCGCGCGGGACGAAGGGTTCCGGACACTGGCGGTTGCGAACCGCGATACGGAGCGGCTGTATCGCTCCTTCGCGTTCGTCGACGAGGTGATCACGATCGACAAGTACAGCGACTTCATGTTGCTGGTGCCGGAGCTGGAGCAGCGGAAGATCATCATCGTTCCGCACGGCTCGTTCGTCGCGTATCTATCGCTGGAAGAGCACAAGAAGATGCGCATCCCGTACTTCGGGAACAAAGCGGTGCTCGACTGGGAAGCCTCGCGCGAACTCCAGCGCGACTGGCTCCTGCGCGCGGGGCTCAAGTTGCCGCGACAATTCAAGACCGGAGCCGAGATCGACCGCCCCGTGATCGTGAAACTCTACGGCGCGCAAGGCGGGAAGGGCTACATGTTCCTGCGTGACGCGCAAGACTTCGAAGAGCGCGCGTCGCTCCTGGCGCGCCAGAACTACATCCTGCAAGAGTACATCATCGGCGTCCCGCTCTACATCCACTATTTTTACTCACCGCTGACCGGCCGGCTCGAGATCATGTCGATGGATCGGCGCTACGAAACGAACGTCGACTCTCTGGGACGCATCCCCTCGGCCGCGCAGGCCTCGATGGATATCGACCCCTCGTATGTCGTCGTCGGCAACTCGCCGATCTCGCTGCGCGAGTCGATGCTCGCCGAAGCGTACCGGATGGGCGAAGACGTCGTGCGCGTCAGTCAAGAGATCTGCGGTCCGAAGGGACTCTTCGGCGCGTTCTGCATCGAAACGATCATCACGCCCGATACGCAGTTCTACATCATGGAGATCTCCGCGCGGATCGTCGCCGGCACGAACCTCTTCATCGACGGGTCGCCCTACTCGTACTTGAACTACAGCGAACCGATGTCGACCGGCCGGCGAATCGCGCGCGAGATCAAGAATGCGCTCTTGTCGAATTCACTCGAAGCCGTGCTGGACGACAGCACGATCTGACGGCCTGGGTGAAGGGGCTTCGCGCTGCGGCAACGGCGTTCGTATTCATGGCGAGCCTGGCACCGTACGTGCCGGCACGTGCCGCGCTCAACGTCGATCCAGTGCAGCTGTACGCGCAGCTGAAGGCTTCGTACGCGAAAGGCGACGCCGCCGGCTGGCATCTCGCCGATAAGCTGGACTATTTCTCGGCGGTCCTGGGCGCAGGGCGCGCGTACGAACTGCGCCGCCGTGACGACCCCGACAACCTCGCCCTCAAAGGCGTGACGGTCGATCTCGCATCGCAGCTCGACTACGATCCGCTGATCAACGACGACGCGGCCGAGTGGTACGTTCGGCTCGCCGCTTCGGCGTTGCAGGACGACCCGGAGCGCGGTGCCGCCGCGCGGGCACTGGTCGCAAAACTCGACGCGGAAGACGCGGACACCGCCCGCCTGGCGAGGGACGCCGACGACGACGCCGCGGCGCTGGTGCGGGCCTATCCGAACGACGTGCAGGCGCTGGTCGGCCAGGTCGAGGCCGATCTGCGCGCCTACAACCTGACCGAGGACACGGCCTGGCGTACGCTGGCGCTGCAGCGGGCGTCGCAAGCCACGTTTCCGCTCGCGGCGCTGCCCGACGACGTGCGGCGCGTGTTCTACCCGATCGTCGACGCGGCGCGCAATGCGGCTCCCGGGTATTCGCCGGCCGAGCGCGAGGCCGCCCGGATCGTCGCTTCGCATCAGGCCTCGGTGCACGAGACGCCGGTGATCGGCCGCGTGATCTCCCATAACGTGTACTTGCAGATCACCGCGCCGGCCGACGAGTATTTCGGCCGCACGCATCTCTCCCCGATCGGTGTGCGCAACGAGCTGGCGCGCATCGGGAAGTACCTCGACGCGGGCTGGGGCGGGCAGATGACCAAGGAAACGCTGTGGGTCGTCGACTCGCTCGACGATTGGCAGCATCAGTACCCGCGCGATTACGAGCTGCCGCGGCTGTACAAGCGAGTCTACGATGTCCTCGCACGCGAGGACACGCCGGAAGCGAAGGCCGCTCGGCGTGCCGTACGCCGGACGATCGTCGTCTCGTACCCGTCCTCGAGCGAGGCACGAAGCTTCCTTTCCTCGTAACAGAGCGGAAAGGAGAGCGGTGTTCGACATAAGCGGGACTCTGGCGTCCTACGACCGGAAGCAGCTGACGTTGTGCTCGATTGGAAGCCACTCGGCGCTCGAAGTCGCTTCGGGCGCGCGCGCGCAGGGGCTCCGCAACCTCATCGTCACCGAACGCGGCCGCGAGCAGACCTATGCGCGGCACTTCGCGCACCAGGAAGGCCCTGCGCGCGGCTGCGTCGACGCGACCCTCGAACTTGCGCGCTTTTCCGATATCCTCGACGACGCGGTGCAGCGCCGGCTGCTGGCGGACAACGTGCTCTTCGTCCCCAACCGCTCGTTCGAAGTGTATCTGCACCAGCGTTACAGTTACGCCGAGATCGAAGCCGGAATGCGCGTCCCCTTCGTGGGCAACCGGCACTTGCTGCGCGCCGAAGAACGCGACGAGGCCGACAACCAGTATGCGCTGCTCGACCGCGCAGGCATCCGCAGCCCGCATCGCCTGAGTTCTCCCGACGAGATCCAGTCGCTGGTGATGGTGAAGGCGCCGCACGCGACCGTGTCGTTTGAACGCGCCTTCTTCTTGGCGCGCGACGAAAACGAATACACCGCGGCGGGCTCGCGACTGATCGAGGCCGGAACGGTGACGCCTGAA
>Ga0302178_10004050_pt1 | contig 10759 bp, 10 predicted proteins | sample I_Palsa_E1_3_FD_198790 | JGI IMG/M metagenome (GOLD analysis project Ga0302178, IMG submission 198790) | Peat permafrost microbial communities from Stordalen Mire near Abisko, Sweden - I_Palsa_E1_3 | ecosystem: Environmental > Terrestrial > Soil > Palsa > Peat permafrost | place: Sweden... | reverse complement strand
TCATCAGTCGCACCGCTATTGCCGCTGCACTCCTCGTATCTACCAGCGCATTCGCCGGTACCACTACCGCCCGACCCGTCACGGAATTCGACCTGATGGGCGCTAGGCTTGGACCCGTCGACATCATCACTCCCGCCAACAATGCCGTATCTGGAGAAGACCGTCACCTTCAGTCGCTCACTGTCAGCGTGCGGGACAGACGGGGCAACGTGCTGGCCGGTGTCAGCTGCGTCCTCTCTAACGATCACGGATCCTGGTCAGTGCGGGGAGGAGAAACGGTCACGATCCGCCGCTCGACCAGCGAACTGCGCGCCACCTGCACAAAGGATGACCAGATCATCGCCTCCGCCGTCGTTCCCTCTGCGCAGACGCGGGTTCCGGTTGCGACTGGTCCGTTTGGTGGCGAGGTCATGGCCACGATCCCGGCCTATCCCGTCGCACTCGACTTTGCCCCAGCCAGTACCGCAGCAGCTACGGCAGCCAGTCCACTTGCCCAGCACTGAGCGCCGTTCCACAACTTCCGGGCCGCCGCTGCAGGTGGTCCGGCTTACTGGAGTTTTCGCCATGAACAGCCGACACAGGCTCTGGTGGGTATTCGTCGACGAGGTACGCGCGTTACTGCGCGACTACTTCCTTCCTGTGGTCCAGCTCATCCGCTGGATCAGACGCCGGAGCAAATAAACCCGTGGGCCGCGCCGTGCATTTCGGCCGCGCGGCCCGCATTCGCCAGGACGAGGACATTTTCATGAAGGCAAGAATCCAGACCCTTGAGGAATTTCTGCTCAGGCTGCAGGACGAGGGGATTCCGGGGATCGGGCCGCTGCTACGGATGGCGAGAGACCAGGAGGCGCGGCCTCTCGCATGGGAACGTCGCCGGATACGACAGATGCGCCGACGGCCTGCGAAGCAGTTGCGTAGACGTGTGCGAATTCAGCGCCACGTGCGCGTTCGTGGCCCACGAAGCCGCCTGTACATCGGGCGGCGCCTCTCCGTGTGCCACAGGACTGGCAGGTGGCGTCGCACCTTGCATCCACAGTCCCGTGCCGGAGACTGAATGACACGCACGACGTCACCCACCTGGGACGACGTCCATCGCTCACTATCCTGACGAGATCAACATGAACCCATCTCTCTTATCTGTGTGCCGGCGGATACGTATCCCCGGTTTGATTTTCGGTCTTGCCGTGATGACGATGGAACTTCACGGACTCATGCATGGCACGTTCCAGGGTACCGTCCTCTTTCTGGCCACGCTGATCGCTGCGCTCTGCATCTGGTTGCCGAATCCGACCGTGCGAGGCTTCTGCTGGGGCGCTTTCATCGTGCTCGCCACCGGGATGGTGCCGCTGGTCCTGATGAAGGGCAGCATGACCGCGCTCGCACTGGTGATTGCGGCCGCGACTGGACTGGCATACGGTCACCATCGGCGCGGTACCCCACGTTCGCAGGCGAAGTCCCCATCCCGGCTTGTCGTGAAGGGGACGCAGGTGTGGGTGCCGCTCGCGATGAAGATCACCCCGCAGCCAGGTGGTGGTCGGGAGAACCACATCTCCCAACATGTCGTCCCGCTGGCGCCTGCACCGGTCCAATCCACCACGCCAGCTCCAGCGGCGCCGCCCAGGCGGCCCATGCCCCCGGTCAAGGTGCCGCGTCCTCAACCTGCACCGGTTTCGCAGTACGACTTCAGCGACTGCGTGCGTACACCGCGACACGCGTTTGATGCCGTGATAGGCATGGCTGACACAAAGCGGCGCCTTCTCTCTTGTGCAAAGGGTGTCCTGGAAGGGGGCGAGCCGATGCGTAACGGGATCCTCCTCTTCGGTGAGCCAGGAAATGGCAAAACCATGTTCGCCGAGGCACTCGCCGGCCAGCTCGGTGTGCCGTTTCTCTCCATCGCCTTTGGAGATGCCGCCTCCATGTGGGTTAACGAAACACCCCAGAAAGTGAAGGCGATCTTCAATGCCGCGCGGAAGCTCGACACGTGTGTGCTGTTCATCGACGAGATCGACTCGTTCCTCAAGGCGCGGGACGGACACACTCACCACATGGACCGCGATCTCACCAACGTAATGCTCACTGAGACGGTGGCACTGCGTGGGTCGAAAGTGATCCTGGTTGCAGCAACCAATTTTATCGACTCGCTGGATGGAGCCGGCATCCGTGAGGGGCGCTTTGACTTCCGGATCGAGATTCCGGCTCCGGACCTGAGGGCGCGTCAGGTGCTCATCTGGCGCTCGGTACGGGGGCTCGGCGAAGAGTTCGTCGACCGTCGCACCATCGAATCCCTCGCCAGCCGCTGGGAGGGGTTCAGCGTGGCGAGGCTGACTGCCCTGCGTGGCCAGTTGCGTGAGATGCACCGGGAAAGCCCGTTTGGCGCTCCGGTGACGTTCGATATCGGTATGCGTGCGATGCGCCTTCTGCAGGGCCGCAAGGGAAAGCTGCCAGAGAACGTCAAGGCGATCGATGAGATCCTGATGCCAGACATTTCGCGCGATGCGCTTCGTGATCTCGCGTTCAGGATGAAGCACGCCTTCAACCTCGAAGAGGCCGGTGGAAAGCTGCCGCCTGGGGTCATCCTTGCCGGGCCACCGGGCACCGGCAAGACAATGTCGGCGATGGCCCTTGCCAAAGAGAGCGATTGGGCCTTCTTCCGCATCACCGGAGCGGAGATCATTGCAGATCCGAAAGCGTGGGACCGGTTGTGCCGTACCGCCCGCGACATCCGCCCTGCGATCGTATTTCTCGATGAGGCGGACGGGATCCTGCGTGACCGGCAATACTCGCACTACGGGATGTTGACCGAAAAAATCCTGACGACGATGGATGGCGCAGAAGGCCGGTTGCGGGATGTGATGTTCGTTGCGGCCACAAATTACTGCGAGCAGATCGATGCAGCCGCGCTTCGCGGTGGACGCTTCGAGGAGAAGATATTCTTCGATGTACCCGCGGCAGCCGACATGGCCGCGTACGTCAGCAACGCCTTTGCCAGGGTGGCGAGGGATTACCGGGTCTCGAAGCGGGCGGTCCGTCTGGTGACTGATTGCCTCACCGGCCGATCAATTGCTGACGCTGACGCAGTCATCCAGAAAGTCATTGATGTGGCAGCAGTGCGACGCCTGCGCGAACAGACCCGTGACATCCGGCCGGAAGACATCAAGCTTGCACTCGCCGTTGTCCTGGTCACCTGATGCGCATGCAAACGCCCGGCCAGCGATCCTGCTCGTCCCATGGCTCGCGCGGGATCGACAGGAATTGCCGGGCGTGCGACCTCCACTTTCGCACACCGTTGCCGGCTCAACGCTCCTTATTGCGCGCACTCCGGATGCATTCACAGATCCTGTGAGCAAACCGGTGTGAACCTTGCCGGCGCCAGGTCGGCACGTAACTGCGGACTTCGGATGTGATGATTCCGGGATCGTGCGAGGGCCGGCCCCCGGTGTCGTCGCAACTCCGATTCTCGACGACTTGAAAGTGAGGTTCAACCGGAATCCGTCTAGTGCGCATGCGCCATTCACCCCCCCCCATTTTGAAGAACCGACAAGAGGATGTGTAAATGTACGATCAGGAAGAAAATCCGTTGCTCCTGGATTGGCAAGAAGCCGATCAGTTTCCTCCCTTCGCGAGCGTCAAACCGCATCATTTTCCGCCCGCTGTCGAGCAACTGGCGAATGCGCATATGGCGCGGATTGACGACATCGCCAAATGTTGCGATGAAGCCTCGTTTGAGAACACTGTCGTCGCCTTTGGTGAGGCAGGCGGTCACCTCGAACGTGTAGCGGCTCTTTTCAAGATGCTCTGCATGACGGTCGCGACCGCGGAGTTGAGAGAATCCGAAGCCAACGGCCGGTCGTGGCGTGGCTGATGCATTGCGCTATCACAAGAAAACAGAGCGGCCTGGTGCCTCAGCGCCGGCTGGAGCGTGCCGGTACGTGTCTGACCATACTGCGCCCAGGCGCTCGCCAGCATCGATCAATACGTTGACCAGCCGGCTGCAGCGGAAGCGGATTGACAGCTCACGATTCGAGTTACGGATGTTGCTGCAGGTGTGGGAACGCCGCATCCACAGTAGCAATGCCCGCCTCATCCCGATCGGATCATGGCTGTCGCAGTCCAGCGGCCTGGGGATGGCGGTAAAACGCCTGGGCCAGATGTCCTGACGTCAGAGAGCGCCCTTCATGTCGTCGATGTCGCGCCGGATCGCCTCGATTGAAGCTGCGATCTCTTCGATGCGCCGGCCGGACTTATGTCGTTGAGACAGCTCCTGACCCAGGGCAACGTCTCCGGCGATCGCACTGTACTGCGACTTTCGCTGACCGGTCACAAGCTGATCGAACCGCTGGGCGAGGGCGTTCACCTCGTCCACGGTGCGCTCAGCGCTCTCGAGCAGGTAGTGACGAAGGGCGTTTAGAAGCTCCATGGGTTCGCCCGTCATTGAGACGGCCTCGATCTTTTCGAGACGCCGTTCGTGGATGGCGGCCTGGACATGCGGCTCGTAGTCGCGTTTGTCGGCCAACACCTGGCGCAACTTGAGGCCGTGGGCTGCAAGCTGTGAGTAAACGGGCGTTTCCCACAGTGCGGCGTCCATACGAACGTTGACGCCGTGCGCTCGCGCGAACCGGAGAAATTGCGGAAATTGGTTGCCGACGCACTTCTCGAGCGACGCCCCTGGCTCGGCTCTCACCATGTTGAACAAGATGCGCAGTTTTCCGGGTGGTACACCGAGCGAGGTGAAGTTTTTCACGAGCACGATTGTCTCCTGCTGCACGTGGACGTCGGGCGTCAGCGGAACGATGATCGCGTCGAACAAGGGGACCGCTTGCGGGTGACTTCGCAATCCTTCCACGAATGCGGAGAACTGGGTGGCCGCAACCTCAACGATCACATTGTTCTTGGCGCTAAGGAGCGCATCGATAACCGGGACAAGGTCACTTGCTCCAAAGCGTCTGGCGGGATCACCGTCGCCCTCAGCGTGTTCCTTACGTGCATCAACGCGCAGCACTTCGACGCCTGTGCCTAGACGGGGCACTAATAGTTCATCAACGACGGTCGTTGTGCCGACTTTCTCCGAACTGTGACCGACGAGGATCTTGAGGGGCATTTTTTTCTCCAGCGGTTGTGGCATTGTTAAGGGTCGGGTTGCCGGCACCAGTGCAGCATGCGACTGGTGCTGGCCGATTTGTTTGACGCGGCACGGTGTTTCGCATCCGGCATGAAACTTCTGCTTTCGGATGAAAACCGGGGGCATCGAGCGGTCGGGCGCCTCACACAGGCATCGCCGAACCGTGATCACAATACTAAGTCGTGGGAGGGCCGGCGGGAGGACGAAAGCACGGGCGAAATGGCCTGTTTTTGGCCGCTGGGAAGAAGGTGAGACGGGCGCTTTCCCCGGGAGACGTCGCCGGTCATGTAGGTCACGCGCGCATTGGACTTCCTCGGGCAGGACATTTAAAAATCTCCGGATGGCAAATCACTCACCGGTCACCAGACACGATTATTCAAACGCTTCTGACCGGGTATGTACCGTCGTGAAGAACGAGGCACGGGTCAAACGGATTGGTCAGCCTCATTGGCCTGCACAGTGCGATCACCGACGCAGCGAACGATGGTCGAGATGTGCTTCGGAAGTGAATCCGAAGCGCGCCCGAGGCGGCCGCCAGGGTGTGCGGCCCGGCTCTCAGACAGGCCATGGCCGGCCGATGTCATCTGGCCTGAAAGGACGGTGCGCGCCACAAACAGACCGGATGAGAACGGCAGCTGAGCGAGATGCAACGCCATCAAATCCTGCCTGAATAGCTGGGTGAAGGCGGATGTCAATGCGTGCCCGGGATGCTCCCGCTTGCTGTGACAATGCCCTCATGCCCGGTGCCTGCACCGGGCGATTTGCCCGGATCTTTTTTCATGCCGACTTTCTCTCCAGTCCCGGGCCGCGACTGGGGTCGCCCGCAAAGCCTTGTCGCGCGGGCCATGGTGCCCTTGCGCACTGCACGCCCGAGCGCCAGAGCGTGCAAAACGCACCTGCACCCGGGCACGGGAAGCCGCCGATAAAGACGGGAAAAAGCGGGGGTGCGTGCGAGCACTGCGAAGTACCCTCATCCAGAATGCGAAATCCGGAATGGCAACCCAGCGCGCTGGCTACACCGAATTTTTCAGGATACCTAAGGTTAAAATTCACCTTCGTGTATCAGGTCTGAAGATGTGGTGGAAGATCGGCAGATATCACTTGCACAAGTCCGGCGAACATGATTCAATCTGAACATCGCAGTTCGCGGATTTTAAAACGCCTGGTTGCAGGCATGAGCGTCCCAGATGTTTGGGCAAGAAACAGCAGGCAACAGTCGCCGACACTGGTCGATGCGTGGCTTGCGTTGCTGGCGGTAAGTAAGGCGTAGTCCGGGCGTTGGCCCGCATGAGAAAGCGGTCGTGCCGCACGGCACGTCGTTCAGGCAATACGCTGCAATGTGCAGCTCTTCCCGTAACAGAACCACCCAGGCGAGGTCGCGCACGCGACCTCCGGCTGCGCCCAGGCGATTCATCCTGCCGCGCCTTGCCTTCTCCTGGGACATCGCAATCAAGGCTGGCCTTCGGGCGCTCACACGGGCACCTCTGCGGCTGGCTTCATCCAATCAATTCGGCTGGCTGCAACTGCGCGGCAACGAGCATGTGCCTCCGGGCGCACGTCCAGTCGTCCAGCATGCCCGATGTCGGGCATTCAATGAGCCGTCGCTGCACCCTTTCCGCCTGGCGGTCGCGCGTGCAGAAATCCGTGCCTTTGGTGGCACGCACCCCTCGACGCTCTCGATCTGAAAACAACACAGAGTCCAGATTTTTAGCCGGCACGTCCGGTTCCCTTAGCTGAACAGGACTCCTCCAGATGCTGTGCACTGAAGTTCATCACAGATGACGGGCAATTCCGGGATTACACGCCCCTCCTGCCGCGCCGGGGACGTGTGCATCGTTGGTCCGTTCCGGACCGCGATACCCCCGGCGCGTAATGCGCGAATCAAGGCGTGACCTCTCGTATGCCGATGGCTTGTCGCCCGATCGGCACCCCTGATCCTGAGCAGGAGACTGCATGACGTTTCACCGCTTTATATCGCCGCCGCTCGATGCGGCACCGTCCGTTGGCACGCGTCAGCGTGCCGCACGGCAACGCCTGTGCCGGGCGCCCCGGCACAGGTCCGGCCTGGCTTGCCGTCGGGCGCATGTCCATTGTCACGGACTGATTTCACGCGCGAGGACCACCGCGCACGCTGCGCGGGCGCCGCGCTATATCAAGGGAGAATTGAAATGAGCAGAAGAGGCAAACTGATTCACGAAGCGTGCGAGATCCGGCGCGGCCCCCAGGGTGCGTTTGCCACCCGGGCGAATTCGACGGACACCTGGAGCGACTTCTTCCGCTTCCTCCAGCAGCACGGGACGCTGCCGCGTCGGTTCGCCGACATTCCGGTGGCCCTCCTCATGTTGTACCTCCAGCATTGCGTCGCCCGTGGACTGAAGGTGGCGACCGTGCGAAACCGGGCCGCGGAGATCAGGGTCGTGATGACGCGCGCGGGGCGTAATCTTGAACACGTGAACTGCAAGTTGCTCGGCCTGGCGACGCGCTGCCGCGATGGAAAAAAGAGACCCCTCCATGACGGGGAACTTGACGTCATTTACGCGCGCGCGCGTGCTCTTGACTATGGCTTTTACCTGCTGCTTCGCCTCCAGCACCTCCTCGGACTGCGCCGGGCTGAGGCCCTGCGATGCGCGCCCGACATCCCCACGTGGGTGCGGCTGCTGGCGGGCGGTGCCAGCGAGTTGCCCATGCACCGGGGGGCGAAGGGCGGGCGTCCACGATGTACCGCCATCATTGAGGGAAAACGCGCCGAGACGCTGGCGTTGCTGCAGGACGCGGCCCGCTATTGTCACGCGCATGGCGGGCGACTCATCGAGGGGCGCAGGAAAAACCTCGAGAGCTCACTTAACCGTCTGAAAGCGCTGTACCGGGCGGTGGGCCTGAAGGGGGAAATCTCGGGACATGCCTTGAGATACACGTACAGCGGCACCAAGGCAACCGAAGACCTCGACAGGGGCATGCCCGAGCGCGATGTGCTTGTGGGGGTGGCTGCGGCACTGGGCCATGGACCAGAGCGTGGCCGGTTCATTCTGCGAACCTATCTTCTGAGCCTCGCGGACCGGTTCTTAAGCATTCTGCAGGACGGAAAATTCATTAGGAATCCGGATTACAGGATTGACGACCGGTTCATTCCGCCACGCCGTACCCGGCCGGGGCCCGCCCGGGCCTACTGGCGGGCCCATATCAGGGACCAGCGGGCGGGTGCCGGGAAGCCTGCGGCGGCAGACCACGAAGGTGCGCGATGCACGGTGCACGCGTCATCGGACACGCCGGCCAGCGATGGCCGTACTGGGCGATCCTGAGGCAGACACCATGGACAAGACAATGATCGGGCAACAGGCCGAAAACACTTTTGACGGGTTGCAGGGAGGCGAGACGGTCCGCGAGACGCTCATGCCGCTGTGGCGTGATTTCGAGGCATATCTGGGCGGACGAGAAGCATTGCCGCAGCGCCTGGAGGACATCCCCGAAGCAAGCTTTGCACCCTTTGTCCAGTACTGCGAGGACAACGGAATGGATGATGAGCGTCTGCTACTGACGTTGTCCGCCGTCCGCATGATCCTGGTACGCGCGGGCTGGAAGCCCGCGCGGCTGGCCGCACTCGTGGCGCCGCGCCGGCGGGTACGCATCCGCAACAGTGAAACGGGCAGATACCGTTTCGTACTGGTGCCAAAAGACCGCTAGCACCCGTTGCAGGGCGCTGTTGCGCCTGTATCTCGCGCTGCACCGCGCGGCCCCCGGCGCTGTTCAGGGTCGCGGCCACCACAACCAGGACTTAACACAGCACGCAGTCAACCCAAGGAGATCGAAAATGAAACACCCGCTCGCATTACACATTCGTACTACCAGGCATGCCGCACAGGGTCTTAGCGCATCCCTCATCCATTCGCAGATGGGCGGCCTGCGTGTGAGCATCGAGTCGCGGGCGCGCACGCCCAGCCCGCCTGGCACGCTGCGCTTTCGCGTCGACCAGCTTGAGGAAGCCCATGTTGCAGCCGCAAGCGCGAGTTGCTGTGTGATGGACGTGGCCGAGGAGTGCTGGCGCGCGTTCGTGCGGTTCCTGCGGGATTGCCCGGGCACCACGTCAGATTTTACGGCCTGTGTCCTGACGACGACGCCCGATGAGCTGTCTCAGACCTCGACCATTGACGCGGCGAACGAGCTGCTGGCGGCAGGGATGCTGCCCGCGCAGATGCGCATCATCTATGCTGATGCGCCACGCGAGCGCCTCCCGGAGACGGCGTACGGCCTGCTCGCGCGCTTCGTTGAACAGCGCGCTGTGCTCGAACACTGGCGCACCGACGCCGTCCTGAGCGATGCGCCGGCATTCTCGCGTTTGCAACGCGATCACAGCCAGCTGGGCGACCTGCTGCACGGCGCGCTCGACTTTGAGCTCGATCTCGAGCGGGCCCGCAGCGCCGGGGCGGACGAAGCATCCCTGCGTGAGGTCATGCGCAAGGTCCTCTCCCAGCGCATGGTGCTGGGCGTCGCGGGCGACATCGGCAAGGTTTTTGACACGCTTTCCTTGCCGCGCATGCCATCATCGGCGTGGCGCGAAGAGGCTGAACGGTGTGCGGCACCCCGGCAGGACAAGCTCGTGGATACCGGGCCGCGTAGCGAAGATCGCATCCAGCCGATGCCCGATGAGAATGGGACGGCGCCATCCATGTAGCAGACAGGAGGGCATAGGGGCAGGCAGCAGGTCCGACAGACCTGGGTCGCCGCCCTATGCGTCAGCAAAGCCGTGCGGATTCTTTTCCTGCCAGCGCCAGTGGTCCACACACATGCGTTCTATACCAAACTGCGCCTGCCATCCGAGCAGCTTCGCCGCGGCTGCCGGATTCGCATAGCAGGACGCCACGTCGCCCGGGCGCCGCGTCACGATCTCATACGGTACGGGACGGCCCGAAGCCTTCTCGAACGAGCGCACCACGTCGAGCACGCTATACCCCTGGCCGGTCCCCAGGTTCACCACAAAACTCGCGTCGTGCTTCGCCAGCGCATCGAGTGCGGCCAGGTGACCGCGCGCCAGATCGACCACATGGATGTAGTCGCGCACACCCGTGCCATCGGGCGTGTCGTAGTCGCCGCCGAACACGCGCAGCTTCTCGAGCTTGCCCACCGCCACCTGCGCGACGTACGGCATCAGATTGTTCGGCACGCCTGCCGGATCTTCGCCGATCAGCCCGCTCTCATGCGCGCCCACCGGATTGAAGTAGCGCAGCGTGGCAATGCGCCAGCTCGGGTCGGATAGTTCGAGATCGCGCAGCACCTGCTCGGCGATCAGCTTCGACTGACCATAAGGGTTGGTCGCCGACAGCGGAAACGACTCGTCGATCGGCGAGCTTTTCGGCACGCCATAGACGGTAGCCGACGAGCTGAACACAAACTGCTTTACATTGCGATCGCGCATCACACCGAGCAGCGTCAGCAGGCTGCCGACGTTGTTGCTGTAGTACTCGATCGGCTTCGTCACCGATTCACCCACGGCCTTCAACGCCGCAAAGTGGATCGCACCCGTCACCGGATGCGCATCGAAAATGCGGTTCAGCGCGGTTTCGTCGCGCGCGTCGGCTTCGTAGAACGTCACGGCACGGCCGGCGATCTGTTCGACGCGCCTGAGCGACTCGCGATTGCTGTTCA
>Ga0302178_10004045_pt1 | contig 10766 bp, 10 predicted proteins | sample I_Palsa_E1_3_FD_198790 | JGI IMG/M metagenome (GOLD analysis project Ga0302178, IMG submission 198790) | Peat permafrost microbial communities from Stordalen Mire near Abisko, Sweden - I_Palsa_E1_3 | ecosystem: Environmental > Terrestrial > Soil > Palsa > Peat permafrost | place: Sweden... | reverse complement strand
CGAGCTGGGCCCGGATCACCGGCAGCAGCCACTTCGGGATCCGGTCCGAGCTTTCCGCGCACAGCCGGGCGATGGTGTCGCGGACCTCGGGGTTGGAGAACCGCTCGAGCAGCGTGTGCTTGTACGCGGCCAGGTCCACCCCCGGCACCGGCGGCAGCGTCGGGGTGGCCTCGGCGTCCATGTAGCCGAGCAGGAAAGCCTGGAACGAGGGGTCCTGAGCGGCCTCGTGCACCAGCCGGTACCCGCACAGGTAGCCGAAGTAGCACAGGGCCTGGTGGCTGGCGTTCAGCAGCCGCAGTTTCATCAGCTCATAAGGCTCCACGTCGTCGACGACCTGCACCCCGGCGTCCTGGAACGGCGGGCGCCCGGCGGTAAAAGCGTCCTGGAGCACCCACTGGGTGAAGGGCTCGCACACGACCGGCCACTGGTCCTGGATCCCGAACCGCTCGGTGATCTCGGCCCGGTCGGTGTCGGTGGTGACCGGCGTGATGCGGTCGACCATGGAGTTGGGGAAGCGCACCTCGCGCTCGACCCAGTCGCCGAGTTCAGGGTCCCGCAGCCCGGCGAACGTCGCGAACGCCCGCCGGGCCAGGTCGCCGTTACCTGGCAGGTTGTCGCACGACATGACGGTGAAGGGCACCACGCCGCGCTTCCTGCGGCGCCGCAGCGCCTCGGTGATCAGCCCGAACGTCGTCCGCGGGACCGCCCCGGGTTTCAGATCGGCGACCACGTCCGGATTCGCCTCGTCGAACTCGCCGGTGACGTCGCTGATGTTGTACCCGCCCTCGGTCACGGTCAGCGACACGATCCGGATCGAGGGTGCCGCCATCTCCTCGATGACCGCTTCCGGGTCGTCGGGTGCGAACAGGTACGCCACGATCGATCCGATCACCCGCGGTTCGTACGTCCCGTCGCTGTGCTTGAGAACCAGCGTGTAGAGGCCGTCCTGGGCGTCCAGGACCTCCTTCATCTTCCGGTCCGCCGGCATCACCCCGACGCCGCAGATCCCCCAGTCCAGCGCCTGGCCCTCGTTCATCAGCCGGTCGAGGTACATGGCCTGGTGCGCGCGGTGAAAGCCGCCTACGCCGAAATGGACCACGCCCGGCGTGACCAGGTCGCGGTCATAGGCCGGCGCCGGCAGCCGGTCACTCCAGTACGCCAGCGTCTGCGCGTTCAGCGGTTGCGAGACAAGATCAGCCATGCCATGCCTCCTCGGGCCGGGGCTCAGCCCGCGAGGCGTTCGCCCGTCACCGGGTTGAAGGCGAAGACGTCATCGGGCTGGACGTTGAATCTGACCTCTTGTCCCGGGGCGGGGGGCTTGCGTCCTTCGGTCCGGGCGACGACCGGGTTCCCGTCCCCAACGAGGCGCACGTGCAGCAGGGCGTCGGCGCCGAGCTCTTCGACCAGGATCACCTCGCCGGCCAGTTGCCCGGTGCTGTCGGCCAGGTGCAGGTGTTCTGGCCGGATACCGAGGACGAGTTCGGTGAGGTCTGCCTGGCTGGCCGCGGTGCGGACCGCGGTCGGGAGGGGGATCAAGGTTCCCGCCAGCCGGGCGCCGCCCTCGGTGAGCGGGACGGTCTGCAGGTTCATCGCGGGCGAGCCGATGAACCCGGCGACGAACTGGTTCACCGGGTTGTCATACAGCTGGCGGGGCGTGTCACATTGCTGCAGGTGCCCTCCGGCCAGCACGGCCACCCGGTTACCCATGGTCATGGCTTCGACTTGGTCGTGGGTGACGTAGACGGTGGTGATGCCGAGGCGGCGTTGCAGTTCGGCGATCTGGCTGCGGGTCTGCACGCGCAGCTTGGCGTCCAGGTTGGACAGCGGCTCGTCCATCAGGAAGACCTGGGGCTCGCGGACGATGGCGCGTCCCATCGCCACCCGCTGCCGCTGCCCGCCGGACAGCGCCTTGGGCTTGCGCGCGAGCAACTCATCGTCCAGGTCGAGCAGGCGGGCGGCCTCCTTCACCCGGCGCTCGCGTTCCGGCCGGGGAACGTGCTGCATCTTCAGCGCGAAGGCCATGTTCTCCGCGACGGTCTTCTGCGGGTACAGGGCGTAGTTCTGGAAGACCATCGCGATGTCCCGGTCCTTGGGCGGAACCCAGGTCACGTCGCGGTCGCCGATCTCCACCCGCCCGCCGTCCAGCGGCTCGAGCCCGGCCAGCATCCGCAAGGCGGTGGTCTTGCCCGAGCCGGACGGCCCGACCAAGACCATGAACTCGCCGTCTTTGATATCCAGGTCGAGCGCGTCGACTGCGGGCTTGGCGCCCTTGGTGTACACGCGGCTCGCCGACACGTACTTCACCTGAGCCATCGGGGACCTCCACGTAGGTCGTTCACTTGCGTCATTTGATGGCTCCCATCGACAGGCCGCGGACCAGGGAGCGCTGGGCGATCCAGCCCACGGCGATCACCGGGACCGAGGCCACCGTGGCCGCCGCGGACAGGTGCGCGATGTACAGCCCTTCCTGGGGGACGGAACTGATCAGGTACATCGGCATGGTCGCGGCGTTCACGGTAGTCAGGTTGAGCGCGAGGAACAGTTCGTTCCACGCGAAGATCACGCAGATCAGCGCGGTCGACACCAGCCCGGGAGAGACCACGGGCAAGATGACGCCGGTGATCTCCCTGATCCGCCCGGCGCCGTCCAGCCGCGCCGCCTCAAGCAGTTCCTTGGGCACCTCGAGCATGAAGGAACGGATCATCCAGATGGCCAGCGGCAGGTTCATCGCGGTATACAGGATGATCAGCAGCCAGATGCTGTCGAGCAGGTGCAGCTTCAGCGCGATCACATAGAGCGGCCCGATCGCGGCCACGATCGGCAGCATCTTGGTGGAGATGAAGAAGAACAGGCCGTCGCGCCAGTGCTTGACCGGGTGCACGGACAGGGCGTAGGCGGCGGGGACACCCAGGACCAGCACCAGGATGGTGGAGCCGATGGTGGCGATCGCCGAGTGGGTCACAAAGGGGCCCCAGCCCGAGAAGACCAGCCGGAACTCGGCCAGGGTCGGGCTGAAGGTGAACTTGGGCGGCCAGGTTTCCGCGGCTGATTCGGGCTTGAACGCCGTGATCAGCATCCACAGCACCGGCAGGAAGAACGCGATCCCCACCACCCAGGTGAAGATCCCCCAGCCGATCTGCCCCGTCAGCTCGCGGAATCGCTGCGGCCCGGGTTCACGGTTCCTGACGAGCCGGGTCGGCGTGGCGGTCATATGCCTGCCTCCTCGAACTGGAAGACCCGGGCGAACATCCGCAGCGCGAAGGTGGCCACGATGATGGTCAAGATGACGGTGATGACACCGGCCGCGGCGGCGCCGCCGACGTCGAACGCGAAGTTGACCTGCTGGTAGAGGTAGAAGGGCAGGTTGGTGGTGGAGGTGCCGGGGCCGCCGTTGGTCATCAGCCGCACCTGGTCGAACACGTTGACCAGGTAGATCGAGCCGAGCAGGATGCCGAGTTCGATGTAGGGCCGCAGGTGCGGGATGGTGAGCTCGCGGAACGTGGCGAAAGCGCCGGCCCCGTCGACCTTGGCCGCCTCCAGGGTCTCGGCAGGCTGGCCCTGCAGGCCGGCCAGCACGATCAGGGTCATGAACGGCGTCCACTGCCAGATCATGACCACGATCACCGCGCCCAGCGCGTGCGTGGACAGCCAGGCCACATGATTGACGCCGAACGGCTCGAGCAGCCAGTTCAGCAGCCCGAAGTTCGGGTCGAGCATCGGCCCGGACCACACCAGCGCCGCCGCCGCGGGCATCACCAGGAACGGGGTGATGATCAGCGTGCGGACGATGCTCCGGCCGAAGAACTTGCGGTCAAGCAGCACCGCGAAGGCCACGCCGAGGATCATCGAGACGATCACCGCGGTGACGGTCATTTCCACCGAGCGCAGCAGCGACCCGCGGAAGGCCGAGTTGGTGAACGCCTGCGTGTAGTTGCTGAACCCGGTGAAGTGCGCCGGAGCCGGCACGTCGAAGAAGTAGTTCTGGAAGCTGTACCACAGCGTCACCACGAACGGGACCTGGGTCACGACCACCACGTATATCAGCGCCGGGAGCAGCGGGAGGCGGCGCTGCCACCCCTCCCGGCGGCTGGCTCCCCGCGGCCGGATCGCGGCTACCGGCGGCGCCGCACCAGTTTCGACTACTGCCACTGCCAAGCCCTCCTGTTGGACATGGCACGGCCAGCGGGACCCCGGCCCTGCCGGGGTCCCGCCGGCGCGCGCTAACCGGCCAGTTCGGCCGGGGTGTAGGCAGAAGCTGCGGCCTGACTTGCCTGCAACGCCTGGCTTACGGTCTCGGTGCCGGCGATCGCACCCGCGATCTGCTGGCCGACCGTCACACCGAGGGTTTCGAACTGGGGAATGTCGACGTACTGGACGCCGACGTAGGGAACCGGGTTCACGGTCGGGTGATCCGGATCTGTCCCGTCGATCGAGGACAGCGTGATCGGGGCGAACGCCTTCGCCGCGCTCAGGTAGCTCGGGTTGTTGTACAAGGATGTCCTGCTGCCCGGCGGGACCGCGGCCCAGCCGTACTTGGACGCGACCAGCGAGTCGTACTGCTCAGAGGTGGCCCAGGAGGCGAACTTCCAGGCGGCGCCCGAGTTGGCGGTGCCCGCCGGGATGCCCAGCGCCCAGGACCACAGCCACCCGGAGGAGGTCGTCTTGTCCACTGGCGCGAACGCGTACCCGGTCTCGGCGGCGATCGACGGGAAGCTGCCCGTGATGGAGGTCGCCGCGACCGTCGAGTCGTACCACATCGCGCACTTGCCCTGCCCGTACAGCGTCAGCAGCTGGTTGAAGCTGTCGTTGGACGCGCCGGCCTCGCCGTCCTTGCGGATCAGGTTGACGTAGAAGTTCGTCGCGGCCTCGAACGCCGGCGAGGTGAGCTGCGGCTGCCAGCTCTGGTTGAACCACTCACCGCCGAAGGTGTTCACCACGGTGTCCAGCGACGCCATGTTGTCGCCCCAGCCCGCCAGGCCGCGCAGGCAGATCCCCGCTGTCTTGCCTGGCTGGTTCAGCTTGGCCGCGTAGCTCGCCACCTGCGCCCAGGTGGGGTGGGCCGGCATGGTGATGCCGGCCGCCTTGAACAGGTCCTTGCGGTAGTACAGCATCGAGGACTCACCATAGAACGGCACCGCGTACAAGCCCCCGTTATAAGACAGGGCCTTGGCCACCGGCGGGAGCAGGTCACTGGCGTCGTAGCTCGGGTCACTCGCGATGAACTGCGTGGACAGGTTATCCAGCCAGCCATTCTTCGCGAACAGCGGCGCCTCGTAAGGGCCGATCATGATGACGTTGAACGCGTTGCTGTGCGTCGCCACGTCCTTTTCGATCGCGGCCCGCAGGTCACCCTCGGTATAAGTAGCGAACTTGACTTTGATGCCCGGGTACTGCTTCTCGAAATTAGACGCGGTCAGGGGAATCATCTGGCCGGTGATCAGCGGATTGGACACCACCGCTACGGTCACAGTGCCCGAATTACTACTACTGCCACTGCTACTGCTGCTCGCGCTCGTGCCGCTGCTGGAACAGGCGGCCAACGTCGCCAGTGCGGCGACGCAGCCCACTGCCCCGAGCGCACGGAGCCTGAAACGGGGATAGCTCATTAATGAACCTCCGCAACGGTGAGGGTGTTATGACGGGACGGGGCTTATCAGGATCCGTGGATGACCGGCTGATGCGCTCATTCGAGCGGCGACCGCTCAAATGAACCATGACCTCACACTGATCTTGTCACTAGGCAAAGTCAAGAAAAGCTGCAAATATGAGACATGAGCGCTCAAATGAGCGATCCATCAGCTGGACTGGAGGCTCAATGGCCGGCTTGTCGGCAGATCGGCCGTCCGAAGTCGTCCTGGCCGTCCGGGTGGCGCGCCAGTTCTATCTGGAGGGCGTCTCCAAGGTCGACATCGCCGACCGGCTGGGTATCAGCCGCTTCAGGGTGGCCCGGCTGCTCGATTCCGCCCGTGATGCGGGGATGGTCCGCATCGAGATCGGCTTGCCCGGCGGAAGCCTGGACGCAGGACTGTCAGCGGACCTGTGCTCGGCCTTCGGGCTCAAGCACGCCTTTGTGTTCGACTTTCCCGACGACGACGAGCAGGCGCTGCGGTACCGCCTGGGCGAGGCCCTAGGGGAGGCGCTGATGGACCTCATCACGCCCGGTGACGTGCTGGGTATGTCCTGGTCACGCGCGCTGAGCGGGCTCGCGGCGTCGCTCACCCGGATCCCGCCGTGCCCCATCGTCCAGCTGACCGGGGCCGTGCCGCCACCTGACGGCAGGGACCTGCTCGACCTGGTCCGCGGCGTAGCCCGCCTCGGCGGCGGTACGGCGCACGTCTTTTACGCTCCGATGATCCTGGACGACGCGCAAACGGCCGCGGCCATACGCCGCCAGGGCGACATCGCAGGGGCCTTCGCTCTTGTGCCCTCGGTGACCATAGCCGTGGTCGCCATCGGCGCCTGGGCACCCGGGCTGTCGACGATCTATGACGCCGTCTCCCCCGTCGAGCGCGATGCCCTGGCCTCGCTGGGGGTATGCGCCGAGGTGGCGGGGGTGTTCGTCGGCCAGGACGGCAGGTCAGTCGCGACGCCTCTTGACGACCGGATGATCGTAACGCCTGGCCCCGCGCTCGAGCGGATCCCGTTCGTCCTCGCCGTCGCCTATGGCGTTGCCAAGAGCCCTGCGGTACGCGCCGCACTCCAAGGAGGGCTAATCCATGGCCTGGTCACGCACGCAAAACTCGCCCGAACTCTGCTCAGCCCGGCCGGCCAGCGCGACGGCGGACCCTAGCCAGCAGACGTTGCTGACCGGCGGACGGCGGGCCGACGGGCCGCTAGCCGGCGGCACCGCCAACCGCGGCCTCGTCGTCCGGGTCGGCGACACCGTGGTCAGGCCCATCGCACCCTGCTGGCGGGCCACCCATGCCCTGCTTGCCCACCTGTCGGCGGCTGGCTTCGACGGCGCTCCCCGCGTCCTGGCATCCGGGCCCGTCACCGAGATGCTGACCTACATCGACGGGCAGGCCGCGGTCCCGCCCCTGACCGAGGACACGCTCACCGACGCCGCGCTGGTGAGCGTGGCCGATCTGCTGAGGCGCTACCACCTGGCCGCGGCGTCCTTCGACCCGGCCGGCTACAGGTGGCCCCGGCCGATCCCGGCTCGGTTCCGCACCGGCCTGGTCAGCCACAACGACGTGCACCCGGCCAACCTGGTGTTCCGCGACGGCCGGGCCATCGGCTTGATCGACTTCGACTGGGCCGGCCCCGGCAGCGCCGCCTGGGACTTCGCCGCGGCCGCACGCTACTGGGCGCCGCTGATGGACGATCGGGACATCGCCGACAGCCGCCAGGGCCGCGCGGTCGACAGGTTCCGGATCTTCCTAGGGGCCAGCGGGCTGCCCAGGGTCGGCCGCCGTCAGGTGGCCGAGGCTGTGCTGGCCAATCACGACTGGATGTACGCGATTGTCACCGAGGCGGCGGCGGCCGGCCACCAGGGTTTCGCCGATCACTGGTGTGCGGTGGCGGGATCAGCCGCCCGGGCGCGGCTCTGGTGCCAGCAGCATCACCGCGACCTGCTGGCCGCGGCGAGCTGAGTGCTCACCGCTCGCCCGAGGATCCCCCGGTGGGCTCAGCGGCCGGCGCTCTGGCCGCCGTCGATGTGCAGGATCTCGCCGGTGACGAACGGGGCGGATTCGAGGTAGAGAATGCCGGCCACCACGTCGCTGACCTGGCCGACGCGTCCGATGGGATGCAGCTTCGCGAGGGCCGCGAAAGCTTCCGGCGGGTTCAGCGGCGTCTCGATAACGCCAAGCGAGACCGCGTTTGCCCGGATGCCGCGCGACGCGTACTCGATCGCCAGCGACCTGGTGGCGGCGACGAGACCGCCCTTGGTGAGCGAGGCCAGCAGCGCCGGCGTGCTGGAGTTCGCGTACTCGGCCATCGTGGTGGAGATGTTCACCACGTGCCCGCCGCCGCTGTTGAGCATCGCGGCGATGACGCGCTGGGTCACCAGGAAGAAGCCGGTCAGGTTGACGGCCACGGCCAGCTGGTAATCCTCGATCGTGTAGTCCGTGAACGGCTTGCCGATGAAGACCCCCGCGTTGTTCACCAGCGTGTCGATGCGCCCGAAGCGTTCCAGCGCCTCGGTGACGATACGGTCGGCCGTCGCGGGCTGGGAAACGTCCCCCTGCACGGCCAGCACGGCCGCGTCGCCGGATGGCTTGATCGTCCGGGCATTGGCGACAACCGCCCAGCCCTGGGCGCGGTACCCGGCCACCAGCCCCGCTCCGATGCCCTGCGAGGCGCCGGTGATGACGGCGACCCGCTGGCCGGTGCCGCCCATCACCGCCCCGCCTGCGCCGCGGCCGGCCTGCTCCCGGGGACCGCCGGGTCGCTCGGGTGCGGGACGAGCGGCGTGATCTCCTCGGTCAGCCAGGGTGCCATGGGCAGCGAATCCAGGAACGTCCGCACCTGCGCGGCGTCGCGCGCCCGCCACAGGCCAAGCGCGTGCGATCCGTCCGGCCAGCCGGCCACCAGCCAGAGCCGGATCAGGTGGCCTTGCTCTGCCAGCTCATGCGTGCGCCGCCTCTCCCCTGCCCTGGCGTCGGCGACGACCTGCGCCGGCGCATCGTCGGGGATGACGGCGAGGAAGGAGTTGAGGAACTCCGCCGCGGGAGTCTCTCCCGCCCTGGGCTGCGGCTGACGCTGTACTGCAGGATCGTTCGGGTGCTTGGCTAGTTCGGTGATCTGATCAGAGCGCCATACCCGCAGCGGCATCGAGCTGAGGATCTGCTCGAGCTCGCCGCGGTCAGCGGCGGCGAAGAGCCCAAGCGTGCGCCATTCGCCCGGCGCCAGCGGCGGTCGCCACAGACGGAGAACGTGACCTTGCGCCGCGAGCTCACGGGTGTGCGCGCCTTCCCTGGCGCGGACGTCCGCGACGGCTTCTTCAGATGTCCCGTCCGGAACGTGAGTAGTCATGGTGACGAGGTATTCCATCGGCTACGCCTCCTGTTTACTGTCAACCGTGGCTTCCCGCGCGGCCCTTCGCGCCCGGGTAAGTCCCTGGTTCATCCCCCGGGCGTGCCGAGCCCGCGGCCGTGGAAGGCGGCCATGGCCGCGGCCCGGATGACGGTAGGGTCAGGTTAGCTGGGTGATCGGATTGCGGGAGTGGTCATCCCCAACCGCTAGAACAGCCGCTGCGCACTGGTTCCGAGAAAGATGGAGGCAAGGACGTGTCTGTTGTCGCGCTGCGGCCGGTCGAGGACTCCGATCTGGACGCGCTGTTCGACCAGATGCGTGACCCGGCGTCGGTCTTGATGGCGGCGTTCACCACCGAGGACCCCGACGACAGGGGCGCGTTCGATGCCCACATGGCCATGGTGAGAAGCTCGCCCGGCATTACCTTGCGGGCAGTGACCTGCGACGGCCGGCTTGTGGGCAGCATCTCCAGCTTCGTGCTCGAGGGTCGGACCGAGGTCACATACTGGATCGAACGCGCGGCCTGGGGTGCCGGCATCGCGACCCGGGCAGTGGCGCTGCTCCTAAAGGAGGTGCCTACCCGGCCGCTGCACGCCCGTGCAGCCAGCGACAATGCAGGCTCGTTGCAGGTCCTCCGGAAATCCGGCTTCAAGATCATCGGAACCGAGACCTCGTTCGCTGCGGCGCGGAAGGACGAGATCGAGGAAACGATCCTCCGCTTGGATTAATACCTGACCGCATGTCCGACGCCCTAGCTCGGCCGCCCCCGCCGGTCTGCGCCGGGTCTTGTGCATGATGGGGACCAAGGGTAAGAGCGCCATGTCGCTGGTCGCCGGGCACCTGCTGACTCAGCCCGATGGCGTGGTCCTGCTGTCGCCGGCCGCGCCCAGCTTCGGCCAGTTCCGCGACTACTGTGACCGCGGGGAAGCCTTCGGCCGCGCCATGCGCGCCATGCGCGCCATTCCGTAGCCCTCGAGCCCTCGAGAACGGCCCGCCGGTCCCACTGCCGTCACACCAAGAACACTAGCCTTCTAATTCGAATATTCCCCCACACCAGGTAAATAAACTTGTGGTCGGCGATCATTTTCGCTATCATGTTTGGTAAGAGCCTCAAGGCCAGGCTCACAATCATTTTCCTGAACGGGCGGTGCCGCGTGACCCAAGGACCGGTCTCCCCAGACCCCGGGCCGGACGACGACCCCGCCCGGAGCCCTGGCGAGCCCGGCGGATCCCCGTCCGGCGGCCCCGGCGGCGGTCCGCAGCCCGCCCCGGATGAGTTCCCTGGCGCGGGCTGGCGGGAGCTTCCGCCCTCGACGCAGGACTGGCTGACCGAGGAGGAGTGGGTGGCGTGGCTGGCGTCGGTGCGTGACGAGGATCCCGGGCTGGCGCCCGGCGAAGAACCCGACCCGCAGGACCCGCCCCCGCCCGCCCGCAAAAAGCGGTCGCCCCGGCCCGGTCAGGGATCACGGGCCCCGGTAGGGGTCCCGCGGGCGGTGCCGTCGGCCCGCCGGGGTCCGGGGGAGCCCGGTTCCGCGCGGCGGGTGCCGGGGGACTCGCCGGGCCCGGCCGGGGCGTTCGCGGCGGGGCAGCTGCTGGATGTGGCTCCGGGCGGCGGTGCGCTGCACGGCCTGGCCGGGCATGTCGCCGGGCCCGGGGACCGGTTCGCCGGCGCGTCTGATGATGAGCTGACCGGGGTGATCTGCGCGGCGGACCGGTCCGAGGCCGCCGCCTGCGCGCTTAAGCACGCCGCGGTCGCCGAGCTGATCCGGCGGCGTCCCGGGCCCGGCTGC
>Ga0302178_10004044_pt1 | contig 10766 bp, 10 predicted proteins | sample I_Palsa_E1_3_FD_198790 | JGI IMG/M metagenome (GOLD analysis project Ga0302178, IMG submission 198790) | Peat permafrost microbial communities from Stordalen Mire near Abisko, Sweden - I_Palsa_E1_3 | ecosystem: Environmental > Terrestrial > Soil > Palsa > Peat permafrost | place: Sweden... | reverse complement strand
CATCTCCTACATGGGGTTCGCTGTCAAGGCACAACGGTGACGGCCCGTCCGGGAACCTGCCGGGCAGGCCCCACGGTCGTCGGCAGCCATGACACGGCAGACGCGCCCACGGCGTTCCGATCCCGTCGGCGTAAAGCCGGGCTAAGAACCCGCACCTTCAGCAACTATCAGTTGGTCCGCGCCAGCACGCGTGGAACCGCCGTTCGGCACAATCGCAGGACGCTTGGCGTCTCTGAATTCAGGCGTGTGGGACAGGGCAATATGGCATAGCCGGTGAGGCGTCAGCTCGGTGGGGCCGGATGCGGGCGGCGATGCCAATTACCCACTGCCTGCTAATGGCCATTGGCGGTCAGGGGCGCGGTGCCGCGAGCGGCCCGTTTCCCCATCCCCCTTTCCATCCGTACGTGCGGTTCCCGCATACGGCTCACCGACGATCTTCTTGACATGGTTATGCTGCCTTCGGATAAGGGATCGTGCCGGAGAGCTTCTGCAGGCCCAGCCCGTGCAGCCATTCCTCGGTCCACCGGTCCGCCTGCCCGGCGCGCAGGTCCCTGCCGTGCTTCTTGATCAGCCAGGCGTTTCAGCCGCTTGATCAGCCAGGCGTTTCAGCCGCCATGCAGCGTAGCTCCTTGAGATTGCGTGACTCGATGTGAGGGGACCGGGCCTGTGCTCGTCCGGTGGTTGAGGTGACCTGGTGCGAGAGATATCCCGCTCCACCATTAGGTCCAGTCCGCCGGGGATCCGGCCCGGCATCGTCACCACGTGGTCTGCCGGATGGAACTGCCAAGCTCCCGGGCCTCGCTGTCCGCCGGCATCGTCGTCACGTAGCTCATCTGAAATGGAAGCACCGGAGCGGGCATCACGCCCCGGCCCCGGCTGCCCGCAGGGTCGGCTTGCCGTGCAGGACCTGGTCGATGGCCGTGATGATGACCTGGGCGGAGCCGTCGATGGCCTGAGCTACCCGGCTTGACGGGTTGGTGAGCTGGCTGGCGATCTGGGCCGCGGACAGGCCGGCCAGGACCTGCGGGTTGTACTGCGCGCCGGCCAGGACGTACTTGTTGGCGATGTCGAGGAACGGGACCGCACCGGACTGGTCGGCGCTGTTGACGTAGGGGGGCACGTCGAAGGCGTCGATGAGCCTGGTGTCCAGCGCGGTCTGGGGCTGCAGCGGGCGGCCGGCGTTATCCGCCAGTTCGGTCGTCCGCAGCGTCAGTTCGGCGCTCTGGTAGCGAGCCGTCCGGAACGACAGCGTGGCGGTGTTCGGGTACACGTCGGTGGCCGATGAACTGGTGGTGCCGAGGTGACTCAGGGTGCCGAAATGGGACAGGGCTACGGCCACCGACCAGCGTTCGGCCGCGCAGAACGGGCAGGATTCCTCGCTGACGAAGACGATGGCCGGCTTGCCGCCGATGGTCAGCGGCGGCCCGGACGTCTTGACCGGCTCCAGCGAGGTAACGGCCTGGCCTGGGTCCACGCTGGCCAGCACGGCGGCCGGAACGCTGACCTGCCTGACGACGGCGGCTGAGGCCGGCGTCTCGCTGGCGACCAGATGCGCGGGACCGGCCGAGAGCTTGACCGCGGCCAAGGCCACCACGATGGCCAGCACGGCGGTGACCGCCGCGATCGGCGCCAGCAGTCGGCGGCGTGCCTCGGCGCGCTTGCGGGCGGCCCGTTCGGCCGCGAGCCGCTCCCGGGCCCGCATCTTGGCCTGCGGGCCTCGCGCCGACCTGGCTGACTTGCGCCCGGCCTGGTCGTGACGGATGTGTGCCACCTGATCTTTCCTTTCCGGTATGCCGAGGGTCCGGCGACGCGCCGGGCCCCGTCTACTAACACGGATAGGACTCATGGGATGTTCATGTCGCTGCGGCCGCGCGTCTCCGAACGGGGGGCTGGTTCCTCCGTTGCGGTCAGGAACGCCGCGATCGCGGTGGCGACGGTATCCGGAGCTCGCCTGGGCAGGTGATGACCTGTGTCCTGGACGAGCAGCAGGCAAGCATCCGGCAGGGCGCGGGCGAGCCTACGGGCGGTAGCGACGGGAACCAGAGCGTCCCTGGGGTCGGCGAGCAGGAGAACCGGTGCCTGGACTGAGGAGACGGCGCGCTCCAGCTCGCCGAGTTCGCGCAGCAGGGCGCGCTGCTCGGTGAGGAAGGTGCGCCACAGCGGCCGCTGTCCGCCGCCCGCATGGCCCCAGATCTGCCAGTTGACGTGCTCGTCCGGCCGCAGCGGGCGGCCGTGCCGCCGTCCGATCCTGGCCAGCCGGGCGCGGGCCAGCCACGGCGTCAGCCGCCACGCCGCCAGCGCGCACAGCGGCCCGGCGCCGGGCGCGGCGAGCAGCCTGTCCCAGCGGTTCACGCAGCCGGGGCCGACGCTGGCCAGCAGGACCACCGCCTCCACCCGGTGCGGCGCCAGGCTCGCCGCCCACAGGGCCACTCCGCCGCCGTAGGAGTGCCCCACCAGCACCGCGCGCTTGACGCCGCGCGAGTCCAGGTCATCGAGCACGGCGTGCGCGTTCGCCGCGAACCCGCCGGCCGGAAGCTGGCTGGAGCCGTATCCCGGCCGGTCGGCGGCGACGGCGTGGAGCTGGGCCGGCAGCCGCCGGGTGACCAGCTGCCAGTCGGCGGGCGAACCGGGCTGCCCGTGCAGGAGCACGAGCTCGTGAGCACCTAGCCGGGCGGGAATGTCCGCGGTACCCGGGTCAGCGGCGCCTACGTTGGCGGTCCGTGGGTCAGCGGTCATGGCGGTGTCCTTTGCGGGTCCTGTTCCGGGGCGGGGTGCGTCCTGCGGGGGCGCCGGAGCCAGAGCAGGACCAGCCAGCCGGCCAGTGCGACCAGCCAGAAACTGGCCAGGCGATAGAGCAGCACGGCCGCCAGGGCCTGGGTGGCGCCCAGCCCGGTGGCGACCAGGGCCAGGCTGAGTGATCCCTCGGCGATCCCGAGTCCGCCGGGCGTGACGTTGAGGCTTTGCGCCGTGATGCCCACGCCGTAGACCAGCAGCAGATCATGCCACGGCACGGCGGCGCCGGTGGCCCGGATGCTCACGGCCAGGACCGCCGCGTCGGCGAGCCAGTTGACCAGGGCCAGGCCGGTCACCGTGGTCCAGCCCGCAGGGGAAAGCTGGAGTGAACTCAGCCGCTCAGCCCAGGCCCGGATGGTCTGGCGGGGTTCGGTGGCCGGCCGGCGCAGCAGCCGGGATCCCTGCTGCAGCGTCCATGCGGCGGGCCGTTCGAGCGCGCCGCGCAGCCGCGGTCGGCGCGCGGCCGCTCCCGCCGCCACCAGGACGGCGACGGCGAGCACGCCGCCGGGAACGGCGACCGCGGTAACCAGGATGTTCCCGGACGCCAGCCCTCCGCCGACCACGACCAGGGCCGCCGCAGCGGAGGACACTACCCCGCCGGCCAGTAGCGACCAGCCGGCCAGCGGGACATCCGCGCCCTGCCGGGTGAAGCGGCGGAACGTGAAGGCCGTGGCCAGTCCGGGTCCGGCCAGCGGGACCGAGACCGACACAGCGTTGGCCGCATAGGCGGTGGCCAGCATCGGCCGGACACCCACACTGGCCCCCCCGGCTGCGAGCAGCCGGCGCAGCATGATGGCGAAGGCGGCCATCGAAGCCGCCTCGAGCAGGACCGCGGCCGGAATCCAGAGCCAGTGCAGATGACCCAGCACCGCGAACGATGCGGCTACCTCGGTCCGCCCGGCCACGCCGGCGGCCGCCACCGCCGTCACCGCCAGGGCGGCGGCCGCGATGCGGGTCACTGGCTGGCCGCGCCGACGCGGCGGCGCCGGCGCGGGGTCCGGGCGGGCGGTGGTGGCCATCAGAGGCTCCGGTTACGAAGGGATGGAATCAGCAGATCTGGCTGTATCAGTAGCCGTAACCACTGCCGGCCGGAGCGGCCGGGGCCGTCACCGCCGGGGCCGAGGTCCCGGCGATCGGGGTGAGGCCGGGCGTGGCCACGAAGAAGTCCTCGATGCCCTGGCCACTGACATGGTCGGCGTGATCGTCGGCGAAGGTGTACAGCAGGTGGCCGTGGTAGGCGACCTGGTCGCCATGGACGTCCTTGACCACGGCGAGCTGGCCAGTGATGCCGGTGGCAGTCGATGAGGCTGAGGTCAGCGGCGGCCACAGGCTCGCCAGTTTGCCGGTGACGTTGGACTTGGTGGCCGTGTCCGGCAGGTAGAAGTAGAGCGGCAGGCCCGTCCCGTTGACCAGGATGGTCTCGGTCTTGCCGGCCACGGTCGCCTGGACGGTGCGGACGGTGTCCGCGGCGCTGCGGGCCGCGGGGGACATGCTGCTGGCAGGCGAGCTGGCGGCCGAGGCGGCGGTGACGCCGCCGATGGCGGCCACGGCGGCCAGGCTGAGGCTGGCGATGATGATGCGCGGGTGTCTCATGGTTAGCTCCTTGGGGTATTGGCTGGTCATGTCGGGTTCACCCGGCAGGCCGGTTATTCCTGCGCTGAGCAGGCGTGGGTGCCGGCCGGGAGGGACGCGGGGGGACGGGCGGGCAGGGCGGCGGGGCTGGCCGCCCGGGCGAGGGCGCGGACCTGGTCGCCGGTGACGGTTTCCTGTTCGAGCAGGGCGGCGGTGAGCTGGTTGAGGGCGTCCCGGTGGCTGGTGAGCAGGTCGCGGGCGCGGGTTTCGGCCTGGGTCAGCAGAGTGGTGACTTCCTGGTCGACCAGCCACTGGGTGTGCTCGGAGTAGCCGCGTGCGGCGGCGGACGCGGGATAGCCGGCCGGCGGCCCGCTGTAGCTGACCGGGCCGATCGCCTCGCTGAGGCCGAACTCGCGGACCATCTGGGTGGCCAGGGCGGTGGCGGAGGCCAGGTCGTCGGCGGCGCCGGTGGAGGCCTCGCCACGGACGAGGCGTTCGGCGGCCCGGCCGCCGAGGCGGACGGCGAGGGTGTCGGCGAGATAGCGTTCCCCGTAGAGTCGGCGGTCGTCGGCGGGGAGCGTCTCGGTCAGCCCGAGGGCCTGCCCGGCGCCCAGCACGGTGACCCGGCTGACCGGGTCGGCGAACGGGGACAAGGTGGCAACCAGGGCGTGGCCGGCCTCGTGGACGGCGACGGTGGCGAGCTCGCCGGGGGCCAGCGGGCTGTTCTGCCGGGTCCCGAGCAGCACCCGGTCGCGGGCGGCGTCGAAGTCGGCGGCGGCCAGCGTGGCGCGGCCGGCCCGGACCGCGCTGACGGCGGCCTCGTTGACCAGGTTGGCCAGGTCCGCGCCGGAGAATCCGGGGGTGGCGGCGGCGACCTGGTCCAGGTCGGTGTCCGGGCCGAGGTTCTTGCCGCGGGCGTGGGAGGCCAGGATGGCGCGGCGTTCGGCCCGGTCGGGCAGCGGGACGATGACCTCGCGGTCGAACCGGCCGGGACGGCGCAGCGCGGGGTCCAGGGCGTCCGGCCGGTTGGTGGCGGCCAGCACCACCACCCCGCCGGAGTCCTCGAATCCGTCCATCTCGGCGAGCAGCTGGTTCAGGGTCTGCTCCCGCTCGTCGCTGCCGGCCATGCCGCCGTGGTCGCGGCGGGCGCCGAGGGCATCGATCTCGTCGATGAACACGATGGCCGGCCCGCGGGTGCGGGCCTGTTCGAACAGGTCCCGGACCCGGGCCGCCCCGACGCCGACGAACATCTCCACGAAACCCGAGCCCGATACCGAGAAGAACGGAACGCGGGCCTCGCCGGCGACCGCGCGGGCGAGCAGGGTCTTGCCGGTGCCGGGCGGCCCGGCCATCAGCACGCCGCGCGGGCCGCGGGCGCCGGCCCGGTGGTAGCGGCCGGGGTCGCGCAGATAGTCAACGACCTCGCTGATCTCGGTCTTCACCGCGGTGTACCCGGCCACGTCGGCGAACCGGGTGGCGGGCCGTTCGGCGTCGATGACCCGCGCCTTGGCCTTGGCCATGCCGTTCAGATGGCCCATGCCGCCGCCGATGCCGCCGGTGTGCCGGCTGACGGCGCGGATGCCGAGAAAGATCAGGCCGGCGAACAGCAGCAGCGGAAGCAGCCCGATCAGCACCGACGCCAGCGAGGAGGACATGGCGGCGGCGGTGGCGGTGACCTGCACGTGGTGGGCGGCCAGGTCACCGGCCAGGCTATTGCCGCCGAGCGCGACCGGGATGGTGGTGGTGAACGGGTGCCCGCCGGCCAGGCTGCCGGTGACCTGGCCGGCCGGGCTGATGGTCACCGCGCGGACCGTCCCGGCGCTGACATCGGCCAGGAACTTGGTATAGCTCAGCGCCGGGCCCGAGGCGGCGCCGCGCGGCAGGGCCAGCAGCGCCACGAAGCCGGCCGCGGCCGCCGCCGGGAAAACCCACCGCCGCCACTGGGCCGCGTTAGCGTGGCCGGGCGGGCCAGGCTGAGACGTGCGCATCTTAATGCTCCTTCCAGGGGCCCGGCAGCATGCCAGGCGGAGGACTCTCGGTCAGGGGGCGATCACGCGGGCCGGGTGAATTCGGGCGTACGCCGCGCGGCAGGTCGGCCTGCCGCCACGCTCGCGGCGTGGATCCGTGCCTGCCAGGCGCCGAGCCCGGCGAGCAGGACGAGCAGGATGATCACCGATTCGACGCTGAGCGCGGCGATGCCCAGCGGGCAGTGCCAGTTACCGACGTCGCCGCGATCGCCCAGGAAGCCTCCGCGCAGACCGCGGGTCAGTATGTATCCGCCCATCGCCGAGGCGGCTACGGTGGCCGCGGCGGTCCAGGCCAGCCAGTGCGGCCGGGCGATCAGCACTCCGGCAATCAGGATCGACCCGGCGATGATGCCGAGGTACCCGATGCCGACCAGCGGGGTCGGGCCCAGGGTGCCCGGCAAGTCCACGACGTGGATCACCGCGAGCGCGGCCAGCGCCAGCGCGCCTACCGCCCGCGCGGCCGCGGCCGCGCCCTGATCCGGCTGCCATTGAGCGATACGATTGAACATTGTTTCCTCCTTTGTCAGCCGTCTCGCGGGCAAGGGGCCTCGGTGACGGCAGTAGTTGCTTTTTCATCTACTAACACGCATAGGAGAGCTGGCCGGTTCAGCTGGAGCCGACGATGCGACGTGCGTCACACCGGCGCTCACGTGTCCGGTTCGGGGGCAATGCGCACGTCATCACGACGCGGCGGCCGAGGGCGGGAATCCGCTAGCCCGCTATCCGGCCGCGGTCCCGACCAGGGGTCCGGCGGCCAGGACCGAATCGACCAGCGCTCCGTGCACCCAGAGCAGGAGAGCGGGATCGCCCGCCGCGTACAGGCAGCCGGTAACCGCGTCCGTGCCGCGGACATGATCCTGGATGCGCCGCATCCAGGCCGAGGCTCGCATGGCCGCTGCCAGGTCGCCGAAGGTGAATGCGGGGAGGCACGCCAGGGTGGCGGCGAGCGTGCCGACCGGATCCCGGCGCCAGCTACTGTGCTGATCGACGCCGGCCATCGCCAGCGGATGCAGCGCCTGTATCAGCAGGGACCGCAGACCCGCCACCGGCAAGGCTAGGTCCGCGCTCATCCGCCAGGTGACGCTGGCGGGCCGAAAAGCCGTCATCCCCGCGTCTTCCGGCGCACCCGGCCGCGAACGCAGCCAGCTCAGCTACTAACACGGATAGGAGATAACGAACGTTCGCGACGGCGGGCTAACGGCCGTGCCCTAGTCGGCGGACGGTGTCCCCCGCCGGCGCTCCGCCATGATCGCCAGCCGTTGCAAGATGGCGGCCGACGGCTCGCCCGTCGCCTCATGCAGCTCGTGCAGCAGCACTATCGAGATCACGTGCAGGCCGGCCATGAAGTCTGCCAAGCCGTCGGTGTCGGCCGGAGTGAGCTCGTCCGCGGCCCACGCTTCCAGCTCGGGTGAGTCCAGGCCCGCGGTGAGCAGCGCGATCGCCAGCTGCATGGCGGCGGCCATGGTCCCGCCGGGGGCGGCCTGCACCTGCGCAGTCTGCGCGGCCTGCACCTGCGCGGCCTGCACCCGCGCAGTCTGCTCAGCACCGGTGTCTGATGCCGGCGCCTGCCCGGCGTTTGACCCTGGCGCCTTCTCGCGGTCCCGGCGGCGGCGCGGTCGCCAGCGGAGGTGTCGGGCCGGGACGTCCGTCGTGTGGTCCGCGTGCCCCGGGGGCGGCTCGGGCCGGTCATTCTGGCGATGGATCCTCATACCTGGCAACACGCGTCCGGACGGAAGACTGTTCACGCCGACGGCCGGCTGGCACCTGGGTGTGGCCAGCGGTTCGGGGACTGCGCCGGACCAAAGCGGCGATGGCTGAACAGAGTCATCCTACTATCCGTGTTAGTAGATATGGCTGCTACCACAGATGATCCCCGGGACGGGCTGGGCGGCGACCCCGATGCCGTCATCCGCCAGCTGTACTCGGGTCACGCCCGGGCCCTGCACGCCTACGTCGCGCGGTTCTGCCCGGACCGGGCGAGCGCGGATGACATCGTGCAGGAAACCTTCATCCGGGCCTGGCGGCACCTGCCCCAGCTCAGCGCCGATGACCGGCCGGTCCGGCCCTGGCTGTTCCGGGTCGCTCGCAACCTGCTGATCGACGCGAACCGGGCCGAGCGGGCCCGGCCGATGACCGTGCCGGAGCAGTCGGCCGGGGAGGCCGGGACCGATTCCGGCTTGGAGGAGATCCTGGACCGCCAGCTCGTTTCCGCCGCCCTGGCGCACCTGTCGCCCGCGCACCAGAGTGTGCTGGTGGAGACCTTCTACCGGGGCGGCACCATGGCCACGGTCGCCCGCGAGCTCGGCATACCGCACGGCACAGCAAGATCACGGCTGCACTACGCGCTCGATGCACTGCGCCAGCAACTCCAAGAACATGACTCAATCGCCTGCTGATGAACAACCGCCTGCCCCGTGACCACGCCCACATGCCGATGGCGGGATCAGCCTGGGCATCGCTTGTGATGCTCCAGCGATGATGAGCGAGACCGAGACCAGCGAGAAGCCTGTCTTGATCGCGTCGAGGTGCATGACCTGCTGGTCGAAGTAGGTCACAAAGTAGAGCATGGAGTAGATCCCCGCGCCCGCGATGAGCACGACCAGGTAGGAGCCGCCGCGATTGCGGTCCAAGAAGACGCTGACCGACCTCGGGAGCTCCGTGCGCCCTGTCCCGGTCAGCCTGGCGGCGTGGGGAACTCCCGGCTCGCGCCAGCCGAGCGCAGCATGATCCTCGTCGATGCGGAGACCGGCGAGGAAGTCGAGCCCGCGGTGGTAGACCGGGCCACCGGACGGCCACTGGACACCGAACAGTTTCGTCTTCGCTGCGGGCCCGGCAGCCAGCCCCGCCATGCGGGCCCGGTACGACCGTTCTCGCACCTTCCGGGATGCGGCGGACTGAAGCACCTGCCGAACGACGACTGCCAGCCTGATAATCCGAGCCGGACACTCAGATGCCACCGCGCCTGGCACCTGGCGCCTGCCGCCAGAACCGGAAGCCCCGAACCGGATGCGGTTCGGGGCCATTCCGATGTGATCAGACATCGGCTGTCAGGGCAGTGTGACCTGCTATCTCAGTTCCTTCCGGGCTGAGACAACGGGGAGGACTTCAGCCGTTGGATGTGCCGAGCGCGTACGGGAGCTCGTTGCCCTGGGCGGTGAAGGTGTTGCCTGCGAACCAGACGGTGCCGGGGCCGACCGCTGCCGCGGCGTCCGGAGCGGCCAGCGTCTGGCCGGCCGGGGTGAGCCCCGTGCCGGCGACAGCCGGGAGGGAGGTCCAGGTGGTGCCGTTGAAGTTGTACAGCGTGACCGTGTCGACGCTGGACCCCGTGAGGCCGGCGATCCACACGTCGGTCGGCGACAGGGGGGCCACCTCGGAGCCGGTCACGGCTGCGCCGGTCTGGGTGATGGCGTTCAGCAGGGTCCAGGTGGTGCCGTTCCAATGCAGGATCGCGCCGACGGTGGTGACGGCATAGGCGTCAGTCGGCGAGATGTCCGCCACGTCGGTGAGACCGCCCGTCGGTGAGGCAACCGGGACGCTCACGTTGCTCCACGAGGTGCCGTTGAAGTGCTCAAGCACCGGAGAATTATCGCGGTGCAGGCCCTCGTTGAACTCGGTCCCGGCGGCCCAGATGTCCGACGGCGATGATCCGGAGATCGAGGTCATGTCCAGGTTGGGTTCCTCAGCGGGGACGGGCAGGCTGGTCGTGGTCCAGGTCGTGCCGTTGAACTGCTCGGCGTCGCCGTTGTTGTTGACCGACCACAGGTTCGTGGCCGAGAACGCGAGGACCGGGCCCAGTTCCACGTTGGCGGGGATGGTCATCTCCGACCACGCGGTGCCGTTGAAGTGGAACGCGACGGACTCCTGGACGATGGTCCCGCCGGTGTTGATGTCGGCGGTGCCGACGGCGGTGATGTTGCTGGCCGAGGTTCCGGTGATGGACCTCACCCCGGCCGAGTTCCCGGGAGCGGTGGCTATCCCGGCCGGGAGTCCCTGCCCGGTCCAGCTGGTCCCGTTCCAGTGCTCGAACGCGTCAGTACCGCCAGGGACTCCCACCGCCCACACGTCGGTCGGCGAAGCAGCATAGAGGCCGGTCGGCGCCTCGGGGGAACCGGATGGAAGGCCACTGTCCGTCGGCGGATTGGAGATCTTGAAACTCGCGGCGGTCGCGCCGGATGCAGCGGTCACCGGCGCCGCGGACGCCGGGACGGAAAATGCCGCGCCCAGCGCAATCAGGCCCACGCTCACAGCCCCGAGCACGCCTGCCCGCGACCATGCCTTGGGCCTCCGGCCCCCGCTACCCTGCCGCTGCGCGCTCTCGGCGCGCGCGGTCCTGCCCTTGCTCTTCAGCATGGATTTCTTCCTTCGGTCGGCTCT
>Ga0302178_10004040_pt1 | contig 10776 bp, 8 predicted proteins | sample I_Palsa_E1_3_FD_198790 | JGI IMG/M metagenome (GOLD analysis project Ga0302178, IMG submission 198790) | Peat permafrost microbial communities from Stordalen Mire near Abisko, Sweden - I_Palsa_E1_3 | ecosystem: Environmental > Terrestrial > Soil > Palsa > Peat permafrost | place: Sweden: Abisko... | reverse complement strand
GCCCATGCGCCATTACGAGATCATGATTATCCTCGACCCCAATCTCGAGGAGCGTACCGTCCAGCCGTCACTTGACCAGTTCCTCACGGTCGTGACCGGCGGCGGCGGCAAGGTTGACAAGGTGGACGTCTGGGGGAAGCGCCGCCTGGCTTACCCGATCGAGAAGAAGTCCGAGGGCTTCTACGCGGTCGTCGACCTGACGGCGGAGCCGGCCACCGTGTCCGAGCTCGACCGTCAGCTGAACCTGAACGAAGCCGTGCTGCGGACCAAGGTCACGCGGCCCGACCATCACTGAGCGGGGCCTTATCACCTTGCCCGCTCTCCCTAACTAGCAGCCAGAGATTCATTAGCGACCGGGAGCACCCCGATGGCAGCAGGCGATACCCAGATCACGATCGCGGGCAACCTCGTCGACGATCCGGAACTGCGATTCACCCCGGCGGGCCAGCCGGTGGCGCGGTTCCGGGTGGCGTCGACGCCCAGGTTCCGTGACAACTCCACGGGCGAGTGGAAGGACGGCGACAGCCTGTTCCTGACCTGCAACGTGTGGCGGCAGGCGGCGGAGAACGTCGCCGAGACCCTGCAGCGAGGGATGCGCGTCATCGTCTCCGGGCGGCTGCGTCAGCGGTCGTATGAGACCAAAGAAGGCGAGAAGCGCACCGTCTACGAGGTCGAGGTCGACGATGTGGGGCCCTCCCTCCGCAACGCGTCGGCCAAGGTGAACAGGATCGCCCGTTCCGGGTCCGGCGATGGCGGCGGCTTCGGCGGCGGTCAGCGCAGCTCCGGGAGCTCGGGGGGTTCCGGCGGCGGCAGGCCTTCCTCCAGCGGCCAGGGCAACTCCGGAAGCCAGGGCAACTCCGGCGGCGGTTTCGGCGGCGGGGAATCCGACCCGTGGGCGACCGACAGCCCCGGCGGCTACTCCGACGACCCCCCGTTCTAGGACACAGCACCAAGGAACAGCGCGGCCAGTAAAAGCGCTGTCGAGATAAAGCAATTCAGACCATGACCAACCGACCATCCCCGCCGCAGGCGGGGCTCTAAGGAGCACCACGATGGCCAAGCCACCGCTGCGCAAGCCAAAGAAGAAGGTTTGCGTGTTCTGCCACGACCGGATCGCCTATGTCGATTACAAGGACACCGGTCTTCTCCGCAAGTACATCTCCGACCGCGGCAAGATCCGCGCCAGGCGGGTGACTGGTAACTGCACGCGCCATCAGCGGGACGTCGCGACCGCGATCAAGAATTCTCGCGAGATGGCGCTGCTTCCGTACACGAGCACGGCGCGTTAGGGAGTCAGGCAGATGAGTCGTACACCGATGAAGCTCATCCTCACCCAGGAAGTGAGCGGTCTCGGCGCACCCGGCGACGTCGTGGACGTGGCCGCGGGCTACGGCCGCAACTACCTGATCCCGCGCGGTTTCGCGATGAACTGGACCCGCGGCGCGGAAAAGCAGATCGAGCTGATCAAGCGGGCCAGGTCGGCCCGGGAGATCCGCGGCGTCGAGGACGCGAAGGCCGTCGCGGGCCAGCTTGAGGGCCTGACCGTGCGGATGCGACGGCGGGCGGGCGGCAGCGGCCGGCTGTTCGGCTCGGTCGGCCCGGCCGACATCGCCGCCGCGGTCCGCGAAGCGGGCGGCCCCGAACTCGACCGGCGCCGGATCGAAGTGCGCGACCCGATCAAGACCGTGGGTTCGCACCAGGTCCGGGTCAGGCTGCACCCCGACGTCAGCGCCGCGGTCGACATCGAGATCACCGCCAGCTAGTCACCGGATCGCCTCCGGTTCGCCCGCGGGGTGCGCGTCGCCAGCAAGCCAGGCGACGCGCACCCCGTCTGCTTTCCCGCGCCCGGCACTCCGTCTGCCCGGCGAGACGAGGTCACCTTCTGGTCACCTGGCGGGACGGCATCACCGTTGCTCCTCGCCGGGACTGGCATACCCCGACGCCAGCCGCGCCAGTTCCGGGTCGATCTCGCCGACCATCGCCCAGATGGCCGCGACCTGTGCCTCCAGCCTGGAGGAATCCGCGCTCCTGCGGTCGGCGTCAAGCTGTTCTATGGCCTCAGCCACGCGCCGGAGTGCGGACTCCTCTATCGAACACACCGTCGAATATTATCAGGTCGGCGGTGCGCGCGTACGCGCTTCCCGCCGCCTAGTTATCCACAACCGGGCCTTGCGAGCCTGTGGATAACATTTGTGGATAACTTACCGCTTAATCGTCGCCAAAGTATTTCTCCCGCACAGCCGGTGGATTATGTTTTCCCAGGTAATAGCGGTTGTGTTGTTTTTCTTCTCGCTGTTTCCACAGCTCTTTCCCCAGGCTGCGCACAACGTAGCCGGCGTGTTGCACACGTTGTCCACAACGTCATCCACCGTGCGAGTTGGTATCCGGTCTGAAGCGCCGCCAAAATGTCAGAGCCATCGGCTAGAACGGTGTCAGGCGACGGTAGAAGTGCGTTCGCACCCTGTTCACTGACGACAGGGCCACTCACACCGGGGAGACGGGGGAACAGGGGCAGTTGAGCGTCACCGAGATAGCTCCGAGGAACGACGATTTCGAACGGACTCCACCGCACGATGTGGCGGCGGAGCAGTGTGTCCTCGGCGGGATGCTGCTCTCGAAGGATGCCATCTCCGACGTGATCGAGGCGCTCAGCCCGACCGATCATTACCGGCCGGCGCACCAGCTGATTCACGAGGCGATCCTCGACCTGTACGGCCGGGGCGAGCCCGCGGACGCCATCACGGTGGCCAACGAGCTCACCAGGCGCGGCGAGATCGCCCGGGTCGGGGGCGGTCCGTACCTGCACACCCTGATCGCCTCGGTGCCGACCGCCGCGAACGCCGGGTACTACGCCCGCATCGTGCGGGAGCGCGCGATCTTGCGCCGGCTGGTGGAGGCCGGCACTAGGATCGTCCAGTTCGGCTACGCGGGCGAGGCCGACGCCGACGATCTGGTGGACCGGGCCCAGGCCGAGGTGTACGCGGTCACCGACCGCCGCAACGGCGAGGACTACCACTCGCTGTCCGAGATCATGCCCGGCGCGCTGGACGAGATCGAGGCGATCGGCAGCCGCGGCGGAGGCCTCACGGGCGTCCCGACCGGCTTCGCCGACCTGGACGCCCTGACCAACGGCCTGCACCCCGGCCAGATGGTCGTCATAGCCGCCCGCCCCGCGGTGGGGAAAAGTACTCTGGCGCTGGACTTCGCCCGGGCGGCCGCCATCAAGAACAACATGGCCACGGTGCTGTTCAGCCTCGAGATGGGCCGCAACGAGATCACGATGCGGCTGCTCTCGGCGGAGGCGCGGGTGCCCCTGAGCACGATGCGCACCGGCCAGATGAACGATGACGACTGGGCCCGGCTGGCCCGGCGGATGAGCGAGGTCGCGGACGCGCCGCTGTTCATCGACGACTCGCCGAACATGTCGATGATGGAGATCAGGGCCAAGTGCCGTCGGCTGAAGCAGCGGAACGACCTGAAGTTCGTCATTATCGACTACCTCCAGCTGATGTCCTCGCCAAAGCGAGTGGAGAACCGACAGCAGGAAGTCTCGGAGATGTCCCGGTCGCTCAAGCTGCTCGCCAAGGAACTGGATGTCCCCGTCGTCGCCCTATCCCAGCTCAACCGCGGCCCCGAGCAGCGCACCGACAAGAAGCCTCTCCTTTCAGACCTTCGTGAAAGCGGTTCTATCGAACAGGACTCGGACGTCGTTATCCTGCTGCATCGCGAGGATCTTTATGAGCGGGAGTCACCGCGGGCCGGTGAGGCGGATCTTATCGTGGCTAAGCACAGGAATGGCCCGACTATGACAGTGACCGTGGCGTTCCAGGGGCATTATAGCCGATTCATGGATATGGCAGCTCCATAAGATCGGTCAGATTCGTCCAGTTACACCGAGAACAGTTAGGTACTGGCAAAAATGCAGTGGCGTTACGAGGGCGGTGGAAAGCCTTGACGAGGTGCCAACTTTGGCCTAACGCGTTCGACCAACTGACGCCAGCGGCAGCTTACTGGGTTGGATTCCTGTTCGCGGACGGTTCAGTTGGTGAATGCAAAGGGTCGAAGAGAATAAGCGTCCGTGTCTCAGAGCGCGACAGGGAACACCTTGTGAAACTACGCGCTTTCCTTCGTTCCACGCATACCATCGGCACCGCGCCTGCGGGCAACTATGGCGGTTACCGATCACGGGTCGCTTGGGATCCTGGCGACTGGATATGCCCTTTTTAGTCTCGTCGGTTCACGTCGGCTACTCGAAGAGTTTCTGCTTTTCCTAAGAAGCAATGATCTGGATGCGAAGATGACCATCCGGCCCGATAAGACAATATTTCAGATTGCTACCGCAGGCTACACCGCTGAGAAGATCGTGAGTTTTCTTTACGACAACGCTGATGTTGCACTGGATCGGAAAGCTGCCGCTGCGGCAAAAATCCTCAGTCGATGATCAAGGCGACGCCGCATGACCTCAGAGCAGTGCGCGGAACTCGTCCGGGGTCATGTGGTGGCTGCCATTGACCCGTATCACAGTGAAGCCGACGCGCTGGAGTGCCCGGACGACTTGGGCTCCCGATGCGGTCGGGATGTTGGTCGGCACAAGGCCGCAAGTTATCAGAAATCAGGCTACGTTGAGTGTCAGAGTCAACTCATCCGGTGGCCCGACCTCTTCAAGTAGCAGTTCCAAGCCGGCCCGTAGATCCTCGATAGCCGCCTCCCGCGTAGCCCCTTCGCCGAATGCAGCGACATCGGCGCGCAGATGGGCGGACGCATACCAGCCGCCGCCGTCCTCATCCTGCTCGACGACGTACGGCACGTGAACGACATGAGTCACAACGCTCAGTATGGCATGTCAAGGCCAGTCAAGGCACGTCAAAGCCAGAGCGGACCCAGGGCCTGAACTGCGGCAGCGTCGGCCTGGTCTGGCCGTCTTGGGGCAGGAACACCTTAGCGGGTGCGACTGACGCGGCGTTCATCCCATACTGGCTCGGAGGTCTCACGGACCGCGCCGTCGGCACCGAAGATGAGGAAGCGGTCGAAAGTGCGGGCGAACCAGCGGTCGTGGGTCACCGCGAGCACGGTTCCCTCGTAGGACTCCAAGCCGTATTGGAGTGCCTCGGCCGACTCTAGGTCAAGGTTATCCGTCGGCTCATCGAGCAGAAGTGCGGTCGCTCCCTGCAATTCCAGCAGCAAAATCTGGAACCGCGCCTGCTGCCCGCCAGATAGCCTGCCGAACACTTGGTCGCCCTGACGGTCCAGTTCGTACCGGCGAAGCACGCTCATCGCAGCGCCACGGTCCTTGGCATACGAGTCCCACAGGATGCCGGTGAGCGTCCGCCCCTCCAGCTCCGGGTGGGCGTGGGTCTGGGCGAAGAAGCCTGAGACGACACGCGCGCCGAGCTTCCAGGTACCGGTATGCGTCACTTCCTGTCCGGCGAGGAGCCGCAGGAAGTGGGACTTGCCGGATCCGTTGGAGCCGAGCACGGCCACCCGTTCGCCGTAGAAGACCTCTAGGTCGAACGGCTTCATGAGCCCGGTCAGCTCGAGCCCGTTGCAGGTGATGGCCCGCGTGCCGGTGCGGCCGCCGCGCAGCCGCATCCGGATGTTCTGCTTGCGCGGCGGCTCGGGTGGTGGCCCGGCTTCCTCGAACTTGCGCAGCCGGGTCTGGGCGGCGGCGTAGCGGGACGCCATCTCATCACTGCGTGCGGCGTACTGCTGCATGTCGGCGACGAGCCGCTTGAGCTGGGCGTGCTTCTCGTCCCAGCGGCGGCGCAGTTCCTCGAACCGCTCGAACCGGTGCTCGCGGGCCTCGTGGAACGTGGCGAACCCGCCGCCGTGCAACCACACGTCGGACCCGCCCGGCGTCGGCTCGACGCTTACGATCGCCGACGCCGCCTGGGCGAGCAGCTCCCGGTCGTGCGAGACGAAGAGCACGGTCTTGGCCGTCTCGCGCAACTGGTCTTCCAGCCACCGCTTGCCGGGTACGTCGAGGTAGTTGTCGGGCTCGTCGAGGAGCAGCACCTCTTCGGGGCCGCGTAGCAGGGCTTCGAGCACGAGGCGCTTCTGCTCACCGCCCGACAGAGTGCGCACCTGGCGCCACTGCGCCTTCTCATGCGGCACGCCGAGCGCGGCCATCGTGCACATGTCCCAGATGGTCTCGGCAGCGTACCCGCCCGCGTCGCCCCAGTCGGACAGTGCCTGCGCGTAAGCCATCTGGGCGGCCTCGTCGTCGCGTTCCATGATCGCGAGTTCGGCCGCGTCCACGGCCAGCGCCGCGTCCCTGATGGCCGGCCGCGCCACGGCCACCAGCAGGTCGCGGACAGTCCGCTCGTCGCGCACTGAGCCGACGAACTGCGGCATCACGCCGAGCCCGCCGCTGGTCGTGACCGTCCCCGAGTCTGGCTTCAGTTCCCCGGAGGCGAGCCTCAGCAGGGTCGTCTTGCCGGCACCGTTCGGTCCGACCAGCGCTGCCACGTGTCCCTGCCCGACCCGGAAGCTCACGTCGTTGAGCAGCAGTCGCCCGTCGGGCAGGTAGTAATCGAGGTGGGAGACTTGCACGTGGCCCATGTCCGTCATCATGGCAGGCAATGAGAGCAGCATCTAACGGTTATTACCGGCGGCTCAATGCGTTTGCGGCTGCTTGCAGGAGGACGGCTGGGCGCGGGAAAGCACGGCCCGGGCGGCGGCGAGAATGACGCGGGCGTAGAGCCTGGCTCCGGACGGCTTCGGGTGGATGCCGTCCGGCCACAGCAGGGACGGATCGGCCGCGATCGCGTGGTTCCAGTTGGCCAGTTCCGTGTGCCCGCCCTGCCGGGCCGCGGCCGCGAGCACCGTGTTGTCTTCGCGCTCCCACGGCATGGGCCCGTAGGTGTTGACCAGGACCAGGTCCCGGTTCGGGCCGATGGCCTGCCGCAGCTGACGGATCTGGCCGGCGGTGACGTCGCCGTTCGTGCCCAGGCCGATGATCACGATGTGGCGCAGTGTGCCCGCGGCGGCTAGGCGCTGAATCACCGCTATGCCGGACCCCATCTGCCTGCCGACCTGCGCGTTGATGTAGATGCCCGGCATGGCGGCGGCCAGCGCGGACGCCGAGGCGACCATGATGGAGTCGCCGACCGCGGTTACCTGGTCACCCGGGACTTCCGGCGGCTTGCCGCGGCGGCAGGCCGCGGACGCGGCGGTCGGCTGGCCCGGACGGGCCGACTGAGAGGCGGTGCTGATCCGCTGGCCCTCGGCGACCTGCCGGAGCAGGCCGGGCGGGGTGGCCGACACGGGCGGCCGGACGACGCCGAAGACAGCTACCACGACGGCGATCACCGTGGCGGCGGCCACCGCGACCGGGACCGAACCTTGGCGGCGCCAGGCTGGCCTGGTGCGGGCGTCGGCTGGGCTGGTGCGGGCGTCAGCTGGCCCGGTGGGCGCATCGGCTGGCCTGGCGCGGACGTCGGCCAGGCGCTGGTGCCAGTGCCGGACGGTGGCACGCAGGCCGTTCTGCAGGATCGGCGTCTCGATGAACCGCCACGAGGCGGCGGCCAGGGCGATCGTGACCCCGGTCTCGATGAACCACGCCCAGGCCGAGGTGGGACCCGATCCGGCCAGCGCGGCGGCTAGGGCTATCACCGGCCAGTGCCAGAGGTACATCCCGTAGGACCGGACGCCGACCCAGCGCAGCGGCGGCAGGCTGGTGATGACGGCGATGACTCCGTTGCCGGCGGCCGCGGCGACCAGGCAGGCGGCCGCCAGCGCGGCCAGGATCAGCCCGACCGGGTAGACCGCCGGGTCGTTGCCGGAGAAATGCCCGATGGCCCAGGCCAGCACCGCGAGCCCGGCGACGCCGGCCGCGTCGAGGCGCTTGGTCTGCGCCGCCGGGAGGGACGCCAGGGAGGCCAGCGGATAGGCCAGGGCCAGCGCCGCCCCGATCAGCAGCGCGGACGCGTGCGTGTCGGTGCCGTAGTAAACGCCGGACGGGTCGCCGCCTGGCGTGTACTGAAGCGCCATGACCAGCGCCGACGCCGCCGCGGCGAGCAAGATGACCGTGACGCGTGAGCGACGCCCGTTCAGCCTGAAGAGGAGAAACCACAAGAGGAGGGGCCAGAGGAGATAGAACTGCTCCTCGATGGCGAGCGACCACAGATGATCCAGTGGCGCGGGTGCCGTGAGCTGGCTGAAGGCGTCGAAATACGACACGTGGTGCAGGATCTGATACCAGTTACTGGTGTACGTGACCGCCGCCAGCAGCGCGGGCCGCAGCGAGGTCTCCTGGTCCGGCTCGATCACGGACGCCGCGGCGGTGACGATGACCAGCATCACGGCGAGCGGCGGCAGCAGGCGTCGGGCCCGCCTGGTCCAGAAGTCCCGCAGGTCCAGTCGCCCGAGGGTGTCATACCGGGTGACCAGCAGGTCGGTGATCAGGAATCCGGACAGGACGAAGAAGATGTCGACGCCGAGGAAGCCGCCCGACAGTTCTGACGCGCCCTCGTGAAAGCCCATGACGGCGAGCACGGCCAGCGCCCGCACACCGTCAAGGCCGGGCGCGCGTGTGCGTGTCTTCGTGTTTCGTCTCGTCCCACCAGATGAGTGACCGTCAGGCCCGTTACGGGCGTCATGCTAACGAACCGGCATGTTCATAGCCAGGAGAAACGCCGCGAGACGCGCGAGCAGCCGCCGTCCTGGCTTTCGGGGCCGCGCCGTGAGGTGCGCGGCGGGCGGTCGGCCCCGGCGGACGTGTCAGCCGACCCAGCGGTCGCTGCCGGTGGCGGCGACGGCGCTGTTCACCACGTCGGCCAGGCGGCCGGAGTGACGGAACGCCGCGCGCTGGAACGCCGCTCCGTTCCCCCTGGCCAGCAGGGCGCTCAGCATTTCGGTAACGGCATCGGTGTCTCCGGCATCGTCAAGTGCGTCCCGGCAGTGGTCGACGAGCAGGCCGGCTACGGTTGCCGCCTGCTCGGGCAGGCCGGTCGCAGGGTTCAGCAGGTCGTCGTCCAGGCCGGACCGGCTGGCCCGCCAGGCGGCCAGCCGCAGCAGCTCGGTGCGGGTGGGCGGGGCGGGCTTCCCCTCCCGCGCGGCTCGCGCCTCGGTTTCCACCAGCGCGCGGGCCAGCGCGGCGACCAGCACCGCGTCCTCGGCTTGCAGGCACACGTCGGCGATGCGGAGCTCGATGGTCGGGTAGTGCTCGGACAGGCGCGCGTCGAAGTAGACCATGCCCGTGTCGAGCAGCGTGCCGGTCCGCACCATCTGCTCCAGGGTCTGGTGGTAGCGCTGCGCGGTCCGGAACGGTTGCGTCGGTCCCGAGCTCGGCCAGCGGCCCCAGGCCTGGTACCGGAAGCTCGCGTAGGAACTGTCGTTTCCCTGCCAGAACGGCGAGTTGGCGCTCAGCGCGAGCAGGATGGCGAGCCAGGGACCGGCCCGGTCCAGGACGGCCACACCCTCCTCGTCGGAGGAGATCTCGACGTGAACGTGACAGCCGCAGGTGAGCTGCTCATGTGCGGTCAGCCCGAAGGCCTCGGACATGCGCTGGTACCGGCTCTCGCTGACCAGCTCGGGCTCGACGGCGACCGGCGAGGTGGCCAGCGCCGCCACCTGCGCTCCGGCCTTTCCGGCCGCGGCCGCGGCGGCCTCCCGGCACCGGCGCACCTCGCGGTGCAGATCGCTGAGCGAGTGGCAGGGCTGCGAATTGGTCTCCAGCTGCTGCTGTTGCATCTCAAGTTCCAGGCTGGCCGCGTCATCCCGGGCCTGATCTGCGGTCGCCTCATCCGCCCCGCCCTCGCGACTCGACTCCGCGGCCTGTCTTACCTGCCGCAGCACCGTTCCCGCCACCGCCCGGGGCTGCCCTGTTCCCGGTTCGACCAGCAAGAGTTCTTCTTCGACGCCGACGCTGCGAGGATTCATCGTCGGAGAGTGCCCGCAGATCGGGCTTCCAACCACGCCAGCGGGACAAGCCTCCGGCTGAGGTGGCCGACGTCTTCCGGAGAAGTGAGGCTCTCTCCTGAAGCACTGCGGCCTAGTGCAGAACTGCGGCGGTGCGGCGTGGCCGGCGCAGGCCGGCGAAGCCCGCCGCGGTCAGCAGCGCCCCGGCCGCGATGATCAGCAGCCACGGCGCGGGAGACGCGGGCGGGTGTGGCGCGGTCCCGCCGAAGCCGGTGTTCGCTCCGCCCACCGGCATCTTCCGGCTGCCCACCGCGTCGGTTAGGTTATCGGCCTTCAGCCCCGAGGGCCCATCGAGTACCACGATGGTATGAACGGTGTCAGCGGTCAGCGTAACCGACATGGTGGTGCGCTGACCTGGCGCGCTGAGCTGTATCGTCCGTTTGCCCGGCGAGACGGCCACGTACTGAGTGGCCGAACCGAAGACCAGTTGCCGGGCGAGAACGGTGGGGCCGTAGCTGACCGTGACCCGGTTTTGCTTGAGTGAGGCCTGGACGACCCGGACGAGCGCCTTGCCCGCGTGTGTGGCTATCTGGTTCTGCAGTATCTCCACGCGCAGGCCTGGGTCCGGGCCGAGGGCCGCCACGGTGTAGGTCGTCTTCGCGCCCACCATGAAATTCGTGATCAGCGCGGGATGGCTGGTCGCGGGCGCGCCGAAGCCCCGCATGGCCACGGTGTACTGGCCCGGGCTGACCGCCATGTAGGCCGAGACGTCACCGTAGCTGACGTCCCTCAGCACAACCGGGTGACCGGGGTTGCCGAACGGGTACATATAGATGTCCATGGCCGGCGCCTCAGGGGACAGATGGGCGATCCGGACCCACCCGTCCTGCGCCGCCGCAGGCACGGTAGTCGAGGCTG
>Ga0302178_10004032_pt1 | contig 10787 bp, 10 predicted proteins | sample I_Palsa_E1_3_FD_198790 | JGI IMG/M metagenome (GOLD analysis project Ga0302178, IMG submission 198790) | Peat permafrost microbial communities from Stordalen Mire near Abisko, Sweden - I_Palsa_E1_3 | ecosystem: Environmental > Terrestrial > Soil > Palsa > Peat permafrost | place: Sweden... | reverse complement strand
TGCTTCTCCATGCCCTCGGAAACGTCCTTGCGGATGGACTCGGCCACCTCCAGCTCGGCCAGCTGTTCCTTGGTCCAGCCGATGACGAGCTCCAGCCGCCTGACCAGATCCGGGGTCTCGAGTACCTGCAGCTTCTGTGCCGTGCTGAGGTAGCTGGAGTAGCCCGCCCGGTCCGCGATCGCGGACGCGTCGTCGAGCTGCTGGATCATGTCGATAACCTGCCAGGCGCCGCGCTGCTGGAGCATCCCGGTGACCAGTGACTTGTACTGCTGGGCGAGTTCATCGGCGCGCGGCCCGCGGCCGGTGTCCTCGACCACGGTGGCTTCCACCCACAGGGCGGCGCCGGGACCAGTGGTCCCCGAGCCGATCTTGACCCGGGCGACACCGCGGACCACCGCGCCGGGCTGTCCGCCGGGCAGGCGCCCGACCTGTTCGATTACGGCCAGCGTGCCAACGCCCGCGAACCCCCGGTCGGGTAGCCGCGGCACGAGGATCACCCGCGCCTTAACTTCTGAACGTACGCCGGGAACCTCACGGGACGGCATACGCGCGGCGTCGATCGCAGCGCTAACTTCCGTCTGGGATGTCTCCAGCGGGACCACCATCCCCGGCAGCACCACTTCGTCGTCCAGCGGCAGCACCGGGAGGGTGAGCGTTTCACTCATTCATGGCCTCCAAAGCTTGAGTCATACTCACTCAAGAAAGAAGAGCCCTCCGAAATTCCCTACGGCGTTCGCCTGCAGCGATCAGGCTCCTCGCCGCCTCAGATCTTCCCCGCCGAACGTTTTGGTCCTGCACCCCCGACTTCTCTGCGAACGCTAGCCCGGCACCCGGATCTTCCCGCCGGACGCTCGCCTGCTGGCGTGCGCAGCTCCTTTTTGTGTCACTAAATCCTTCATCGCAGCTACGCCACAGGCCCGTACATCTCTCGCAGGTCCCGGGTGTCTCAGGGATCACGCCTGCCCCGGGTGTAGAGCGCCCTCGTGCTCAGAGGCGGATTTGCGTGGTGGATTCGGGCTTCGCGGTGGGTTTGGGGTGCTGGAATGCACCGGATCGACCGCGGAGCCCGGATCAACCACAATAAACGGAGGCTGCTTCGTACGGTTTGCCGGTTATATACCAGTATGGCGAGCAGATGTTCGGTGAGAGGGTCGATGGGCGCACGAATGTGCGGTAGACGAAAGGTAGATGCCGCAAACCCTGCCTGAACTGACGTGTCATGACTCGGCCATGACCGCCAGCTGATCATCGACTGCCGAGGACGACCGGTTATCCAGAGACTGAGGCGCTTAATCCCTCATGAAGGTGACAAGGGGGCGGCTAGGAGGATGTGGAGGTTGCGGGGACCGTGCACGCCCTCGACTCTGATGAGTTCGATGTCACTGGTAGCCGAGGGACCGGAGATGAGGGTGTGCGGACGGGCCGGGTCCAGCCGGGCGAACGCGTCGGCCAGGTCGGCGGCGACCTGATCGGCGCGGACCACCACCAGGTGGAAGTCGGGCACCAGGGTGAGCGCGCGGCGGCCCTGACCAGGTCCGTGGTCCAGGATGATCGTGCCGGTCTCGGCGATGGCGACCGCGCAGCCGGTCACCACGCCTGTCATCCGGTCGAGTTCGGCTGCGGACCGCAGCGGCGTGTCGCCGACCAGCTCGATGCCGGCGGGCGGCGCGGGGAGCCAGTCAGCGGGGAGCCAGTCGGCGGGCAGCCCTTCCGGGGTTACGAACGGTCCGGGTACGGCGGCGGCCCGGGCGGTCAGCACGCGGGCCACGGCGGATGCCAGGCCGGACTCCGGGACCCGCTCGACGACGGCACGGTAATCCGCGGCGCGCCCGGCGAACAGCGCCACGATGTCGTGCGAGCCGGGGTCGTGGTGCGCGCGCAGATAGTCGCGCGGCAGCGCCGCGTAGGCCGCGTCGACGTCCACGGCGGGCGAGGGGGCGGCTCCGGCGGGCGGGGGGACGGCTCCGGCGGTGATGGCGGTGCGGATGCGGGCGAGCATCTGGTCTCGGGCGGATGGGGGGGCGGTCATCGGCCGGCTCCCCGGGTGCGCGCCCACCAGGCGCGGAACGACTCCGGGGGCGGGGCCGGGGCGTCACGCGTTTCCGTCCAGCCGTTCAGCGGCGGCGGGAGGCGCCTGATCCGGCCGGACCTGGCGACGACACGGCCGGCCAGGGACCCGGCTCGCTGAGCGGCGCCGAGCAGCCGCGGCGAGCGAAGCACATGGGCGGACACGTTGAATACCGTCCGTTCCGGAGAAAAATGCTTTTCCCGCTTGGTGTCGACGACCTTGCTGCGCAGGTGCACGAGGGCCTCGGGAATGTTGATTCGACCGGGCACACGTCATAGCACGCGCCGCACAAGGTGGAGGCGAATGGCAGCGACGCGTCGATGGGGGACGTGACGCCGCGCAGCAGCGGGGAGATGATCGCGCCGATCGGGCCGGGGTACGGCGAGCCGTAGGCGTGACCGCCGGTCCGTTCGTAGACCGGGCACACGTTCAGGCAGGCCGAGCACCTGATGCAGCGCAGCGCCTGCCGGCCGGTGTGGTCGGCGAGCGCGGAGGTCCGGCCGTTGTCCAGCAGCACGAGGTGGAAGTCCTGGGGGCCGTCCCCCGGCGTGATCCCGGTCCAGGTCGAGGTGTACGGGTTCATCCGCTCGGCCGTCGACGACCTTGGTCGCAGGGCCAGGAACACCTCGAGGTCCCGCCACGACGGCAGGATCTTCTCGATCCCCACCACCGAGATGAGCGTCCGCGGCAGCGTCACGCACATCCGGCCGTTGCCCTCCGACTCCACCACCACCAGCGACCCGGTGTCGGCGATCGCGAAGTTGGCGCCGGAGATGCCGACCTGCGCGGACAGGAACGCCTGACGCAGGTGCGTCCGGGCGGCCGCCGCGAGCATTGCCGGGTCGTCGGTGAGGTCGCCCGGCGCGTCCGGCATCTCGCGGTGGAAGATCTCCCGGATTTCGGCCCGGTTCCGGTGGATGGCGGGCACCAGGATGTGGCTGGGCCGGTCGTGGCCGAGCTGGACGATGAGCTCGGCCAGGTCGGTTTCCACCGCGCTGATGCCCTCGGCGGCCAGCGCCTCGTTCAGGCCTGTCTCCTGGGTGACCATGGACTTCACCTTGACGACCTGGTCCGCGCCCGTGCTGCGGACCAGCCGGGTCACGATCGCGTTCGCCTCGGTCGCGTCCTGAGCCCAGTGGACGTGCCCGCCCGCCTTCGTGACGTTGTCCTCCAGCCGGAGCAGGTAGCTGTCCAGGTTGGCCAGGGTATGGTCCTTGATCGCCTGAGCGGAGGCGCGGAGCGCCTGCCAGTCGGTCAGTTCGGCGACGGCGCCGGCTCGCTTCTCCCGGATCGTGTGGGTGGCGTGGGCGAGGTTGCGGCGCAGCTGGGAATCGGCGACCGCGGTGGCGGCCGCCACCGGGAAGGGGGGCATGCCGAGATAGGTCGGCATGCCCGGATGGGGCCCAGTCAGGTCAGGCTTCGTCGGGTCAGGCCCAGTCGTGTCGGGCGCCGTCATCCCGGCGCCCCGGCCCGGCGTCTCGCGCGGCGTCTCGCGGGGCCGGTGACCACAGAGGTCGGCGGCGCGTCTTCGGTGCACGCCAGGATCTCCGCGAGATGCATGGTGGCCACCCCCGACCGCTGTCGGGTGAGCGCACCGCCGATGTGCATCAGGCACGAGTTGTCCGCCGCGCACAGCACCTCGGCACCGGTCTGGCGGACCGCCGTCACCTTGTCGGCGCAGATCGCCGCGGAGACGTCGGCGTTCTTCACCGAGAACGTGCCGCCGAACCCGCAGCACGACCCGGCATCGGGCAGGTCCACCAGGTCGAGCCCCCGTACCGCGCGCAGCAGCCGGAGCGGCGCGTCGCCGACGCGGAGCATGCGCAGCGAATGACAGCTCGGGTGGTAGGTCACCCGGTGCGGGAAGTAGGCCCCCACGTCGGTCACCCCGAGCACGTCGGCCAGGAACACGGACAGCTCGTAGGTCCGGGGCACGATCTGCGCCACCGCCCGGGCCAGGCCAGGGTCCTGCGCCTCGGCCGCCAGCGCGGGGTAATACTCGCGGACCATCGAGGCGCAGGAAGCCGACGGGGTGACGACCGCCTCGTAGCCGCTGAAGGCCGCGGTGAACCCGTGGGCCATCGGCGTCGCTTCGCGCCGGTAGCCGGTGTTGAAGTGCATCTGGCCGCAGCAGCTCTGGGCCGCGGGAAAATCGACCTGCTGGCCCAGCCGCTCAAGCACGGTGACCACGGCCCGGCCGGTGCCGGGGTACAGCGTGTCGGTGAGACACGTCACGAACAAGCCGATACGCATCAAGGCGCCTCCGGCAGCCAACGCTACAAGACGCGCGCGCCGCGGCGTAGCCGCGTCTCCGCGTCTCAGGCCGGGGCCGCCAGGAGTGCTGATCCGTCGTGTGCCCGCACGGTGTCGCAGCGGCCGAGGACGGCGAGCGCCGCGACGTACCCGGCGGCCACCTCGAGGTCCATCAGGGACACGCTGTCCGGCGGCTGCGGGTAGGGCCAGGCGACCAGGCGCGGCGCCCCCTCGCCGGTGACGATGACCACGTCGCTGAAGGAGACGCGCAGGCCATCGCCGGTCGCCTTGGTGACGGCTTCTTTCCTCGTCCATGCGGCCAGGAACTCGCGGGCCCGAGCCGACGGGCGGAGCGCGGCCAGGGCGGCCTGCTCGCCGTCCGCGAGCACCAGGCGCGCGAGCGCCTGAGTGTCCCCGTCACCGCCCAGCGGGCGCGCGCGGCCGTCGAGCTGCTCCACGTCCACGCCGACCGGAGTTCTCGCGACGGCGACAGCGACGAGATCGCCGGAGTGTGACACGGAATGGGAAAGCGCGCTGCCTTTGACCACAGGCTTACCGTGCGGCCGGCCACACTGGCCGCAGGTCCGGTCGAAGCGCACGTCGGCCGGGCGCAGGCCGGCATACCCGGCGAGCACGGTCTTGGCCAGCGCGCAGCCGACCAGGAAACGCTGGCGGTCCTCATCGCGCCGGTAGGCCGCCCAGCGCTGACGCTCGGTGTCGTCGAGGAGCCCGGCCTGGCGATCGGATGCATCCTGCCGTCGCGCCCACCAGACGTGGGCGGTCCCTGCCTCCTGGTCGGCTGGTTCAGCCACTCAGCCAGCCTAACGGCTAGCTGAGCTCACACCGAACGGCCCCGCGCCGGGCGGGCCGACGGCCGCGTCGGGCGGCCCGAACCAGGTGGTGAGCGCGGTCTGCAGGCCGTTCAGGCCGACGCCTTGGTCTGAGGCCCAGGCCACGTACCCGTCGGGCCGGACCAGCAGGGCAGACAGTTCCGGGCCTTCGCCGCAGGCGGCCGTGAGGAGGAGTACCCGGCCCGCCCATCCCTGCGCCAGCGCCCGCAGCTCCGGATCGCCAGCCAGGTCAAGCAGTAGCCCGCGGCCGTCATGCAGATGATCGGCGAGCCGGGTCCCGTCCGCCAGGAGCAGGTCCGGTGCGCTCCGGCCGGCCAGCTCGTGTCCGTGGCCGAGGTCATAGCGCTGCCACAGGCCCGAGATCCGCTTGACGAAATAGGTGGTTCCGGACACCGTCCCCATCAGGTCCCTGACTACGCCGCTGAGCGCGCGGGCACCGGGTTCTGGCCGCATCAGGGCCACCTGCGCCCGGCTCCAGTCGAGAACCCAGGCGCCGATCGGGTGACGTTCGGTGGTGTAGCTGTCGAGCAGGCGTTCGGGCGCTCGGCCACGGGCGACGGCCGCGAGCTTCCAGCCGAGGTTCATCGCGTCGCCGAGGCCGAGGTTGAGGCCCTGCCCGCCGAACGGGGAGTGCACGTGGGCCGCGTCGCCCGCGAGCAGCACGCGGCCGAGCCGGTACGTCGTGGCCTGCCTGGCGTTGTCGGTGAACCGGGTGGCGCTGTGCACCGCGGTAATCGTGACGTCAGCACCGGAGACGTGGCGCAGGCTGGTCTGGAGCTCGGCCGCGGTTACCGGGGCGTCGCGATCCTCGGGTGGGCCGTCGAACTCGACGGTCAGGATGCGGCCCGGGGCCGGGCCGAACACGTAGACGCCGCCCTCGGTCAGGTTCCAGCCGGTCCGCAGCGCTTCGGTGCCGGTCATCTCGACGACCGCCTGGTGCCCGGTAATCTCCGGGCCGGTGCCGGGGAAGGCGAACCCTGCCTGCCTGCGGACCAGGCTCCGGCCGCCGTCGCAGGCCACCAGCCAGCCCGCGCGGAAGGGCTCACCGCTCGTGGACACGGTGACGCCGTACTCGCCGACGGCGAAGCCGGTGACCTCGACGCCGCGGCGGACCTCGACGCCGAGTTCGGCGGCGCGGCGGCCGAGAAGGGTCTCCACCGCCTGCTGGGTGATCATGGCGCCGGAGGCGGCCGGGCCCCGGTCGGCGAAGTCGGGGTCGGTGCCGTCGATGAGGGCGGCGTCGAGGAACAGGCCGGCGAAGTGGCCGGCGAAGCGGGGCGGCTGAGGCGCCGCGGGCGGCGCGGGCGGCGCGGGCGGCGGGGGCGGCGGGGGCGGCGGGGCCTGGCGCTGGCGGGCGAAGGCTTGGAAATACTCGCGCATCCGCCGCTGCTCTTCGAGCACCTGCGGGAGCAGGCCGCGGCGGTAGAGGGCCTCGATGGGTGGCACGTTGAGGGAGCCTGCCTTGACGGTCTGGTCCATCTCGGCCAGGCGCTCGAGGACGAGGACGCTCGCTCCGCCGAGGCGCAGCTCGCAGGCCAGCATCAGGCCGACCGGACCTCCCCCGGCCACGACCACGTCGACGTCGGTGGCTGCGTCGTGGTCATTCCCGAACGATGTTAGAGTCACGATCATCACGGTACTCTAACAGCGTTAGAGAATTCAGCTGGAGGAGGGTTAGTGGCCGTCACCAGGGATGGCATCGTCGCCGCGGGGCTGGAGCTGCTTGATGAGGGCGGACTGGAGGGGCTGACGCTGCGGCGGCTGGCCGAGCGGCTCGGCATCCGGGCGCCGACGCTGTACTGGCACGTGCGGGACAAGCGCGAGCTGCTCGACTTGATGGTGTCCGTGATCATGGACGAGACGCTGGCCGACTGGCGGGAACCGCGCCCCGGGCAGCCCTGGTGGGACTGGCTGGCCGGCCGGGCTCGGGCGCTTCGCGCCGGGCTGCTGGCGCACCGCGACGGCGCGCTGATGCTGGCCGGCAACCGGCCGACCCAGCCGGCCCTGCCGGGCATCGAGCGCCAGCTCGCGGCGTTGGTCGAAGCGGGGTTCAGGCCTCCCGAGGCGCTGCTCACGCTGCTGGCGCTGAACGCTTACGTGATCGGCGAGGCGCTGGACACCCAGGGCGAGAGCGGGCGGCCCGACCAGACGGCCGAGCCGGGCGTCGACACTCCTGGGGCTGATGCTCCGGCGGGCGGCGGCCCTGCGGCCGACGGGACGCAAGCAGGCCGAGCGGGGCTCGGCGGGGATTTTCCGCTGATCGGTGCTGCGGTCAGTGGGCTGGAAGCGTTCGGCTCATCGGATCAGCGGTTCGAGCACGGGCTGGCGCTGATGATCACTGGGCTGCGGGCGCAGCACGACCCAGACCGGGCCGGGCCGGGGACGGCTGAGCCGACGCCGGCTGAGCCGGGAGCGGCTGGGCCGGCGGCGGCGGGGGGCTAGCGTGCACCTGCGCCGCGACCCCGTCCAGCAGGACATCCAGGCCGAACTCGAACCGCTCGTCCCTGGTCGCCGGGTCGTCCGGGTCGATGCCGGATTCCATCAGGCGCGCGATCTGCGGGTACTGGCCGGAGGCCCGGAACCAGTCCCGGTAGCGCTCTTGCTCGGCGTCCCGCATCTCCTGGGTCATCGCGGCCTCGGCCTGTTCCTGCTCGCGCTGGCCGCGGATCTCCTGCCCCTCCCGAATGACCGCCCCCACTACGTAGGTGGCGATCGCGCCCAGCAGGTCCATGGTCGGCCGGGCGTCCAGGTCCAGCCCGGCCAGGATGCCGAGCAGTCGCTCGAGGTTGCGGGCGTCGTTCGGCCCGGCTGGGGGGCGGCTGCCGATGAACTCCAGCGCCCACGGGTGCCGGTTCATCACCTCGCGCATCTGGTTGGCAAATACCCGCAGGTCAGCCCGCCAGTCGCCGGTCGGCTCGGGCGCCTCGACCTCGGCCTCGAGCGTCTCGAGCATCAGGTTGAGCAGTTCCTCCTTGGACCCCACGTACCAGTAGAGCGACATTGGCCCCGCGCGCAGCTCCCGCGCGATCCGCCGCATGCTGATCGCCTCCGGACCCTCGGCATCGGCCACGGCAATGGCGGTGCGGACGATCTCGTCGCGGGACAAGCCGCGGTCGCGGGGCGGCCGGGCGCCGCGCTCCTTGTGCCGCTGGATGTGCTCGGCGATGCGCTGCTCGTGCTTTTCGTCGCGCACGGCCCGGCCGGGAGGCGGGAACGCATACCGCGGCCGGCCGAACGGCCACGACTCCTGGCCGGGGCCGGTGCGCTCGGGCACACTGCGCTGGCCGGGCTTCGGACGCGCGGCGGCCGGGACATGCTCGGCGCGGTCACCGCGCTGGCCGGATGCGTCCATGCCTGTTCCTCCTGCCGCCCACGAATGCGAGTACCCCATGATGGCGCGGGAGACCCCCGCCCGTTCGGGAAACTATGTTGCTCTCTCGTACACCGTACTGCTATGGTACATCGTACTAGAGACGTACAGCGTACGAGAAGACGACAACGGGGAGTGACCATGAGCGAAACGCCCGCCATCGCGGCGGAGGGCCTGGTCAGGAACTACGGCAAAACCAAGGCGCTGACCGGGTTCGACCTGGCCGTACCGCCCGGCACGGTCTACGGCCTGCTCGGGCCGAACGGCGCGGGCAAGACCACCGCGGTCCGCGTGTTCGCCACGCTCCTGCGCCCGGACGGGGGCCGGGCGCAGGTCCTGGGTTACGACGTAGCGACCCAGGCCGGCGAGGTGCGGCGGCGGATCGGCCTGACCGGGCAGTACGCGGCGCTGGATGAGTACCTCACCGGGCGCGCCAACCTGGTCATGATCGGGCAGCTGAGCCGGCTCACGCCGGGCGCGGCCCGGCGGAGGGCGGACGAGATGCTCGAGCGCTTCGACCTCACCGAGGCGGCCACCCGGGCGGTCAAGACCTACTCCGGCGGCATGCGGCGCCGGCTGGACCTGGCCGCCAGCCTGATCGGCTACCCGTCGGTGCTGTTCCTGGACGAGCCCACCACCGGCCTGGACCCGAACGCCCGCGCCATGACCTGGGACATCGTCCGGGGGCTGGCCGCCGAGGGGACCACGCTGCTGCTCACCACGCAGTACCTGGAGGAGGCCGACCAGCTGGCCGAGCGGGTAGCGGTGATCGACGGCGGCCGGGTCATCGCCGAGGGCACGCCGGACCAGCTCAAGGCGTCGGTCGGCGGCGCGCACCTGGACGTCGTACTGGCCGCGGGCTCCGACCTCGAGGCGGCGATCGTGGCGATCAAGCCGTATGCCACCGGCAGCGTCCAGCCGGACGACGCCGGGCTGCGCCTGTCCGTGCCGGTAGCGGCCTCCGAGGGGCTGACCACGCTGGTGGTGCGGGCCCTGGACGTGGCCGGGGTGCGGGTGAACGACGTGACCATCCAGCGGGCCTCGCTGGACGACGTGTTCCTCGCCCTCACCGGACACCCCAGCAGCGAAGACGACGACACCGAAGGGAGTGATGCGGCATGAGCGCGATCACCGCGGACCTCGTGCCCCAGCAGGACGTGACCTACGGGCGCAGCCCGGCCGTCCACTTCGTCACCGACGTGTGGGTGCTGACCAAGCGCAGCCTCGCGCGGATCAGGCGCGAGCCGGAAACCCTGGCCGACGTCACGATCCAGCCGGTCCTGTTCATCTTGATGTTCGCCTACGTGTTCGGCGGCGCGATCGGGCTGCCGGGCCACGGCAGCTACCACGAGTACCTGATCGGCGGCATGCTCGGCATGGGCCTGGCCCAGACCGCGCCCGGCGTGGCCACCGCCCTGGTCACCGACATGTCGACCGGGGTGATCGACCGGTTCCGGTCGCTGCCGATGTCCAGGTGGGCGGTGCTGGTGGCGCGTTCGTTCTCCGAATTGATGACGCAGCTGATCGCGACGGCGGTGGTGGTTTGCGTCGGCCTGGCCATCGGCTGGCGGGTGCACACCAACGCGCCGGATGTGATCGCCGCGCTCGCGCTGGCGCTGCTGTTCGGCTACGCCTTCACCTGGGCGGGGGTCTGCCTGGGCATGACGCTGCGCAGCCCGGAGGCGGCCCAGCAGACCGGTTTCCTCATCTTCTTGCCGCTGACCTTCATCTCCAGCGCGTTCGTGCCCACCCAGGGCATGCCCGGCTGGCTGCAGCCGGTGGCGGAGTGGAACCCGATGTCCGCGCTGGCCGCCGCCTGCCGGCACCTGTTCGGCAACCCGAACCCGGCCGCGTCCATTCATGCCTGGCCCATGCAGCATCCCGAGCTCGCCGTGGTCTGCTGGGCGGTGGGCATGCTGGTGGTGTTCGCGCCGCTGGCGGTGCACCTGTACCGCCGCAAGGCGCTCGGCTGACGGCGGACTGGGCCGGAAACCCTGAAAGCCCCCGCCTGCACCGCGCCCGAATGCGGTGCAGGCGGGGGTTTCTCCATCCTGTTCACCGGGCGCCCCTGGACCGCCGGCGGTCGCGTGGGTTATACATCGGATCTATGGAAGAGCACACCGCTGAATTCGCCGGACTGACCGCGCTGGTCACCGGGGCCGCCTCGGGGATCGGCCTGGCCACCGCCCGGCTGCTGGCCGCGCGCGGCGCCCGGGTCGCCGCCGTGGACCGGGTCAAGGCCGAC
>Ga0302178_10004024_pt1 | contig 10795 bp, 7 predicted proteins | sample I_Palsa_E1_3_FD_198790 | JGI IMG/M metagenome (GOLD analysis project Ga0302178, IMG submission 198790) | Peat permafrost microbial communities from Stordalen Mire near Abisko, Sweden - I_Palsa_E1_3 | ecosystem: Environmental > Terrestrial > Soil > Palsa > Peat permafrost | place: Sweden: Abisko... | reverse complement strand
CGACGTCACCGGCCTGCCGATGTCCTCGCACCTGTACCCCGAGGTCTCCGGGCACCTGCTGCGGGTCACGCCGACCCGGCACTGGCTGGAGTGGCAGGACTGGGCTCACCCCGTGCTCGCGCGCCCGTTCGAGGTCCGGTCGGGTGAGCTGCACCTGCCCGATGTCCCCGGCAACGGCCTGGCCTGGGACGAAGACGCGGTCGCCCACTACCAGGCCGAGCTGTGACGCGCCGCCGGACTGAGCCGCTCAGCTCGCCGTGCCGCCGCCGAGCCCGGACGTCCTGGCCAGCACGTCCGCCAGCTGTGACCGGGTGGTGATGCCGAGCTTGGGAAACAGGTGGTAAAGGTGCGAGCCCACGGTGCGGTGAGAAAGGAACAGCTGCCCGCCGATCTGCCGGTTGGATAGTCCCTGGGCTGCTAGCTGCGCTATCTGCAGCTCCTGCGGCGTGAGCTGAGCCAGCCCGGGAGTTCCGTGCGGGCGGCCTGCTCCGCCGGCGGCCCGGAGCTCCCGGGCCGCGCGGTAGGCGAATCCGCTCGTGCCCAGGCGGGTGAACGTCTCCTGGGCCGCGGCCAGCACGTCCCGGGCCTCGCGCATACGGCGGTGCCGCCGCAGCCATGAACCATAGGCTAGCCGCAGCCGGGCCCGGTTCAGCTCGCCGCCGCCCGGATCGGCGGTCAGGGCGGTCTGGAAACGGGCCATCACGGTGCTGGCGTCGGCGCCGTCGTCGGTGCGGATCGCGTCCGCGAAGAGCACCGCGTAGCGCACCGCAGGGGCCGGGTGTTCCCGCAGCTCCGCGGCCAGCCCGGCGAGCAGCTCAGCACTGTCGGCGACGTGGCCGGCACCGACGGCGGCTTCCGCGAGGTCGGCGATGATCCACTGGCAGGCGCCGTAATGGAACAGGTCGTCGGCCGGGTCCACGATCCGGCGCAGGTACTCGTAGGCTTCGGCGTACCGTCCGACACCGAGTGCGGCCACGCTCAGGCCGTAGATCGCCATCGCACGGTAGAGCCGCACGTCGCGATTCTCCCCGCTCGCCAGCTGCCGCCACAGTTCTTCCTTCGCCTGCGGGTAGTCTCCCCGCAGCGCGCGCACCAGGGCGAGCTCGAGCATGGCCGCACCATGCCACATCGGCTGGTTCTGCTCGCCGGCCAGGCGTCCGGTCTCGTCGGCGAGCATCGCCGCCGCGTCCAGGTCGCCGGACCACAGCGTGGACCAGGCCTGCAGTGCCTGCAGCCGGGCGATGACACCGAGCCGCCCCTGCGTCCGTGCGAGCTTGACGGCGGCGCTGAACAACCGGACGGCCAGGGCGTGGTCGCCGAGGTTCGCCGCCGCGCTGGCCATGAACCGCAGGCTGGTCAGCTCCCGGCGCTCAGCGCAGGCCTGCAGTAGGTGCCCGTGCAGCTCCGGGCGGCGGTCGGCGGTGACCGTGTAGGCCAAGATGGCGATCCGCCGCGGGTCGGCGGCAGGCAGGTCCAGTGCCTGCGTGGCGGCCGCCACGCCGAGCCGGTCGCCGGCGCCGGCCGATGTCCACCAGCAGCGGGACGCCGCCGTCCACAAGGTGGCTGCGGCCAGGTCCGCCTCGCCGGCGGCGGCCACCGCGCTGGCCGCCTCGATGAAGTCGGCCACGGCGACGCCGCTGCCGCTCACGCCGGGGTTGACTGCCTCCCGGATGATCAGTAGCCGGGCCGGGCCGGTCGGCTCGAGCTGCCCGACGTCAGCCCGCGACGCCAGGTCGAGGGCCAGCGCGCCGCGGCCGAGCTCGACCGCGCACTCGCTTGAGCGCAGCAGCAGTTCCGCCTCGCGGGCCTTGTCGGTCACCAGCGAGGAGGCGCGGTCAAGCGCGGCGATGGTGACCGTCACCGCTCCCCGGCGGGTCGCGCGGTCGGCCAGCGCTTCCAGTTCGCGGGCGACAGAGTCGTCCGGGCCGAGGGCCGCCGCCGCCAGATGCCACACCCGGCGGTCATCGCCGGCCGGGATGACCCGCGCCAGCGTCGTATGGACCTGCTGGCGCTCGCCGACGGTCGCGGACTGGTAGATAGCCGCGGCGATCAGCGGATGGCAGAAGGTGACCTTGTCGCCGTTCGGGCGCACCAGGCGGACCAGACGGGCATCGATGGCAGGCTGGATATCCGCCTCGCGGCCCGGGCTCCCATCCACGATGGTCGCGGCGGCGCACAGCTCGCCGAGGCGGCAGCCGGAATCCGCCGAGATCACCAGCAGGAGCGTCTGGGTTCTCCCGGGCAGTTCGGACAACCGGGTGGTGAAGGACCGTCTGAGCAGGTCACCGACGGGCAGCCGGTCGGGCAGTGGTTCGTCCGGGCGCAGCGTGGCGGGAAGTTCGGTCAGCGCCAGCGGATTGCCGGCCGCGTCGGCGAGCAGGCGGTCGCGAACCTCGTCCTTCAGCTGCGGCGCGACCCGGTCGAGCAGGGCCCGGGACGAGTCCGGGTCGAGCGCGCTTACGGCGAGGTCGGGAATGCCCGACCCCTCGAATGGATTGTCCGCGCCGTCGCGCGATGAGAAGAGCATCGACATCGGCTCGGCGGCGATGCGACGGCCGGCGAACGCGAGCACGTCCGCGGAGGCACGGTCCAGCCAGTGCGCGTCGTCGGCCACCACCAGCAATGGCGCCTGGGCCGCGACCACGGCGAGCAGTTCCAGCGCGGCCAGCGCGACCCGGTACAGGTCGGCCAGCGCGTTTTCGTCCAGACCCAGGGCCGCTCGCAGGAGATCGCGCTGTTCCGCGGGCAGGCCAGCCGCCAGGCCCAGGACCGGCCGCAGCAGCTGATGCAACCCGGCAAACGGGAGGCGGGCCTCGGCTCGCACCCCGCTGCAGGTCAGCGTCCTCATTTCGCGTCGCGCCGCCAGCCGCTGCGCCTGGTCGAGCAGGGTCGTCTTGCCGATGCCCGCCGCGCCGTGCAGCAGCAGGGCGGAACCGGAACCGGCCGCGGCCTGATCGAGCAGGGACGTCAAGGTGGCTAGCTCGCGCTGACGTCCAAGCGCCGCCGACGCCGCCGGTGCCGTCGGCTCATCGGCTACGGACGCAACCGCATCAGAGCTGCCCACAGCGCCCAGTATGCCCGTCCGCTCGCGGCAGGGCCCGTTCGGATTTAAGTAGCCGTTCAGTCGGGGTGACCGATGACACCGACCGCTGACCGAACGACGATGGCCTCATGACTACAGCAGATCATCCTCACCCGCCCGTCGTTCCCGTAGCCGACCAGGTCGCCCAAGCCAATGCATCGGGCCGCGTGCCCGTCGTGTTCATTCACGGCCTGTGGCTGCTGCCTTCCAGCTGGGACCGGTGGGCCGCCATGTTCGCGGACGCCGGCTACGCCCCGGTCAGCCCCGGCTGGCCCGACGACCCCGACACCGTAGCTGAGGCGAACGCCCACCCCGAGGTCTTCGCGAACAAGACTGTCGGCGCGGTCGCCGACCACTATTCGCAGGTGATCGGCACGCTGACCCGGCCTCCCGCGGTGGTCGGCCATTCCTTCGGCGGCCTGCTCGCGCAGATCGTCGCGGGCCGCGGGCAGTCGGCCGTGACGGTCGCCATCGACGCCGCGCCGTTCCGCGGCGTGCTGCCGCTGCCTCTTTCGTCGCTCAAAGCGGCCTTCCCGGTCCTGGGAAACCCGGCCAACCGGCACCGCGCCGTGCCGCTGACCTACGAGCAGTTCCGGTACGCCTTCGCCAACGCCGTGCCCGAGGAGGAGGCCAGGCAGCTGTACGACACGTTCGCGGTCCCCGGGTCGGGCGCGCCGCTGTTCCAGGCGGCCACGGAAAACTTCAACCCGCGGACCGAGGCCAAGGTCGACGCGGCCAACCCCGATCGCGGTCCGCTGCTGATCATCTCCGGCGAGCAGGACAACACGGTGCCCCGCGCCATCAGTCATGCCGCCTATAAGCGGCAGCAGCACAACCCGGGTGCCACCGAGTTCGCCGAGATACCCGGCCGCGGCCACGCCCTGACCATCGACAGCGGCTGGGCCGAGGTGGCCGGGATCGCGCTAGCCTTCATCCGTCGCTTCACTTAAATGTCGTCAGTCGGGCCGATCTGGGCCGCCGAGGGGAAGGCCACCCTGCACCTGACCCTCAACCCGGTGGTCGACGACGACGGCGGCCCGTGACCATCCGTACCACGGCCATCATCACCCAGACCTTGCGGCGCTCGGCGGGATCGTGGCGTATCGCCAGGCGTACCGTCGGGGCCGCGGGCCGCGACTCAGCCCGTCGCCTCTGTCGGGCGGACGGTCAGCTGGCGTAAAATCTGCCGCCATGTCGGGCGGGGGCGCAGAGCGTGGGTGAGCAGCCGCCATCCGGGGCGCCTCCCGGCGCGGCTGCCGTGCCGCCGTCCGCGCCGTCGCCGTCCGCGCCGGTTGTCCCGTCCGCGCCGGTTGTCCCGTCCGCCTGGTCGCCGTTCCGGCACCGCCTGTTCGCGGCCATGTGGGGCGCTCAGTTCGTCAGCAACATCGGCAGCTGGATGCAGACGGTCGGCGCGCAGTGGCTGATGCTGACCCTGACCGGCTCGGCGACCTACGTCGCGCTGGTGCAGACGGCGGCGGGCCTGCCCGTGGTGCTGTTCGCGGTGCTGGCCGGAACCATCGGCGATCTGGTGGACCGGCGCCGCTTCCTGCTGGTCACGCAGGTCGTCATGCTGGCCGCGGCGGCCGCCCTGGGCGCACTGGCGATCGCCGGGCTGGTGACGCCCTGGGTACTGCTCGCGCTGATCTTCGCGGTCGGCACCGGGCAGGCGCTGACGTCACCGACCTGGCAAACCCTGCAGCCTGAGCTGGTCAGCCCGGCCGAGCGGCCGCAGGCGATCTCGCTCGGCGCGGTGAACCAGAACCTCGCCCGCGCCGTGGGCCCGGCCATCGGCGGCATCATCCTGGCGGCGACCAACCCCGGCACCGTGTTCCTGGCCAACGCGCTCACGTTCATCGCCGTGATCGCGGTCATCGCGTTCTGGCATTCCACCCGGGCTCCCGGCGCGCTGCCGCGCGAACACGTCGGCGAGGCGGTCCGGGCCGGCGGCCGCTACGTCGCCGCCAGCCCCGTGCTGCGCGCGATCTTGATCCGGGCGGGGTTGTTCATCTTTTTCGCCAGCGCGATCTGGGCCCTGCTGCCGCTGACCGCCCAGTCGGCTCTGCACCTGGGTTCCGGCGGCTACGGCTTGTTGCTCGGCAGCGTCGGCATCGGCGCGGTCGGCGGGGCCGCCCTGCTGCCCCGGCTGCGCGTCCGGCTGTCCCCGGATGGCATGCTGGCGACCGGCTCGATCGGGCTGGCGGCGGTGACGCTGGTGCTGGCCTTCGCGCACGTGATCGCGGCCGACGCGGTCGCCCTCGCGGTCGGGGGAGCCTGCTGGATCCTGGCGCTTTCCACCCTGAACTCGCTTTACCAGCTGTCCCTGCCGCAGTGGATCAAGGCCCGTGGCATGTCGTTCTACCTGGTGGTGTTCCAGGGCGGCGGCGCCGTCGGCAGCGCCGTGATGGGCATCACGGCCGCGCAGGTCGGCTTGTCGACGACCTTGGCCATAGCCGCCGCGGGGCTGGCGCTCGGCCCGCTCGCCGCGCTGGCCTGGCGGTTCCAGAAGATCCCGCCTGAGGAACTGCGACCGGCCGGCGACTGGCCCGCGCCCCAGCTGGTGGTGGCCGCCGACTCAAAGACCACGGAGAACCCGAAGAACTCAGGGACCCCGGCGAGCCCAGCCGGCCCAGTGCTGGTCACCGTGGAGTACCGGGCCCGGCCCGGAAGCGAAAATGAGCTGGTGACGGCCCTGGAGGGCACCAGGTTCAGCCGCCGCCGCACCGGCGCGACCTCGTGGCGAGCCTGGCGAGACGCGGGCGACCCGAGCCGGATCCTCGAGCAGTTCGTGGTCGCGTCCTGGGACGAACACCTCCGCCAGCACGAACGCGTGACCCAGCGCGACCAGGCCCGCCTCGACCGGGTCCGCGCGCTGACCGACCCAGACCACCCCGTGACGGTCACACACTGGCTGACCCCGGGCTGACGCTGGTGCATGATATGCACTCATGAGGTATCAGCGCGCCGTCGAGAAGCTGCGGATCCTCGCCGAGGCGTGCGAGCGCGTAAAGATTTTCTGGTTCGACACGGAGCCGTTCCTGAAGGCCGTTTATGCCTTCGGCGAGGTGGTGGACGGAGCCGACCCGCTGGACGCGGTTCAGGTTGTGGTGGCGATCAACCTGCCTCCGGAGGAAGTCCCGTGGGAGTCCAATCCCGAAGGCACCGACTGGCTGGCAAATGAGTTGCGGCTCAGCAAGGGCGGCTTCATGTACTTCTGGCGGTCGCACCTGGATCCGATCTGGAATCACTACATCCGCGGCCCGGTACGCATCTGGTCCGTCGGTGGCGGCCCCGACGAGCAGGCGCTCGCGGGGCTAGAGGCGAGAGACCTCGGGTCGCTGAAGCGGCTGATCCCTGAGCCGGCCGATGAGCGGCTGCAGCTCCGCGAAGACCTGGACGCGGCGCTGGCTCATCTGCGCGAGGTCCGCGACAAGTACTGGGATCATGACTGGCGGCGCGAGCACCGTGGCTCCGGCCGCTACCCGGAGAACGAACTGTGGGATGCCGTCGAAGGCTATCTCGACCTGTTTGATGCCTCCCGCTCCAGCGATCCGGACTCCTGAGGTATCGGCGACCGTGTCCCGGGGTTGGACAATGTACGAACAGATTCCCCGACAAGATGGGCCGCCCGAGTAGCTATTCGACAATGGATTCGATATAATAACCTTATAGCCCAATTTTTCTGAACGAAGGGTGGTTCATGCCCGAGGAACCGTTCCCCCCATCCGGGCCCGGCGCGCAGGAGCCGCAGGGCCCCGCGCCGCTGCCCCCCGGCGGGAACGGGCCGCGGGATCACGGCCCCGGGGCTGCTCCGGGCACCGGCCGCGGCGGTCCCGCCGGGCCGCCCCCGGCCGGGCCGGGCGGCGGCTGGGATGAGCAGCCTCCTGCGGATGAGCTGGAGGGGCCGGAGCAGGGCCTGTTCGTGTGCCTGCCGGCGGAGAACATGGAGCTGTCCCGGTTCGGCGGCGATGACCACACGCCTGCGATGGCGCCGGGCCCGCTGCTGGCCATGGTGGCCGCCGCGGTCGCCGGCGGTGACGGCGCCGGGCTGGCCCAGGTACCGGAGGACATGCTGTTCGCGATGATCTCCGGCGGCCGCCGGATGTCGTCGTGGGGGACCTGGCTGGAGTTCTCCGCGATGCGCGAGCTCGCCCTGCGCCACCCGGTCGTCCCGCGCCGCCCCCGCACGCCCCGTCCCGCGGCCCCGGCCGCTCCCGCGACCGGGAACGGTCCCGCTGCCGGGCCATCTGCGGCCGGGGACGGCCGGGTGCAGTTCGATGATTTCGTGGCCGATGAGGTCTCCTGTGAGTTGCGGATGTCGTGGCACGGGGCGGCGGACCGGATCTCTTATGCGTGCGATCTGGCCGGGCGGCTGCCGGTGACGTTCGCGGCGCTGGGCGCGGGGCTGATCGACCCGGTCCACGCCAAGATCAGCTCCGAGCAGACCGGGTACCTGTCCGCGGCCGACGCGGCGAAGGCCGACCCTCTCCTGGCCGCGGCGGCGCAGCACAAGACCTACGCCGAGCTCCGCGCCGCCGCGGCCAAGCTGGTCCTCAAGCCCGACCCCGAATCCGCCGAGCGGCGCAAGGCGGCCCGCCGCAAGACGGACGCGCACGTCCGCCCGTTCCGGGAGGAATCCGGGAACGCCGGGATGACCGCCCGGGAACTGCCGCCGGATGAGGTCCTGGCGTCCTGGCAGCATGTCGAGCAGCGGGCCCGCGAGCTGCGCGCCGCCGGGGTCCCCGGCACGCTGCGCGAACTGCGCATCCGCGCCTATCTGGACCTGCTCCAGGAACGCGACAGCCGCCTGACCGCCGGGCCCGTACCCGGCCAGCACCAGGACCAGCACCAGGATCAGGGGCCCGCGGACGGCCCGGACGGACCCGACGGGAACGCCGGGCCGCAAGACGGTAACGCCGGACCGCAAGACGGCCCCGGCGGTTCCGGTCCGGGGCCGCGCCGCCCGGCCGGGACCGGCCCGGAGAGCCCGGACGGCCACGCCCGCCCGGCAGCCTGCCGGCTTGGCGAGGGGGTGTACCAGGGCCCGTTCGGATTAATGATCGTCTTCGGTGACCGGGAGCAGCACGGTCAGGACGGTGCCGGCCCCGGTCGGGCTGTCCACGGTCATGCTTCCGCCCACGGCCTCCACCCGGTCCCGCGGGCCGGTCAGGCCCGAACCGCGGGTGGCGTCGGCGCCGCCGGCGCCGACGTCGCGGACCTGCACCCTGAGCGTGCCGGCGGCCTCTTCGATGACGATATCCACCGCCGAAGCGCCCGCGTGCTTGGCGGCATTGGTGAAGGCCTCGGCCGCGACATAGTACGCGGTGATCTCACACGAGCCGGGGAGCCTGCCGCCGGTTCCCAGCTGCACCCCTCACCAAGCCGGATTTAAGCCTCGGTAGAGATGCGGGTGAGGCAATACTGACGGGGTGGACATCATTGACCTGGACGCCGATCCGCTGCGGCAACTGGCGGCATGGCTGGATGCCGCTCGCCGTGCGGGCGAGCCGATGCCTGAGGCCATGACCATCGCGACCGCGACCGCTGACGGCGTCCCCGCGGCACGGATGGTGGTACTTCGCGGCCTCCACCGGGGGCTGGCCTTCTTCACCGACCTCACCAGCGACAAGGGTGCCGAGCTGGCCGCCAATCCGCAGGCCGCTGCCGTTCTGCACTGGCTCCGCCCGGTCCACCGCCAGGTACGGGTGGCGGGACCGGTCGAGCCGGTAAGTGAGGAGGAAGCCGACGAGTACTGGCGGACCCGCCCTGCGGCTACCCGCCGCAACGCCGCCGCCTCGTACCAAAGCAGCGTCATCGCCAGCCAGGCCGCCCTCCGGACGCGGGTGCAGGACATCCAGCTCGGCCACCCCGCTGACACTGATCTCCCCCGTCCGCAGCGCTGGGGCGGCTTCCGGGTGATTCCCGACCGCGTCGAGTTCTGGCAGGAATCCCCGGACGGCCTGCACGACCGGATCCGCTACCGGCGGTCAGGCCATAACTGGACGACCGAACGGCTGTCCCCCTAGGGATCCTGCACTGAGGACCGAGGCCGTCACGCCAGCAAATCTCATCCGTTGGGGCGGTTCCAGAGCTGCGACGAGTCTCCGTCGCAGAACCGCAGCTGCGTCGCCAGGCCGTTCTGCAGTCCCGGTGTCGCGACGCAGTGGCTGAACGTGTTGGAGACTCCCGAGGACAGCAGGTTGTTGGTGATGCCGAAGCTCCAGTTTTCATTGCTGATCCAGTCGCACGTCCACTGCTGGATGGGGGTTCCGTTGACGGCGCCGCCGCGGGCGTCCAGGCACAGACCGCTGGACCTGTTGATCAGGTGGACCTTGGTGGAGGAGACATCTGCGACCGTCCATTGCTGAGCGACGCTGCCGTTGCAGGTCTCCTGAACGATTGCCTGCCCCTGGATGAGAGACCCGTTGACGGGCTGGAGGCACTTGCCGCTCTCGGCGCTCACGAGCTTGACGATGGCGTCTTCGGCGTGGGCCGGCGACGCGACCGCCAGACCGGAGGCGGTTGTTATCGCCACAGCGGACAACAGGGTGACAAGTCGGTGATTTCGCATTTCAATTCCCCCATGGTTGATTAGTGCCTGATCACTTCTGGTCCCGGTTTCGTCTGGACGAGAGTTCTTACTTATCGGCAGAGAGGGACCGCGCGCGCGTCTGATACATCGACCGGGCGCATGGCCGCGGCCATGTACCCGGGGTCCGGGCGAAAATTGACTGGGGACAGGCCGGGTGCGGGCTCTACGATCGGACGCATGCCGGGCTATGAGCCAGTAGACCTGTCCGCGGCGTGCAACGCGGGTGTGAGCGTTCTTGGCGATGAGCCGGGCGATGTTCCGCTCGGGCGGGTGGACCTGCGCGGCCTGCCGTTCCTGATCGGGCCGGAGCCGGCGTCGGCGGAGCGGTGCTTCCTGCTGCCCGGCGTCCCGGTGCCGGTCGGGATCGGCCGGGCGGCGCGGCGGGTGATCGTGGCGCACCGGCTGCTCGAGCCGGGCGCGCCAGCTGGTCACGCTGTCGGGCAGACCGTCGCGGAGTATGTTTTTCACCTGGCCGGCGGCGAGGTCGTGGTCGAGCCCATCCGGGAGCGGTTCGAAATCCAGGTGGTACCGCCGGGATGGGGCCAGCTGCCGTTCCTCGCCGTCACCGACACCAGCGACCGCAACCTGCCGCGGTTGGCGGGCAGCTGGGGCGAGGCCGGGGCTCGCCTGGCCGAGCATGATATGGGCTGGCCCGCCGGTTACTACCTGTGGTGCTGGGAAAACCCTTATCCGGAACGACCGGTCGAACAGCTCGAGGTCATCCCGCGCGGCATCCGGTTCATCGTCGCCGGTATCACGACCAGCGACATTGATGAGGACCCGTTCGTCCGCGGGCCGGCGCGCCCAGTGCGGCTGGTGGCGAAGGACGGGCGGAACGGCGTCCTGGATATCGACGTGGACCGGGGTGTGGCGACCTATCCGCAGCCGCTGCCCGGCGAGGACGACCGGGCCGGCTGGGGAGCGGCCGAAGGAACGTCCGCGTACGCGTCGATCGCCGCGCTGCCGTCGGCCACCGTCGCGGTCCGGCGGGGCGGCGACGAGCTCGGCCGGGTGCGCTGGGGCGACATCGAACGTGACGGGCGGGCCGATGCCGGCCGGGTCTCGCTTGAGCTGGCCGAAAGCGGCCGCAACTGGGTGCATGTCAGCGTGGTCGACGATGCGAC
>Ga0302178_10004023_pt1 | contig 10795 bp, 12 predicted proteins | sample I_Palsa_E1_3_FD_198790 | JGI IMG/M metagenome (GOLD analysis project Ga0302178, IMG submission 198790) | Peat permafrost microbial communities from Stordalen Mire near Abisko, Sweden - I_Palsa_E1_3 | ecosystem: Environmental > Terrestrial > Soil > Palsa > Peat permafrost | place: Sweden... | reverse complement strand
GGACGCTGGGCCGGAGTGTTCGGGAACCCGCTCACCTGGGACGACCTGCCCTGGCTGCGCTCGCTGACCACGCTGCCCCTGCTGGTCAAGGGCCTCTGCCACCCCGACGACGTGCGCCGGGCCAGGGACGGCGGGGTGGACGGGATCTACTGCTCCAACCACGGCGGCCGCCAGGCCGACGGCGGGCTCGCGGCCCTGGACTGCCTGCCCGGTGTGGTCGAGGCGGCCGACGGCCTGCCGGTGCTGTTCGACTCCGGCGTTCGCTCCGGCTCTGACGTGATCAAGGCGCTGGCCCTGGGCGCCACCGCGGTCGGCGTCGGCCGCCCGTACGTCTACGGCCTGGCCATCGGCGGCACCGACGGCATCGTCCACGTCCTGCGCACCATCTTGGCCGAGGCCGACCTGATCATGGCCGTGGACGGCTATCCCACCCTGGCCGACCTGACCCCGGACACGCTGCGCCGCACCTGCGACCACGACTGACGGTCAGCTCTTCTTGAGGCTGCCGCTCTTCTTGAGGCTGCCGATGCTGAGCGATCCGCCCGCGGGCGCGGCCGATCCGCCTGCGGGCGGGCGCGATCCGTCGGCGGGCGCGGCCGATCCGTCGGCGGGCGCGGCCGATCCGTCGGCGGGCAGGCGCAGGCCTTCCTCGGCCTCCCGCACGTACTCGGCCGGATCCCGGTCCTGGGGCAAGACGCCCGTGTAGTGCCGCGCTTCGAAGGCCGCGAACGCCACGGCCAGGTCGTGGCGGCGCTGCAGGCTGGCCAGCCGGCGGAAGTCGGTCAGGCCCTCGCGTTCCTCCTCGGCCATGTGGTCGCCGTTGGCCAGGTTCGCCGCGGCCACTGCGGCCAGCCAGCCGTCGCCGCCGACCGGATGCCGGGCCACCTCCGCGACCGCGTCCCTGATGTCGTTGTGATCTGCGATGGCGTCGAGCGTCTCTTCCTCCACCCCGGACCTCCGCCGGGCGGCCAGCCCCACCTGCAGCAGCGCCGGGTAGAAGATCTTCTCCTCGGCCGCCGCGTGCAACTCCAGGAACGACGCCAGCCGCCCCCACAGCGCGGACAGCACCTCCGTATCCGTGCGACTGATCTGCTCCAGCATCGCGAACAGCCGCCGCTGCTCGTGATGGTCATCAAGGATCAGCTGCGTGATATCCACCGCCCCATCCTCTCAGCCCTGTACGTTGAGCTCCGCGATGGGATCCGTCGGCATCCGCATAGCCTCCAGCAATGCGAGCAGTTCGTCCCGTTCCTGCGGGGTGACCGGACTCTTATGGACGGCCAGCGATGCCGCCACCTCGATCGTAAGCAGGCCGTACTCGCCACCGCCGCGCATGCGCTTGACGCTCCACAGGGCGCTCTCGGTCAGCCGGTCGGCGAAACGATCGGGGAGGGCTTCCGCCCTCTCGATGATCTCGTCTTCGGACATGATGTCCTTTTCAGTCATGGTGTCCCTTCTTGGGGTTGCGTACCACGCCCGGGCCGCCCTCTTCCGGCCAGCTGGTCAGGATTTCTCCGCTGCGCATGACCACCACTGAAACGTCCACGCCATCTCTGGTCCCGGTACAAAGCCAGGTGTCATTCCAATCCTGGCGCACGGGAGGCCGATCGGGGCCACCCGCGACATTCAACGCGGTACTGATGATCTTCGCGTCATCCCAGCTGGCCGGAAACTCCGTCTTGCCCGGCTTGCCGACGCCGTGTCGGTACCCGCCCCCGCTACCGGTCTCGTCTCCATCGAGTATGTGCGTGGTGCGCTCGGGAGTAACGCGTAGTGAATCCAGAGGCGGGTGACACCGTAACGGTAAGAGCGGCAGCTTCTTTAGTTGCATCCGCCGCAGTTGCATCCGCCGCTATGAGTCGCGGTCGCCGTTGAGGCCGCCCGCAGGCCCGGGGCGAGGCCGTTGTGGTCCCGCCGGCCTCAGCGACACCATCTCGCTCACGCGTTCGACCCGATGACGCTTTACCGGGGAGGATTCGGGCTTCCGGGCGGATTAGGGGGTCCATAGTACCCAAACCGCTCCCCGAAGCCCATATCATCCCGGATCTTTCCCGGCTGGAACGCGACGATCATTGACATGCGTAGCGCGGGGCACGCTGGTATCACCCGCGACGAGAGCTGACCTGCCAGACCCGGACCGCACAGCGCGGAGATCGGACACACCGAGCATCATGCCCCGTGGCGGACACGGACCCGGCACCGCAACGGCAAGACCCATCAGGCTGCCGCAGCCACGTGTTCAGCGATCCGCCGCGTGTGACACGCGTGGGGTTATTGAGGCTGCAGTGCAGAGCGTGCCGACCCTAGGGTCCGGTGCAGGCACCTCACCCCCGACAGCGCGGACAGCACCTCCGTGTCGGCATACCTGCGCGATCCGGAGCTTGCCCACGCGTATGCGGATTGTAACCAAGAATGCACTCAGAGTAGTGTGATCGTAACGATCGCCGGAGGCATGAGGGGAAAGCCGTGGCGGAGGCAGCTGATCGCGCTCGGCCTTGGCGCCACCGGGTGAGGATGCGGCTCCGCTTGATCTCAGCTGTAACGCTGGTCGTCCTGGTCGGGACTGCGGTCGTTTCGTCGCTCGTCGTGCGGAACCTTATCCAGGATCAGGAGCGGGTGCTCCTGCAGAAGCGGGCCGGGGAGGCCGCGTCGGTGCTCGGCAGTGCGTTCGCGGGCGTCCAGGATTCGCTTCACCTGCTCGGGACCATCGCGATGGCGGGCCGGGGCCGTCCCTCGTTGTTTGCCGCCGCGGCGCGTTCGGTGATCACCGCGTCAAACGAAGGGGTGCTGGTGACCGCGCAGCGGGGTACCAGCATGGTGGTGACCGCGGCCGTGGGGGACGCTCCGGCGCCGGGCCAGGTGATCCCGGCTGATCAGGAACAACTGGGCCGCCGGGCGCTGTCGACCGTCGGCGCGGTATCGGGGGTCCTGCCAGATGGTCCCCGCCGCTGGCTCGTCTTCGCCGTCGGGAATGCCGCCGGGCCCGGGACCGTAGTCTGGGAGCGGGTGGCGTATTCCGCCGCGGCCTCGGCGGAGGCCTCCACGGGGCCCTGGGGCGACCTGAACCTCGCGCTGTACCTGTCCAGCCGGGCCGATCCCGCCGCCCTCATCGTGACGACCACCAAGAATCTGCCGCTGGCCGGAGGCGTTCAGTACCCGTTCACCGTCGGGGCGGATACCTGGCTGCTGGTCGCCAGCAGTCCCAAACCGCTCATAGGGACGCTAGCCCAGGACACTCCCTGGATCAGCCTGATCCGCGGCCTCATCGTGGCCGCTCTGGTCACCACCGTCGTTGAGGCCCAGAGCCGACGTCGTGACTACGCCGCGGCGCTGGTCGAGGAGCGCACGACGTCGCTGCGTCAGGCGGTTACCGATCTTGAGCAGGCCCAGGCCCAGATGCTGCGCCAGGAGAAGCTGGCGGCCATGGGCCAGCTCGCCTCGACTGTCGGCCACGAGCTGCGCAACCCGCTGGCCGTCATCATGAACGTCCTGTACCTGCTGGAGGCCACGGCGGGGGCCGGAGCGAGCGAGGCGATGCGCCGCCACCTGGCCACCGCCAGGCGGGAGACCTCAGCGGCCGCCCTCATCGTCTCCGACCTGCTGGACTACGCGGCCGGCCGGGTACCGATGTCGGCCCCTGTGCAACTCGCCGAGTTGGTGGCCGAGGCCCTGTCCGTGGTCCCGCCGCCGGCGGGCGTGGAGGTCGTCCAGGATATCGAGCTAGGCACGGTGATCAACGCGGACCGTGACCAGATCCGTCAGGTGCTGCTCAACCTCATCACCAACGGCTATGACTCCATGCCCGACGGGGGGGTGCTGGACGTTTCGGCCCGGTCATCGGGGAATTCGGCGCAGATCACGGTGACCGACACAGGCATGGGCATGGATGAAGAGACCAAGGCGCGCATCTTCACCCCGTTCTACACCACCAAGTCGCGCGGGACCGGTCTCGGACTGGCCGTGACCAAACGAGTGGTCGATGCGCACGGTGGCACGATCAGCGTGCAGAGCGCCCCGTCGGCGGGCACCGCGTTCACGGTAACGGTGCCCACCGCCGACACGACGGCGAGCGTGCCGCAATGACCGGGTTCGCCGTGCTCGTCGTCGATGATGAGCCTGGTATGCGTGACACTCTGATGGCGATCATGGAGCTGGAAGGCTACCGCGTCTCGTCGGCATCCGATGGCGAGACCGCCGTCACCACCGTCCGGAAGGGAACGTTCGACGTGGTGGTGATGGACGTACGGCTGCCGGGCCGCGACGGCGTGTCGGCGCTCCAGGAGATGGGGAAGCCGCCGCCGCAGGTCATCTTGATGACGGCCTACGCCGAGGAAGATCGGCTGCGCGCCGCGGTCGAGGCTCACGCCTTCGCCATCGTCGACAAGCCGTTCGACACGCGCCGGATGCTGAGTCTCGTTGAAGACGCGTCTAGGGCGGTCACGAACGTTTCCCGGGTCACCAAGTGAGCGAACGGTCAGGTGCAGACGGGCTTTCCGGCTGGCCGCTGGTCTACGTCGTCGATGACGACGCGGGCTTGCGGGAGACCGTCACCGAGATCCTGGCCTTGGCCGCGGTTACCGCAGAGGGTTTCGGATCGGGAAAGTCCGCCCAGACGGCTTTCGAGAGCGCCCGGCCCGATCTGGCCGTGGTCGATCAGCGACTCCCTGATACGACCGGGCTGGCCCTGGCGGCCAGCCTGAAATCCCAGGATCCCGATCTGGGCGTGGTCGTGTTCACCGGGTACGCGTCCGCCGACAACGCCATCGCCGCGGTCGGCCTGGCCGATGACTACCTGACCAAGCCGGTGCTGCCAGAAGATCTGGTGCGGAATGTGATGGCCGGCATCGACCGGACCCGGCTCCGCCGCGAGAACCGCCGTCTGGTCGCGCGCCTGCAAGAAATGAACTCCTCTCTCGAAGCGGCGGTGGCCGAACGAACACGGGAGCTGGAGCGAGCGCATAAGCGCGCGCTGGAGGACCAAGCCGCCCGGGAGCAGCTCCAGGCCCAGGCCGAGCGCGAGCGGATGGAAAACCGCCTCCACCAGTCCCAGCGCCTGGAAGGCCTGGGCATGCTGGCCGGCGGTGTCGCGCACGACTTCAACAACCTGCTGTGCGTGATCCTCAACTGCGCCGCTTTCGCGGCCGAGGCGACGGCGGATAACGAGCAGGTCCAGGAAGACGTGGGGGCGATCATCAAGGCCGCCGAGCAGGCCGCCGAGCTCACCCGGCAACTGCTGATTTTCGGGCGGCGGGATCGGGTCCAGCTTAAGGCACTCGATCTCAACGTCGTCGTAGCCGAGGTGCAGAGCTTGCTGACTTGCAGCATCGGTGAGCATGTCCAGCTCGTGGTGCATCCGTCGGCAGGTCTGCCGCCGGTCCATGCGGACCGCAGCCAGATCGAGGCCGTGCTGGTCAACCTGGTGGTAAACGCCCGCGACGCGATGCCCGGCGGGGGGATACTGACGATCGAGCTAGGCGTGACACATCTCGATCACGAGGGTACGGGCCTGCTACCCCCGCTCAGCCCCGGACGCTACGTGACTGTCTCGGTGAGCGACACCGGGATCGGCATGGACCCCGGGGTGGTGGCACGGATATTCGAGCCGTTCTTCACGACCAAACCGCAAGGGCACGGAACCGGGCTGGGACTGGCCACCGTGCACGGCATCGTGACCGGCGCCGGCGGCGCCTTGAGCGTGCAGTCCGCGCCGGGTGCGGGGACGACCATCCGGACCTTCTTCCCGGCCGCCGAGGAACTGGCGTCCGCCGACCCGGCAACCGCGCTAACGCCTGGCCCCGGAGGCCGGGGCGAGACGATCCTGGTGGTCGAGGACGAACCGGCCGTATTGCGGGTCGTGACCCGGATCCTGCAGCGCAACGACTATTCGGTCATGGCCGCGGCGAACGGGACACAGGCTCTGGCGCTGGCGGCAGATCGCGAGTTCGACCTGCTCCTGACCGACGTGGTGATGCCAGGGATCTCCGGTCTAGAGCTGGCCGACCGGGTCAGGCAGACGCATCCACGGGCATCTGTGCTGCTCATGTCTGGCTACAGTGCGGACCTGGCCGGACCCGGACATGCCTTCCGTGCGGACCTCCCGCTGGTCCAGAAACCCGTTACCGAACGAGCCCTCCTGGAAGCCATCCGCGCGGCCATCGCGACACCGCGCGGGAATAGTATGCCTTGACAGTTATATTTCCTTACAGCAATATTTCCCGCATGTTCGAGGTTCTGGCCGAGCCTCACCGGCGGCGCATTCTCGATCTGCTCCGTACGGGGGAGCAGACGGTCGGCGACCTGGTGTCGGAGCTGGGGCTCAGCCAGCCGGGGGTGTCCAAGCACCTGCGGGTGCTTCGCCAGGCCGGGCTGGTCGAGGTGCGAGCCGACGGCCAGCGGCGCCGGTACCGGCTCCGGACCGAGCCGCTCCGGGAGATCGATGAGTGGCTGGCGCCGTACCGGGCCGTCTGGAACGACCGGCTCGACGTGCTGGAAGCCCACCTCGACGATATGGACGAGTGAGGAGAATCGCGCATGGACGAAACGGGCCTCGGGACCCTGGCTCGCCAGGGCGACCGGTGGACGCTCACCTTCACCCGCAAGCTGGCGCACCCGCGCGAGAAGGTGTGGCGGGCCGTGACCGAGCCGGAGCACCTGGCTGTCTGGTATCCGCAGCAGATCGTGGGGGAGCGCAAGGCCGGCGCGCCGCTGCGGTTCGTGAGCTCAGGCGGGGACGGCTTTGACGGGCGGATGCTGGTCTTCGACCCGCCCTCGGTCATGGAGTTCACCTGGGGCAGCGACCTGCTCCGGATCGAACTGGCACCGGATGGCCAGGGTACCGTGCTCACGCTGACCGACACCTTCGACGACCTGGGCAAGGCTGCCCGGGACGCGGCCGGCTGGCACGAGTGCCTCGAGCGGCTGACCGGGGACTTGGACGGCACGCCGCTCCCCGCTCTCGGCGAGCCATGGCAAAGGATCCACCCGGTCTACGTGGTCGCGCTCGGACCCGAGGCCGCCACGATCGGCCCGCCGCCGGGCTGGCAAGAGAACCTAGTGCGCCACGACCTGCGATGAAACCCCGTGCGGAATTACTCGTTAGACAAGACGGCGGAAGCTGGCAGGGGGCACCTGTCGCGGAGGTTCGCATATGGGATTGGCGTCGCACCAACGGGGCGGGCGGCTGGCCGCCATTGCGATCGGGGTCGTGGTCTGCGCGGCCGCGACGTCGTGCGCCTCGGGAGGAGCGGGGTCAGGCAACGGGTCAACTAACGGGGCACCCGCGATCACGATCTTGACCCGCGGCGCGGACAACGGCAACGGGGATATCTTCATCGCGCCGGAGGGCGGCTACGCCAACGGCCCGGAGATCCTCACCACCACCGGCCAGGTGGTCTGGTTCGACCCGCTGCCCAACAGCGAGGCGGCCACCGATTTCCGCACCCAGACGTACCTGGGCCAGCCGGTCCTGACCTGGTTCCAGAGCGGTAGCAGTGGCGGGACCGACGAGGTCTACAACGACCGCTATCAGCCGATCGCTACGGTCCGGGCGGCCAACGGGTACATGACCAACTTCCACGAGTTCCTCATCACGCCGTGGAACACTGCGCTCATCCTGGCCGACAACACCGTGACCGCCAACCTCAGATCCATCGGCGGGCCCTCCGACCAGCAGGTCATCGACGGCATCGTGCAGGAGATCGATATTAAGACGGGCCAGGTCCTGTTCCAGTGGGACAGCGCCGACCATGTGCCCTACCGTGACAGCCAGGCGCCCCTGCCCGGCTCGGCGGCCGTGCCGTGGGACTGGTTCCACATCAACGCCGTCCACCTCGACACCGACGGCAACCTGCTGATCGACGCCCGCAACACCTGGACCACCTACAAGGTGAACATCCACACCGGCCAGATCATCTGGGAGCTGGGCGGCAAGCAGAGTTCGTTCACCCTGAAGGCCGCTCCCGGCCAGGTCTTGGACCACGACGGCGAGATCTTCGCCTGGCAGCATGATCCCGAGGCCATCGGCGGCGGTAAGTACACGTTCTTCGACGACGAGTCCGGCGGCGACCTGCTCGGCTACAGCCGCGCGGTCACGGTCCGGCTGAACCTGCAGACCCACGTGGCGACCCTGATCAAGTCCGATAACCAGCCCGAGGGCCTGGTCGCCGGGGCCATGGGCAACGCGCAGACCACGCGCAACGGCGACCTGTTCGTCGGCTGGGGCGCGTTGCCCTACATCTCCGAGTTCAGCCCGTCCGGGAAGCTACTCTTCAACGCCGAGCTCCCCGCCGGCACCTCCACCTACCGCGCCTACCGCCTGCCCTGGCATCCTGGCGGTTAAGGGGAAGCGGTTAAGGAGAAGGAGCAGCGCTGATGTCGGGCGACGGGCCGGACCGGGACGAACTCGGGCCGCAGCCGTCCCGCCGGGACAAACGCCTTTATCTCGTGCTCATGACGGTCTGCATCGGCTTGTTCGTCCTGTCCTGGGCCGTCCTGGACCGGTACTCCACGACCGCGGCGATCGCCGTGTCGGCCGTGGCGCTGGTGATCCCGCCGTTCGCCGTGATCATCGCGAACGTGGCCAGCGCCACTGACCGCCGCCGCCCGTAACGACCGTCACGTGGCGAAGTGCAGGCACGGCACCCCGAAGGAGTCATCCGCGGTGATGCACACCGCGGACAGCCCGGAGAAGGTCTGGTGCACTCCGAAGCTCCACCAGTACCAGCCCTGGCCCAGGGTGAACGTCCGCTGGGCGACGACCTGGCCGCCCGGGTGCTGCGCGGAGTAGACGATCACCCGCCAGGTCTTGGTCGCCGTGGTGTTGTACTGGACCCACTCGATGACGGTCCCGATGCAGACCCCACCCGCCTCCGGACGCCACCACAGGTGGCCCGCCTGGGTGCGGCTGGGATTGGTGATGAAGCCCAGCGCCGGGATGACCGCCGGGGTGACGCCCTGACAGCCGGCGGTGCCGACGGCCGCGCCGGCCGCGCCGGCCGCGTTGGCCATGGCGGCGGTAGCGGCGGTGGCCGTCGCGGGGCTGGACTGGCTCGCGGTGGCATAGCTCACGCCCGGTACGAGCAGCGCCAGCGACCCGGTGACCACCAGGGGCGCCAGCCATCGGCCCGGCAGCCGCCGAGTCCGTCGTGCTGGTCGGGTAAGCCGTGCTGGTCTGGCCAGCGGCCTGGCAAGTGGTGCTGGTCGGGTAAGCGGTGCTGGTCGGGTACGCAATAGTCGCCTCACGCCTAGGTCTCCTTCTGGTCAGGGTGAAGGTTCCGGCGCCCGGGCGATTCAGTCGCTAATAAAACGATCACCGCGGCCTCCTGGTTCATCACGGGCCCTGAGCCCGGGGCCGGACCAGGGCCGCACCCGGGCAAACCACGGGCGCGAACGCGGCTGGTCAACGCGGACCCTAAGGAACAGCACGGATCCTAAGGAACGGCACGGGCGCCACGGCACCCGGCGGCGTCGCCGTCTAGACCCACCGGAGAAAGATCATGAACGAGGGCTGGCACGAGACCATTGATCACCATGAGCCGCTCATCCACGACTGGCGGGCCCGGCAGCTCACGAAACTGGGGATCCCGAGAGCGCTCGCCGAGGCCGTTGCCGATCACGTCGACTGGCACCAGATCGCCGCGCTCGTCTGCCGCGGCTGCCCGCCCCGGCTGGCCCTGCAGATCGTCATGTGACCGACCCCGGCATCGCGCTCAAGGCACCACCCGAGGCGCCATCTAAGGCGCCACTCGAGGCGCCACCCGAGGCACCGTCCAAGCCGAGCCGCTCCTCCAGTTGCTGCCCGTTGACCTGCGCATAGTTGCTATAACAGTTGTTGAACAGGACGTGGGTGAGCTCAGCCCCGGCGGCCAGGTCCCGGATCTTGGGCGCCCATTCGGCCAGCTCGCCGTCGCTGTAGCGATAGCCGAACCGCTCGTAGATGTCCTTGCTGTCCCATTTATCCGAATGACCGTGCATGCGGACCACGGCCAGGTCGCTGGTGGCGGCCAGGACCGGGGGAATGGAGCTGGTATAGCCCTGGGGCATGTCGACGCACACGTACGGCAGCTGATGCGAAGCCAGGAACCCCAGGGTCTCCTCCTGGTTCTCCGGGCTCATCCAGGTCTTGTTGCGGAACTCGATGCAGACCCGCCGCGGGGCGGCCCGCGCAGCGCACGCCACGATGTAGTCCTTGCGCGACCGGCCGATGGGGAACCAGGGCGGGAACTGCAGCAAGATCGCGCCGAGCTTGCCCGCCTGGCGCAGCGGCTCCAGCGCGGCCAGGAACCGGTCCCAGGCCTGGTCGGCCACCGCCGGGTCGACGTCCTTCAGATACACCCGCTCCTTACCAGACGAGCCCGCGGCCGAGCGCAGATCAACAGGCAGCGCCTTGACCGGAGTGGGGTGCTGGGTGAACAGGCTGAACGCCTTGACGTTGAACGTGAACCCGTCCGGCGTCCGCGATGCCCACGACGCAGCGGTCTGCTCGGCGGGCAGCGCGTAGTAGGTGGCGTCGACCTCGACCAGCGGGAACTGCCGGGCGTAGTACCGCAGCCGTTTCTCCGGCGTGTCCGCCTCGGGCGGATACCACCCGGAGGCGATCAGCGTCTTGTCCGTCCACGACGCGGTGCCCACCAGGATGGATCCCATAAAGCAAGCCTACAAAGCAGCCTGCAAACTCACTCCGGCGGCAGTTCCTTGTACACGAAGCCCACGTTGATGCCCTGCCGGGCCCGGATGAACTTCGGCACGTAGTACAGCAGGGCGCCGCCCACGATCAGCCCGCCGAACCAGGCCGGGA
>Ga0302178_10004021_pt1 | contig 10804 bp, 9 predicted proteins | sample I_Palsa_E1_3_FD_198790 | JGI IMG/M metagenome (GOLD analysis project Ga0302178, IMG submission 198790) | Peat permafrost microbial communities from Stordalen Mire near Abisko, Sweden - I_Palsa_E1_3 | ecosystem: Environmental > Terrestrial > Soil > Palsa > Peat permafrost | place: Sweden: Abisko... | reverse complement strand
TTGCATCAGCACGCGCTCGTTTCTCATGCGTGGGTGCTTTGCCAAGCCACTGGACTTGGTTAGTTATCACTTGGTGGCATCGCCCACCTTTCGGGGGCGATGGTTTGCCAAGGGCTCACTCGAGACACCGCGCGCAAGGCACCTGTGTTTGCGTATTCGCGAAAAGATACCCTGCAATCCCATTTCATGCAGTCGTGCTTCGGCCTGCATGCAGATGCTTATCCGAAGCACCACTTGTCGCTACCCTAGGCGCGACTCGAAGCGATTCCTCGTTGCGTGGGTACGCTGTCCGAGCAAAGCGTGAAAGTCGCGCGACGTTCGCCGCATTGGGATGAACCTGAGGTGCATTACACGCGCAAGTGATAAATTCTGATAGAGCAGAAAAGCACGTTCCGCGCGTTTGCGCCCACCAAAGCCTGCAGTGACCTCTCCACTACGGCCGTTTTGCTGATCATCGCCACATCAACGACTGCAAATAGCCAATGTGCTTCTTTGGAATGGGCTTTTCTCGGCCTCGCCGGCCGATATCCCCTGTATGGTTTAGGTTATAAAGACCCGAGGCGACAGGGGTTCCGGGTTCCGGGTTATGAGTGACGGGATAGCTTTCGATGCAGGCATCCATAAATTCACCAATTGCCGTACCGCCGCGCTGGCAACGCCAGCTATCCATGGCAGCTGTCATCGCTGCGGCGACTACTTTTGGACTTACTTATAGCCTGACGGCACCGCTGATCGCCATGAGTCTGATGGCCCGCGGTTATTCAAGCCTGTTCATTGGCTTGAACGCCATCATGCATGCCGTCGGCGTGCTGCTGGCTGCACCTTTACTACCGGGGCTGGCAGCGCGACTAGGAGCTCGCTGGCTGACCGTCATCGCATTGATTGCTTCGGCTGCACTACTGCTAATTTTTCGGATGTGGCCGCTCGTCTGGCTTTGGTTTCCTTTACGCGTTGCACTTGGGGCGGCAGCCGAAGCGCTATTCGTCATGTCGGAAACCTGGACGAATGTGTTGAGCGATGAACGTAGTCGCGGTCGTACCATGGCCATCTATACGGCTGCGTTGTCGTTGGGCATGGTGCTGGGGCCTGCCCTGCTATCCGAACTGGGTGTAAGCGATCGGGCTTTTACGGTGGGCGCCGCCATCAGCGCCGGCGCAGTCCTATTCGTCATCTCACCATGGGTTAAAGCGCCGGCACGTACCACGCCCGAACGAGCTCAACCGCTGAAATACCTTCGGCTGGCACCTGTAGCTATTGCCACCACCGTACTCAATGCGGGCGTGGAGACTGCCGGTCTTTCATTTATCGCTCTCTACGCGACGGGGCTGGGTTGGAGCGAGCATCGCGCCATGCAATTGATCTCCACGCTCATGCTGGGCGCAATTGTTCTGCAGCTTCCGATTGGCTGGCTGGCGGACAAGGTGGACAAACGCCGGCTAGCGCTCACTCTCGCGTGGATCTCCGCGTTGACCGCGCTGCTGTGGCCATTTGCACTGCAGGAAACGCGGCTGGCTTTTGTCATGGTCTTTGTGTGGGGCGGCTTGTTCGTGGGCATCTATACCGTGATGCTTGCCATGGTTGGAAACCGCTTCCAGGGTAATGATCTGGTGGGCGTCTACTCTGTAATGGGATTGGCGTGGGGAGCAGGAGCCATGTTAGGACCAGGCATGGCGGGTATTGCGATGCAGGGGAGCGCCCGATTCGGCTTGCCAGGGATCATAGCGCTTGTTTGCGCGGTGTTTGGCTTGTTCATGATGCGCTCGAGTAGCCGAACATGATGAACCGCGAGCGCAGACGCAATCATCGACTCGTGCGAATAAAGACGGGGGTGCCGACGTGATTCGCTTGATCGTGATCCTGCTCGGCAACGACTTCATCCGGCGTCGCTGGCTGATGCTGGCTACCCTAGGTTTTCTATGGGCGATACTAGGCACCGCCATTTTCATCGATGCGCTCGATGGCGTTTTGTATTTCCCAATTCATCTATTCGGCTATCTATTGCTGGTCGAGGCCGTAGTCAGCCTCGTAGTGACGCCATCCGGCGGCGATACGCGCGTCGTTTTGCGAAAGGCGCGGGGCGTGGGCTTTCTGATGCTGGGGCTTTTGCTGGTCGATGAGCACCGCGCAGCCAGCGTGATCCTCGCCATGCTTTTTGGGTTAGCTTTTCTGGTTGATGGCATGTTTCGTATGGCCGCTGCGATGGTGGTGCGTTTCAATGGTTGGCGTCCATCGTTTTTCACGGGGCTGCTCGAAGTGGGGTTTGCAGCCTTCATGTTCGAGCCCTACCCCACGTTCTATGCCGGCACCGTGCCTTACTGCATCGGCATGGGGATTTTTCTATCTGGCTGCGGCCTTCTGCGGCAAGCATTCCGACTCAAGCGCCTACCAGGGGTGACGGCACCCTCGACGAGGTTGCTGGGCGATCCAGGCGTGGAACATGCCACAGAGGTAACCGAACAACAGGACATTGCGCCGCAGTCGGGCGCCTTGGTCGTCCATGTGTGGACACCCACGGGCTCGGCCGAAGACGTCGTCGTGCCACGTCCAGTGGTCGACCGCTACATCGCGGCGGTGGATAGCAAAGGTGTGATTTCGACCGGGCATGCAGCCCTGGAAGCGCCGCCGGATATTTATATCAGCCATTACCCCAAAGTGGAGATCGATCGATCCAGTTCCGATTTCGCGCATATGCTTCGCGCCACAAAAGACAACGACGTAGCTGGTCGCTTCCAACCCAACTACGCGATCGAATCAGCCGGATGGTGCGATTCGACGGCGCAGGTACAGTTTGTGCATTACAACCGGGTCGCGCTCGCTGTGTTTTGGCAAAAATATCGCGATGACGACACCTACAACCTGACTAACCGTAATTGTTCAAGCGCTGTGGCCCACGCGTTGGAGGCAGCGCTGGAAGGGTCGCTCGCGACATCGGGGTGGGGGCTTGGCCCGCTGCTTAGCGCAATGTTCAATCCGGAGCTGTGGGTGGCGGCGCAACTGCAGCGCCGCGCCGAAGCTATGGCCTGGACGCCTGGCCTGATGCTGGACTACGCACGTACCCTGCATGCGGCCTTACGGCCAACCCCTTTGGGCTGGTACACCATCTTCGCACTGGGCGGACGATTCTGGCGCTACGCACAAATGATTCAGCGTCGCGAACCGATGCGTGATATCGAGACGATTCGCGACGAAGTGAATGCGAGGAAGAGTAGCCCCGGCAAACGTGGCTAAAGCCTCACCTAGGATTGTTTGGCCCATCCATGGGCCAAACCCCGCTTCGCGGGACCAGCCTGCGACTGTCCTTGTCGTTCCAGACGATTTTGTCGACTGCGCAGGCAGGATGCCAAAGCGAAGCCGATGGCCCGAAGGGTTAGCCACAGGAAGTGTCGGGTATCGTGGTTTGCCTCCTGTACCCCAACCAAAAATAAAAGACCCGCCACAAGGGCGGGTCTTTTATTTTGGCTGGGATACTAGGATTCGATATGCTCGAAGCCAACCTCCAAGATTCAAAGACTTACAGAGCTCGAAATCTGCGATGTGGGAGCATTGTGGGAGCATTTGTGTGAGCCTTTCAAGTTCAACCCTATTAGTCCCAGCGTTAGATCACGCCGTCAGTGCGCGATCGCGGACTCGTGCATAGGGAAAGCTTGCTATCAACCAGCTGTGAATTCTCGCCGAGCATTTCAATTGCCAATCGCAAATGCCGAGGTGGTACCCGGCCGTCAGAAGGAAGTGGACTGGCTCCATGCTTTTTTCGCAGATCTCTGTGATGGGCACATCTACACTGGCTTAATCTCAGATAGACAATAAGATATATGGGCAGGACGGTCCCTTTGCCCGCTGGGCTGGCCCTCCCCTCTTTTGACGACTAAAGTAAAGACAGTGTTCAGCAAGCACGCGCTGATGTATAACCGGATTTAAACGTCCGCCATTTAGTTAGGCTCGTTAGTCGCGAGGCAGCACATGGGCGACACTTGGTCACTTCAGTTGGAATCCTGGCACGAATTTTATCTGCTGATCGGCAGTGCCGGACTAACCTTGACAGGCCTGCTGTTCGTTGTCGTGTCCCTGGCACCGCGGGTGGTTGCAGAGCAACACGCTTCGGGCGTTAGAGCATTCGCTTCACCAAACGCGGTTTACTTTACGACGGCGCTCGTGGCGTCGGCTGTCGCGTTGTTTCCGGGCCTGCCCGCCAAGGGCATAGGTGTGTTTTTTTGTTTTGGATCAATCGCCGTGCTGGGCTATTTGGCACACGCGAAAATCCATCAACAGTGGCGCCAAAACCAGTACTCGCTACTCGACTGGTTTTGGTATGTCGGATTACCTCTAGCGGCCTATACGCTGCTCTTTGTTTCGGGCGTAGGCGTGTTGTTCCAGTTCACCTTGTCGATGCACGGGGCAGGCGTCGCTTTCATACTGCTGCTGGTAGTCGGAATCCGAAATGCCTGGGATATTATCATTTGGGTAATTCAGAAGGAACGCAACAATGATATCTAACGCGTCCATCAAGCGGTCGGAAATCGAACATGAGATGGGAGTGCTATACAGCTCTGGACCATATTTTAACCCTCACATCAGAAAGTGGTAGTTAAATTCTGACCGCACGGGCTCGCTCACGAATCAGACGGATATTGGCTTCACTAAAAGATGATTAATTCCCAGCACTGATAGGTAAAGTCACAATAAACTCACTTCCCAAGTTTTTACCTTCACTGCGCCCAGTGACAGTTCCGCCATGCGCCTGCACGAGATCACGAACGACCGCCAACCCAATACCAAGACCTCCCTTTGAGTGGCCTAACGCGGGCGTATCTTGGACAAACAAGTCGAATATATGAGGCAATGCTTCGGGCGAAATTCCTACCCCATCGTCGATGATCGCGATTGCGATGTCGTACTCGCTAACTGTCATTGTCATTGTGATGTTGCCACCTTGAGGCGTGTATTTGGAGGCGTTATCTAGGAGATTGGTGAAGATCTGCGCCAGACGAACCGCGTCGCCATTGAAAGGGACAGGTCCTTCTGGAATAAGACTTCTGAAGCGTTGGTTGCGGGCTTCCATCGCAGGTCGACATGTTTCCAATGCCGTATGCAAGATACTCACGATTTCCACAGCTACGCGCTCAAGTCGCAGCTTCCCGGTGCTGATACGTGATCCGTCCAGTAAGTCACCGATCAACCGCGACATGTGCGAGACCTGACTATCGATAATCAGTTTCAACCGGGTTGTCGATTCATCCTGGCTATGCCGATCAAGCAACAAGCTGGTGGCAAGGCGAATCGGTGTGAGGGGACTACGTAGTTCGTGCGCCACCATCGCCATGAACTGGATCTGCTGACGATGCGCGCCTTGTGCAAGCTCTTGCAGTTCTTGGGACGAGAGCGCCGCCAGCACCAGCCTTTCGTTTGCTTCGCGCAGGTCGCTGATCCGTATTTCACTTGCGAACTGGTCGTTGGATGCGAAGGATTTGACCGTTAAGTCGTCCTGTTTCGGTAGACGAGAACTACCGTCTACTGCTAGCTCGGGCTCGTGAAAGCGAAATTCGCCTGGACTATTTTGTTTGGCCCGAAACATTGCCACGTCGGCATTGTCGACGAGCGTGGTCACATTTCCGCCGTCCTCAGGATAGATCGCAATGCCAATGCTGGCAGACAGCTGCAACACTTGGTTACCGATCGAGATTGGCGCCGCGATCGCGGATAGGATTTGCTTAGCAACAATCGCGACCTCTGACGGGAACGTCACATCGGTCAGGAGTATGAGGAACTCGTCGCCACCGTGTCGACTTACGATTGCGGAGTTGGGCAGTACTAGCTCCAGTCGACGCGCCACGAGTTTCAGTGCCTCGTCGCCGCCTGGGTGACCAAAAGAGTTGTTAACACGCCGAAAGTGATCGAGATCGAAAAACAATACGGCGAAATGTTTTTCGTCCATTCGCGCAGCATCCATAACGGCGTTCATTCGCTCTAACATTAGTTCGAGATTGGCCGTCTGCGTCAACGTATCTTGCCGACTGGAACGTGTTAGAGCAGTCAGGTTATTGGTCGCCGTTTCGGCAATGGTTTCCGCCGTAAGTATCGCAAGCACCAGGCTCTGGTTGGCTTCCAAGAGATGAGCCCCACGATCGTTCGTTAGTCCATTATGTACCACCTGTACGAATCGTGGAACCTGGAACCCTACGCCTCAACCCTTAAGCAGAGTTGCTACACAAGAGGAGGAGGAAACCCTACGGCATCACCTGTCTTGGGTACTGGAATTTCGTCAATTCAATCGAAGGGCACGGCGAAGCGTTGCAGACCTGCGCTAAACAATAATTGCGACGCTTAAGTGCCGGGAGATTTCGGCTGTGAGAGTTCGTTCAACCTGTCGCTACAAACGAAGCACACCCCGCGGGGGGAATAGCGCGGTCGACATCGATTGAATGCCTTAACGAAAATTTCTGTCGAACATTTCAAGTCGGTGGCGAGCGGCGTCCAATTTGATGTCATCGAACCGCGACAGTCTTACCCTTCCGAATCCGGAAAATGTGACACCGTAGGGTATCCGGCGAAACTACGGTGGTCGGATAGCCATGACTTGCTACTGAGCGCAAGTGCGTAGGAAAAAGCGTCCTCCGAGTATGGTTCGCAGCTCAAGAGGCGGACGCCAGTCCATTCTTCATCGGCGTCAAAAAAAGCGTCTTTAAAAAGTTTCTCTACAGATTTTGCGTATCTTTCCGCATCGTCATCCGAAGAGTCCTGCAGGTAGACGACGTATATGTGGAGTTCGTGGAGACGCTTTTCCGCTGATAACTCAATCAGCTGGTTGTTGTCGAGATCGAAAAATACGCCACGAATTTGTGACCCATGTCTTTTTGCCAGCGCATCGAGTTTCTCGGCCACCTTGGTCCTATCTAGCAGCTCCTGAAACGAATTGGGAAAGGCAGATCGCGTGTATCGGGCCGCAAGCCACCGCCTAAGAACGACAACCTCTCTGGGGGCAAGTTGGTGGCGCATCCTGACTGCATTGCTGAAGAATTCCTGCTTATTCATGCGTAGCCGATCCTGGATTGCAATCTGCAGAACAATTTCCTCTGCACCGTCCTTCGCTTCGACCTGAAGAGTGCGGGGGTTCTTGCCGAGCGTCAGATTCCCCTCCTTTCGCTGACCGACAGATGCCTCTATGAACTCAACGTCCGGCTCTAAGGCATCATTTGCACATATATCGCAGTCGTGGGTTACGAGAAGCGCAACTTGGGCATGACTAGAGCCAGGCAGGTGCATTTCGAACACATCGCCCTGCCTCCATTCGGTTTGTCTGTTCTCGCTTGGCATTTAGTTGAAGAATTAACCGATATCGTCATCGACCGGTGTGCCCACCGCTAGTCCAGCGGCACGCTTTTCTCGCAACCGCGCTGAGCCAAGCTCCCTCTGAGCCCGCCGACGATCTGCGCTCTTCACAATAATGTTGGCTAGCTCGCGCGGATCTTTCCCCTGGCTCACTAGCTCCCAGAAGCTTGACCCATCAACTAAAGGCTGGCGTAGCTGCAAGCGGTCGGACATGCCAGCTTGGTGTATCTGCTTCGCCGCCGCGGCCAACTTTGCTATTTTTTCCCGTTGCTCGACCCTAGGGGTTTCACCCGCCAGCCAGTTATAGATCGTTTGACGAGAGACGTTGAAAGCCACGGACATGGCTGTCGTGCTCAGCTTCAAGCCTTGCTTTATATCTGCCAGTTCGTCGGAACAATCTATCTGTTTCTTTGCCGGATTAATGATTCGTACGTTGGACGGCGCGTAGCCGATATCCGTTGGCTGGGCAGCACCGCCTGCACCGCTGCCAGCAGCGAGGATGCCAGCTAACACAAGGCTAGCTAGCTTGACGTTCTGATCTTTCGCAGACTGTTTAAACGTAGCCATGACTTACTCCCAAGCCTTCAGAGCTTCCGGCGTGACCGTCGCTTTAAATGCGACAGATACGTCCTTCTTCAAGCTCAAAAGGCGATCTAGAATGATTCCTACGTCAAACGGCTGCGCTGTCCCTTGGGGCGTCGTGAAAGTGGCGTCTGTATCGAGCAGCGCGTGGACACCGCTGATCTCGGCAAATTTCTTGGGAAGTTGAGGCGCAAACGGCGCGAGGTCAGGTGGCCAGATCACATTTGATGATCGGGTCATGACCCGTGCCTTCAATTTCTGATCGTTGTGAGCAAGGGATGCCTCGGAAAATGTGTAGTCCGCAAACCAGTCATCGGGGATAGTGTCATTCAGCCCCAGAAACTGCCGATGAATCAGGGGTGCAAGTAATCCATCTTCCCCCGCGACCACGGCGTCCAAAAAGCGGAGTCCAATCTGCAGGAAAGAGTCAGGGCCGCAAAGCTCCGCATAGGCCAGAAGCCCTGGCTTGAGACGATCGATGAATGTCTCGAACGTTCCATATTCCACGGTTGAGAAGGCAAAAGAATCCTTCATCGCGGTGAACGAATCGACCCCGTCGCGAGAAGAGAATATGTGGTTGTTTACTTCGACCGGCTCGAACTTGGCCTCTGGAGGTCCAGACGGGGTAGTCGTCAGTTCGAAAGCGAGCTGCTTTAAAAGCTTATAGCCGGGGTACCCCTGCTTTCGGAGGCGGTCCTGAAGGTCGGCGACAAGGCTATCCAGCTTCAAGATCGGGCTGTGCCGAACCTGCGCGACGACGTAAAAAACCGGCGCGTGCGTTAGCTGCCTACCCATGGACCTCTCCAGCGTGCTTTCTTTGAGTGTCAACTTTACATCGAAGTTGACACTTTTGACAGCATGTCGTGACCAAAGTGCGATCTACCAATATGGTCCTCGCAAATGTGACCTTTGGTTTGCCCCGATACCATTGCAGAAAAGCTTCCCATCTAGGCGCTTCCGTCAACCGCGTCTGACGAGGATCTGCGCAACTGCCCGACTCCAGGGTTGGACTGATGGCTAGGCTCCCACCCCTTTCGTAACCGCCGCCAGCTCTGGCCACTCTACCTTGCAGATAGCCTCATATAACTTCGGTAGTGGCATCTCCTTTGTGTAGACGGCTCGGCTCGTTCCCTTGCCCTCATGCCCAGTAAGCTCATCGACGAACACATCGCTGACCTCAGCTGCAAAAAGCTTCGTGGTCACACCATGCCGGAAAGAGTGGTAGTCCAGCCCCGATTCGTAGACCCCGATCTCACGCCGATACCTCGTCCACCATTTGGAAAACGCGTGGCCGCGCTTTCCATCGGCTCCGCCAGGAGTCAACTTGGGGAACAGCTGATCGTCAGGAGCCGGCGCTGTGGCCTGCACGTAATCCAAGAATCCGAGCGCGAGCAGCGCTGGATGGATCGGCACACGGCGTTTCGACTGCTGGTTCTTGATTTGCTTGCTCTCTTCATCATTGATGTCGAGATACCAGATGTCATCGCTGATCCGAACGTCGGAGCCTATGAGCTGCGCGAACTCCTCCAGACGATTGCCGTGATAAAGGCCCAACAACGGTAGCCAATACTTCTCGTCCTTAATGATCAAGGTGCCTGGTTTACTCCGTTGGCTTGAGGTCTTGCAGCCAGTCCATATTGGAGAAGCAAAGAGCTTGCGGAGCTTCTCACCCTCCCACATTTGGCGCTTCATCTTGGCGCGCATCTTCTCGGGGAAGCTGAAACCATGCGCAGGGTTCGAGCCTTCATACTCGCCGCGTTCGATGAGATGCTTGAACAGGCTACCGAGCGCTGCGAAGTGACGCTTCAAGGTTTTCACAGCGAGCCGAGATTCTTCGGACTTTGCCTTGGCGGCGACCTCGGCCAGAGGCAGACCCCTCCACCGCTTGGCTTTTCCATAGTCAGCGGGAAGACTTCGTAGAAGATCAAGCGTCCTGGCGAGCTCCGGTCGCTTGTACGAGGTCACCGGCAGATCGCCGCAGACCTCCATGAAGATGCGGTAGGTTCCCTTGTTCTGCATTAGGGTCTGTCCTCGCCAACCGCTCTCGTTCGACATTTGCTCGATAAAGCCAGGGAGTATGTCGGACAGCTTGGGGCCGGCATGCGCGTCATGGGGCACTGCAAGAGGCCCAGGGAGTGTCTTGTCCTCCAATTGGATCTCCGCGGTGACTCCCGAGAGCACGTGCCGTCGCGACTGTTCCAAGCATTGAACTCGGACCATCGCCAAGCCAAGCGAGAGCTCTGCACGCAGCTCTGGGGCCAGTCCGTGTTTGGACATCACCCCATCAACCCAGTCCTCGATACCAACCGTATCCCGGCGCGCCAGTGATCCTCGCGCGTCATTAATGTCTGCGTCGATCTGCTTTAAATCAGCCGCCATCACGTCACCACCGTCATCGACGTCGTACGCATAGACCGGCATACCGTACGGTGTAGAGATGTGGCGTTGCCGATCGCTCTCAATGGCAAGAGCGAGCTCACGCCGAAGGATGGCGTGTAGGTCTGGAAGTGAGTGCATCGAGATCAATCGTAAAAACGTACGGTCGAGCAGCTTACACAGATGCTGCGCCTCCCGGAAGTCTCGCGTTCGAAGTGCCACCGTGACTTCGGCATCTGTTTTCGGGATGCGCCGACGGTAGTAAAACCGCCCACGCTTGCGAGTCATGTGGGAATTTTGTGGGAACACTTCGTCGTTCGACCGGCCAACCGCCGGCCTCGGGACGAGCCCCATACGCCTTCAAACCCTTATGCAGCCCCAAAACAAAAGCCCCGCTTTCGCGGGGCCTTTGATCTTGGCTGGGAGACTAGGATTCGAACCTGCTGACCAAGGCATTGTTAAGGCGACACTCTTTCAGTCGCGATCACGAAACACCCCACCGATTACCCCACATTGGCAC
>Ga0302178_10004020_pt1 | contig 10807 bp, 12 predicted proteins | sample I_Palsa_E1_3_FD_198790 | JGI IMG/M metagenome (GOLD analysis project Ga0302178, IMG submission 198790) | Peat permafrost microbial communities from Stordalen Mire near Abisko, Sweden - I_Palsa_E1_3 | ecosystem: Environmental > Terrestrial > Soil > Palsa > Peat permafrost | place: Sweden... | reverse complement strand
GGAACGCTACAGCTATATTCCAACCAGCGATGTACTGGACGGCCTGCGCAAGGAAGGTTTTCAGCCTTTCATGGTCTGCCAGACCCGCGTGCGTAACGACGACAAACGCACGCATACGAAACATCTGGTCCGCCTGCGTCACGCCGACCAGATCACCGGACGTGAAGCCAACGAAATCATCCTCCTGAACAGTCACGATGGCAGCAGCAGCTACCAGATGGTCGCCGGGATGTTCCGGTTCGTGTGCCAGAACGGCATGGTCTGCGGCGACACCGTTGGCGATATCCGCGTACCTCACAAGGGTGACGTGATCGGTCAGGTGATCGAGGGAGCGTTCAAGGTGCTCAACAGCTTTGAGGTAGCGACCCACCAGCGCGAGGGGATGGCCGGTCTGGCATTGACCGACGGCGAACAGACCGCTTTCGCACGGGCCGCGCTTACGCTGCGGTACGACGACGACAAGCCCGCGCCCATCACTGAGCAGCAACTGCTAACACCGCATCGCATGGAGGATCGCGCACCAGACCTGTGGACGACATTCAACCGCGTGCAGGAAAACATGATCAACGGCGGCCTGCGCGGTCGTAATGCGAATGGCCGGGCAACCACAACCCGAGCCGTGAACGGCATTGACCAGAACATCAGGCTCAACCGCGCCCTCTGGGTGCTCGCCGACGAACTGTGCCGCCTGCGCGGCTGACGGGTGCGCCCGGCCTTCGGGCCGGGCGTGACCTCACTTTGGAAACCGATATGAATACCGCTCACATCCGCCCAACGTGGCTGACCGCCCTCCTTCCGCTGCTGGCCGTCTATCAGTACGGCGATCGTTCCCTGGTGCGCGCGGAACTGTTCCGCATGGCCTTGTCCGCCGATGCCGCAGCGCGCTCCGCCGAAGCACTCGATCGGATTGCCAACATGCTGGATCGCGACGGCCACCCAATCGACATGCACCGGGACGAGTTGCGCGCGATAGCCCGCAACGCTCTCTCTGAGTTTGATCGGGTGCCGCCCCGTGCCCCGCAGCCTGTCCTACCCGAGCCGAAATTTTAACGAACGTCTCTCTCTGTTTCATTCAAACTATCAGGAGTACAAATCATGAACAAACTTTTCTTTACTGGCCGTGTTGCCGCCGCTCCCGTGCTTGCGAACCACGGTGATTCGAAGGTGACCAAATTCACACTGATTTCCAACGAGTACGCCGGTCGCGACGAAGGCAGCGGCGAAGCAAAAGAGCGTCAGGTGAGAATCCAGTTTACGGCGTTCGGTTCGCGCGGTGAGGCCATCGCCAGAAACGTTCTGAAGGGCGATCAACTGATCATTGAAGCGAAGCTGTCGAACAACGATTTCACGGACGGCGAAGGCATCGAGCGTTACGGCTACAACTTCACGGTCGATAACTTCGACTTCGGCGCACCGGGCGAACTCAAGCGGGCGCAGCTCGCGCGGCGTCAGGAATAATCGACGTCGGCCCCGGTTCACACTGGGGCCGTTGCCCGGTTACAGGAAATGCCCTTGAAACCATGGGCGGCGGTGGTTTTTCATTCAGGCTCATACCTGGCCGAAAATAGCATCAGTGGCATGCGCGTCTCAGCCTTCTGGTAGAGATACCCCCTTCCTGCCAAACCTTCAGCCCGGGTAACCGCATGCCGCCTCGCGCGCGCCAGCGCGCCCGGATCGAGGCGCACGGGGACCCGCGCCAGTAGGCGTGGGGAGAGCGCCGGGACGATCCGGTACGGCGCAGGCAGACCACGGCCGGGGTCGTCAAGCAGCCGTAGGCTGCGTGTCTCCTCCGCGGCGAAGCCGTGGGGGCTGGATCCTGGATCGGCTTGCGGATCGCCGAGGCCGGCGCTGTCGTACGATCCCATATACGGACTGACTCAACAGGATCAGACATGGAAGGCAGAACGATTTACGCTGGCGCCGACGGACTGGGACGTCTCAAGGCACACATGGTTGTGGCCTGGCGCGAAGGGACGCAAAGAATTGGCGTTGGGTACAGTAGCGAATATTTCCGCGGCATGGTTGCCGGGCTTGCACCGGCCGATGCCCTCCTTGCAACGGAGTCGTTCAGCATCGCCGCTTTTACCATCGCACGCGGGTACGAAGTCGAAGCCCCCTATTCCGGACAATCAAGGTAACACCATGAACATTCCGCCCCGCCCGAAAACACACCGCATCACGAGCGACGTGCCCGAGCATCTCCTTGAGGCCTTCCAGGATACCGTCACGGAATTCTTTGCGAACGCGCACGGCGGCCAGACGTCGGCGCAGCGCGCGGCGGAGATCCGCGCCGGCGATCGTGACCGCGGCCTCGATTCGCTCCTGCAGCTCGTCGACGTTGCCGAGGGCGACATCGACCAGGCGGAGACAGTCGCGGAGTTTCTCGCGGACCTGTACAACGGCACCGACTACCGTTTCGACCTCACGGCGCTGCGGGCGCTGGACGACGATCTCTTCGAGCACTGTCTCGCCGTCCTGCTGCTCGATCACCGGCCGGCCGTTGAAGTACATGGCTATTTTCCTGGCGGTGGACTGCGCTGGCAGCAGATAATCGCGCGCTGGAATCTCGACAAACGCCCCGCGCCGGAGCCGGCGCCGGTTCATGGCGAACGCTATCAGGCCCGCTATGTGACGAATCAGGAAGCACCAGGTTATCGCGATATCACGCTGGTGGTGGCGATCGACGGGGACCCTGCACGCCAGCTACCGATCGAGTTGCACTTTTCGGCCGCAGACTCGGAAAGCATGGCCCGCGATCTTCTGGACCTTCATCGTCGCGCATGGGCGCCCCGTGATCACCGCGCAGGCCCTATCGACGTAAACGAAGGCGAGCGGCCGCCACGGTGGCTTTAATAAATAGACTGGGCACAAAAGGAAAAAATGAATAACGACTTCCACACACGCATTCGCCCGGAATGTCTGCTGCCGTGGGTACAAGGCTGGCAGCAACCAACCGGTGTTGAAATACGTGAGGTCATAGGTCGAACGGGGCTAACCGGTCGGGCGGTCGCGGATCTGGTGGGCTTGAGCGAAAAAGGGGGCGGCCGGCAGGTTCGGCGATGGATAAGTGAGGAGTCGCATATCCCCTACGCGGCCTGGGCGATCCTGTGTGAGGTAGCAGGTTTGGGCAAGATATGGGAAGTCCGGGAGTAGTCTGATCTGCTCAGGCAGGACCTACGGGGCATCACGCCGGCGGGACGGATCGAACCAAGGCCGCGATTATTGGTGTTCAGACTACACCCTCACCTATTGCCGTCGTCAATGACGACCGCCAAGGCTAACCGGGCATCTTCGAGCTCCTGGACTGCGGCCGTTAGACGGGCAAGTTCCAGCGCGGAAGCTTGTCGCTCTCCTACGGCGGTGAAATGCGCCTCTATCGCCGTCGAAGCAGCTTGTACTTCGCGGGCAGCCTCGGCCACTCTCGCCAGTGCCGCTGCCTCGCGAGAATTCGAATTTTCAGCTTTCATGTTTGCATTGTGGATTGCATTGTCGCGGGCCACCGTCTCGCCTATGCGCGTCGCGCACGCGTAGCCTTTCTGAGTTCACCGGCGACAAACGGGATGAACGTGTTGGAAACATCGGGAAAACTCAAAATGTTGGCCTCGGTAACCTGGGCCGGTTTGAGATTTTGACGTTCAATCGCGCGAACACCCATGGTGCTTGACGCAACGAACTTGCGGACCAGTTCTTCGCGTGGAACCTTGTCTGCTGCGTTAAAGAATTCGCGTGCCAACCGAAGCTCTTCCTGTCGACGGTGGTCGTCCGCCGCAGTTGCTGCCGCCAGACTGGCTTCGATAGCCTTTTGCCTTTCAGACTTGGATTCCCGTTGACCCACAGACGCCTCGACCAGTTGAGCCTGAATCAACTCAACCTGTTTATCGGCTTCTGAGACGCGGTAATTGTCTGAAAGGGCCTTCATCATGTACCCCGCAGCCGTCTTAATCTTCTCGCCCTGCCGTATTTTCCACCGAGTGTATTCGATAGCCTGCTGAATACGCTCATCAGTCCAGACAGCGCGGTTCTGCGCGATACGCTCAAACTGGTTATCGGATAGCGCGAATTCTTTCTGGAGCGTCATGAAGAGCGCTACCGAGTTGAGCATGTCCGCTTTCGATGCTACAGCAGCTTCCTTGCGCTTCAGCCTAAAGCGAATCTGGTCCTTCTTTCGCGAGCCGGGCGTACCTGCACGCGTCTCATACGACAGCTCGATGTCGGACAGCTCGTTGATTTGGCTGATGGCCGGCTCGAGGTAGTCGCGCTTAAAGTATTTGAATTCAGCGTTGTTTGCCCACGACTTTCCGGGCAGGTTTCGAACTAGGTCCAGGGATAACCAGTCCGTTATCCCGTTAGGCACGGTGGGTAAAACATGGTCGTAAATGCCTCGAGCATAGATGAGCGTAAATCTCGAGGTGATCAGCAGGCTAGTCCAGTAGGAGTTCTCGGGGTCCTTGATGAGCCGCTGTAGCTCTACTGGGACTCGGAATCGAATCCGGCCATTTCTAACGCTGACCCGGCCTATCAACTCCAACCAATCCCCCTCTTCATCCTTAACCGCAACGTCCAAGTTATCGACAGCTGCGCTGGTCTTTTCGTCTCCGGGCTCCGTTGGCTCCTCCAGCATGCGGCCTGCCGCATCAACGGACACCACGGGGGCACTCATCACTTCGAGCATGGATGATTTAACGCTGCGGATGACACTCGAAAAATGCTTCTTATTCCTGCTGTCATAGCGCATCAGCCATTTAAAAAAACTGAGCGTCACGTCATAGTTTTCCTGGATATCCGGGTCTTGTGCCACGATGAAGTAAGCGGCATCAACAAAGCGTCGAGCGGACAAGCCTAAACCGATAATTCGCGCAAAGACGCGGTTCTTTTGGTAGCCAATATCTTTGTCAGGAGCCGCTTCATCGATAGACCTTTGTGCCGGCGCCATCTCGACGAATAGGTCCAGCGCGAATTGAAGGGGGGTCACTCGCCGGTCTACACTGCTGGACATGCCCGTTCCCTAGAAGTTTCAGCAAACTTTAGGGCAAACGAAGGTGAGATGTCAATAAGAAGGTCTCACCTTTGCGGGTTGGTGACCAGCTGCGCACATATCTCTCACCTACCGCACACTAACTCTCACCTCTGGCACTGACGGTCGCCGGTTAATCCTTTGAACTTAAAAGATTTTTTCTTGTTGCCCACAGGCGCTAAGCCAAAATCTCTCACCCCCTATGTGAGACGGTACCTGCTCTCACCTTCGCGCCCTGTAATTCTCCCTTTCTTCCCGCCCATGTCTCACCTTCGTTGCACATTTTCTCTCACCTTTCGCACATTGACTCTCACTTTTATGTGGTTAATCCATTGATTTTAATGGATCTTAGTTTGGCTTGTTTGTTCGTTAGTTCGTTTTTTTAATAAAACAACCAACAAACCAGTTAGCACAGCGCGGATCACCGCGCGATGCTTAGTCTTGAACTCGCACGCTGTATTTGCGCACGTCTGCAAGACGGCGCATCTTGCTCCAGCCAGCGGCCGCATCACTTGCGTGGACACCTATGCTCTTTCGTCTGTGGCAGGCAACCCCTTACCACGACTCTCTGCCCTCCGGTCGGGCGAGACCGGCCTTTACTTACCGACCCTGGGCTTACCATGTGGGCATGCCGTGTTCCCTGCAGAAGTGAGAGATTGTGTGCGGGACACTCGATGTCCGCAGCGCCAAAAATCGTGCGGCGCACACAATCTCTCACGTTTGGCCGCGTTCGAGCGAGGCAGTGGGCAAAGACTAATCATTCACTGCGACGATGAAACGATAGGTGAGAGATTATGTGCAGAACTTCGCGTCCTAACTTCCAGAGAATGCAAACCTGCACACAATCTCTCACCTTAGCGCCTATTACAAACCAAGATGAAAGCATAATGTAATATTGGTTGTATATCTATGTCGCTTTGCCCTTGATGAGCTGGCGATTCGCGTCTAATTTTCCATTTTCCGAATCTTGGCAAACTCTTATCGCACAAACTCTCTCACCTTTCAGTACGAGTGCGTCCGGAAGCAGCACCCGTTCACCCCCAAAGGTGAGAGTTTTTGTGGAGATTCTGCTCCGGCAACGCCGGACGTACAGTGCGAAACTCATGGAAAACAGTGCTTTACCGGCGACTATTGAGGATTCAGGCGTCAATATAAGGCCGTTTCTGTATTTTTCCTGTATTCTCCATTTAGCCTATTTTTTCAGGATAAATTCAGAAATGGCAAATGTTAGCCAAGCGATGCCGATAGACCGAACTGTGACGTTGGAGGAAATCTCGGACTTTGCGGACGTTGTCACAGACTACGCAAGTGAGCTACGCGATCAGATTCTTGCCCCGCGGCCACGGAAGGCGGCGCCGATGTTCACTACGGGCGAAGTTGGCGAGCTTTGTGGTTTGACCCGCCAACAGGTTCAGTATTTGGCCACAAAGGGCGACGGCGTGCTACCAGGAGGGCAGTCGACCGGGCCAGGACGAAGCCGTAGCCGTCTCTTTACATTGGCCGAAGCTAGAAACTGGGTACAGCAGGTCTCTGAGATTTATCAGACGCCGCTGGTTGCGGGGCTGAGTGAATTTGAAGGAAAAGTGCTCGTCACCTCCCAACTGAAGGGCGGCTCCGCCAAAACCACGACAACAATGTGCCTTGCCCAAGGATTGAGCCTGCGCGGGAGGAAGGTCCTGGTGATTGACCTTGACCCGCAAGCTTCCCTTTCAGAGCTGTGTGGCTTGTACGCTGAGAAAGAAGTCTTCCCGGACGACACGGTGCTACCGTATATCTACGACCAGAAGATCGAGGGCGGCCTGCTCGGTAAAGTCCAGAAGACTTATTGGGATGGGTTGGACATCATCCCTGCGCATACGGAATTGGTTGGTGCCGAATATCATCTCCCAGCGATGCAGATGAAACTTTCCGGGTTCAAATTCTGGCAAGTACTGCGGGACGGGCTCGCGCCGTTGCGCAAGCACTATGACTACATCATCCTCGACACGTCGCCTTCTCTCTCGTACTTGAACCTCAACGCATTACTGGCCGCGGACGCGATGGTCATGCCGATGGTGCCGGAGAATCTCGATTTTTTCAGCTCGCTTTCCTTCTGGCGGCTTTTTTCGGACGTTGCTAAGTCCTTCATCAAATACGAAACAAATAAAAAATACGACTTTGTATCCGTACTGCTGACGCGAGTGAATTACAGCAACACGTCTGCGGCCCCTGTCGTCCGAACATGGGCGCAGGGCGCATATCGTCACTGGCTTTCTCAGTTCGAGGTTCCGGCCAGCTCGGTGATGAGTTCAGGCGCTCTCGCGTTCACTACCGTTTTCGATATCAGCAGCTCCCATAGTCAAGCCAAATCATTGGCGCGTATCAAACAGCCGCTGGTTGACTATTGCCGGTGGGTAGATGACATGTTCGTCCAACAATGGAGGCCAGCACAATGACTAACAACAGCAACATCCGGGACCAGATGCTGGCCAAGACGGCAAGTCTTCGCTCGACAGCTGAAAGAACGCCCGACGCTAGTCGCCGCGCGAGTCGGACCGAGACGGCGCCGGGGATGGCCGGAGCATTGGCCGCCGCCCAGTTGCGGGTACAAGAGCTTGAGTCGACGGGAACAACGTCGCAGGTGTCGGTGACGGAAGTCGTTCCTAATCCTTGGCAGCCGCGGCGAGTTTTCAATGAAGCGAAGCTTGCGGAACTAGCGGAGTCAATTCGCGAAGTTGGGCTGTTGCAGCCCATCGTTGTTCGGCGTGTCGAGTCTGCTTATCAAATCGTTGCAGGTGAGCGTCGCTGGCGTGCCCACAAATTGGTGGGGATTGAGCATATCAAGGCCGTGGTGATTGAGTGTTCCGACCAAGACATGGCCGTCATGGCCTTGGTTGAAAACATCAGCCGGGATGACCTGTCAGATTACGAAGTCTCGTTGTCGATTCGGCAAACGGAGAAGGAGTTCCCAAGCAGAAAGCGCCTGGCCGAGGCCCTCGGGCTTTCTCGCTCGGGTCTGTACCGCTTTATCTCGTTTGAGAACCTGCCTGATTTCATCAAGAAGGAGTTGGACTTGAAACCCGGACTGATCGGTGGTCACACGGCAGACGACGTGGTTTCAGTATTGAAAAAGCATGGGGAAGCAGGTTTAAAAGCGGCGCGAGAGCTTTGGCCGCAGGTGGTCGAGGGAGATCTGAGCCAAGGCAGATTCGCGTCAGCCATCGTATCCCTTGCGACCAAACCTAAGAGCGGCACCGAGGCTGGCGGGCGCAGTATAGATAAGTTCTTCGCAGGAAAAGCGCAGGCTGGGAACATCACGAAGGATGTCAGCAACTTTACAGTGAAAATCAAAACAAACATGCTGACTGACGAACAGGAAAAGCAGATCCGCGACGTAATCGGCAAACTTTTTTCTACGCAGCCTCGAGGGCATTGACCCACTTACCCGCCATTAGCCCGTCTCAGAGCGGGCTTTTTTGTGTCCCCCGTTGGGGCACTTGTTATTTCCTCATCTCCAGCCGCGAGTCACGAGAATGTTTGTGTCCCCAATGGGGACACTCTTCAACTCGGAGATAACTGCAGACAACGTGCGGGCCACCTCCGCGACCTTGACTATGCTCACATGCCACATTACCCACAGCCGGCCGTGGGTGCGCCTTTCCAGCATGTGGTCGGTTCGCGACGAGCCTCAAAACGCCTTCCCAGGGGCCCTGCTCTAAGTGTTACGTGTCCCCAGTGGGGACACTTGCTTGAACGGGCGGGGTGTCTCGAGTTCGTTAAAACCACGTAACGGTAGCAGCACGGGATTCTCCGGCATGATGCCTCCCCTCTCGAAAAATCCCCCGGGCGAAAACCCGATCGTTTGCGTAATTCTTTACTTGCGCTGCCGTGCGGTGCGCCCGAATCGCTCGAACGCAAAAGTCCAAGGTTTTCTGAAATCGTGCCATTCTCGCTTCAGATCGCGAATGCAGCCTGCTTTCAAGGGCGATTCCGCACCGAAGTTTGTGTCGTAAACTTGTTGCTTACTTTAGCGACAGGCATGCGTTCCTCCCGGAAAACTGGTTATTTGCCCGTGACCTCGTTACGAGATTTTTCAACAAACAGAAAGTCCGCCCAGTTGTTGAAAAAGGCTTCACTCACGATGAGGTGCAGACTTGCAGCTTCCAGGCTTCCAGGCTTCCATCCAGATCCAATCAATACTTCCGAATTCCTTTATATCCCAATTTTTCAGTGACGAGGTGTAGCGCGGCAATGAGAACGGATGAGCCGACCACGGTGGCAAATTGTTATCGAAGTCCAGGGTCTGCTTGCAGACCTGTAAAGGCACAGGGTGCGGTTATCAGGCGTCCACAAGCCGAGCTTTTCTTTCCGACAAACATCGGGTTCAAACGTCCCGCGAAAGTCACTGGGCGCTGAGTGTCCTTACTAGCGGCACTCACAGGTGGGAAGAAACGAGCCGATGAAATCGGATTTCGAGCACGAGATTCGCGACCACTTCAATGCTGCGCGGCGTCGCTGAAGTGTGACGCAATGCATGGTGTGCGGCCCGACGCGGCAGCTGGCCCACGCGCCATCATCAAGGGGCGGGCCTCGTCGTCGGCGATGCACAACAATGTCGACGTCAGTGCGTCCTAGAGCGGCCTGATCTGGCGACCATTGTCCGCAGGAAATCCGGTGGCCTCGCCGTGTTTTTCTTCGCCGCCACCTTTCCTGGAGCGGCGGCGGGAAAGCAGCGCAAACTCGTGCAGCGAGTATTCGAAGTAGTGACCCACGTCCGTTCTGTGCGCGCGTAGGGTTCCGGGACCAGCGCTGCAATCTTGTGTCCAAGTAGGCCCATGAACACCGAGCGCCGCCACATGCTCAAAGGCTGGGCGTGCGAATAAGCAGCGCACCCGCGATCGCAACAAAACGGTCCGCACGTGGAGCCAGAGAATGAGATTCGATAGAAACCCGGTGAAACACCTGACGGCGCAACTCGAAACCGCCCATCTGGTTGGATAAGCATCGCATAGCGGCGCCAGGGAATCGATGGAGCGTGGTTACTCAAGAACGAGATCGATATACGCCGCGTCGTTTAGGCGCTAAGTCGCGATTCGTGCCCGGGATCAGGCGAGCTTTGGAGGAGCAAAGAAGGGAAGGGACAGCGGAAGCGCGGGCCGCCATTTCTCCTTGAAAAAGTCAGAACGTAATAGCGGGGACATTGAGCCAGATGAGGAAGCGTGCGAACCATCTGATCGCAAAGGTGCGAGATTTTAGTTATCGGACGCTTGTAGAGATGCCAAACCAAGACCGATCGCGACCCGTTCCACTCAAGTGTGAGTATTCGTACAATCAGCATGTAACTAACGGTCGGGCGGTGCCCGCCGTGAATTGAAAGCGCAGCGCGAAAATCCCCCGTTCTTGCCTTTGTCACATAGTTTGCTTATCTTCTAACTACTGTATATCCATACAGGTCTCGGAGGACACCATGGAACAATGGGTGCGGGTGCAAAACGAGCACGATCGGCAGGTCTTGGCCTGGCTGCGGGAACGGGTCGGGGACGCGACGGTCGCGGTAGCCGCGCAGGCCTGCGCGCGCGGCGACACCAAACCTTATCTTTCCACGGTCTGCCGGCAGCTTGGCCTGTCCGTGCCCAGGTTTTTCCCGGGGTGGTGCAAGCACTGATGGAGTAGGGGAGCGCCAACTGGCAGCCATGTATGAGATTTTGCGCGTGCCGTCGGCGCGTGCCCACGCCAGTTAATGACTTGAATCCACTTCTGGCGTGCTTTGCGGAATGTCCAGAGCGCTTTGAGACACGCGGTCAAGCCTGATAA
>Ga0302178_10004018_pt1 | contig 10809 bp, 11 predicted proteins | sample I_Palsa_E1_3_FD_198790 | JGI IMG/M metagenome (GOLD analysis project Ga0302178, IMG submission 198790) | Peat permafrost microbial communities from Stordalen Mire near Abisko, Sweden - I_Palsa_E1_3 | ecosystem: Environmental > Terrestrial > Soil > Palsa > Peat permafrost | place: Sweden... | reverse complement strand
GGCGCGGTGTACGCCCAGCCGCTGGTCGTCGGCTCCGAGGTGATCGTGGCCACCGAGAACGACACCGTCTACGCCCTCGACGCCTCTACCGGCGCGGTGAGCTGGTCACGGCATCTGGCCACCCCGGTCCCGAGCGGGCTGCCGTGCGGCAACATCGATCCCTCCGGCATCACGGGTACCCCGGTGGCCGACGTGGCGACCGGGCGTCTCTGGCTCGTGACGTTCACCGCCCAGCCGACCTACCGGCACACCCTGTGGGCGCTCAATCTGGCCACCGGGCAGACGGTGTCGCAGCGTCCCATCGACGTCAGCGGCAGCGATCCGCTGGCCCAGCAGGAGCGCGGCGCCTTGGTCTTGCTCGGCTCGCGGGTGTACGTGCCGTTCGGCGGCCTGGATGGAGACTGCTCGGACTACAAGGGACGCGTGCTGGGCGCGCCCCTCTCGGGTTCGGGCCCGTTGGTCAGCTTCACCACAGACAACCAGCGCCAGGCGGGAATCTGGGCTCCGCCCGGCGAGTCCGTCCGCGACGACAGCCTCTACCTCGCCACCGGCAACGGCACGCCGTACGACCAGGTCGACGACTCCGACAGCGTCCTGCGCCTCAGCCCGGATCTGACCGTCGAGAGCCGCTTCACGCCCGCGAATTTCGAGTCACTGTCGGCCGACGACCAGGACCTCGGGTCGACCGCGCCGGCGCTGCTGCCGGACGGCCTGGTCTTCCAGGTGGGCAAGGAGGGGGTCGGCTACGTTCTCGACGGTACCCAGCTGGGCGGAACCGGCGGCGAATTGACCTCCGCGAGCGTGTGCGAGGGAGGCTTCGGCGGGGACGCGGTGGACGGCAGCACCGTCGTGTTCTCCTGCTACGACAGCCTGCGCGCCCTTCAGGTCACGCCCGGTCAGGGCGGCGCCGCGCCCAGGCTCAGCGTCCTGTGGTCGGTGACCGGCCTTAGCCCGGGGCCGCCCATCATCGCCGGCGGGGTGGTCTGGGACGCTGGCCGCAAGGGCACCCTGGCGGGCTACCGTCTCTCCAACGGCCAGCAGGTATTCTCCGCCCCGATCGCCCCCGTCGACTCCGATTTCCCCAGCCTGTCCGCCTCCGGTTCTCGCCTGTTCGTCCCCGAGGGCAGCAAGGTCGTGTCCTACCTAGGCATCTGACGCCCGAGCTACCACCCATCCACATTCTCGACGCACTCCAGTCGCTGCGAGCCGCTCTCGCCTCGTCTTCGCCCGAATTCACCCAGAGCAGCCCCCGCGGCTAAAGATCTTCAATGGCAGGATTACGGCCTGGTGACGGCTGGCGCATGGTGCGGTATGCCGCCGCAAACGGGCGCTTCTGACCGGTCGGGGGTGGCGGGAGTTGTTCAGCTAAACTAATATCTTGTTCATGCGAACAAAACCCGAGGTACGGGATCGGCGCACGCAGATCATCGAGGCTGCCATCGGGCAGCTGGCGGAGCACGGAGATTCAGGGACAACCTTCGCGCGCATCGTCGAGGCTGGCGGCCTGTCGAGCCCTGGCCTCATCTCCTACCATTTCGCCGATCGCGCGGAACTGCTTGAGTCGGTCTACCTGTATGTGGCGGAGCTGCGGGACGCGGCGAAGGATCGTGCCCTCGCCGGTGTCGCTCATCCCGTCGACCGTCTCCGCACGGCCCTCCGCGCGGACATCGAGTTCTTCGCTGCGCGGCCCGAGCTTTTCGCAGCCGTTGTCGAAGCGTTCCACGGCCTGCGTGACTCGGCTGGCCGCCTGAAACACCTGGGTGAGACCCGTTCGGAAGACAGGATGCTGGAACTGCTCCGCGCTGCCGCCGAGCCGGCCGCTTGCCCCGCCGAAGCCGGCCTGCGCAGCCTCGCCCTCATCGTCGACGGCGCGCAGACGCAGTTCCTCGCGTTGCTCCACCGCAGACCCGAGCTGGACGTCGACGCATTCATCCGCACGCTCACCCGGGTGGCACTGACCGGAATCGGGAGGGCGTCATGACCATCCTCGGCCCCATCCTCGGCCCCATCCTCGGCCGCCCCTGGCTGCGCCGCCGCAACGCCCGCCTCCTGCGTGACGCCGGCCGGGCGATAAACGAAACCGGCTACGTCTCCGCGGGCGGCATCGACCACTTCGTGACCATCCGCGGCGCCAGCCACGACAACCCGGTGCTGGTGTTCCTGCACGGTGGCCCCGGCGCAACCCAGACCGTATTCGCGACGCAGACCCTGAGCTGGGAAGAACACGTCACCGTGGTGCAATACGATCAGCGCGGCTCCGGCAAAACGCGCCACCGCAACGGGCCAGCCGCTGACGGCGAGCTCAGCTTCGAACGGCTCCGGCGGGACGCCATCGACCTCATCAACGCGCTGCGGCACAAGCTCGGCGTGACCAAGGTGATCCTTGCCGCCAGCTCCGCCGGCAGCGCCTTCGGACTGCAACTCGCCGCAAGCCGCCCCGATCTGCTCCACGCCTACGTCGGCACCGACCAGAACGCCGGCGCCGAATCCAGCAGGATCACGCACGCGCGCACACTGGACATGCTCCGCCGCACAGGCAGCCGCAAAGGCGTCCGCGTGCTGGAGAACATGCCCGCCGACCCCGCCGAGTGGACCCAAGCCCAATCCGGCGCGCTGTCCCGGTGGGCGATCAAAGCCGACCCCGGCATCCCGAACATGATCACCGACGTGATCTTCCCCGCGATGATGACCTCCCCACTCCACACGATGGCCGACATCCGCGAGATCAACTCCGGCATCACAGAATCAATGCGCCAGCTCTACCCGGAGCTCGCAGCCTTCGACGCCCGCGCCGTCGCCCCCGGGCTCCGCATCCCGTTCTTCGTCTTCCAGGGCGCCGCCGACCTCGTGACCCCCACCGAATGCGCACGAGCATTCGCGACCACAGTCCAGCCCATCGCAGAGTTCGCAACCATCCCCGAAACCGGACACCTCGCCGCATTCACCCGCCCCGACGAGTTCCTACGGCTCCTTGTCGAACGCGTGCTCCCCGTCGTGCCAACCTCACCAGCCCCAACCCCTTGACGACTTCCTGGCGACCCGGCCCGTCAGGCCTCCGAGACCAGGAGCAGGATGAAGAAGGCTCGCAGCCGTCTATTTGTTCGAAATTAGGTATTTCACTTTGCTGTCCGGCACGATATACGCTATTATGTTCTAGACACGTCGCAACGATGAAATAAAATCATCTCTCTGAACGGGCGGTGCCGCGTGGCCCAAGGACCGGTTTCCCCAGACCCCGGGCGGGACGAGGAGCCCGCCCGGGGCGCTGGCGAACCGGGCGGCACCCCCGATGAGGGCTGGCGGGAGCTGCCTCCGTCCGGTGAGGACTGGCTGACCGAGGAGGAGTGGCTGGAGTGGCTCGCGTCGGTCGAGCCCGAGGACCTGCCCGAGGAGGACGAGGACCCCGAGAACGACCCCGGCCCGGATGACCCCGCGCGGCCTGGCACCGCCAGGTCACGCGCCCGCGGCGCTAAGGGGACCAGTCCCGGTCAGGGGACCAGTCCCGGTCAGGGGGCCCGGGCCGGCCAGGGAGCCCGGGCCGGCCAGGGGGCCCGGGTGGTGAAGGGGTCCCGCCGTGGTCCGGGTCAGCCCGGCTCGGCGCGGCGGATCCCGGGTGAGTCACCCGGCCCGGTCGGCGCGTTCGGCACCGGCCAGCTGCTGGATACCGCGCCGGGCGGGCCGGTGGTGTTCGGCCAGGCCGAGCACGCGGCGGGGGACGACGGCCGGTTCGCCGGGGCCACCGATGACGAGCTGACCGGGATCATCTGCGGGCTGGACCGGGCCGAGGCCGCCGCCTGCGCCCTCAAGCACGCCGCCGTCGCCGAGCTCATCCGCCGCAACCCAGACGACGGCTGCGCGCTGGAAGGCCCGGCCCAGATGCCCGCCACTTACGAGGAGTTCACCGAGGCCGAGCTGGCCGCCGCGCTGGCCGAGACCCGCCAGGCCGCGGCCGGGATGCTCGACCTGGCGCACGACCTGGAAACTAAGCTCCCCGGCACCCGGGCCGCGTTCCGGACCGGAGTGCTGCGCCTGTCCAAGGTGGAGATCATCGCCCGCGCGGTCGCCAGCCTGACCCCGGACGAGGCCCGCGCGGCCGAAGCGCTGGTGCTGGACCGGGCCGGGCGGCTGACCCCGGGCGGGCTGCGGTCCGCGATCGCCCGCGCGGTCATCGAAGTCGCCCCGGGCAAAGCGCAGAAGCGGCGCGAGACCGAACAGCGCAACGCCCGGGTCCAGCGGTGGATGGAAGACTCCGGCAACGCCGCGCTGATGGGCCGCGAGCTGCCCCCCGCCGACGTCCTGGCCGCCGACCAGCGCATCACGTGGTGGGCCAGGCAGCTGAAGAAAGCGGGCCTGGACGGGGATATGGACCAGCTCCGGGCGCTGGCGTACATGGACATCATGCTCGGCCGGGACTCCCGGCCCGCCGCGCCCGCCAGGCCGGACGCAGGCCAGCACCCCATCAACCCCGAACCCGCCGACGGCGGCGCGGCCAGCGGCCCCGACTGCACCAGCGGCCCCGGCAGCGCGGACGGCACGGACGGCGGGCCGGACAGCACGGACTGCAGGCCGGACGGCACGGACAGCGGGCCAGAGGGCGACGGCCCGCACGGCCCGGCAGACGGCGGGTCAGGCCCGACGCCCCCGGCCGGGCCGGGCCAGCCGCCGACGGCGGGCGTGCTGCCGGCCGGGTTCGCCGGCCGGCTGCACCTGACCATCCCCCTGGCCACCCTGCTGAACCTGGCCGGACGGCCCGGCGAGATCGCCGGCCTGGGCCCCATCGACCCCGCCCTGGCCCGCGACCTGGCCGCTTCCGCCGCCGCTAACCCCATTAGCACCTACTGCGTCACCGTCACCGACGAGCAAGGACACGCCATCGGTCACGGCTGCGCCCGCCCCGAACCCAAAAACCACACCCGCACCGGACACGACCCGCCCACCGGACACGACCCGCCCGGCGGACACGGCGCCGGTCTGCGGCCGGGGTTCACCTTCACTGCGTCCGGTGGTGACGGGCCGCCCGGCGGCTACGGGGCCTGGCGGCTATCCACCGGGGTGCCCGGGCGGCCGGACCTGCTGATCGCGCTCGACCCGATCGCCCTGGAGACGTGTGATCACCGGTTCGAGGCCCGCGGTCATGACCCGGGGGTCAAGCTCCGGCACCTGTCCGAGATCCGGCACGCCACCTGCACCGGGCCGACCTGCCGACGACCCGCCCAGCAGTGCGACTTCGAGCATAATGTCCCGTACGAGGCGGGAGGCCGAACGTGCCTGTGTAATGCCGGACCCAAGTGCCGCCATGAGCATCGGCTCAAACAGGACCGCCGCTGGAAAGTCGAGCAGGTCACGCCGGGAACCTTCCGGTGGACGGCCCCGTCGGGCCGCCAGTACACCACAGAGCCGACGCGCTACCCGATCTGAGCGATGGGGCTCCGCTGCAGGCTGACCTATCGATGGTCAGCTGACCGGCTCGAGGGAACGGTCAGGATCGTCGAGAATCCACGCGGCGGTGTCCCGGGGGGTCCATGGCAGTTCGCAGACGGCGGCGTGTGCCGCCGTCAGAGCCTGGCGGGCGACGCGGTAGTGATGACCGCACAGCAGAAGCTCCGTCTCATGCGGCCGGGTAGCGGCGGGCGGCATGATGACCCGTACCATCGCCTGTGCCGGGCAGCAGCAGGCCAGGTCAGCCATGCCGGCCAGGTCGGCCAGATTTGCCGGCATGCTGGCGACGTTACGGGGCGACTGCTTGACCGCCGGGTCGTCATTCCCGGCTGACGGGTGCATGGAGCTCGTGTTCATGGTTCCAGCTTCGCCGGGCGAGGCCCGGACGGGAAGAGACGTATCGCCCCATCCTCATGGGCCTTAAGTCCCTTACTTTCGACCCGGCCGTTGATCCCAGAAGGCCCTAGCGGCACCCCGACCGAAGAACTTCTCCGGCATCCCGGGACGCTGACATGATCGTGGTCGGGTCGCGTGGCGCGGGCGGGTTCACCTACCTGCTGATGGGATCGGTCAGTACCCGGATCGCCCATCGCGCGCACTGCCCGGTCGTCGTCATCCCCCCGGAGGACCGCAGCTAAGGCCGGATACGGGCTGAGCCTCAACCGGCCGCTCCCGCTGACGTCACTGGGATCAAGGGCCCGCGAATCGCCAACCAACGACCATGACCCCTCCAGAGCGGCCGGCCGATGGCGAGGAAGACAGCGAATTTCTCCGGAACGGACCGCCCGGTCACCCGCTGAGCTGATCTTCAGCTGGCCGGGACGTTAGACCCACGGATTCAGGAGCTAGGACCCTGCCGGTGACGACCTGCCCCCGCGAGGCTGAAGGGATGGACGACGGAGCTTGCTGCTGCCCCTGGCCGCCCCGTGGTGTGGATCCTCATACCCGCGCCCAGGCAGCAAGCGTAATTCTGCGGCGGGAACGAGCTAGTCCAGGAAGGGAAAATCGACCTCAAGCCCTTCATCACCGCGCGGATCGGGCTTGACGACCTAGTCGAGAACGGCTTCGGCACCTTGATCCACCACAAGGACACCGCAGTCAAGATCCTCGTTCACCCATAACGCAGCTGGGTCGGCCGAACGCTCAATTTCAAAAGCCCGCCTCGAACCGGGAATAGCCGACAAGCCTGCCAGCGAAGTGAACTGGCCGGTCAACCTATTGGAGGGAACGGGCTATGCGAATCGCCGATGACGTGACACAGCTGACAGGAAATACGCCGCTCGTGCGGTTGCGGCGGGTGACCGACGCTGCCGGGGCGCAGGTGGTGGCGAAGCTGGAGTTCTTCAACCCCGCGAGCAGCGTGAAGGACCGCATCGGCGTTTCCATGATCGACGCCGCGGAGCAGGCGGGCCACATCGGGCCGGACACCATCATCCTCGAGCCCACCAGCGGCAACACCGGCATCGCGCTGGCCATGGTGTGCGCGGCCCGCGGCTACCCGTGCGTGCTGACGATGCCGGAGACGATGAGCAAGGAGCGGCGCCAGCTGCTGCGCGCCCTTGGCGCCGATCTGATCCTCACGCCAGGCGCCGAGGGCATGCCTGGCGCCATAGCCAGGGCAGCGGAAATCGCCAAGACCGACCTGCGGTACTTCGTCCCGCAGCAGTTCGACAATCCGGCCAACCCCGCGATCCACCGGGCGACCACCGCCGAGGAGGTCTGGCGGGACACTGACGGCGCCGTTGACCTTTTCGTCGCCGGGGTCGGCACCGGTGGCACCATTACCGGCGTAGGCGAGGTGCTCAAGGAGCGCAAGCCGTCGGTGCGGGTTGTGGCGGTCGAGCCGGCCGCCTCAGCCGTGCTTTCTGGGGGCACGAAGGGACCGCACCCGATCCAGGGCATCGGCGCCGGCTTCGTGCCCACCGTCCTTGATGTCGGCCTCATCGACGAGATCATCACCGTCGCTAACGATGACGCGATCGAAACGGCCCGCCGGATGGCCCGCGAAGAGGGCCTGCTCGTCGGCATCTCATCCGGCGCAGCGGTCTGGGCCGCGGTCGCCCTGGCGCACCGGCCTGAGAACGCCGGCAAGCTCATCGTGGTCGTGGTTCCCGACTTCGGCGAAAGGTACCTCAGCACTCCCCTGTTCGCTGGCCTGGATGACTAGCGGTGTTCAGCGCCATCCGGAGAGATCTTCAGGCCGCCAGGGACCGGGATCCGGCTGCGCGCAGCACCCTTGAGCTGGTCCTGTGCTATCCCGGCATCCACGCGGTGTGGGGATACCGGATCAGCCACTGGCTGTGGCGGCGGGGTGCCAGGCTGCCCGGCCGGCTCTGCTCGGCGCTGACCGCGTGGCTCACCGGCGTGGACATCCATCCGGGCGCGATACTCGGCCCCGGGCTGTTCATCGACCATGCCACGGGCGTGGTGATCGGGGAGACCGCGGAAATCGGCACCGACGTGACGATGTATCACGGCGTCACGCTGGGCGGCACCAGCCTGGCGCGCGGCAAGCGGCACCCGACCGTGGGCGACCGGGTGACCATCGGGGCCGGCGCCAAGATACTCGGCCCGATCACGATCGGCCACGACAGCCGCATCGGCGCCAACGCCGTCGTGGTCAAGTCAGTACCGCCGGACTCGGTCGTTGTCGGCGTACCCGGTCAGGTCATCCACCGCAGGCAGCCCCGGGCGGCCACCGCGCCGGCGGACCTGGATCACACCCTGCTGCCAGACCTCGTCGGCATCAGCCTGCACGCGCTGCTTGTCCGGATCGAGGAACTGGAGGCGAAGGCCGACGGCGCGGCTCACCCGCGGCGCCCTGCGACGTCAGAGGTGTGGTACGACCAGGACTTCTCGATCTGAGGTGGGCGGCGAGAATCCCGGTGCTTCCGCAGACCATGGGACAGGCAGCACGGAAAGGCCCGCCTCCGGTCGCGGGCTCAGGCGTGCGCGGGGTGCTTGACGTCGCTGGCGATGATGCCGAGCGCGGTACCCCAGCGGCGGGCCCGCGCGGCCTCGCCGCCGAGCAGCGCGTTCCGCGAGGTGACCAGGAAACTCTCCGGGGCCGCGATGACGTGATAGCCGTGCTGCTTGAGCAGCCTGCGGATGTCACGGCTGGCGCGGCCGGTGAATACGGACCTGGCGTTGATCCGGGTGTCGAAGGCGGCGGCGAGAACGAGGCCGGGCGCGATGCCGTCGAACCAGTCACGCAGACCCGGGCCGACCGCGTCCGGTTCTAGGGTCAGCCCGCTGGCCTGGTCGGCGACCGCCTGGGCCGCCATCCGCCGGGAGGAGGCGGTGGACAGCCGGTGCATGTGCGTCGGGCCGCCGACGATCACGAGATCGGCCGAGGCAAGCAGTTCTCCGGTCGCCACGGCCACCGGAACTTCGATCACGTCGTGCCCGGCCCGCAGGCCGTCCGCGATGTTACTGGCCACGACGCGGGTGTTCCCGTACATCGATTCGTAGACGATCAGTGCTCGCATGTTCATCACGTCCTCTGGCTGTTACTGCCAGCGCAGCCGGCCTGGCCCCGGCCGGCAAGTAACGAGGGTCACTGACCGCCGGGACCAAGGTCTGACATCGTCAGCGGCGGACCGCGCGGAGGTCGTCGAGGATAGCGCTGGCCACGGGGCCTAGCGCGACGGCGACCTCCGGTGTCAGGCCGGGCCCTGGGAGCGATCGCGACGACGGAGCGGGTGAGGGAGCCAGCGCGGGACCGTGCGCCGGTACTCCAGGTAGCTTAGGCCGAAGCGGCGGCGCAGCGTCCGCTCTTCGTAGCCGGTGACGAACAGGTGGAAGAAGACGGCCATCAGGCCCGCGTAAGCCAGCAGCCACAGCGACATGAACAGCCACGCTTCCCCCAGGACGACCAGGAGCGCGGCCAGGTAGATCGGGTTGCGCACCCAGCGGTAGGGACCGGCCGCGACGACGCGCGACGGCGCGTCCCACGGGCCTGGAGTGCCGCGTCCCACCGCCGCGAAGTTCCAGACGCACCACGCGTACAGGGCTGTCCCGGCCGCGATCACCGGAATCGCCGCCCACCCGACCGCGGCGACGGCGGGCCCTTGACCCCCGTGGCCCGTCGCGATCCTCCAGGGAACCCAGACTCCCCCCAGCCCGGGCACCACGACCGTGAACACGAGATTGCGGACGACGAGGCTGAGCGTGCGGGCCATCGTCGCTCACCTCGTGCGGCGGCTGGGGGGCCGTAGCGCCCAGGAGACCACGGTCAGCGGCGCGAGGATGGCCAGCAGCCCCAGCTCGCCGAGATCGTAGCCCGTGGTCAGATGGGAGACGATCGCCCCGGTGTAGGCGAAGAAGGCGCCCGCATAGGCCCATTCCTTGAGCAACGCCCGCCGCGGAACGAGCAGGGCGATCGCACCCAGCACCTTCCAGGTTCCGAGCAGCACCAGGAAGTAGGTCGGATAGCCCAGGCCGCCCACGACGTCACGGACGATCGGGAAGCGCGCGATGTCCCAGCTGCCGCCGACTCCCAGTTCGGCCGCCACCAGTCCCGTGGCCAGCCAGTAGGCAGCTGACCGGTAGCGCACGGATCCGTGACGGCGGGCGATGGTGCGCGGCTCAATCGAGGTGTCCATGCCGGTGTCCTCCTTGGCCGGGCTGATGTCCCGGACCCTTGCGGCGCGGCTAGAGGCAGGAACACTACCTGTAGCATTACTACTTATAGCGGATAGTGTAGCATTACTACCTATGAGGGCGGAGACGCTGAAGGGCCACCTGGACGGCATCCTGCTCGCGGTGCTCGAGCCGGGAGCGTGCCACGGTTACGCGATCATGGAAGCGCTGCGGGTACGCAGCGACGGCCAGCTCGACCTGCCGACCGGCACGGTGTATCCCGCCTTGCACCGCCTGGAGCGGGCGGGCCTGATCCAGGCGAGCTGGTCGGTAGCCGGCGGGCGCCGCCGCCGGGTCTACCAGCTGACCGCGGCAGGCCGGCGGGCGCTGGACACCGAGCGCAGCACCTGGCGGGACTTCTCCGCGGCCGTCACCGCCCTGCTGCTGCCCGCGGCGCCCGCGGTGAGTCCGGCATGAACCGGCCGGCCGCGGCTGGGGCCGGGTCCGCGGTGGAACGCTATCTCGCGGAGGTCACAGCGCGGCTGCCCGGCCCGGCGCGGGCCCAGGTCGGCATCGTGGCCGAGCTGCGGTCCGGGCTGCTTGACGCCACCGACGCGCACGCCCGCACCGGGCTGCCGCCGGCCGAGGCCGCCCTGGCGGCAGCCCGCGAGTTCGGTGACCCCGCTCAGGTCGCCGTCGGGTTCGGCGCCGAGATCGCCGCCAGCCAGGCGCGCCGCGTCGCGGTCACCCTGCTCGTGACCGGCCCGCTGGTGGGTCTGCTTTGGGTCG
>Ga0302178_10004015_pt1 | contig 10819 bp, 6 predicted proteins | sample I_Palsa_E1_3_FD_198790 | JGI IMG/M metagenome (GOLD analysis project Ga0302178, IMG submission 198790) | Peat permafrost microbial communities from Stordalen Mire near Abisko, Sweden - I_Palsa_E1_3 | ecosystem: Environmental > Terrestrial > Soil > Palsa > Peat permafrost | place: Sweden: Abisko... | reverse complement strand
ATCGCGGGGGCCCTGCTCCAGCACCTGTTCACCCACGTTTTCAGCAAGCCGGTCCTGGTCGCGAGCTTCTTGTTCGTGAACGGGCTGATCCTGCTGGGCGGCGAGCGGCTGCGCCGGCGCGGCGCCGGGGAGGAGTCGCAGCAGATGGCCGCGGACGCCGAAAGGGCCGCCGAGCGGCAGCGGGCGGCGGTGGTGACCGGGGTGGCCGGGACTGCTGTGACAGGTGGCGTGGCTGGGACGGACAGGGGAGCTTCTGGGGGCAGGGTCGCTGTGGGCGGCGGGGGACGGCATTCGTCCGGGCAGCGGGCGGCGAAACAACAGCAGGCCAGCGTGGCGCTGGAATCGGACCAGCGACTGGTCCGCGTCGGCTTCCTCGGCGGCCTCGTCCTCGGTTCGATGCAGATACTCGCGCTGCTGCCGGGTATCAGCCGGGACGGCATCGTCATGGTCAGCGGCATGTTCCGCGGGCTGTCCCGGCAGGACGCGGCCCGGTTCTCGTTCCTGCTCTCCGCTCCCGTCATCTTCGCGGCCGGCGTGTTCAAGCTGCACGACCTGACCGGGCCGCTCGGTCACGGGATCCGGGAGCAGGTGCTGTTCGGCAGCGTGCTTTCCGGCATAGGCGCCTACCTCGCGCTGCGGTTCCTGGTGCGCTACCTCAGTGACGCCTCCCGGACGCTGACGCCGTTCGCGATCTACTGCCTGGCCGCGGGCCTGGGCAGCGCCATCTACCTGACGGTGAGGTAACCGGACGCTTTATGCGCGCAGGGCGGCGAGCACGCGGTTGGCCATGACCTGCTCGCCGCGCTTGTTCGGGTGGAAGGGCTCGGCGAGCGAGGTCGGGATCAGGCCCTCGACATCCTTGACGCCGGGGCGCTGGCAGGCGTCGTGGCCGATCGTCGCGTGGTAAGTATCGACGAACGTCGCGCCGTGGGCGGCAGCCGCGCGGGCCAGCATCTGGTTCAGGTCGACCTCGATACCGCGCAGATACGGCACGTCCCCGAACGCCAACGGCACCTCGGGCCAGCAGCCGTCGCCGGTGGTGGGCAGGATGTCCGGATAACCGACAAGCAGCACGCGGGCGTGCGGCGCCCGGGCGTGAATCCCCCGCAGCACCGCGGCCACCTTCGGTGCCGCCGCGTTGATGGCGGCGACCAGCCGGTCGGTGCCGCCGGCCCGGTAGTGCCGCTCGCACGGGTCACCGAACAGGTCCGTCAGGCTCAGCTTGGCGCAGGTCTCCATGATGCCGAGGTACCCGATGTCGTCGCCGCCGATGGTCAGCGTGACCACGGAGTCACCGGCCGCCAGGAAACTGAACTGCGGCGCGTGGGTGCCGCCCGCGACCTTTTCCGGCGCCGTCATGCTCGCGGTGCTGGCGCCGCTGCAGGTGGCGTCGACGTAGCGGGAGACCCTGAGCGCCGCCGCGGCGTCCGCGCCGTAATCGTGGCTGGACCGCAGGCAGCCGGCCGGCCTTCCGGACGGGCTCGACGGGATCAGGCTGCCCGCGGCGTAAGAATCGCCCAGCGCGACGAAGGGGCCGCGCACCGGCCCGGCATCCGACCCGGCATCCAGCCTGGCGTCTGGCCTGGCGTCCGGCCCTGCACCCGGCCGGATCAGGCCCGCCGGAGCGGCCTGGAGTCCTGTTGCCCCGAGAGGCGTTCCCGGCAGGAGCAGGACCAGCATGGCGGCGGCGGTCAGCGTGGTGCCCGCCAGGCGCCTGAGACTTTTCCGCATGCAACGACACCTTCTCGTGCTGGTAACTACTTAAGGTGAGATAGTACCTACGAAAGGTGAGAGGACCGGATGTGCCGGTCAGCCGGAGGGCTGGGCGCTGGGGCTGGTTGACGCACTGGGGCTGGTTGACGCACTGGGGCTGGTCGACGGCTGGCCGGCGGCGTTGATGACGGTGCTGGTCTGCGCCCAGGGCTGGGTGAAGCCGATCGGGTCCTGATCGCCGGGTGCGGAGGTGGGTTTCCCGTAGGTCGAGATGCGGATCGGGAAGCCCGTGGCATAGGCCTCGACCATCTCGCCGTTCCCGATCACCAGGCCGACGTGCCCCGGAGACGTGGTGGTGCCGTCCGCGCCGGCGAAGAACACCAGGTCTCCCGGCTGCACCTGTGAGGCCGGGACCTGCTGCTCGGTCACCCACTGCTCCTCAGAGGTCCGGGCGATGTTGATCCCGGCGGCCCGGTAGGCCATCATCACCAGGCCGGAGCAGTCGAAGGCGTCCGGGCCGGTGCCGCCGAACAGGTACGGCTTGCCGATCTGGTCCTGCGCGTACGCGATCGCGGTGGCCACGGCCTGGTTCGGCGCGGCGACGGTCGAAATGCTCCCGGTGGTCATCGCGCACCCGGCGACCGTGCTGCTCGACGGTAGGTCCGCGGACACCACAGAGAAGTTGCCGCCCGCGTAGGCGCCCGCGTAGAACAGCACGCTTTCCACGTAGGACTGCAGGTGGTTGTAGGCGAAGATGGCCGCCGACGGGTTGGTCGTGACGCCGGCCGCCAGCAGGTACTTGGCCGCGCCCGCGATCGCGTCGGCGGGGTCGTAGACGCTCGCGTCCGGGCCGCCGTCCTCGTCGGTCGCGACGCCGTCGACCACCTCGCTGGCCGGGTGGACCGGCGCGCCGCCCCAGACGTTCCCGGCCGCGCCGCCGATCCCGATCTGCATCGGCCCGGCCGCGCCGAAGGCATTCTCCCCGCTGTGCACGCCGGGCAGGGTGGTCTGGCCGTTGTCGCTTTCCACCGTCCCGATGCCGGCCAGGATTGTCCACGGCACGCCGTACTGCTGCCCGACCTTCTGGTACCAGGACAGGTAGTCAGCCGGGATCGACTTGGCCTTGGTGCCGGGGGCGGGCTGCCCGGTCGTTCCGGTCTGCTGGCCCGAACAGCCGGCGCTGGCCGCGAAGAATTCATTGCTGCCGATCATGAGGGGCACCGCCAGCAAGCCGAGGCCGGCGAGGCCCATCAGCCCGAGGATGCCGAGCACGAGCAGCCGGGGACCGCCGCGGACCGCTCCTTGGCCGGTCCTGACCTGTTTCGTCTCGGACCGGACCAGGAGCCTGTTCGTCATGAATTGCCCGCCGACGCCAGCTCGATGTCGTCCACCTGCCAGCTGCTGCCGGAGCCTGTGACGGTGACCGCGTACTGCGTGCTGCCCTCGGTGGTGCCTTTCGAGCTCACCAGGTGCTGCCCGGTGGTGACGATGAACGTCAGGCTGGACGGGCCGAAGGCGCGCAGCGAGTTGATCACCGCGGTTCCGGTGGAGACCTGTTTCTGATCGGTCCGGAGGGTGGCCACGCCAGGGGTGGAGTAAGACGCCTGCAGCGTGGTGGCCAGCTGCCCGGTGATCAGCCCGCTCATCTTGGCCACGTACGCGGCCGGGCTCTCGGTGTAGGTGAAGGTGTTGTAGTCCACGCCGAACTTCACCGTCACCGAGGCGGCATCGGCCAGGCCCTGTTGGGTGAACGGCAGCCAGGAGTAGATGTTCAGGTTCCCGGCTACGGCCGGCGACGCCGTCACGGCCGGGGTTTCCGTTGTTCCTGTTGTGCCCGTTGTGCCCGTTGTGCCCGGGGCTGACGCGGGCGTGCTCGCGGCCGGGCTGGTCGAGGCGGCGGCGGGCTGACCGGCCGAGTGGGACAGCTTGGGCAGGATGAGCCAGTAGCCGAGGGCGGCCAGCACGACCACCACGAGGACGAATACGGCCTTCTGCTGGGCCGGGCTGAGATCCACCGAGGCCGCCGCTACTTATCCCGCCGTATCGGGCGCAGCCAGAACGGCACCGAGGGCTGGTCGTCCTGACCCCGTCCGCGGGCGGGCTTGCCGCCCCGGTCGGCCGGCTCGGCCGGCGCTGGGGTCGCCGGGTTCGGCTTCGGTCCGGCGCCGGACCGCTGTCGGGCGCTCACGGCAGGCCATCCGCTCGACGGCCAGGCCGGGCCGGGCTGGCTTCCGCTGCTTCCGTTGCCTCCGCCGCTTCTGCTGCCTCCGCTGCTTCCGCTACCTCCGCCGCCGCCGATGATGGGCGGCGCGGGCCTTGCGGAGCCTGAGCGGGCGGAGAGCCGGGAGGGGCCCGAAGCTCCTGAGGACGCGGCCCGGGTGCGCGGGCCAGCCTGGCCGACAGCCGCCGAGCGCCCGGCGCCGCGAGACCAGCCGGACGCCGGCCTAGCGGCTCCGGTCGCCCCGGCCGGCCCGCTGTCGGACCTGGGCGGCAGGTCAAGCGGCGGGGCGACCCGGCCGCTACTGGCCGCTTCCGGCATGTTCCTGTTGCGCGCGGTACCGGCGGCGCTGACCCCGCTGACCACCCGGCGGCTACCCGAGCTGGCCTCGCCTTCACCGTCGGCCGGGGGCGGGGCGTCGGGCCGCAGCCGCGAAGCGTAGGCGTCGCTTGACGCGCTCCCCACGGTGCCCGCCCGGGTGGCGACATCGGCCGAGGCCGCCGTCCCGGCCGCCACTCCGGCACCGGCGCCGGCGGCGACCCCGGCGGCGACCGCGGCGGCCTGGCCGGGATTGCGGCGCGCCCACCGGGCGACCCGGTAGCCGGCCACGCCTGGGACCGCCACCGTCGCGGCGTCCAGCGTCGACCGGCGGAAGGTGGAGCCCGCTTCGCGCAGGCTGTACTCGGCCCGTTCGGTGGAGCCGATGGTGCCGTAGCCGACGGCGGAGAACAGATGCTGGAAGGGCTTGCGGTAGATGAACACCGCCACGGTGACCAGCGCGATCATCAGGATCTTCAGCGCCCACGGCAGCACCGCGTCAGAGGTCCCCATGATGAGGGAGTAGCAGTAGAGCAGGACGCTCAGCACGACCGCGATCGCGACCTGTTTCATCAAGACGCCGACGAGCATCTCGAACCAGCGGATCGCGATAACCCGGCCGAACCCCGGATGCGTGCCGACGATCAGGAAGAACGGCCCGGCCACAAGGAGCAGCAGGAAGCCGAGCTTGAGCACGATCAGCGTCAGCGCGATCAGCAAGATGAGCATCCCGGCCACCAGCGCGGCGAACACCGCGGCGAAGGCGATCTCCAGCCGGGTGGTCCACTGGTTCCCCTGGAACAAGGGGTAGACACCGGGATCGTTCTGCTGGAGCGAGTTCGCGATACCGGTGTAGGTGGCCTGCTTGGCCTGGATCAGCGCGCTGGTGGGCGTCTCGTTGGCCGCGATCGCCTGGGCCCAGAGCAGCTGCCTGCCGTATTGGCCGACCACGGTCTGGGTACCGTTGCTGTTGGTGGCCGCGGTGGTGCCGAACTCCCCGTAGAGCCACGGCTTGCACACCAGGACCGACCACAGCTCGTTGGCGTTCTCGTCCACCAGGCCGTTGCCCGAGGTGAAGGCAAAGTTGGAGGTGACGCTCTGCGGGTCGCCCGCCTGCACCGGCAGGCAGTTGCTGCCGGCCGGGGTCGGCAGCTTGGAAAACGCCGTGTTGAGCACCTGGGTGGCGCCGTTGGAGACGGTCGTCCCGACCCCGGTGAAGTCCGCGGGCTTGCCGATCAGCGCGATCGCGGCCGCGCAGGCCACCACCATCCACAGCGTGCCCTCGATGGTGCGGGTGGCCCGCTTGCGGATCAGGCCCTGCCAGGCCAGCCAGATCGCGCCGAGGATGACGACCGGCGCGAGGTACGGGAAATAGATGGCGTTGCCGAGCGCGCTGATCAGCCCGTCCGCGGCGTTCCGCAGCCAGGTGAGGATGTTATTGCCAGCCGCCGACTGGTAGACCGTGATCGTCACCCGGTCCAGGGACTTGGCCGCGTCGAAGACCATGCCGGCCACGTTGTTGCCGATCAGCGAGGTCATGTCGGAACACTGCAGCCCGTGGGCCGCCCAGAACTGGCCGGAGATGCCGTAGTTGTCATACAGCGTCTTCCCCCCGGCCGCGGTGGCGGGCGGTTCGACCATCGCGTCGATGCCGCCGGTCGCCTGCTCGGGCTGGGGCAGCGAGGGTTCGCAGATGTTGTTCAGGTCACCGACGAGCCCGCTGGAGCCCTGTGAACACAACCCGACGAGCCCGCCGATGTCTCCGATTCCCGGCACCTGGCAGACCCCGCCGGGTTCTTGGGTTTCCTGGGGCAGGGCCGGCGTGACCAGCGAGGTCAGTCTGACCTGGGAGGCGGGGGTGGCCTGGGCCGGGCTGGTGGTGTGAGCGGCTGGGGCCGCGTGGGTCGCGGCTAGTGCTGGCGTCGCCATCGCGAGCAGCGCCACGACCAGCAGAAGCACCCGGACAGCCCAGCGCACGACGTGGCGGCCGGATGAGGATGAGTCAGCGCGGGCCCGCGCACCAGGCTGGGGCGGGGATAGCGAGGTAGCCATCAGGGGGACTCCTGGTTCTGCCGGTTACGACGACGCTTCCGCGGCTCGCGTTCGGATCGCAGACGTGCCTGCCGCCGACGCGGGTTCGTTCGGCTGGGGAAGATCGTCGGCGCGGGTGGCTCGTTGGGTCCTGGCTGCGGCCTGGCTCCGGGCCCGGGTGGGGTTGGTGTCGATCCAGTCCCTCAGTTCGTCGGAGACCAGGTCGATCCCGATCCGCCCGGCCCGGTCGTCCAGATCGCGGTAAATGCACTCGCCGTTGCCGAGGGAACGCAGCACCGCCTTGTGCTCATCCGACGGCGCCACCCCGAGCAGCGCCATCACGTTCGCTACCTCGCCGCGCTCGGTCGACCGGAACGCGAAGACCCCGGACAGGCAGTTGGTCACCTGCTCATTCAGCAGGTCGCCGGCGTTCTGCGAGACCAGGATCAGCGCCGTGTTCCTGGACCGGCCCATCCTGGACACCTCGGGCACGAGCTTGGCGCCCTCGGGCGTGGACGTGATCGCCCACGCCTCGTCCAGGAAGATCGCCTTGGGCGCGGTCCTGTCGATGCCGTTCAGGAGCTTGCGGGCGAACTGGGACACCAGGTAGAGCAGGGCGACGGAGAGCCGCTGCTCGTAGGAGTAGTCGTCCCGGCTGGTGGCGGTGTCAGGCAACGTCAGCCCGTCCAGCGTGAAGACCGTCGTCCAGCCTTCGGCGTCGATCTGCTGACCCACCGACGGGGCGAAGCACAGCCGGGCCAGCCGCATCTCGGAGATCGACCGCATGACCGCGCCGGTGTTCTTCCAGGCCGGATCGTCGGCCTCCTCCAGGTAGGTGATGACCTTCCCGAGGCTGGGTCGCTCGGTTCCGGCCACCGCGCCCACCGCCTGGATCATGGCGCTTTCCCGCTCTTCGCTCATCCTGGGCAGCAGCAGCCGCAGCGTCTCGGTGGCCATGGTCCGCTTCTGGGCCAGGTCGACGCCGAACGAGAACGGGTCGAGCAGACCGGGCGCGGCCGCACCGAGCGGCAGCACGCGCGCCTTACGACCCTGCCGCCTCAGGTACTCCACCAGCGACTCCGCGTCGCCCTTCGGGTCGATCACCGCCACCGTCGCGCCGCGCAGCGCCAGCTGGTAGATGAGCAGCATGGCCAGCGTCGTCTTCCCGCCGCCGGGCTCACCGGTGATGGCGACCGCGGTGGGCCGGTTGCGCGCGGCCGCGAGCAGCGGGTCGAAATGCACGATGGAGCGCGCCCGGCCGAGGGTCTCGCCGATATACGGCCCGATCCAGCCCGCCCCGCCGGAATCGACCCGGTCGCCGAGTTCCACCGTCGCGGTCGGCATTCCGCCGGCGATCGTGTAAAGCGGCTGGCGCTGCACGTAGGAAGCCAGCCGGATCCGCTCGCCCGGCAGCGATTCAGACAACAGCGAAAACTGGTCACCGGTCGAGTTGACCACGTCGATTCCGATATCGCGGTAATGCTCGACGACCGCCTCTACCCGGCGAACGCACAGTTCTCTGGTCGGCGCCGCCACGATCAGCCGGTGCCAGCCGTAGACAAACGGCAGGCGTTCCTTGGTGATGCCATGCTCAAGCATTCGGGCTGCGGCGATTTGCTCGGCCAGCGCGATAGGCGCCTCCGCGCCCGCCTCGCGAATATGCGCGTCCATGTCACGTGCGTGCGCTAGGCGGCGGCTGACATCCTTGCTCGCCTTCGCGGGCGGGATGAGCTTCATCCGGGAACTGAACTCGACCGGGAACGGCAGCGAATCGGCGTAATGCAGCCAGGGCTCCCCCTCCGGGAACGACATCACATCAGGAAACCGGGCAAAAGAAATAAAAGCGGTGTAGGACTCTCCCGACATATGTTCCAGGCACAACAGGGTGCGTCCGTTATGAATCTGCCCCTCGAAGAGCATGTCGATCTCGCCGGAGCCCCATCTCCTGCGTTTAGCCGCGGACGGCAGCGGCTCTCCGGCCGTCTGCATGAGCGTGTGCCTGACCAGCCAGGCGATCTCACCCGAGGTCGCGTGCCTGGCCGCCAGCGCGCTCGCGTTCAGCGCCCGGCCCAGCCGCTCGGCGGCCTCGGTCCACTTGACGACCTCCGGCGTGCCGATCGCCTCGTCATTGAGCCCCAGGCCTCGCTCGCCGTGCGCGTACACGCCCCGGAACTGGGAGAACAACCCGCCGGACAGCTGTGCCCGCACGCCGCGCTGGCCTAGCCGGACCCCGAGGTAGATCTCCTTGCCCCAGAAATCCTTGCCCCAGACGTGCTGATAGGTCTGCTCCAGGTACTCCCGCCAGCCGGGGCCGCCGTCCGAGGTCGCGTCCAGCCCGGTCGCCCACGCGTGCGCCGGGTAGGACCGGTGCGCGATGCGCAGGTGAACCTCGGCGTCGGCCATCCTGATCGCGGCCAGGGCGACGGTGATGTTCGTCGCCAGCGCCTCCCGCTCTTCCGGCGTCGTGAACTCGTAGGAGACCGACGGGATCCGGTAGTACGCCCAGGCGTGGGTGTCCGTGAGCAGGATGCGGTCATCGAAGTACCTGATACCCAGCCGGGTACGCCCCCTGGAACCCTTAGACCTGTTAGTCCGAGTGCTCACCAGGATTCCTTCCGGGGACGGGTGCGCTGGAGCTTCTGGGTTCGGCGGCGGCCAGGCCCGCGATCAGCACGCCAGCCAGCGCCGTGTAGGCGAGCCTGGTCTGCGAGCGCAATGCGGCCGGGGTGCCGGGCCGTGCGGACAGCACGTCATCCCATGGCACCCGGACAATGGCCCGCGAGCGGCCTCTCGCCACGGCTTCGGCTCTGAGCACGTCCTCCATGGTCCGCTTGCTCACGCCGTTGACCACCGTCACGGCACGGCCCGCCAGCTCGCCGTGCCCGTGCGCGGCCAGCCATTGCTGGGTATTGGCCAGCGAGGTCGCCGCATCCGGACTGGCCGGGGCGACCAGCAGTAGCTGGTCGGCGAACGAGAGCAGCCGGGTCAGCCCGATGGCGGCCGGGTCGATCATGGTCAGCGAATACCGCGCGGCCAGCAGGTCGGCGAGCCGCTGGTAGTCAGTTCCTTCGGGGGCACGAGCGGTTCCGGCCTGTTCGGCTCCGGCCAGATGAGCTCCGGCCGGATCGGCCATCACGTCGAGCCTGCTCCCAGAAGCCCCGGAGCCAGCGCCAGCCCGCACGGCCGGCTCACGGCCCGCCAGCAGCGCCGCTATCGAGACGGTCGGCGAGCGGCGAGCGGCGAGCGACGTGGCACCGGGATTCAGGTCAAGCGCGGCGACCGGAACTCCCCGCGCCGCGGCCAGGATGTGGCCGGTCATGAGAGCTGTCACGGTCTGTCCCGCGCCCCGGGTGCAGCCGAGCACGACGATCCGGCGGGAGCCGGTCAGCGGCAGCCGGGCCCGGTCGCGATCCAGCGTCTCCTGGTCCGGCTTGCCCGGTCCCTGACCGCCGGTGACCACCTTCACCTGGCGCCGCCAGCTGGTGTCAGCACGGCTGCCAGGACCGCTGAGCGCGCGCTCGATGGACGGCACCGGCCGGTCCCTTTCGACGCCGGCAATCCTGGCGGCGGGGGTAGCAGCCGCAGGCGGGACGGGCGCCGTGGACTGGACGTCTGGTCCCGCAGGCTGAGTGGTCGGCGTTGCAGACTCCGGGGCCGATACCGGCGGCGGTGCGGATGCCGGTGCCTGCCGGGGTACCTGCACGGGTCCGGGTGCCCGCGCCTGCGCCGGCGGCGGTGTGGGTGCCGGCGGAGCGGATGCGGAAGCAACTGGCGCTGTTACGGCCGGTCCGGGCGCGGCGGGCTCGGCCACTGGTGTCAGGTCATCGTGGACAGTTACGTCCACGATTTCCTCCGATGGAGGCGGCGCGGGGGACGAGGAGGATACAGCGGCAGAGGGCAGGGAAGACCCCGGCGCCGGTGCGTGCGGAATCTCGGCCGCGGACTCAACCGCGGGCGCGACGTGCCCGGATTCGGACACGGCCGTTACCGCTTCGGCGGACTCCGCTGACGCGGCGGGCTCTGGCACGGCGGACTCCGCTGACGCGGCGGTCTGTGGCTGTGAGGCCGCAGTTGAGTCCGGAGCGGCGGGAAGAGCCGGCTCCAGCGTGGCGGCGGGAGCAGCCGCCTGAACCCGGAGGAACCAGCGAGCCTGGGGCTTTGACGTTATCGCGGGAGCCTGAGACCACCCGGGCGTCACCACAGGAGGAGACGGTGTGGCCGACGGGGCCGCCTCGGCCGAGCTAGCAGCAGGTTCTGCCCTATGCGCTGGCCTGAGCCGCTGAGGAGAGCCGGGCCTGCGGCCATGAAACGACTTGGGTTCGGATGGCGCAGCAAGCTCGGTGGTGGCGGGTTCAGTAGCGGTGGCGGGTTCGGTGGCGATGGCGGGTTCTGGTTCGGGTCCGGCCTCGGCGTCGGGGAACGGGCCCACGTCGGGGAACGGGCCCACATCGGGGAACGGGCCCACGTGGGGGAACGAGCCGGCCCCGGGGAAGGAGCCTGCCCCGAGTGAGGGCCATGACGTCGGAGCGAACGGATTGA
>Ga0302178_10004013_pt1 | contig 10822 bp, 7 predicted proteins | sample I_Palsa_E1_3_FD_198790 | JGI IMG/M metagenome (GOLD analysis project Ga0302178, IMG submission 198790) | Peat permafrost microbial communities from Stordalen Mire near Abisko, Sweden - I_Palsa_E1_3 | ecosystem: Environmental > Terrestrial > Soil > Palsa > Peat permafrost | place: Sweden: Abisko... | reverse complement strand
GTCCAGTGGATCGTCGGTCGGCTCAGGGTGGTCAAGCCCGTCCTCCCCCCACTCATGGTCCTCGCCGACGATCGACAAGCCTCTCGCCTCGAGTACCTCGTAGGTCCACGGATCGTCCTGTCCTGAACCTGTCAGGTAAACGCGCCTTCCCGGGTGACGAAGCGTTTTGGCGGCAGGCGCGGTGCCGGGTGCGAAAGCGACCGCGGATCGCATCTCGGCCGCGGGTAGGACCTGGGAGGCGCCGGCGGCGATGAGCATGTCGTGGCCCGATATGGTCGGGATGAGCGCCGTTCTCAACTCGTTGAGGCGACGCATCTCCGCGGCGGTCAGTGCCGCGTCGCGCGCCGCCTCCCGGAGCGATTCTTCACTCACCGGATCCCCGCCCCAGCTTGCGGCGGTCTCGAGTAGCTCACGGGCCCGGATGCGGTTGTAGCGAGCACTTGTACGCGCCGGCGTGCGCAGAACATCGCAGAACGCGATCGGCGGAATGGTTGGATGATCGCGACTGTTGACCAGTTCGCGCAGGACGTAGAAGAGCTTCGTGTAGGACTCGCTGTCCCGCCCAATCACGAGGAAATCGATCCAGTCGAGCTCACCGGCGAGCAGCGCCGCGAGCACGCGTGCGGGCCCAGGAGCAAGCTCTGCCGCCAGACCTGGCGGGAGTGCGTCGCCGGTCAGCTCGCCCCTGGCGCTGAGCCGCCGCGGCGAGAGGCGGACCGGCAGCAGCCCGGCGGCAGCGAACAGCTCGCGCGGGACCAACCGTCCGAATACCCCGACGACGGCGCCGTGCCGGGCCCGCCACGATTCCGCAACCGTCCAGGGTGCGGAATAGGCGGCGCGCAGCGGCGCGAGCCAGTCGCTACCAGTCTCCACAACTCTCCCTGTGCGATGCGAGAAGCTCCGGGAGGTCGTCTGCCAGCAGACAGCCGGTTCCGGCCAGCGTCCGCGCTGCCTGCTCAAAGCGCCCCATGTAGCTGCGCGAGTTCCCGTAGCGACGTTTGAGCTCCGCAACGGGAAAGGGCTCCATATGCGCGACCAGGTCGGCCACCAACGCCGGGTCGCTGTAGGGAGCGTGGGCCGAGGGTTCGCAGCGCCCAGGACGCGGGGTGCTGTGCGGCAGATAGGTTGCGAACGGGACCCCGACCCATGGGGTGCGGATGCCACCGACGACGTTGCCGTCGACGTCGCGCTCGAGCGGGAGCGACTCCGGCATGCGCCCGCGGACGCCGGCCGATGATCGGGCGTCATAGCGGAAGCGCTCGGTACGCGGCGGCGCCACCCCGTCTGCGACCCAGCGGTCGACGGCCGCGAACAGCGCCTGCGTCACGAGATCCATTCGCGCATCCGAGGGCATCTCGTTGATCTCCCTCGGCGGGGTCGCAAAGCCACGCTCGCGCATCTGCGCACGGTTTGTAGCCGGGGACCGCCGGCCCGTGATCACGTGCCCCGTGCCGGCAATCTGGTAGAGGCGGTAGAGGTCATCCGGACCGTCCGCGTCCGGTCGCAGCACGTCCCGCTGGGTCTCTGACTCGGCTTCGCTGAGCAGCTCGACGACGGGCACGCCGTAAACGCCGATCGTTCGGCGCCGATCGCCGAGAGGCAGGACCCGTCCGTTGCCGAGGCTCGCATACCCGGGGCGTCCGGCGCCACCGGACGAGATGCAGATCACATAACCGTCGATTACCGCGGCACCGTCAACGCGGCAACGGTCGTGAAAGCCCTCGCCGAGAAACGTTCGGCAGAACGTCCCGGTCATCGACCAGCCCGACAGCAGCGTGCGCTTGACGGCCAGATCGGCGAACGCCGGGACCGCTCCGGTAGCGATTCCGGCGGCGAGGAGGCCGACGATGTCCCACCGCTGGGTCGAGTCCGGGATGCTGAGCTGCGAGTAGCGCTCGGGGTCCCACGCGACCAGGTCGGCGACCGTCGGCGGATGCTGGGTGACGCCGACGTGTGCGTGACCACAGCGGACGACCCACGGGGCGATCATCCCCCATGTGAGCGCCCGGTCCTCGTCCGGGTGGTGCGGCTCGAGCTGGACCGCGCCGCTGAACCGTGCCGGCTCGATCGGTCGCCGGACGAGTACGCGCGTCGAGAAGGGGCGTGCGCCGAGCGACACGGCCCGCAGGTCCGGATCCCAAGTCCACGCGTCAGCGAGCCCGGACACGATGAACTCCAGTTCCTCGTAACCGTGGGTGGCGAGGTCGATACCAAGCTGCCGGTGAGCCAGCCAGGCAGTCCCGAGCGGGACCGACCGCTCATCGACGCTCAGCGGCCCATCAACTTTGAGCCGCTGGAGGAGCCGGCCGAAATCCGTCACTCGGGCTCCACCAGCTTGCTCGCGCGCGCGACCAGGCGCCGACGCTCCTGGCGCGGGTCCGGGACCGGCGCGGCCGCGATCAGCTCCTTGGTGTACGTCTCCGTCGGCTCGCCACAGACCTGCGCTGCGGTCCCGGTCTCGACGACGACCCCGCGGTGTAGCACCACCACTCTGTCGGCGAGGTGGCGGACGACATCCAGATCGTGCGCGATGAACAGATAGGCAAGTGCCAGCTCCCGCCGCAGGTCGACGAGGAGGTTGATGATCTGGGCCTGCACCGACAGGTCGAGCGCGCTCAGTGCCTCATCGCAGATCACCAGGTCGGGCGAGATCATCAGCGCGCGGGCGATCGCGATTCGCTGCCGCTGGCCGCCCGAGAACTGGCGCGGGTAGCGATCTGCCGAATCCTCCGGCAGTCCGACCCGCTCGAGCATCGCGGCCACGCGCTGACCGATCTCGGCCCGCGGGCGGCGCTGGACGAGGAGTGGCTCCGACAGCGCCGAGCCTACCGTCCGGGCAGGGTTGAGCGAGCTGTACGGATCCTGAAAGACTGCTTGCATCCGGCGCGCTAGCTCCACTCGGCGGCGGTGACCTGCGTTCGTGATATCCGCGCCGTCGAAGACGATCGCACCGGCCGAGACCGGAACGAGCCCGAGCACAGCTCGGCCCAAGGTTGACTTTCCGGCTCCGGACTCGCCCACGAGGGCGAGGGTCTCGCCCGGCATAACCTGGAGGCTCACACTGCTGAGAGCCTGGAAGACATGGCGGCCCTGGTGGAAGCTGACGACGAGGTTGCGCACCTCGAGCAACGGCGCAAGCTTCGCTGCCGGGGGAGAGGGAACCGGCTGCGCTTCCGTGCCGTTCATCTCACGGCCTGCAGCTGGTCGGCATGGATGCAGCGCGATTCGTGCCCGCCCTCCACCGCGAGCATCGGGATCGGCGCCGCCTGGCAGTCATCCTGCGCAAGCGGGCAGCGTCCCGCGAAACGACAGCCGACTGGCCAGTCGGCTGGCTCGGGCACGGTCCCGCGAATCGACGGCAGCGCACTGCCGGCTGGCGCGCGTTGCGGGTTGGCCCGCAGCAGCAGGTCGGTGTACGGGTGCTGAGGATGGTCGAAGATGCGCTCTGCCGCGGTCCGCTCGACCGCCTGTCCGGCGTACATGACGAGGACCTCGTCGGCCATCCCGGCAACCACGCCCCAGTCGTGGGTGATCAGCAGGATCGCGATGCCGCTGGACAGCTGCAGCGAGACCAACAACGCCAAGATGTCGGCCTGAACGGTCACGTCGAGCGCTGTCGTCGGCTCGTCGGCGACGATGATCTCGGGATCGCCCGCGAGCGCGCGGGCGATCGTCACACGCTGGGCCATGCCCCCGGAGATCTGGTGCGGGTATAGCCCGGCGATGCGCTCGGGGTTCTCGAGGCGAACCCGGGCAAGCAGCTCGAGCGCCCGCCCTCTAGCCGCGGCAGCCCGGCAGCCGCTGTAGGCGCGGACCACCTCTGCGAGGGCCGAGCCGGTCGTCTGGGTGGGGTCCAGGGCGGTGAGCGGGTCCTGGCCGATGAAGCCGATCCGCCGCCCCCGCACCGCTCGCAGCTGTGACTCGGACGCGCCGACGAGTTCGCGGCCGTCGAAGCGTGCGCTGCCTGAGATCCTGCCGCCGGCTGGGGCCACGCCGAGGATCGCGCGCGCCGTCACCGACTTGCCGCAACCGGACTCACCGACGATCGCGAGCGTGCGGCCGGCGCTGAGGTCGAAACTGATGCCGTCGACCAGCACCAGGTCGGTGCCGTTCGCCGCCGGCGCGGTCACCCTCAGATCGCGGACCGACAGCGTCACGCCGGGCGCCGCCTCGGCGCTCCCCGCGGCGATCGATCCAGCGTTCCCCGCCGACTTGACCCTTGGGCGCCTCCTGGGTGCCACCCCGGTCCACTGCTCGGCCACTGCGTCGCGCAGGACATCGCCGAGCAACCCGAGACTCAGAACCGTGAGGGCGATCGCGCCGCCCGTGGGCACCAGGAACCACGATTGCTGCTGATACTCGCTGGCGGCTTCAGCGACCATCGATCCCCAGCTCGGAGCCGGCACCTGTACCCCGAATCCAAGGAACGCCAGCCCGGAGGCCATCAGTACCGACACGGCTCCAACCAGCGTTGCCTGGACGACGATCGGGCCCCTGATTCGCGGCAGGACGTGCCTGATCATGATCTGCAGGTGCGTGAGTCCGTTGACCCGAGCGGCATCGATGTAGAGGTCCTCGCGCACGGCGAGCGTGACCGATCGCAGAACGCGGATCGGCGCCGCCGAGAGCATCAGCCCCAACGGGAGCATCGCCGGATACAGGCTCGACGGGTAGACCGAGACGACCACGATCAGCACGACGAGGACCGGCATCGTCAGCAGCAGGTCGGCCCACAGCGACACGACACGGTCCGTCAGACCTCGCCGGTAGCCGCTGACGACCCCGAGGATCGTGCCGAGGAAGATCGCGATCGCGGTCGCCTCGGCCGCGGCGAGGAGCGTCGGGCGTCCGCCGTAGAGCAGGCGTGAGAGGATGTCGCGACCGAGCTCGTCGGTGCCGAGCAGGTGGTGCACGCTGGGTCCCTGGAGTTCCGCGAGCAGGCTCGAGGCGTACGGTCCGTCCGGGGCGAGCAGGGGCGCCGCGGCGCACGCCACGATGATCCCCACAAAGACGATCAGCGCCGCCGCGCCGATCGGTCGCCGCAGGACCCGCAGTAGCAGGCTCGGCGGTTTCGCGCTCGCGGTCGCGCCCGCCGGAACGGAACCCGGGCCTTCCAGTCCGCTCGTCTGAAGCGGGCTGATGGCGCTCATCTTGCGATCCGGATGCGTGGGTTCAGCAACGCATAGGACAGATCGATGATCAGGTTGACGGCGACGACGATCAACGTGAAGTAGATGACCACGCCCTCGATCACGGGGAGGTCATGGTCGGTGGCAGCCTGAACAGCGAGGCTGCCCAACCCGGGCAGGACGAACACCTGCTCGACGAGGATCGTCCCGCCGAGCATCGCGACCGCGAACAGGCCGACGATGGTCACGATCGGGATCGCCGCGTTGCGCAGGCCGTGGCGGAAGAGGATCGTCCCGCGCGACAGCCCGGCGAGCCTCATCGACACGATGAACTCGCGGCTCATCACCTCGCTGAGCGCGTCCCTCGTCTGCTTGGCGATGCCGGTCGCGCCGGCTGCCGACAGGGTCAGCACCGGCAGGATCAGCGACTGAAGCCAGTCCCATGGAGACTGCGCCAGCGGCACATAGCCAGAGGGCGGCAGCAGCTTCGCCTTGACGGCGACGTATTCGACGAGGATCAGGCCGAGCCAGAAGTTCGGGATGGCGAACCCCGCCCACGAGAACGCGTCGATCGCCCGGCCGAGCGGCCCGCGCCAGACGACGCTGGCAACTCCAAGGCCGACGCCCACGACCAGCGATACCAGCGTCGCGCCGACCACCAGCGAGACGGTCACCCCGAGCCGCTGGTTGACCTCGCTGCTCACCGACTGAAGTGAGAACAGCGAGGTCCCCAGCGAGCCATGCAGGACCTGACCGAGCCAGTGGCCGTACTGCGTGAGGATCGGCTTCGTGAGCCCCAACTTATGATCCAGCGCGTGGTACTCCGCCTCCGTGTGTCCCGCTCCCAGGATCCTCACCGCCGGGTCGCCCGGGATCAGGGCGACCACGACGAACGTGAGGATCGAGACGAGGAACAGCAACGGGACCGACAGCAGCAGGCGTCGCAGCAGATAGGCCAGCACGACTTCGCCGGTCGGTTCGTTATCTCGTCTGGGTGGGCATCAGCTCGCTGGATACCAGCTCTGCGACGCGATCGGCGAAACCGGATCGACCGTCGTGTTATCGAGGGTCGGGGCCTGCACGTTCTTGACCGAGCTCGAGAAAGCAACCACGGAATCCAGCCCGTAGAGCGGGCAGTACCACGCATTGCCGACGAGGAAGTCATTGACCTTCTCGTAAGCCGCTGTCTGCGCCGCCGAGGTCGTTGCCGTCGCGGCCGTCCCGAGCAGCGCGTTCAGTGCCGCGCTCGTCGACCCGAACACGTTCGTGAACGGAGCGAGACCGAACTCAACCGAATACGGGAAGCCGTAGCCGTCCTGCGAGATCGGCCAGATCACCGCTGAATACTTCTTCGACAGAGCCGCCGGCACGAACTGCGCCGGTGACGGCGTTTCCGTGATCTGCACGGTGATCCCGATCGCCCCCAGTTCGGACTTCAGCTCCGCGCCGATGTCGCCGTTCGGATCGAGCGCCAGCGTGTCGAGCACCTGGAGCGTGAACCCGTGCGGGTAGCCCGCTGACGCCAGCAGCTTCTTGGCGGTCTTGGGGCTGTACGAGTACAGCTTTCCGAGACCCGGGTCATATCCGGTCGTTCCCGGGAGAGAAACCTCGTCGGTCGGCACCGCGGCGCTGCCCCCGAGGCCCTTCGCCAGCGCGGCGCGATCGACGGCGTCGTTGATCGCCTCGCGAACCTGCATCTTCTTGAGTGGCGAGCCGGCCTCGCTGCGACCCATCAGGATCAGAGACGCGATCGAGAACGGCTCGGCGTAGGCCGTCAGGCCGGCGGTCTTGGCCGGAGCAAGCACTTGCGGCGGGAGGAACGTCAGGGCCTGGACTTGGCCGGAGGCCGCGGACGACACCGCAGTCTGCGGGTCTGTGATCACCTTGACGATGACGGTGCTGTAGTGCACCGCCTTCGGGTTCCAGTAGTGCGGATTCTCGTCGAACACGTAGGAGCTGTTGGTGACCGTCTGGTTCGCATTTAGCTCGTATGGTCCCGCCCCGTCCGAGGACGTGGCCAGCGACGCCGGACTGGCGATGCCCTGCGGACCGATGATCTGGCCCACGTCCTGGTACTGATCAAGCAGGAACGGGAGGTCAGGCGCCGGCGCGGCGAACTTCATCTGCACCGTGTTGGCGCCCGTGGCCGTGATCGACGTCAGGGTCGCGAGATAGGCAGCCTGCGGTCCATTGGCGCTCTTGAAGTACTTGATCGAGTTGACAACGCTCTGCGGAGTCATCAGTGAGCCGTCGCTGAAATGGACGCCGCTTCGCAGGGTCATGTCGAAGATCTCGTTCTTCGACTTCGGCGCGTAGCCCCACTTGGTCGCCAGGTCGCCCACATACGACCCGTTACTCTCCTGGTAAATGAGCGAGTCGTAGTCAAGCGCGCCAAAGTCGATGTCAGACTGGCTCGTGCCCCCAAGTGCTGGATTTAGGCTTACGGGCGGCGTGAACTGAATCGTGAGTGTCTGCCCAGCGGCTGCCTTAGCCACAGCTCGACCGGCTGCGCGCGCACCTGAGTTGCTTGCGTAGGCGCCACCTGCAGCGAGCGCCACAGAAGTGACAGCGGCGGCAGCGACAGCGGCGGCTCGCCGTCCTGAGTTTCGGCGCTGTCTGTCCATCAAATGTTTGTTACTACGTTGCATCGATCCTCTTCTCCCCTCATTTGTGCTCGCCCGAACTACGCGGCGAACCCTGATCGGCGCCACTCTAGATCAGACATAAGGCTATGTCAACCCGGTTGAGATACACGCTCGTGGTCCGGTCGTCCGTCCGCGCTGGCGGATCGCCTGTCTTCTGCCCGCTCGCAAAGGAGGATCCTCGTCAGGATTGTCCTTCGTCCAGCAGACGCGCCCGCAGTCGCTGCGTCGCGTCGCGGAGCATTGCCGCCAACGCCACCCGCTCGGCTCCGCTGGACGGGGAAAACGACGCGTCTTCGATCTCGTCGACGATTGACGTGCACTGTTGCACCTGCAGCCGGCCCTTGGCGGTCAACTCGGTGGACCGCGCTCGGTGGTGACCGCCACCGGAGCGACGGCCCGGAGCCTGGCCCCGCTCGATCAATCCCTTCCCCTCGAGCGAGGCGAGGACTTGATTCATCGCCTGCGGCGTGACCAGCGAGCGACGGGCCAGCTGCGCGTTGGAGAGCCCATTTCGAACGCTGAGAACTGACAGAGTCGTGAACTCGGTGATCGTGAGACCGAGCGGCTCCAAGCGACACTTGAGGGCACTTCGCACGGCGGTGTCGAACCCGCCGATGGCGTAGATCAGCCTCACGCCGGTGTCATCAAGGCTGTGGTTGGTGGCCGCGCTTACAGTCATTGCGTCAGTTCCCGGCAGCGCAGACATCGCCGCAATCAGTTACATCGCGCATATCGGGGTTTCGCTCGCGACTCCGTCAGCGCAGTGTGATCGTCAGGTGTTCGGGGCCGTACAACGGCCAGTGCAGCGGCGACGGTTCGCCGTCGAGCACAAACTCGCGCGTTTGTGCGAGCAGCTCCTCCAGTGCCAGCCGCATCTCGGCCCGAGCGACCGGTTGTCCGGCGCATTTGTGAGCACCATGTCCGAATGCAATATGCGGGTTGGGATCACGTCCGAGGACGAAGTCGTCAGGTGCGTCGAAGATGTCCTCATCGCGGTTGGCTGAGGTCAGCACGAGTGCGACTTGTTCCCCGGGCTCAATCTGCTGTCCGTGCACGAGCGTCTTCTCGATGCACGTCCGCGCGAATCCCTGGTTGGGCGTGTACAGGCGCAGGAACTCCTCGGTGGCGTGCGGGATCAAGTCAGGCTCTCGCCTTAGGCGCACCTGCAGTTCGAGGTCGTTCGCCAGATGCCTGATCGCGCTCGCGATCAATGCTGTTGGTGCGACGTGAGCGGCGATCAAAAGCTGGCGCAGGCTCCCGGCGATGAACTCGTCGTCGAGCTCCTCGCCGTCGATTAGCACGTTCATGAGCGCGCTGATCATGTCGCGCTGAGGGTCGCCTGGGTTTGCCCGGCGCTCGGCCACGATCTGCCGGCAGCGGTCATAGAGATACACGTTCTCCTCCTCGGCGACGTCGGCGAGGCGGTTGCCCTGCGCCCACTCGAAGCGCTCACTGTGGGTGTTCAGCGCGCGAGCCTCAGTCTCGTCGATGCCGATGAACATCCCGAAGACGACGCCGGTGAGCGGCGAACTGAGGGCATCGACCGCGTCGCCCTTCCCGGCCGCGACCAGCTCTGCGACCAGCGCCGCCGCCGTCGCGCGCATCCGCGGCTCGAGCTCGTCCACGTGGTCGGCCGAAAACACGGCGTTCAGGGGGCGCCGATAGAGGGGGTGCTCAGGGGGATCGAAGTGAAGTGGCGCCCGTCTGCCCGACACGGGGTTGCTCGGGACGGTGATCCCGTACCGGCTGGTGAAGACGTGTGGCTGGCGGCTGACGAGCTTGATGTCGTCGTATTTCGTCAATGCCCAGAAGTCCCAGCGGTCGCCGCGGGCGACCGGGCAGCGGCCACGCAACCGCGTCCATGTCGGATACGGATCGCGCTCGAAGGCGGGATCCTGGGGGTCGAAATCGGGAGCGCGCTTCTGCTCCTGACCCGGCTGAATCACCTCGGGCCCGGACGCCCGTGCCTGCGGCTGCGTGCTCATCTGGAGTGGAGCCGCACCGGCACCGACAGCGTCCCGATCTCGGGCCAGCCGCTCATCCTGATCTCGCCACACAGTTCGATCGACGTTGTCCGGCCGACCAGCTCCTCGAGCGTGATTTCGAAGATCTCAGCTGCGAGCGGCGCGCCCGCACAGCGGTGCGGGCCCGCCCCGAACGCCAGATGGCGCCCGATATTCGGACGGTCCAGGATGAACTCGTCGGGCTCGGCGAAGACCTCCTCGTCACGATTCGCGGACGCGAAGGCCACCGCGATCGGCTCATCCTTGCGGATCAGCCGGCCCCTGATGATGATGTCGCGGTTGGCCGTGCGCGCAAACCCCCGATAGGGGGTGAACAGGCGAAGGTACTCCTGCACGGCGGCGGGCACGAGCTCCGGCTCCGCCCGGAGCTGCGCATGAACGTCGGGATGCTTGCTGAGGTGGACGGCGACGCTGCCGAGGAACACGATCGGAGCCACCATCCCGACCACGATGAACTGGCGCACCGTGCCGAGGATCATGTCTTCGGGCAGTGGCTCGTCTTGCCAGCTGGCCTGGAGCAGTGCCGTCGTCGGATCCTCGGCCGGGTCGAGAGGGTTTGCCTTGCGTTCCTCGAGCATCCGCCGCGCCACCGTATAGAGCTCGAGGCTCGCCTTCTTGACTACCTCGTCGGAGGCATTGTTGAGCGCGGCGGTGTAGCCCCGGGTGATCTCGCGGATCTCCATCGCCGTCTCGACTGGCAGGTTGAAGAAACGCGCCAGGACCTTGGCCGGCAACGGATGGGCGAAGTCCTCGCAGAAGTCAACCGTTCCGGCGTCGATCATCGGCCTCAGCAGGTCGACGACCGACGAGCGGATATGCGGCCGCAAAGCCTCGACCTTCGCCTGCGTGAAGAACCTGTTGAGCACGCTGCGGTACGGCGTGTGCTCGGGCGGGTCGAGATGCAGCGGTGGCCGGCGGCCGGTGAACGCCACGCGCGGAACCACGTTCTGGACAGAGGTCAAGAACGTCTCGGGCGACCGTACGGCCTCGGATACGTCGTCGTATTTGGTCAGCACCCAGAACC
>Ga0302178_10004010_pt1 | contig 10828 bp, 11 predicted proteins | sample I_Palsa_E1_3_FD_198790 | JGI IMG/M metagenome (GOLD analysis project Ga0302178, IMG submission 198790) | Peat permafrost microbial communities from Stordalen Mire near Abisko, Sweden - I_Palsa_E1_3 | ecosystem: Environmental > Terrestrial > Soil > Palsa > Peat permafrost | place: Sweden... | reverse complement strand
CTCGCTTCCCTCCAGTACGAGCTGGCGCGTCATCCCGATGATCGCTGCCTTGTTCGATGTGTGAGCCAGCGCCGGGAGGAGCTTGAAGCTGAGGGATCCGTTCAGAGAGGCCATGTTCACGACCACACCGCGGCTCGCCTTCAGCTGGGGCCATGCCGCACGGGTGAGGTAGAACACCAGGTCAACCTCGTCCTTGCGGGCGGCATCCCACTCCTCGTCGGTGAAGCCTTCGAGCCAGTGGAAGTGGGACCTGGCGGCGAGGTTATACAGCACGTCGATCCGGCCGAACTCGCTCACCGCCAGCTCGACGAGCCTCGCGCACTCGGCCGGGTCGCCGAGACGACACGGATGCAGCGAAACCATCTCGCCACCCGCGGCGCGAACCATCTCGACCGTCGCCGCGGCCGGCTCGACCGTCACGTCGCAGCCGACGACCGACGCGCCCTCACGGGCGAACGTCAGGGCCGTGGCGCGTCCCATGCTCCCGCCTGTGCCCGTGACCACGCAGACTTTTCCTGCCAGCCGGCCGGCCATCTCACCGACCCCCCTGAGCTGATACGGCGGGCTTCTCCCCCGCCGCGACACCCACCGCATCGGTCGAGACACCCAGGTCCTTCGTCATCGTTGTTCTCCTGTGCTTCTGCCGCTCAGATCGAGCTCAGCTAGGCGGGTTGAGTGCCCCACGATGGCCATCACACACGTGAGCGGTCCTCACCGGATCCCGGTGATTTCCGCTGGGCCGCGCGGGCGGGAGCCGCGAGCGGCCAGGACGCGCGTGTCCGGATTAGTTGATTTCGGAGGTGTCGATGCGCGACATGATGCGGTCTGCGGCCTGGCCGAGGCGTCGCAACTGCTCAGGCGACAGGACGTCGATAACCAGCGACCGCACGTGGGCCACATGCCCGGGCGCCGCTTCGGCGAGCGTCTGGAAGCCCTGGCCGGTCAGGATGGCACGGGTGAACCGCCCGTCCGCGGGGTCGGGTTCGCGGCGCACCAGGCCTCGCTCCTCGAGGCGCGTGACCAGGTGCGACAGCCGCGACAGCGACGCGTTGGTGACCTCGGCCAGCGAGCTCATCCGCATCCTGCGCTCCGGGCTTTGGGACAGCATGGCCAGCACCTGGTACTCGACCATCCCCAGATTCGAGTCGCGCTGCAGTTGCTGATCGATCGACCAGGGAAGCCAGGTCATCAGCCGGACCACGGAGAGCCAGGAGTCCAGTTCCGCCGCGGTCAGCCACTTCACCGGCGGCTCCTCGGCATCGCGCCGGGCTGCTTCGGTCACCGGATCAGAGACCTGACTCACCTGGGGAGGCCGAAGATGGTCGCGGCGTTGCCGCGGGTACGCGTCAACCGCAGCGGGGTCGCCACGCTCGTCGGACGGCCGACGATGGGAAGGTGCCTGATGGCCATGATGGTCGGCGCCCCCTAGGAAGGACTTGAACCATCAACATTATTTCTAACTTGCGTATTCAAGTCAAGTCTAGCGCTCTCCGGCACTGCAGGCATGGCCGCACTTGGGCTGGAACTCTAGGTTTTCGAACCGCCCTGGGGCGGATCGCGGACCAGATGACTTGTTTTCAAACTTGACCCATCAAGTTACTACAGCTAAGGTTTAGCTGAACGAAAGGTTGCGGTCTGCGTCCAGGCCGAGGCGTCGCAGCTGCTCGGGCGACAGGACATCGATGACCAGCGACCGCACGTGGGCCACATGCCCAGGCGCCGCTGCGGCGAGCGTCTGGGCCATCCCGCGCCTGGCCAGCCTGCGGCCCCAGACCCAGATCCATGCAGCATGACGCGACCGGCGCAGAGCCCCGAGCCCCACGGCCGCACCGGCACCGCGGCAGGCGGACAGCATGCCCACGCCCGGGATCCACAGGTGGACGTGGACTATCCCGCGGTCGCCGAGCTAGTGGCCAACGTCGCCACGGCGGTGGGTCGGCAAGCCGCCGCCATGTCCGAGGATGTCTACAAGGAGATACTCGGGGAGATCCCGCAACTGGACCACGACAAGCCGCTGCGCGCCCTGCTCGCCTCCAGCATCGATAGCAACGTGGCTGCGTGCCTGCAGATCATGCAGCACCGGATCGATCTGGCCGCCGTGCGGGCGCCGACCGTGGCCATTGAGCACGCGCGCCGGCTGGCGCAGCGCGGCATACCGCTGACCGCGCTGCTCCGCGCCTACCGGCTCGGGCACGCGCGCTTCTCCGACTGGCTGCTCACCGAGCTAGCCGAGCACACCGGTGACGCCGAGATGATGATCGCGACCACGCTGAGCTTGTCTAGGATCGTGGCCGGGTACATCGACCAGACCTCCGAAGAGATGGTCGCTGCCTACACCCGGGAGAGGGAGAACTGGCTGCGGAAACGGAACGCCGCGCGGGCGGCCCGGATCCGGGACCTGCTGTCCGATGAGCGGATCAACGTGAGCGCGGCAGAAGCCGCCCTGGGCTGCCGACTGCGCCAGTACCACGTGGGCCTGGTGTGCTGGACGGCCGCCCCCGGCAGTATCAGCCGGCTGGAGTATACGATCAGCTATGTCGCCGCGAAGATAGCCGGCGCCGGTCAGCCGGTGTTCCTGCCCCGCGATGAATCCAGCGCCTGGGCCTGGCTGCCGTTGGGGATCCGGGATAGGTTCGACGCCGCCGGAGCAGTCGAGGCCGGGGTGGACGGCGACCTGCATTTCGCCTTCGGTGACGCGGCCCGGGGCGTCACGGGGTTCCGCCTGACTCACCAGCAGGCTCTTGCCGCGCAGGCGGTCGCGCTGGCCGCGGGTACCCCGCCGAGGGTGGTGACTTTCGGCGAGGTCGCGCCGGTGGCGATGATGCTCGGCTCGGCGGAGCTGCTGCGGGCGTGGGTGCTGGCCACGCTGGCGGGCCTGGCCACCGACGATGAGCATAACGCCCGGCTGCGGGAAACGCTGCTGACCTTCCTGCAATCCGGGGGCAGTTACAAGGCGGCGGCCGAGCAGATGATGCTGCACAAGAACACGGTGCAGTACCGGATCGGCAAGGCCGAGGAAAGTCTGGGCCGGGCGGCCTGCGAGAACCGCCACGACGTCGAACTCGCGCTGCGCGTCAGCCACTGGCTCGGCTCGTCCGTGCTGCAGCCCGGCGCTGCATCGGCCTCCGCCCGCGGTAGCCACGATTCACGGCCGCTTGGCTAGTTAATTTCGGAGGTGTCGATGCGCGACGTGATGCGGTCTGCGACCAGGCCGAGGCGTCGCAGCTGCTCGGGCGACAGGACGTCGATGACCAGCGACCGCACGTGGGCCACATGCGCGGGGGCGGCTTCGGCGAGTGTCTGGAAGCCCTTATCGGTCAGGATGGCGTTGGTGAACCGCCCGTCGGCCGGATCAGGCTCACGGCGCACCAGGCCTCGCTCCTCGAGGCGCTTGACCAAGTGCGACAGACGAGACAGCGACGCGTTGGCCAGGTCGGCCAGCGAGCTCATCCGCAGGGTCCGCTCCGGGCTTTGCGACAGCCGGGCCATGACCTGGTACTCGACCATCCCCAGGTTGGAATCGCGCCGCAGCTGCTGATCGATCGACCACGGCAGCCAGGTCATCAACCGCACGACGGACAGCCAGGAGTTCACTTCCGCGGCGGTCAGCCACTTGACTTGCGGCTTCTCGGCATCCTGGTGGGCTCCTTCGGGCATAGATCAAAGATACCGATCACTCGACGATTCAAGTGGAAGCTGTGCTCCGGCGGTGCCTGGGCGCGCCGGAGCCCTCCGTAACGCTCACGGTCAGACCTGGAACGGCTCGGCGCCGACCTGCGTCTGGACGGTCCAGGAGCCATCCTTGCGGAAGCTGGCCGCGGTGGCGTAGCTGTCCTCGAGGAACTGCAGGTAGGTCACTTGCCCGTCGACGACCTTCACCAGGATCGAGAACGGCGAGCTCACCACCTTGCCCAGGGAGTTGGACTTGTAGCGGAAGTCGCCGAATACGGCCACGTTCTCGCCGGAGGCGAACATCGTGGTCACGTTGAACGCCTGGTTTTCCCAGCGGGTGAACATCTCACCGAGATTTCCGAGGAAGGCCTGCGGGCCGTGTGAGGTGCCGGCCCACGGCATGATCTTGTTCAGCTCAGGGTCCTCGGTGTTGAGCGAGACGTAGGTGGCGTCGGGGGCGACCAGACGGTGGACGACGTCGGGATCCAGCAGGTTCTGCATCCACTGGCTGACGACCTCGATCGGACTGGCGGGCATGTCATTCTCCTTTTCGGGTTGGCGCCGGGTTAGGCCTGGAACGGAGGGATGGCGTGGACGACGGTCTTGGCTTCGGCGAACTCGGTGATCGCGAGGGGGCCGCGCAGCCGGCCGATGCCGCTTTGCTTGTAGCCGCCCTCGGCGAAGCCGTCGTTGATCGCCGCCCAGGTGTTCGTCCAGACGGTGCCGGCCTGGAGCTCGCGGCTGACCCGGCGGCTGGTGTTGATGTTGCTGGTAAAGATGCCGGCCGCGAGGCCATATTCGGTAGCGTTGGCGCGCGCGATGGCGTCGGTCTCGGTGTCGAAGACTTCGAAGGTCGCGACCGGGCCGAAGACCTCCTTCTGAACCAGGTCGGTGGTGACGTCCTCGACCTCGAGCAGGGCAGGCCGGTAGAAGGCTCCGGCGGCCAGGGCGCCGTCGGTCGCGGGGCCGCCGCGCACGATCGGCTTGGCGTAGGCCAGGGCCGCCTGGACCATGCCGTCGACGCGGGTGACGTCGGCCTTGTCGATGAGCGGCCCCATGTCCGTCTCCGGGTCCATCCCGTCGCCGACGCGCACGTTTTCGAGCAGGCCGGCCAGGCGGGTACGGACCTCATCGGCCACCCCGCGCTGCACCAGGATCCGCGAGCCGGTCATGCAGAACTCCCCGCCGAAGGTCGTGATCCCCGCCGCGAGCAGCGGGACGGTGCTGTCGAGGTCGGCGTCGTCGAACACGATCATCGGCGTCTTGCCGCCAAGTTCGAGGTTCATCCGCTTGAGAGTGGGGGCGCCGTTCGCGGCGACGATGCGCCCGACGGTGGTGCTGCCGGTGTAGCTGATGACCTGGACATCGGGTGAAGCGACCAGGTAGGGAGCGCCGGTGTTGCCGGATTCGGTGAAGATGTTGACGACGCCGCGGGGCAGCGACGTGACCTCGGCGATGATCTGCGAGACCAGGTGGGCGACGAGCGCGGTCTGCCCGGGCATCTTGACCGCGACGGTGTTCCCCGCGGACAAGGCCGGAGCCAGGGACCGGATCAGCAGAGCCACGGGAGAGTTCCAGGGCACGATGATGCCGACGACGCCGGCCGGCTCGGCGTAGGTGCTGAACCACTGCCCCGGCGCGACCTCGGCCGAGATGCCGACCTCGGTCAGGGCCTGCGCCGCGGTGTGCCGGAGCGTGGGGCTCGGGGATGTCCCCTCGAACAGGCCTTCGGCAATCTTCTTGCCGTTCTCCTTGGTCACCAGCGTGCCCAGCTCCTCGGCGTGAGCCTCGAAGCGGTCGGCCATCTCGTTCAGGACCCGGTGGCGCAGGCTGCGGTCCCGGGACCAAGGCGAGGTGTCGAACGCGCGGCGGGCGGCCGCGATAGCCGCACGGGCCTCGTCCTCGCCGCCATCGGCCCACCGGCCCAGTACGGCTCCGGTAGCCGGGTTGATCGACTCTTTGACGGTGCCGGACCCGGTCCATTCGCCGTCGATCCAGTGCTTGGCGATCTCGCTCATGTGCAGGCTCCCTTGCTCGAGGCATACATTCGAGTCATTTGATGATTCAAGTGATACCTCGTTCAACTTGACCTGTCAAGTGAAGTGGAAGGTCAGCATCAATGGGACCGGCCTTGCACGGCCAATCTGATGTCGATTGACTTGATTATTCAAGTCATAAGATCGTCCAGGACGGGCCGGTGTTCCCCCTAGCGGAATCAGCCGCGCCGTCCGGTCCTGGGTAGCGATTTAGCTCATACCGTGCCTGCATGTCCAGTCATTCACTGCCCGCGGCGGCGTCCCGCTGTCCAGTCGTGAACGGCACGGCCTTCGGTCCGCTCGGCGCTGCGGAGTGCCGGGACCCGATGCCCTGGCTTCGAGCGGCTCAGCATTCCGCTCCGGTGTTCTTCATGCCTCGGTACGACATGTGGTGCGTCATCCGCTACGAGGACGTGATCGAGGTGCTTCGCGACCCAGTCACGTACTCCTCGCGCAAGACCATCAACCTGGACAAGCTTCCCCCGGACCTGCTGTCCGCCTTTCCGGACGGGCCGCCCGACCGCGTCCTCGTCTCGCTTGACCCGCCGGGTCATACGAGGCTCCGGGGACTAGCCCAGAAGGCGTTCACGCCCAAGCCGGACTGGCTGGGTTTCGGCGGGACCGACAAGCTGCGCGACTTCGTTTCGGGATCGGACCGGATGATCCGGCACATGAGCGCGTTCCTCCAGGCGATGGCGATCGAGCAGGCCGGCTTCGCCGACGCCTCGATGGGGGCGACCATGCTGCTCCGGGAGGCCGCGCGGCCCGGCTGCCGGTTCCCGATCCGCCGGCTGGTCGTCGCCAGCGGCGGCGGTTTCGTCCCCGACAACGAAGAACGACGGCGGCTGCTCAGCTACGACGGCACGCCCGAGGCCATGCGGGCGATACTGCGAGCCAACTTCCACGACCCGGCCTGGGCGCAGGACGACGCCTACGTCAAGCGCCGGGTCGAGGCGAGCCTTGCCCCCGGCGCCCGGGAGGCGATAGCGGCGGCCCGGCTGAAGCCGCCCACCGTGCCGCCCCGGTCGGATTTCGGCCTGCCGGACACGATCGCCTACGAGCGGATTCCCTACCCCACGCTCGCCATGGCCGGTGCCGAGGACAAACTCCGCCTCCCCGGCTACCACGAGGCGCTGGGCCGCATCCCCGATGCCAGGATCGTGGTCCTGGCTGGCGCGGGCCACCTGCTCAACATCGAGAAGGCCGGCGAGTTTAACGGCCTCGTCCGCGAGTTCCTGCTGGCCGGTGATGCAGGTGGCTGACATCGACGGAAGTCCCCTTGGTCCGCTGCGGGACGCGCTGCGGCGGGTCGTCGACCCGTGCAGCATCGCCACCGGTGTGCCGGTCGACCTGCTCGATATGGGCCTGGTCAAGGATCTTCGCCTCGACGGCGGCACCGCCCACGTGGAGTTGCTTGTGACGAGCCCGCTGTGCCTGCAGATCGGCCTGATCGCCGAGCAGGTCCGGGAGGTCCTGGCCGAAGTAGACGGGGTTAGTTCGGTCGAGGTAACCGTCGACGCCCGGGCCGAGTGGTGGCCGGGCATGATGGCCGCATCGGCGCGTCAGCGGCTGCGGGCGGTGCGGCCGTTGTGAGGTAAGGCAAGCGGCGCGAACCGGGGAGGACGTCTTTCCCGGAAGGCCTGGACGCCTTCGCGATGATCGGCCGAGGCAAGTGCCGGTTCCATCAGGTCCGCGGCCTGCTCGTAGGCCTCCGGCAAGGTCAGGTGATCGGCGTCGAGCAGTTGACGCTTGATGGCCGCCCAGCTTGCCGGACATCCGCTCTCGACCAGCATCCGGGCATACGCCAGCGCCTCCGCGAGGGTACCTGGACCCGTGATCGCGCGATTCACCAACCCCATCGACTCTGCCTCCGCGCCGGTCATGGTGCGACCCGACAGCAGCAGGTCCCTGGCCCGGGCGCCGCCTACCAGCCGAGGGAGCAGCCAGGCGACCCCGTGCTCGGCTACCAGCCCCAGGCGCGCGAACGAGGTGGTCAGCTTGGCGTCGGCGGCCGCGAACCGGATGTCGCAGGACATCGCGAGGGCGAAGCCCAAACCGGCCGCCGGGCCGTTGACCGCCGCGATCACCGGCTTCGGGAACTCAGCCAGCTCGCAGAGCCGCCGCCGCTGCGCGCGATCGGACCGCCCCGAGCGGTCTCCGTCACCGAGCAGTTGCATGGACGCGCCTGCGCAGAATCCGCGCCCGGCCCCCGTGACGACGACAACGCGGACTTCTGGGTCGCCGACCACCGAGTCAAGCGCGGCGAAGAACGATTCCTCAAGCGGATAGGTCCATGCGTTCAGTTCCGCGGGCCTGTTGAGCACGAAAAGGGCGATTCCCGCCTCTGAGGTGTCGATGATCAGCTCTGGCGTGTCCACAACGGAAAGGTAGCTCGTTACGCGAAAATATTCAACACTGATGTTGACATTCATGCTAGGATATTTCTGTGCAGTCCAAGCAGAAGTTCGCCCGGATGGCCGAGGTCGCGCGCCTGGACGGGCGCCAGGACGGGACGCAGCGCAGGATGGACCTGGACGCCGCGGAGCGGGCCGCCGCGAATCTGTTGGCGGCGCTCGGTATCGACCTGGATCGCGAAGAGCGGCGGGCCACTCCGGGCCGGATGGCCCGGGCCTACGCCGAACTGCTGACCGTGCGGCCGTTCCGGCTCACCACCTTCCCCAACGACGAGGGCTATGACGAACTGGTGCTGGCCCGGGCCATCCCGTTCCGGACCCTGTGCGAGCACCACATGCTGCTGTTCTCCGGCGTCGCGCACGTCGGCTACCTGCCCGGCGAGCGCATCCTGGGGCTGTCCAAGCTGGCCCGCCTGGTGGAGCACTTCGCCGCCCAGCCGCAGACCCAGGAGCGGCTGACCATGCAGGTCGCCAAGTGCCTAGACGCGAACCTGTGCCCGCGGGGGGCCGGCGTGGTGCTGGAGGCCGAGCACACCTGCATGACCCAGCGCGGCATCCGCGCCCATGGCGCCACCACCGTCACCTCGGCCCTGCTGGGCACGCTGCGCACCGACCCCCGGTCCCGCGCCGAGTTCTTCGCCCTGGCCCGGGTGCCCGCCCCGGCCGGACCGATGTAATACCACCCGCATCATTCCCGGTTCGCTCGACTGAGCATGGGGCCGCCAGCAGAGAAATATTGGCAGTTCCGGCATCTATCGGACGGTCCAGGCCGGCCTGGGTGTCAGTGGTCCTTGAACACCGGCTCGCGGCGCTCGCGGAGGGCGCTCATCGCTTCGGTGCGGTCCTCGGTCGACTGGACGATCGCGAAATGCGAAGAGGCCAGGTCCAGGCTCGTCCGCAGGTCGGTGGCCAGCGACTGATACACCGCTCGCTTGATCATCGATACGGCGATCGGCGACTGCCTGGCGATGCGCTCCGCCAGCCCGAGAGCCTGACCCAGCAGCTCATCGTCGGGGAAGACGTGGCTGACGATCCCTATCTCGCGGGCCTGGTGGGCAGACAGCCAGTCGCCGGTCCAGAACAGTTCCAGGGCCCGTGCGGTGCCGACCAGCCGAGGCAGGAAGTACGCACCGCCGGCCCCGGGAACGAGCCCGATCCTGAGGTATCCCGTGCCGAACCGGGCCGACTCGGCGGCGAGCCTGATGTCGCACAGCAGGGTGATGTCCATGCCCGCGCCGACTGCGAGCCCGTTGACGGCGCATATCAGCGGCTTGCTCAGGTCGGCTGCGGTCCGGACGACCCGGTGCACGCGATCGGTCAGCATCCGCTTCTGATCAATGGGATCGCGGCCGACGGCGGCGAGTTCATCGAGGTCCACGCCGGTGCAAAAGCCCTTTCCAGTGCCGGTGAGCACGACCGCTCGCACGGCATCGTCGCACTGTGCCGAGACCAGCGCCTCGGTCCAGCGGTCGATCATCTTCCAGGTGAACGCGCCCAGCTTGTCCGGCCGGTCGATGCGGATCAGCCCGACCCCCTCGAGAACCTCGTAGGAGAGGCCACAGCCGTCAACTACCTCGTCATCCGTTGCCACCGTGTCAGTCCGTCCTTCCTTGCGAGAACCGAGTCCAGCCGCGAACGACGCTAGAAGGCGACGGCCATGTCCTGGAGGCGGAGTGGCCGGCTGCCGAACTGAACCTGGCGAGGACCGCCGCGCGTGCACCAGAAGGCAAAACCCGAGGCCTCGTCCTCGTACAGGCGGCCGCCGATCATGACATCGTTGGATCTGCGCGGCCGAACCTCGGCGCACGGCACCGGACGACCGATCTTCATCGCGCCGTGGCAGATCGGACCAGCGCCGGGGGGCGAGGGGAGAGCGCGCACGACGCCGCTTACCGCGCACGTGGGGCAGACGAGCGTATCTCCTACTCGCGGCACGCTGCCCGGCCCTATCAGCGACGTTGTTACCGGGAAGCCCTGGACCTCGGCTGGGTCGTCTTGTTTCATGGCGGGCACACCCCTCCTTCGCGTCGTGGTCTATTGCTAAGGCGAACCAGAGATTATAATCAACACCAACGTTGATAAATTTAGATCTGACCGACCGGGCCGTCCGCTCGAGGCCGACGGTGCCTCGGCCCGGGAATCACATAATTCCCAGCCAGAAACGCCCGCCTAATACCTGCAGACGGCCTGCCGGCGGCGCACCGCATGGGCAATCGCCCTTTCGCGACCCAGCCGTCGGCCACGCGGAGTAAAGGCTCCTATAGAAATAGCACCCGGGAGGAAGCGGAGGTGGTCCGAGTCGGCGCAGCAGCCAGGAGGCCAGCGAACGCCTCGGGGAATCGGCCCCGCCGGCCAGGGTCATCCCTGCCTGGCCAGCCAGGCTAGTCCTATGCCATCTGGCTACCACGGCGTTCCCAGTCATAACTCATCCTCGAAATGCGTCCCGATGTCGGCGGAGGGCCCGGGCCGCTATCTCCGCGAGCCAATCACCTCTACGTCCTTTACGCTACGCTCCGCGACTCCATTCGTCAACACTAGCGTTGATATTTACTGGAGGGTTGTCTCGCTCAGGGGCTCCTTGACGAGGACTCCGGCCAGGATCGTGTCTGCCATGCCATAGGCGACTTCATCGGCGTCCAGGATCCCGCCCGGGACGAACCACCGCGAGGTCCAGTTGAGCATGCCAGCCACCGTCTTGGCGAACAC
>Ga0302178_10004007_pt1 | contig 10835 bp, 10 predicted proteins | sample I_Palsa_E1_3_FD_198790 | JGI IMG/M metagenome (GOLD analysis project Ga0302178, IMG submission 198790) | Peat permafrost microbial communities from Stordalen Mire near Abisko, Sweden - I_Palsa_E1_3 | ecosystem: Environmental > Terrestrial > Soil > Palsa > Peat permafrost | place: Sweden... | reverse complement strand
GCCACCACCGCCCGGCGGGCTGATCGGGTACGGCGGACCACCGCCCTATCCCGGTTCGTATGACCCGTACCAGGTCTATCAACCCGGGCATCAGCAGACCAACGGGCTGGCCGTGGCATCGCTGACCACCTCGATCGTCGGGATTCCGCTGAGTTTCCTCTGCTATCTCGGGCTACCGCTCGCCATCGCCGCCATAGTGCTCGGCATCGTCTCGCTCAGCCAGGTCAATCGGACCCCTCAGCGGGGCCGCGGGCTCGCCATCGCCGGCATCGCGATCGGCTCGGTCACCGTGACGCTGCTGCTGGCCTCGATCGCGGTTCTGGCTGCACATCACCCCACGTTCATCGGGGGCTGATCCCTCATCCCGTCGGCGGAACGAACCGGTCGGACTGCCGCTCCATACCTGCGGCGCGTCCTTTCGCCGCGATCACCAACGCCATCTTGCGACTGGCTTCGTCGAGCATCTCGTCACCGAGCATCACCGCTCCGCGGGCACCGCCGGCCGCCGACGTGTGCCACTCGTAGGCCTCCAGGATCAACTCCGCGTGGTCATAGTCGGCCTGGCGCGGACTGAAGATCTCGTTGCCGGCCGCGATCTGGTCGGGGTGTAGCACCCACTTGCCGTCGTAGCCGAGCGCGGCGGATCGGCCCGCCACCCGCCGGAACGCTTCCACATCACGCACTTTCAGATACGGGCCGTCGACAGCGGCGACGCCGTGGGCGCGCGCGGCCACCAGGATCGTCATCAGCACGTGGTGGTAAGCGTCGCCGACGTCGTAGCCCTCGGGTTGCTCGCCGACGACCAGCGTGCGCGTGTTCAGATTCGCCATCAGGTCGGCGGGACCGAGCACCAGGGCCTGCACCCGCGGCACGGCGGCGATCTCGTTGATGTTCATCAGCCCACGGGCATCTTCGATCTGCGCGTCGATGCCGATCTCGCCCACCGGAAGTCCGTGGACCGTCTCCAACTGGGTCAGCAGCAAGTCGAGCGCCTGGACGTGTGAGACATCGGAGACTTTCGGCAGCACCACCACGTCAAGCTTGGCGTCGGGCGCGGCCCCGACAGCGGACACCACTTCGATGATGTCGGCGTGCGTCCACGGCGTGGTCCAGTCGTTGACCCGCACGCCGCGCAACTGTCCGGCCCAGCCGGGTGCGGCCAGTGCGGCGGCCACCCGGCCGCGGGCGTCGGCCTTGGCGTCGGGTGCGACGGCGTCCTCGAGATCGAGGAAGACCTCATCGGCCGGAAGACCTTTGGACTTGTCGATCATCTTCTGGCTGCTGCCCGGCACAGACAGGCAAGTGCGGCGGGGCCGGTACGCGTTGTTCACACCCCACTCCTACCCTTTCAACCATGCCGTCGATCAATAGGGTGTACGCGGCGCGACTGGCGCGCATGCAGGTGCTGGGCTCGATGGGAGAGGCACTGGGCCGGGTGCGCGACGTCGTGGTCAGCATCAGCATTGTCCGCCAGCAACCCCGCGTGCTCGGACTCGTCGTCGAAATGGCCTCGCGCCGAAGGATTTTCGTACCGATTCTGCAGGTTTCTTCGATCGATCCCGACGCGGTGACGCTCAACACCAACAGCGTCTCGATGAGCCGGTTCGATCAACGGCCGGGCGAGGTTCTGGTGCTGGGTCAGATCGTGGACACCAAGGTGCGAGTGAACGATCCGGAATTGCCCGAGCTGGCCGACAACGACGTCGTCGTGACCGACTTGGGTTTGGAGCAGACGCGAACGCGCGACTGGATGGTGACTCGGGTCGCGGTGCGCGTGCCCCGACGCATCGGCCGACGCGGCGCCACCCACATCGTCGGCTGGCGCAGCGTGCAGGGACTGACCCCGTCGGCGCTGGCCATGCCCGGCCAGGCCGTGGCGCAGTTGCTGCATCAGTTCGAAAAATGGCGACCGATCGAGGTCGCCGACGCAATGCGTGAGCTGCCGGCCAAGCGGCGCCACGAGGTGGCCAGCGCACTGGACAACGACCGGCTCGCCGATGTCTTGCAAGAGCTTTCGGAAGACGAACAGGCAGAGTTGTTGATGCAACTGGGCGACCAGCGTGCAGCCGACGTTCTCGAAGAGATGGACCCCGATGACGCCGCCGACCTGCTCGGCACGATGAACCCGACGCTTGCCGAGGGGCTGCTGCGTCAGATGGACCCCGAAGAATCCAACCCGGTTCGGCGGTTGCTGAAACACTCACCCGACACGGCGGGCGGCTTGATGACGTCCAGGCCGGTGGTGTTGACCCCGGACACATCGGTCGCCGAGGCGCTGGCCCGCGTCCGCGATCCCGACCTGACGCCGGCGTTGGCGTCACTGGTGTTGGTGGTCCGTCCGCCGACCGCCACCCCGACGGGTCAGTACCTGGGGTGTGTTTCGCTGCAGCGGCTACTGCGCGAGCCGCCGTCCATGCTGGTCGGCGGGATCGTCGACGCTGACCTGCCCTGGCTGGAACCCGACACCTCGCTGCCGGCGCTGACCCGCTATTTCGCCGCCTACAACTTGGTATGCGGTCCGGTGCTCGACGCGCAGCATCATCTGTTGGGCGCCGTGAGCGTGGATGACGTGCTCGACCACCTGCTGCCGCACGACTGGCGGGCAACCAACGACGAGCCGGCGCTGGACGCCGCCCTAGGACAGCGATGAGTAAGCCACCGTCGCGGCCCCAGCTGTACACCCCGCGCCGCTCGCGAGTGCCCACGCCGCGGATGGACTCCGACGCCGTCGGGAAGTTCACCGAAGGGATCGCCCGTTTCTTCGGCACGGGCACCTATCTGGGGCTGCAGACCATCGTGGTGATCATCTGGATCGTGCTGAACATCTCCGCGGTCACTCTGCGCTGGGACCCCTATCCATTCATCCTGCTCAACCTGGCGTTTTCCACCCAGGCCGCCTACGCGGCGCCGCTGATCCTGCTGGCCCAGAACCGGCAGGAGAACCGTGACCGCGTCGCGCTCGAGGAGGATCGCCGACGAGCCCGGGAGACCAAGGCCGACACCGAATATCTGGCGCGAGAGCTGGCCGCGCTGCGGCTGGCGATCGGCGACGTCGCAAAGACCGGGGACTACCTGCGCCGCGAGCTGGAAGAGCTGCGCGTGCTGCTCGAAGACCGGCACCTGGGCGAGGTTCAGTCAGCGCAAAAAGACACCGACGGCGATGTCGATCGACACGCCGCGTCGTCTAATTGACACAGCTGGCTATAAGCCGCGTTTTCACAGGCAGAGACTCCGCCATTGTTGTCACTGGAGTCACCCGTGTTATGTATGGTGACCTAGTTCACGAGGCCCACGCGGTGCCGCGGGTCCCACAACCCTCGAGAACTAGGCAGGTCGAGTGCGGGTAGGGGGACGCATGGGCTTACGTCCCGCCCTTGCAAAGACGCAGAAGACGATTCTTCGCGTCCTCAAAGTCCCTGGCCCTGTTGTCAATGCCGCGTCGTCGGTGGGCGACCTGGTGGTTCGGGTGGCCGACGCTGCAAGAATTCCGGCCGCAGCCGCGGCCGTCACGTCGACCGCCCAGACCGTCACGACGACCGTCCAGGAAGCCCTGACCAGCACGGCCCGAAGCCCGGCATTCGGCGTGGCGATGATCGCCTGCTTGATCTATGCGAGCGTCGACGGCGCCGGCGCACCGCCGTTCCCGTTGACCAAGTCGACGCTGCGCGGTGCCGCCATCACCCCGGTTGCCGCGGTCGCACGCGCCTCCACCGACCCGACCGGCCCACTGGTGATCGCCGTCGAGCACCCGAAGATCGGCTTCCACATCGCGGCGGCCACGTCGTCGGCTCCCCCGCCGACGGGTGTGGTGAATACACCTGGCGCGCTGGGTATTCCGGGGATGGCGCTGATGGCGTACCGCAACGCCGAACGGATGATGGCCACCGCCGACCCCGGCTGCGGCATCAGCTGGAACCTGCTGGCCGGTATCGGGCGCATCGAGTCCGGGCACGCCAACGGCGGCGCCACCGATGCGCGCGGCACCGCGATACGTCCGATCTACGGACCGACCCTGGACGGGACGCTGCCCGGCAATGAGATCGTCGTCCAGAGCAGCGCCGCCGGACGGGTCGGGTATGCCCGTGCGATGGGACCGATGCAGTTCCTGCCGGGCACCTGGGCGCGCTATGCCTCCGACGGCGACGGCGACGGCGTGGCCGATCCGCAGAACCTGTACGACGCCACCCTGGCCGCGGCTCGATACCTGTGCAGCGGAGGGCTGAACCTGCGCGACCAGTCGCAGGTGTTGTCGTCGATCCTGCGCTACAACAACTCGATGCCCTACGCCCAGAACGTGCTGGGCTGGGCCGCGGCCTACGCCACCGGCGTCGTTCCGGTCGACCTGCCGCCGCTCCTCGGGCCCGCGCCGCCGCTGGGCGACGCGCACCTGGAGAACGCCGAAGGCCTCGGGCCGAACCTGCCGATGAACATGCACGGCTTGCCGTCGACCGACCCGCTGGCCCAGATGCCGCTGATCGACCTCAGCGGGGGTCCAAGCAACGGCCCGCAGCCGTGGTCGACACAGCGGCCGGGTCCCTCGTGCACGGTGATCTGCATCAGCGGCGATACGGGCGGGCCTCAGCAGGTATTCAATGCGCCGCCGACCCCGGCGGGCATGCCACCCGCCCCGTTTGGTGCGCCACCCGCCCCGGTGCCGGCTGCCCCGTTTGGTGTGCCACCCGCCCCGTTTGGTGTGCTACCCGCCCCGTTGCCGGCTGCTCAGCTGGTGCCCGCGCCACCGGCCGCCGCGCCTGCCCAGGTTCCACCGCCCGCTGCTCCACCGGTCCCCGCGCCGCCGGTGGCCCCGCCTGCCCAGGTTCCCCCGCCGGTGGCCCCGCAGCCGCAGCCGGCGGCCGCGCCGCCTGCTCCCGCCGCCCCGCAGTCCGCTCCCTCCGCCTGACCGGGCCGTCTCGGCCCGCGTCGTCGCCGACTCAAGCCCAATAGTCCGGCTCCTCCGCGGGCCGTCTCGGCCCGCGTCGTCGCCGCACTACACTCGGCGATGATGTCCGATCCGACTGCAGACGTTCGCGCCGCGCTGGCCAAGGTTATTGACCCCGAACTGCGCCGCCCCATCACCGAACTCGGGATGGTCAAAGGTATCGAGGTAGGCCCTGGCGGCGACGTGCACGTCGAGATCTATCTGACCACCTCCGCATGCCCGAAGAAGACCGAAATCAGCGACCGCGTGCGCCAGGCCGTCGCAGACGTGCCGGGCACCGGCGCGGTGAAGGTCAGCCTGGACGTGATGAACGACGAGCAGCGCACCGAACTGCGCAAGCAGTTGCGCGGCGACTCCCGCGAGCCCGTCATCCCGTTCGCCCAGTCCGGATCGCTGACCCGGGTGTACGCCGTCGCCTCCGGCAAGGGCGGCGTGGGTAAGTCGACGGTCACGGTGAACCTGGCCGCGGCGATGGCCGCGCGCGGGGTGTCGGTCGGGCTGCTCGACGCCGACATCCACGGCCACTCGATCCCGCGCATGATGGGGACCACCGACCGGCCCACCCAGGTGGAGTCGATGATCCTGCCGCCGATCGCGCACGAGGTGAAGGTCATCTCCATCGCCCAGTTCGTCGAGGGCAACACGCCCGTCGTGTGGCGTGGGCCGATGCTGCACCGGGCTTTGCAACAGTTTCTGGCTGACGTGTACTGGGGCGACCTGGACGTGCTGCTGCTCGACCTGCCACCGGGTACCGGCGACATCGCGATCTCGATCGCTCAGCTGATCCCGAACGCCGAAATCATCGTGGTGACAACGCCTCAGCAGGCTGCGGCCGAGGTCGCCGAACGCGCGGGCAGCATCGCGCTGCAGACCAAACAGCGCGTCATCGGCGTGGTGGAGAACATGTCCGGGTTGCTGCTCCCGGACGGCACGACAATGCAGGTCTTCGGCGAGGGCGGCGGTCGGCAGGTCGCCGAGCGGCTGACCCGCACAATGGGCGTCGACGTACCGCTGCTCGGGCAGATTCCGCTGGATCCTGCGCTGGTTGCCGCCGGCGACGCCGGGATGCCGGTGGTGCTCAGCGCCCCCGACTCCCCGGTCGGCAAGGAGCTGCACAAGATCGCGGACACCCTGTCGGCACGGCGACGCGGATTGGCCGGTATGTCACTGGGACTGGATACCAGTCGACGCTGAGCTCAGGTGGCGTCGGTGTCGAACGGCGCCGGCCCGGCGACGGTCTGCTCACTCTTGGCCTGTGTAACCGGCTGAGCCACAACCTTTTCCGGTGTGTTAATTGTCGGCTGGTCAAAGTTGCCGGTGAACAGCGAGTCGTCGCCGTCGAGCAGATGCTTGGTCAGCGCCGCCCGCGGCGTCATGCCGCGCAGCTTGTTCAGCTCGGACAGCGGCTCACGCAGATCGTCGAACTCGGGGCCCATGTCCTCACGCAGTTGGGTCGTCATTCCGCTGAGGTAATCGCGGGCTTGACGCAAGGCGGAGGACGTCCACCGGATCGCGCCAGGCAAGCGCTCAGGGCCCAGGACCACCAGCCCGACCACCATGAGGACCAGGATTTCGCCCCAGCCGACGTTGGCGAACATTAGCCGCCGTCCGGCCCCGGGGTCACTGTGAGCGTGACGTGACGACCGTCGCGCACCACCTCGACCGGCGCGGGCTGCCCGACGGTCAATTGCCGCACTGCGACCACGAACTCGTCAGCGTCGGCCACACCGCGGCTGCCGACCTTGACCACCACGTCGTTCTCGAGGACGCCGCCCTTCTCCGCGGGGCTGCCGGCCTTGACGTTGGCGACCTGTGCGCCCTGCGCGATCGCGTTGCTCACCGACCGGGTGCTCACGCCGAGCGTCGGGTGCACGATCTTGCCGTCTTTGATCAGCGTCTCGGCAACGACTTTCACCTCATTGACCGGAATAGCGAAACCGAGCCCGCTGGCGCTGTCGGACAGCGATTTGCCGGCGGTGTTGACACCGATGACCTGGGAGTCCATGTTGATCAGCGGACCACCGGAGTTACCGTGGTTGATCGAGGCGTCGGTCTGAATAGCGTCGATCACCGTGTCGGTGTCCGAACCCTCCCCCGACAACGGGATGGGGCGGTGCAATGCGCTGACGATGCCGTGTGTCACGGTGCTGCGCAGACCTAGTGGCGCGCCCGCGGCAAGGACCTCGTCACCGACGCGAACCTTGCCGGAATCGCCAAGCTTCGCCACCGTCAAGTTGTTGACGTTGTCGACCTTGAGGACGGCCAGGTCGGTCCTCGGGTCGCGGCCGACCAGGTTGGCGGGTACTTCCTTGCCGTCGTTGAAGACCACGGTGGTCTTGAACTGGCTCGGGCTGTTGGCCGCTTCGGAGATGACGTGGTTGTTGGTGACGATGTAACCGCGGCCGTCGACCACGAAGCCGGATCCCTGCATGCCCTCTTGATCGCTGACCGACTGGATAGTGACCACCGAATCAGCAACCGCGGCAGCTACTTTGGCGAACCGGCCAGCCGGGGCTTCGCTGTTGCCGTTGGTCGACAGGGTCACCTTGGAGGTAGTGAACGCCTCGACGACCTCCGCGGTCTTGCGTCCGACCACGCCGCCGACCAAGCCGATCAGCAACGCCAGTACGCCAAGCACCAAGAGCGCCAGATACGACACCCGTCCGCCGAACAACACGTCGCGCACACCGAGCCGGCCGTGCGCGACCTCAGGCCCGTGGGCGCTGGTACGCGCTACCGCAGGGTCACCCAGAGCCGCGGCCGCGCCGGGATCGCGCCAAGGGTCCTCGGGGTCTTCGAGTTCATCCTTGTTCTTGCCATCCGCAAGCGCGCCCGCATCGGTGGGGTGGCGCTGCAGAGAATCGGCCCCGGGGAACGGACGACCGAAGGCCTCCGTCAGGACCGGGTCGGCGGGTTCGTCATGCGGGGTGAACTCCCCGGAGTCGCGATACTTCGTCGGCCGGACGCGTTCGGCGACGAAGGACCCCTGCAGGCCGTCGGGACGACTGAAGGCCTGACGCGATGCGGCGTCGACCGGCGGCCGGGAAACAGGTCGCGGCGCCAGCCGAGGGGCGCCGTTGTTGTCTTGATCGGAGCTCACGTCATCCTCTTCCGAGCGCTCGGCAAACGCACGCGCGCTATGGACTCGAGCACGGCGCCGCGCACCGGCTTGGCCAAACTGGTATCCACCCTACCGAGGCTCTGGGCGGTCGCGCCCGCTACCGTCGGCAAATCGATCGCGCATCGTCGACGGCCTACCGCGTTCCGGCGGTGGGCCAGCTCTGCCCCGCGGGCGGGGCGGGTCGGCGCTGCCCCGTGCGCGGGGAGCCTCCCATTGGCCGCCCTGCTGAGCGCCCGCATCGTCGTCGGGCGGGCAGTGCGGAATCTGCGACAGCAATCCGAGCAGCGTGCTGGGGACTCTGATCGGGTGGGAGTCGCGCAGCGCCTCGCGGGCGTGACGGTGACCGTCGACTTCGGCGGCGCATTCCGGGCAGAGCGAGATGTGATGCGCCGCGCGCAGGTGAGCGTTCATTCGCAGCTCACCGTCGACAAAGGCAGAAATGGCCTCGATCGACAGATGCTCGGTCGAGCCGAATTGCCGTGGAGCACCGACCGGCGCGTCGTTTTGTGAGGCGAATTGGGCGGGGAGCCAGGAGAACGCTCGGCGGAAGACATGTCCCCGCTCGACCATCACCAACTCCTCTCGGTATCACGTCGTGTTTTCGCGGCACTACTTCGAATGTAGCGCGCTGACCGATACCGAACACCCATGAACAGCCGATCAGGTGGGTCGTGTCTTAGCCCTCAGCGGCAACGGCGTTGTCCGAGTGCGCCGCCAGATAATCACGCAGCGCTTGCCGTCCACGGTGGATGCGGCTGCGCACGGTGCCGAGCTTGACGCCGAGCGTGGCGCCGATCTCCTCGTAGGACAGTCCCTCGATGTCACACAAGACCACTGCCGCGCGGAATTCGGGAGGCAATGAATCGAGCGCCGCCTGCAGGTCAGGACCCAGGTGCGCGTCGTGATAGATCTCTTCGGGGTTGGGCTCGTCAGCGGGCACCCGGTCGTAGTCCTCGGGCAGCGCCTCCATCCGGACCCGGCTGCGACGACGCACCATGTCCAGGAAGAGGTTGGTGGTGATGCGGTGCAGCCAGCCCTCGAAGGTTCCCGGCTGGTAGTTCTGCACCGACCGGAAAACCCGGATAAAGGTTTCCTGGGTCAGGTCCTCGGCATCGTGCTGGTTGCCGGAGAGTCGATACGCCAGTCGGTAGACCCGGTCGGCGTGTTGACGAACCAGCTCATCCCACGACGGCATGGCCGTCTTGTCTCCGGTCGCGTCGAAGACCGCGGTGCCGTAGGGCTCCTCAGCGGGCTCGACCCAATCAGCGTCGCGGTACTGCTCAGGGTGCGACATGCTGGACGGGCTCAACAGTGCGGTGATGTTCAAATCCTCCGGGCTCAGACTGCCGCCAATGCTGGGCAGTGCATCACCGCGGGCAACGCGAAGATAACGGGATGTATTCCCGGACCAGCGTCCTCCACGCTCCATGGGAGATACCGTCGTCTATCGGCGTGTGTGCGGTATGTGATCGCACTGAGCTTTCACTGAGAATGGGGCCGGATACCCTGTTGCGCTGGTCATATCCGGTTACGTCACATTTCGATCACGGTGAGGGTGTGGCGTGTCGCGGCGCCGGTGACGGGCGCGCCTGACTGCACCCGGCGGGGGTTGGACTTACGCTGCGGGCATGGCCACGACCGACCACACACCAGGCCAGCCAGCGACGACGAGTCGGGCCGACTCCCTCGCGGCGCATGCCGAGGGTTCGATCTCCGAGGATGCAGTGCTGCTGGCCGCCCGCGACCGTGCCGCCGACATCGGCGCCGGCGCGGTAACACCGGCGGTCGGAGCACTGCTGAGCCTGCTGACCAAACTCAGCGGCGGGAAGGCCGTCGTCGAGGTCGGCACCGGCGCCGGCGTCAGCAGCCTGTGGTTGCTGTCCGGGATGAGCGGCGACGGCGTGCTGACCACGATCGACATCGAGCCCGAACACCAGCGGATCGCCAAGGAGGCCTTCTCCGACGCGGGCATCGGCCCGTCGCGGACCCGGCTGATCAGCGGCCGAGCCCAGGAAGTGCTGACCCGGCTGGCAGACGACTCCTATGACCTGGTGTTCATCGACGCCGACCCGCTCGACCAGCCGGACTACGTGGTCGAAGGCGTACGGCTGCTGCGCTCCGGCGGCGTGATCGTCGTGCACGGCGCCGCGGCGGGTGGCCGGGCCGGCGACCCGGCGGCGCACGACGCAGAGGTCGTCGCGGTGCGCGAGGCGGCGCGGCTCATCGCCGAGAACGAACTGCTCACCCCGGCCCTGGTACCGCTCGGCGACGGCTTGTTGGCCGCCGTTCGCGACTGACTTCACGCTCTTTACGGATTCGTGACGGGTTACACCCTTGACGTCCGACTGAACGAGTGTTTAGTGTTTTGAACATGCGTTCAGTCGACGATCTGACCGCCACGGCGCGGATCCGCGACGCGGCGATCGAGCGGTTCGGCGAGCAGGGCTTCAGCGTCGGGCTGCGCTCGATCGCCGAAGCGGCGGGCGTGAGCGCGGCGCTCGTCATCCACCACTTCGGTTCCAAAGACGGTCTGCGTAAGGCCTGCGACGACTACGTCGCCGAGGAGATTCGCAGCAGTAAGTCCGAGGCGATGAACTCCAGCGACCCGGCAACCTGGTTCGCCGCGATGGCCGAGATCGAGGAGTACGCACCCTTGATGGCCTATTTGGTGCGCAGCATGCAGGCCGGTGGCGAGCTCGCGAGAACGTTTTGGCGCACGATGATCGACAACGCCGAGAGTTACCTGGACGAAGGCGTCACTACCGGCATCCTGAA
>Ga0302178_10004004_pt1 | contig 10836 bp, 8 predicted proteins | sample I_Palsa_E1_3_FD_198790 | JGI IMG/M metagenome (GOLD analysis project Ga0302178, IMG submission 198790) | Peat permafrost microbial communities from Stordalen Mire near Abisko, Sweden - I_Palsa_E1_3 | ecosystem: Environmental > Terrestrial > Soil > Palsa > Peat permafrost | place: Sweden: Abisko... | reverse complement strand
GGGGGCCGTTCGGCGGTGGTGTGAGTCTCGCGCTGGCACGTGATGAACCGCCCGTCCGGCGAGACCCGCGGTTGAGAGAAGTCGAACTCGGGCACGCTGAGCAGCACCCGCCGCTTGCCGCTGGCCACGTCGATCATCACCAGCTCGCTATGCGACTCCCCGGCGGGTTTCCACTGCCACCATCCGGTGACGAGCGACGTGCCGTCGGGCGTCAGCTCGAATGCCTGCCCGTCCAGCGCCCGGCCCGGTTCCGGTGTCAGGTCACGCAGCCCGGCGAACTCCGCCGATTCGCCGGGCTCCGCGGCGACCGCGGGCTCTTCGTCCCGGCCGGCCCATCCGATGTCGGCCCGCAGGACCTGGTCCTGATCGACGGCGAAGATCCTGAGCTGGTCGGGTCCGAGGTCGTGGTCCCAGAACCTGACCGGAGCCGACTCGTGCAAGATGGCGGTAATCCCGGCGTCGTTACGCTCCTGGCGTCGCCGGACGTCGTCCGCGGCGCTGTTTCCCTCGGCCGCCGGCAGCACCGGCGAGGTGACCGCGATGGCTCCGGCGTCCCTGGCTACCTCTGCGCCCGCGACGCCGCCGGGCGGGCCCGCGGCCACCCTGGCCTCCCCTCCGGCGGACGGGAGCAGCCAGAGCGAGCTCACGTCCGCGCCAGGCTCAGGCCGCGCCTTGACCGCGCCGGGCTCCGGCCGCTTGGAGGTGAACAGCAGCGACCCGTCCGGCAGGAAACGCGGGCTGCCTTCCCCCTCCGCCGACCTGGTCAGCCGCCGGGCCGGCCCGCCGCGGGTGTCGATCCGCCAGATACTGGTCAGGTACTTCTTGGCGTCCGGGCTCAGCGTCTGCACGGTCGCGGCCAGCCAGCTGCCCTCCGGCGACAGCCGCAGCGCCCCGACCCGCGGTACCGCCACGAACTCACCGAGGTCACGCAGCGGGGTCGACGGGTTCGTGGCCCGGCCGCCCTCGGCAGGTGTATCAGCGCTCACGATCGCTCCCGGTTAGGTCAATAAGCCGCAATTCGGACCCTACCCCGCCCTTCTCCGCGACCCCTAGCCGGAAAGGACATGATCGTGTGCATTTACCCCCCGTCGGCCGGGGGGTAAATGCACACGATCTCTGGTCAGCTGGCCTCGGTGATCATGGCGGCGCCCACGGTGGCGTTCGTGCTCTCGTCAATGAAGATGAGGCCGCCGGTGGTGCGATTCCTGGTGTAGGGATCGCAGAAGATGGGCTGGGTGAGGCGGAGCCGGACCCGGCCGACCTCGTTCAGGCTAAGCTGCGTCGCCGTCTCGTCACGGTGCAGGGTGTTCACGTCGATCCGGTAGTGCAGGTCGGTGACGATCGCCTTGACCGTCCGTGAAGTGTGCTTGACGATGATCCGGCTGCGCCGCGCCAGCACATGGTCCGACGCCATCCAGCAGAGCATCGCCTCGATGTCCTGGGCGGCGGCCGGGCGGTTGTTCGGGCGGCAGATCATGTCGCCGCGGGAGATGTCCACGTCGTCGTCGAGCAGCAGCGTCACCGACATGGGCGCGAACGCCTCGGGCACCTCGAGGCCACTCTGCTCAATTCGCCGCACGTGGGTGCTGAAGCCGGACGGCAGGTGCAGCACCTCATCGCCCGGCTTGAGCACGCCGCCGGCCACCTGGCCCGCGTAACCACGGTAATCGTGCAGCTCGGCGTCGGTGGCGGCGTGCGGCCGGATGACGTACTGCACCGGGAAGCGGACGTCGATCAGGTTACGGTCCGACGCGATGTGCACGTGCTCCAGGTGGTGCAGCAGCGAGGGCCCGTCGTACCAGGGCATGTTGGCCGACCGGTCCACCACGTTGTCGCCGTGCAGCGCGGACATCGGGATGAAGGTCAGGTCGCCGATGTCCAGCCGGGCCGCGAAGGCGGAGAACTCCTCGCAGATGCGGTCGAACACCTCGGCCTGGTAGTCGACGAGGTCCATTTTGTTCACCGCGAGCACCATGTGCGGCACCCGCAGCAAGGTGGTGAGGAACGCGTGCCGCCGTGACTGCTCGGTGAGCCCATTGCGGGCGTCGACCAGCACCACCGCGAGGTCAGCCGTGGACGCACCGGTGACCATGTTGCGCGTGTACTGGATGTGGCCCGGGGTGTCGGCGATGATGAACTTGCGCCGGGGCGTCGCGAAGTACCGGTAGGCGACATCGATCGTGATGCCCTGCTCCCGCTCGGCCCGCAGCCCGTCAGTCAGCAGGGCCAGGTTCGTGTATTCCTCACCCCGGTCCCGGCTGGTCCGCTCGACCGCTTCCAGCTGATCGGCGAAGATCGACTTGGAGTCGTAAAGCAGCCGCCCGATCAACGTCGACTTGCCGTCATCCACCGAACCGGCGGTTGCGAACCGCATGATGTCCATCAGAAGTACCCCTCGCGCTTGCGGTCTTCCATCGCCGCCTCGCTGACCCGGTCGTCGCCCCGGGTCTGGCCGCGCTCGGTGATCCGGGTCGCCGCCACCTCCGCGATGACCTCGGCCACCGTCCCGGCCGAAGAGGAGACCGCCCCGGTGCCGGTCATATCGCCTACCGTCCGGTATCGCACCGTGGCTGTGAACAGCGGCTCGTCCTCGCCCCGCGGCACGTGCGGGTTGTCGGCCAGCAGCAGGCCGTCCCGCTCGAACACCTGCCGCTGATGCGCGTAGTAGATGGACGGGATGTCGAGCTTCTCCCGCTCGATGTACGACCAGACGTCAAGCTCGGTCCAGTTGGAGAGCGGGAACACGCGGATGTGCTCACCCCGGTGCAACCGGGTGTTGTACAGGTTCCACAGTTCGGGCCGCTGGTTCTTGGGGTCCCACTGGCCGAACTCGTCCCGGAAGGAGAACACCCGCTCCTTCGCCCTGGCCTTCTCCTCGTCCCGGCGCGCGCCGCCGAACAGCGCGTCGAACCGGTGCTCCTCGATGGCGTCGAGCAGGGTCACCGTCTGCAGCCGGTTCCGGCTCGCGTGCCTGCCGGTCTCCTCGGCGACCCGGCCCGCGTCGATGGATTCCTGCACGGACGCGACGATCAGCCGGACGCTGAGCTCCGCCACCCGGCGATCGCGGAACTCGATCACCTCAGGGAAGTTGTGCCCGGTGTCCACGTGCATCACGGGGAACGGGATCCGGGCCGGCCAGAACGCCTTCTCCGCGAGCGCCAGCATCACGATCGAGTCCTTGCCGCCGGAGAACAACAGCACCGGCCGCTCGAATTCGGCACCGACCTCGCGCATGATGTGGATGGCCTCGGACTCGAGGACATCAAGCTGAGACATCTGATAATCAGGACGCATGCGTGACTTCCCGGATCGCTTGCAGTAGCGAACCCGCAAGCGCGGGCCGGCACACCAGAATATCTGGCATCAAGAGGTCGACCTGATTGTAGACGAGCGCCGATCCGTCGATGCGGGACGCATGGAAACCGGCCGCCCGTGCCACCGCCACCGGCGCCGCCGTATCCCATTCATAAAACCCGCCGCCATGGATATACGCATCAGCCTCGCCGCAGACGACCGCCGCCACCTTTGCCCCCGCAGAGCCCCGCGGCATGAGTTCCGCATTAATGAGCTCAGAAATATCCCGAACGAACCGTGGTGCCCGGGTCCGGCTCAGCACGATCCGCAGTCGCCCGGTTGGCTCGCCCGCTTGGCTCAGCCCGGGCCGGGGGCCACGCTCATCGAGCGTGGACAGGACATGACCCTGGGCGGGGAGGGCGACCGCGCCCGCGGTGAGGTCGCCGGCTCCCTCGGCCTCGCGCCGTTCCCACAGGGCCACGTGGACCGCCCAGTCGGTGCGGCCCGGTTCACCGAATTCCTTGGTTCCGTCGAGCGGATCGACGATCCATACCCGTTCCGCAACGAGCCTGGCGGGGTCGTCGGCGCCCTCTTCGGACAGGACCACGTCGCCCGGGCGGCGGTGGGCCAGCTCCGCGACCAGGAACTCGTGCGACAGCCGGTCGCCCGCCTGGCGCAGCTTGTCGGGCTCACCGCCGCGGGCGCGCAGCTCGAGCAGGCGCCGGCCCGCCTCTTCGGCTAGCTCCCCGGCGAGCGCATGATCGTCGTCTGTCATCGAGCTTGATCTCTCCTCGGCCCAGCCGGTGTGGCTAGTCGGTGTGGTAGGTGTTCTGGGCGGTGGCCAGCCCCTTGGCGATCAGGGTCTCGGTGGCATCGGCGCAGCGCTCGATGAACAGCGGCAGTTCCTTGCGTTCGGCCGCGGTGAAGTCGCGCAGCACGTAGACGGCGGCGTCCATCCGGCCAGGCGGCCGGCCGATGCCGAACCTGACCCGATAGTAGTCGCGGGTCCCGAGCGCTTGAGTGATAGAGCGCAGCCCGTTGTGACCATTGTCGCCGCCACCGAGCTTGAGCCGCACCGCGCCGAACGGAATATCCAGCTCGTCGTGGATTACCACCAGCCGTTCCGGCGGGATCTTGTAGAAGGCCGCCAGGGCCGCGACCGGCCTGCCGGACAGGTTCATGTACGAGCGCGGCCGGGCGAGCGTGACCGGGACTTCCGCGAGCCGCCCCTCGGCGATGTCGTTGCCCGACCGGTGCGCTTTGAAGCGCACTCCGGGTCCGCAAGCACTCTCGGCGAGCCGAGCCGTCACCATCTGCCCCGCGTTGTGCCTGTTGCCTGCGTACTCCGGGCCCGGATTGCCCAGGCCGACGACGATCCAGCGCTCTCCGGTCAGCCGGCCTGCTCCCCTTCGCTGCCTGCCGCCGTCTCATCCAGGGCCGCGGGCACCTCGGACGCCGCCTCCGCGGTCTCTTCGCCGGCCTCTTCCGCCGTCTGCTGCGCCATCACGTGCAAGATGAGCGTGTCCGGCTCGAGCTGCAGGCTGACGCCTGCGGGCAGCTTCAGGTCGCTGGCGTAGACCGCCTTGCCCAGCTCCATGCCTTCCACGTCGACGTCGATGCCCTGCGGGATGTGCGTCGCCTCCGCCTCCACCGGGATCTGAATGAGCTGCTGGTTGAGCACCCCGCCGGGGAAGATCTCACCCACTACCCGGACCGGCACCTCGATGGTGACCTTCTCGCCGCTGCGGACCAGGATCAGGTCGACGTGCTCGATGATATTCCTCAGCGGATCCCGCTGTACCGCCTTCGGCAGGGCGATCTCGCTGCCGTTCTTGAGGCCTTCGAGGCGTAGCAGCACGTTCGGCGTCCTCAGGGCCCGCATCAGGTCATGCCCGGGCAGGCTCAGGTGGCGGGTCTCCGTGCCGTGCCCGTACAGCACGGCGGGCACCCGGCCCTCCCGGCGGGTACGGCGGGCAGCGCCCTTGCCGAACTCGTCACGAGTCTCGGCGGCGATCTTTACCTCGGGCACGGTGCTCTCCTCATCTCAACCTGCAATGCGCGTACGAAGTGTAGCCGACAACGCCGGTGCATGCGGATGCGATCCCTCCGCGACCGGCGCCATTCCCCGGGCCAGGCCACCATGTCGCTCAGCTTGTCGGATCGCAGAATGCCCAGACGTGCCGACTCTCCAGGTCCAGCAGCCACCTCACGACACCAGGGAGTTTTTCCGAATTTATGGTGGATCGTTACTACCCCCATAACCGTTTTAATGATCCACAATAACGATCGACACCTGTTTACCCGGCGTCGGCATGGCAATACTGTGACAGCTGCCCTCAATCCGCCCCCCGGCGCCGGGAACTCAAGGTCTTTTTCTCCGGCCCTTCCCTTTCCAGACGGCCAGTTTCCGGGTATCGGCCCAGTTCCGGCCATCGGCCAGAGCGGCTGATACACCGGGGCCTCAGGAAGTTAATGTTTCTCGCCAGTCCCCTGTGACTGGCGCAATTAATGGGTTCGATGTGACAAGCCGAAAAAGCCGCGCCGGGTTGGCTTCCCGGGCCAGCGTGACGGAAGCCGACCTGGCGCCCCCGCCACGCTCGACCGGTTCTGTAACTCCGACGGCATGCCCTCCGGCCGGATCCCCGGCGGCGTCGCCGCGGGCTGGTCCTCCGACGGCATCCCCTCGGGCTCATCCTCCGACGGCATGCCCTCCGGCACATCCTCCGACGGCATGCCCGCCGGCTGGATCCCCGGCGGCGTCGCCGGCACATCTTCTGACGGCATCCCCGCCGGCTGGATCCCCGGCGGCGTTTCCGCGGGCTGGTCTTCCGACGGCATCCCCGCCGGCACATCCTCCGACGGCATCCCCTCGGGCTTGATCTCGCTGGCGTCTAGCCGGTAAACCTGCTCGAGTTCATCGATGTCCGGCAGATCCACGACGATTGCGATATTCCCCATGATGGTCCTCTCATTTTCCCTGCTCCCGCCCCGGAAGGATAAATACAGGGGGGAGACGCGCAGCATCGTATCGGCCGAACGCCTACCTATGCGGAATATCGTCAGATACGGCCTAATGGCAGTTTCGCGCGGATCTCGGCCGCCTGAGCGCTGTCACCAAGATCATCAAATATCGCGGCTGCTTGCTGCCATGATTCACTCGCCTCGGCCGCCAGGCCATTGTGGTTCTGCGCCAGACCGAGATATCTCAGCGTGAAGGCCTGCCGGTGCCTGTCGCCGGCTTTGGTGTGGATGACCAGCGCCTGCTGCAGGCAATCGAGGGCCTCGGTGTCCTGGCCCAGGGAAAGATGAGCCCGCCCGAGGTTGTGCAGGGAATAGCCGACGCCGTGCTGGAGCGCGATCTCGGCGAAGACGCGGCGCGCTTGCAGCAGGTAGTCGATGGCCTCATCCGGACGGGCCAGGGCCAGGAACGCCTCGCCGAGGTTGTTCAGGACAAGGCCTTCGCCGTACCGGTAGCCGACCTCGCGGTTCAGCTCAAGGGCCCTCCGCAGCAGGTCGAGAGCCTCATCCGTCCGCCCGAGCACCACGTAGGCATCGGAAAGGTTGTTCGCCGCCTGCGCCTCGCCCAGCCGGTCGCCGATCTCGCGCCGGATCGCGAGCGAGCGCTCAAGCAGCTCGATGCCCTCGCTCATCTGGGTGAATCCCAGGGCCTGGCCGAGATTGTTCAGCACCCACGCCTCGCCCTGACGGTTACCCGCCTGACGCGCGCTTTCCAGCGCGATGCGGTGCGTGGCTATGCAGTCGGCCCAGTTGCCGCGGCGATTGAACATGCTGATCAGCGGGGCGGGCAGCCGCCAGGCGATGTCATGCAGGCCGGACGCGGCGGCCTGCCGGGTGGCGGCGACCACGTTGACGCGCTCGCTGTCGTACCACGCCAGGGCATCGTCGGTGGCGGAGAAGCTGAGCGCCGGTTGTCCGGCGAGGCCCGCCTCCAGCGGCACCTGATAGCGGTGCGGCAGGATGACCTGGGCGGCCGCGTCGGCGGTGCGCATGTACCAGCCGAGGAGGCGGCCGATCGCGGTGTCACGCTCGGGTCCGGACAGGTCAGCGACGGCCCGTTCCGAAGAATAGACACGAAGCAAGTCGTGGAACTTGTACCTGTCGGGACCCGTGGATTCCAGCAGGTGCACGTCGACCAGAGTCTCGAGCGCGTTCGCCGCCAGGTACTCGGGCGTGCCGAAAAGAGCCGCGGCCGCCGCGGCCGTGATCGACGGACCCTGCCACAAGCCGAGCAGGCGGAACGCATCCGCCGGCGCGATGCCGCCCGGCCCGGCCGTGGTGAGCAGGCTGGCGAAGCTCACCTGGAAGCTGGCGCGGACCGCGAGGTCCCCGGCCCTGAGCTCGTCCAGCCGGTGGTGCTCATCACGCAGCCGGCTGGCCATGGCCTGGATGCTCCAGCCACTGCGCGTGGCCAGGCGCGCCGCGCAGATCCTGATCGCCAGCGGCAGCCCGGCGCAGGCGTCGAGCAGTTCGGCGGTGGCCTCAGGCTCGGCCGCGGCGCGGTCATCGCCCACCGCCTTGATGAACAACGTCAGCGCCTCGTCATCGTCGAGCACGTTGAGATCGACGAGCCTGGTGCTGGCCAGGTCGGGCATCCGGCTCCTGGTCGTCACAAGCACGGCGGACGACGCGGCGCCCGGCAGCAGCGGCCTGACCTGAGCGGCGTCGCGCGCGTTGTCGAGCACGACGAGCATCCGGCGGTTGGCCAGCGCTGTCCGGTACCGGCCGGCCCGTTCGTCCTCGTCGACTGGGATCTGCCGGCCGTCCACGCCGAGATCGCGAAGGAACCTGGCCAGCACGTCTCCGGGCGAGAGCGGGGTGGGGGTCGCGCCGAGCATGTCGACGTACAGCTGGCCGTCAGGAAACTTGCGGCGGACGCGGTGAGCGGCGTGGACCGCCAGGGAGGTCTTGCCGAGACCGCCGGCCCCGGCCACCACGGCGATGCGGACCGCGCCGGTATCGCTGTCCGCGCCCGCGCCTGCCAGCAGCTCGCACAGGCGTTTCACCTGTTCATCGCGGCCGGTGAAATCAGTCACGTCGGCCGGAAGTTGAGCCGGGGTCGGCGCGGAGGACCGCGGTCCCCGGCCCGGCCGCGTCCCGGCCGCCGCGGGGGCCGCCGCGGGGGCCGCCGAAGTGTCCGGAGCGGCAGCGGGACGGCTCTTCCCTGACGCCGGTTTGCGGGGACGCGCCGCCACCGTGCCGGCCGAAATGGTGCCCCGCAGGCCGGTCTGGTCTTTGGCGAGAAGATCGGCATACAGCTGGCGCAGCTCAGCCCCCGGATCGACGCCCAGCTGGCCGGAGATGGCCTGCCGTGCCTGCCCGTAGACCTCGAGCGCCTCGGCGTGCCGCCCGGCCCCGTCCAGGGCCCGCATCAACTGCAGCCACAGGCCCTCCCGCAGCGGATGGTCGGCCAGCAGCCTGCGGATTTCCGGCACGGCCTGGTCAAGACCGCCGCAGGCGAGCTCGGCGGTGATCCGGAGCTCGAGGGCGCCGAGGCGGAGCTCGGCGAGCCGTTCGGCCTCGGCTTCGACCAGCGGCGTCGCCCGGACGTCGGCCAGCGGCCGGCCGTACCACAGGGCCAGCGCCTCGGTGAGCTGGCGGGCCGCACCCTGCGGATCACCGGAGCCGAACACCCGCCTGCCGTCGCGCACCATGGCCTCGAACAGCAGCGCGTCGGTATCCGTCGCGGCCACCCGAAGCTGATAGCCGGGAGCGCGGGTGACCAGCAGGCTGCTGTCGGCGTCGCCCAGGAGCCGACGCAGCCTGAGCACGTAGATGCTGATGAGATTGGCCGCCTTGGCCGGCGGGTCGTCCCCCCAGACCTCGCTGATGAGCGCGTCGGCGGAGACAATCTGCCCAGCATTGATCAGCAGGGCCGCCAGAACGGAACGCCACTTCGGCGCCCCGATGCCCTTCCAGTCCTCTCCGACCCGGACCTCAAGCGGTCCGAGCAGCCGGAACTTCATCCCGCGATCACTCGCCTCCGGCTACACCTAATCGGCCGTCAGGAGGTCCACTTAACCATGGCTCAACCGGGACGTAAACCGGCTAGCCGATGATGTGCCTAGCGCAGCGGCGATGGCGCCGCATCGCTAGCTAGCTGGGCCGGACGGGTTACGGGGGCGCCGTTCGGCCGGTGCCTGAACGCCTGCTCACCTAGCGGGGTGGGTGTGGCGGGAAAGCGGTCCTGGCCCTGGGTGGGGAGGGATGGGGCCGGCCTCGTGGCCAGGACCGCCCCGAGCCGCTAGCTTGGCCGTCGTCCCCGTGCCTGCGGCGGGGGCGGGGACGACGGCCATCGCCGCGGGCCGGCATGGCGCCTTTCCCGCTCCGGCCGCGCCGGTTTCAGCTCTGGCCGTCGAACAGGCTGGTGACCGAGCCGTCGCTGAACACCTCGCTGATCGCCCGGGCCAGCAGTGGCGCGATCGACAGCACGGTGAGCTTGTCGAACTGCTTCTCCTGCGGGACCGGCAGCGTGTTCGTGATGATGATCTCGCTGATCCTGGAGTTCTTCAGGGTGTCCACCGCCGCGCCGGACAGCACCCCGTGGGTGGCGGTGGCGATGACCCGGTCCGCGCCTTGCTCGAACAAGGCCTCCGCGGCCTTGGCGATCGTCGTGCCGGTGTCGATCATGTCATCCACCAGGATGCATGTGCGCCCAGCCACCTGCCCAACCACCTCGAACATCCTGACCTGGTTCGCCACGTCGGGATCGCGCCGCTTGTGGATGATGGCCAGCGGGCAGCCGAGCCGGTCCGTCCACCGTTCGCAGACCCTGACCCGGCCGGCGTCAGGCGCGACCACGGTGACCTGGCTGACGTCAAGCTTCTTCTCGATGTACGTAGCCAGGATGGACAGCGCGAACAGGTGGTCCACGGGCCCGTCGAAGAAACCCTGGATCTGGGCGGTGTGCAGGTCCACCGCCATCAGCCGGTCGGCGCCCGCCGTCGCGAACAGGTCGGCCATGAGCCGCGCCGAGATCGGCTCGCGGCCCCGGTTCTTCTTGTCCTGCCGCGCGTAGCCGAAGAACGGCGCCACCACCGTGATGCGCCGTGCCGAAGCCCTCTTCAGGGCGTCGACCATGATCAGCTGCTCCATGATCCACTCGTTGATCGGCGAGGTGTGGCTCTGCAGGACGAATACGTCGCAGCCGCGGACGGAGTCCATGTAGCGAACGAAGATCTCACCATTCGCGAAGTCAAAGAGCTTAGTCTCCGTCGGCTCGATGCCCAGGCACGCGGCCACCTCCTCGGCCAGTCCTGGAAACGCCCGGCCGGAGACGAGCATCAGCTTCTTCGCACCCGACGGAAGCATCTCGTTCACTGAGCTTGCGCCCCCTTGTCTTCGGCCTGCGCGGAGTCCTTGTCTTCGGCCTGCGCGGAGTCCTGATCCCGGGCGCGGGCGGCCGCCGCGGCCGGAGCCGACCCGGCGTGCCGTCGCTCCACCCACCCGTCCGAGTTGTGCTGCTTGCCGCGGGCGATGCCGAGCGCGCCCGCGGGCACGTCTTCGGTGATCACCGACCCGGCG
>Ga0302178_10004003_pt1 | contig 10837 bp, 9 predicted proteins | sample I_Palsa_E1_3_FD_198790 | JGI IMG/M metagenome (GOLD analysis project Ga0302178, IMG submission 198790) | Peat permafrost microbial communities from Stordalen Mire near Abisko, Sweden - I_Palsa_E1_3 | ecosystem: Environmental > Terrestrial > Soil > Palsa > Peat permafrost | place: Sweden: Abisko... | reverse complement strand
GGTCGAGGTGCGCGCCCTGCCCGACAGTGCCCCGGACGCGCCCCTGCCCGAGCCGGGTGAAGGCAAGGTCCGGTACATGATGCTGGTCTGCACCGACCCGGCGGTCGACCCCAGGGAGTTCGCCCGCATCGAACCGGTCGATCCTTGGGTAGATGAGATGAACGGCCGTGGTATTCGCCTGTACGGCAGCGAACTCGAGCCACCCGGCAGCGCCCGCACGGTACGGGTGAGGGACTCCCGCGCCATCGTGACAGACGGCCCGTTCGCCGAGACCAAGGAGCAGATCGCCGGTTTCGATGTGCTTGAGTGCGCCGACCTCGACGAAGCCATCGAGGTCGCGAGCAGGCACCCGATGGCCCGCCTCGGCATGTTGGAGGTGAGGCCGTTCTGGCCGTTCGAGGAGGACTAGCCGGATCCGGTGGCCAGCCCCCGGAACCGGCAGGCGGCGCGGGCGAGGCACCGGCCGCGGCCACCGCGGTCAGCGTCGTGGGGACGGTCGCCGCCGATGCCTTCCGTCAGGAGTGGGGCCGCATCACCGCGGCCTTGATCCACCAGACGGGTGACTGGGACCTGGCCGAGGAATGCACCCAGGACGCATTTACCCAGGCGCTGCGGCGCTGGCCACGCGACGGCGTGCCGAACCGTCCGGGGGCGTGGCTGATGACGGTGGCCCGCAACGGGGCCATCGACCGCCTGCGGCGCAGCAGCACCTACCGGGCCAAGGTGCAGGAGCTGGCCGTGATGGCAACCAGAGACAAGGGAACGGACCACCCGGAGCCAGGCGCTGACGACAGCGGCGTCCCGGACGAACGGCTCCGGCTGATCTTCACCTGCTGCCATCCCGCGCTGGCGATGGAGGCGCGGGTCGCCCTGACGCTCCGCACCCTGACCGGGCTGAGCACCGCCGAGATCGCCCGTGCCTTCCTGGTGCCGGAGGCCACGATGGCCAAGCGGCTCGTCCGGGCCAAGCACAAGATCGCCAACGCGCGCATCCCCTACCGGGTACCGCCGGCCAGCGCCCTGCCGCAACGGGTACCGGGCGTCCTGGCGGTGCTCTACCTGGTATTCAACGAGGGATACACGGCCAGCGCCGGGGACGACCTCATCCGGCGGGACCTGTGCGACCGGGCCGTCGCCCTGGTCCAGGTGCTGGCGGAACTGCTGCCCGAAGAACCCGAAGCCAAGGGACTGCTCGCCCTCATGCTGTTCCACCGCGCGCGGCAGGCGGCGCGGGTAAACGACCGCGGGGACCTGGTGACCCTGCAGGACCAGGACCGCACCCGCTGGGACCAGGCCCAGATAGGCCTCGCCCACCAGCACCTCCAAGAGGCCCTCGCCGGCCAGCGGTCTGGCCAGTACCAGATCCAGGCGGCCATCGCCGGCTGCCACGCCGCCGCCCCGACGGCGCAGGCCACCGACTGGCCGGCGATCGCCCGGCTCTACCAGCACCTGGCGGACATGACCGGCTCGCCAGTCGTCGAACTGAACCGCGCGGTCGCGGTGGCCATGACCGACGGCCCCGCGGCCGGGCTGCCGTTGCTGCAGCGCCTGGAGGACGGCGGCGCCCTGGCCGGTTACTACCTGCTGCCCGCGACCCGGGCTGACTTCCTGCGCCGCCTCGGCCGCACCGAGGAAGCCGCCAGCGCCTACGAGGAGGCGGCGGCCCTCGCCGGCACCGGCCCCGAGCGCCGGTTCCTGAATGCACGGCTGGCCGAAGTCAGATCGCGGCACACCTGAACCCTGGTTTTTCGTAGGTATAGTCGGGGGCTGAGCGGTCTATTTCGAGACTGGCCACGACAGGGGACATGGTGAGCGCGAGACTTGAGGGCAAGACTGCGCTGGTCACTGGGGGCACCAGTAATATCGGCCGAGCCATCGCCTTGGCGTTCGCGGCCGAGGGGGCCCACGTCGTGGTGAGCGGCCGTAGCGCCGAGCGCGGCGCCGAGGTCGTTGACCGGATCCGCGCAGCCGGCGGCCGGGCCGATTTCGTCGCGGCTGACCTGGATGGGTCCCGGCAGGCGTCGAGGGACCTCGCAGCGGAGGCACTGCGCGTTCTCGGCGGCCGCATCGATGTCCTGGTGAACAGCGCCGGCATCTTCCCCCGGACTACCACTGCTACCACTGACGAGGCGACCTTCGACGAGGTTTACGGGGTCAACGTCAAAGCCCCGTATTTCCTGACCGGGGCCATCGCGCCGGTGATGGCTGCCGCGGGCAGCGGCGCGATCATCAACCTGGGCTCGTGGATCGCCCGCCTCGGCATCCCGAGCGCCCTGTACAGCTCCACCAAGGGCGCCGTGGAGACCTTGACCAAAGCGTGGGCCGCGGAGTTCGGACCGGCCGGAGTACGGGTCAACGCCATTTCCCCCGGCGTCATCCGCACCCCCAACGCGGACGGATCTGACCGCGGCGCGCACCCGGCCGAAGTGATGATGCAGGGCACTCCCGCGGGCCGGAGCGGCACCCCCGACGCCGTCGCCCATGCGGCTGTCTATCTGGCCAGTGACGAGGCTGCATTCGTCCATGGCAGCGTGATCGACGTGGATGGCGGCCGCACGGGGGTGGCGGTCGTCGCCGCGTAACGCCAAAGGGGAAACCCGCCTGACCAGGCTAGGACGTGATGCGATGAGGGGTCTGCGGCGATCTGGGCCCGGTTCTGGTGGGAATGTTCCCCCGGACGCGGTCAGGCGCAGGCGGCGACGTCGGCGGATCGTGATCGCGGCGCCCTTCCTGGTTGTGCTGTCGTGGGCGATTGTTTCGTATTCGACCTGGATGCTGCAGCCTACGAGCATGCGGTGGGACGCACGCAGCGCCGAGTGGGTCAGAAACGAGGTACCTTTCGGCAACTGGCTGGTCGACCACGGCGAATCCATCGACTACAGCTTGAACCCGCCGAAGACGGGCGGGCCGCAGCTGAAAAGCCTGCCGACGGTCGGGCTGAGCCCGCCGCGGACCAGTCTCCCCAGCTCACAGGCCGCTGCGTGGCCGCCACCGGTCAAGCCGGTCTTCCCGCACCCGCTGCCCGGTGAAGGGGTCTGGAAGCCGTCCGGCCCGCCGGCTGACGGTGGCCCACCGGTGCTGGTGACGACCTACCGCTCTGAGCTCGACTATCCGCAGACCGTCGCCTACGTCGCCTGGTTCGATCACACGCGCACCGAGATCGGGTACTACCCGGGCCGCTACGAGCCGCCGTCCGCCGCCGTACGCGGGCCGATGATGGTCCCGGACGATCAGCGCTGGCGGCTGCTTGCGGCCTTCAACGGCGGCTTCACCTACACCGACGGCGCCAATGGCTCGGCCGACAACGGCCGCACGAACGAGCCGCTGAAGGACGGCAACGCCACGCTCATCGGCTACCGCGACGGTCGGATCGCGATCGTGAACTGGAGCGGCGGCCCGGATGTGGGGCCGGACGTCGCGTGGGCCCGCCAGAGCCTGGCTCCGATCGTCTGGAACGGGCAACTGAACCCGCAGTTGGACGACAACCCGAACAGCCCGCAGTGGGGTTACACGCTCGGCGGCCTCAGCCGCGTCTGGCGCACCGGCGTCGGCATCGACCGTCGCGGCAACCTCATCTACGTCGCCGCCGACGACCAGACCGTTATCAGCCTGGCGAAGATTCTCCAGCACGTCGGTGCGGTGCGGGCCATGGAGTTCGACATCAACCCTGAATGGCACACCTTGATCACCTACACCCACGGCGCTAACGGCCTGGTCCCGACGGTGGTCGGGCCCAACCCGATGCAGCCGCCCACCCGCTACCTCGTCCCCGACGACCGGGACTTCTTTGCCGTCTACCAACCCCTGCCCGGTCCGGTCACCGTCCCCTTCAAGTAGGGATCACCGTTCCGTGCCCAAGTCCCGTTGGGGACGGGGGAGGAACAGCGTGAATGCAGCAGCGTGATGGGAAGAGCCGTCAGGCTGCTGCATCCATGATGCTGGGGGACGGTCTCGGCGCTCCGGCAGGACCGTGACAGATGTCATCGGCAGCTGGTGGCATCCGGCAATGGTGCCAGTGACCCTGGGTCTACGACATTAGGTATACGCGGAAACCCGCTCACGATGGCACGAGACAGGAAGGCGGACACCAGGTGGACACCATGACTGGGAATTACCCTCCCGCTGCGATGAGGGCGTCCGATGCCGACCGTGATGCGGTCGTGTCAGACCTAAGCGAGCACTTCCAGGTGGGACGGCTGACGGCGGGGGAGCTCGAAGAGCGAACCGGGCGGGCGCTGGCCGCGCGGACCTGGGGTGAGCTGCGGGAGCTTCTGGTCGATCTTCCCGCCGCCGGGTCCGCACTGCGGGCCCCGGCCGCCACCTCCTCAAGCACCCGGCGGCCGCCGGCCGGGCGCGCGGCACCGCCATTGATCGCCGCGCTGGCCGGCATCGGAATCGCTACCGTCGTGCTGGTCAATGTCGCCCACGGCGGATGGGGTGGGATCTGGCTGCTCTTGCCGTTGCTGCTCATAGCGCGCCGCTTGATCTGCCACCCGGGCGCATCGGTCCCTTCGGACAAGTTAGGGTCGCCGAAGTTATCGACGTAGCTGGACTCCCAGATGATGCTGACAGTGAGGATAGCGAGCTTAAGCGGCTGGCCCGGCTGGCCCGGCCGGCTGATGGATTTCGTCGGCGTTGAGGGTGAAGTAGAACGCCGCGCCTTCGCCTATCTTGCCCTCGGCCCACGCGCGGCCCCCCGTGACGTTCCACGATCTCCCGGACGCTGGCCAGGCCGATACCCGTGCCGGGGAACTCGCTGGCCGAATGCAGCCGCTGGAATGGCTTCGAACAGTGTGCTCGTGTTGACGATGTCAAAGCCGATACCGTTGTCGCGCACGTAACAGCAGACGGAGGCATCGCCTGTCGGCGTCGTGCCGAACTCGATGAGCGCATGGTCCCGGCGTGAGGTGAACTTCCAGGCATTCTCGACCAGATTCCGTAGGACCGTGCGGATGAGAGAGGGATCCGCCCGGACGTTGACCAGGCGCTGGATAATGAAGCGGACGTCCCGGCTCGGCTCCTCGCGCTGGAGTTGCCCGGCGATGTCGTCGATCTCGGCGCTGAGGTCGACGGTCTGTAGGTGTATGGTGGCTCGCTTGGCCTGGGCGAGAATCAGCAGGTCCTCGATGAGCATGGACATTTGCTTGCTGGCCGCGGCGATTCGCTCGGCGTAGCCCCGGCCATCCTCGCCGAGAGCGTCTGCGCACTGTTCGAGTAGCAATCCGCTGTAACCAGCTAGTGCCCGCAGGGGGGAGCGCAGATCGTGTGTGACATAGTCGGTGAAGCTCGTCAGGTTCCGGTGGCCAGCTCGATCTCCTCGTTCCGGACGGCCAGTGCGGCAGCCGCGCGGGCCTGCCTCTGCGCGGTAATGTCCCGGGCGATGGAGGCCGCACCGATCGTGGTCCCGTACTCGTCGTTGACCGGAGATACCGACACCGACACCGGGAAGATGGTGCCGTCCTTATGCTGCCTCACGGTCTCGTGGTGCACGATGCGCTCGCCGTTTCTGACCTTAGCCAGGATATCCGCGATCTCGCCGGTCCGGTCTGGAGGGCAGAGCATCGTCATCGGCTGGCCGATCACCTCGTCCGGCGTGTACCCGTATCGGCGTACGGCGCCCTGATTCCAGGTCTTTATTATCCCGTCGAGTGACTTGACCACGATAGCGTCATCCGACGAGCTGATCAGCGCCGCGAATAGTTGGGCAGGAATCCCGCCGTTAGGAGGAAAATGCCTTGAATCGTTGTCTGAGCCATAACTACTTCCCTGGTGTTGGCATCGCCGCTAGCTCCGGGGCTGCGCATACGCTCATGCGGCCACTGTAAGAAAACGTTCCAGGCTATATCTGTCACCGTACACCCAGGGGATCGATTCGCTAAATTTGCGCTGCAAGCGGGGAGACTGGTGACCTGATATAGATTGTCTCGTTATGCGGCTTTGGTTTGCATGTGTAATGGCTCCGCCGTCTACTGGATTCCGGCCTGATTAGCAAGGGCCAGCGGTGAGGCAGATTCGGTGAGCCGCGCCGAGGAACGGAGATCCGGGTCGTCAATCGCCCCGGGCACCGTCCGGTATGGCCCAGACGGCTGGCTAATGCCACATAGGTCGCCCGAACGAGAGAGCCGTTCGGGCCGCTTGTCCGGGACCTTGGTCCTTACCCATGCGCGGGCGGACTGCCTAGAGTTGAGGTGACAGTCAGCCCCGCCCGCATGACCATCCCGGGCCAGCGAACATCAGGAGTTACGGTGACAGATCCAGCGGGCGATCGCGGACCAAGCGGCGAAGTCAAGGCACCGATCGCGGTCTTTCTGCTGGACGACCACGAGATCGTCCGCCGCGGTGTCCGTGACCTGCTGGAGGCCGAGCCGGACATCACCGTGGTCGGCGAGGCGGGCACCGCGTCCTCGGCGCTGGCCCGCATCCCGGCCCTCAAGCCGGACGTGGCCGTGCTGGACGTCCGGCTCCCTGATGGAGACGGGGTATCGGTGTGCCGGGAAATCCGGTCCCGGATGCCTGAGGTCGCGTGCCTCATGCTGACCTCGTTCGGCGACGACGAGGCGCTGTTCGACGCGATCATGGCGGGCGCGGCGGGCTACGTGCTGAAGCAGATCCGCGGTACCGACCTGGTCGGCGCGGTGCGCACGGTGGCCTCCGGCCAGTCGATGCTCGACCCGCGGGCGGCGGGAAAGCTGATGGCCCGGCTGCGGGATCAGTCGGCCAAGCGCGACCCGCTGGCGGCCCTTTCCGCTCAGGAGCGCAAGATCCTGGAGCTGATCGGGGAGGGGATGACCAACCGGCAGATCGGCGAGGCGATGTTCCTGGCCGAGAAGACGGTGAAGAACTACGTGTCTGCGCTGTTCGCCAAGCTGGGCATGGAACGCCGCACTCAGGCCGCCGCCTACGCCGCCCGCGTGTTCGGCGACCAGCACGACGCTGGGAGTGCCGGCGAATAGGGACTTTGTACCCTAGGGCGCGCCGGCTCGCTCCGGGCATCCTTAAATCTATGTACTCCGACGGCCCCGCTGTGCAGCAGCTGACCAGCGATGAATGTCTCCAGCTGATGGCCTCGGTCCCCGTGGGCCGGATCATCTATACCCGGCAGGCGCTGCCGGCGGTGGAGCTGGTCAATTTCGCTCTCGATGGCGGCGACATCATCATCAAGACCGATCACAGCGGCAAGCTGGCCGCCGCGACCCGCAGGGCGGTGGTTGCCTTCGAGGCCGACAGCTTGGACCTCGACCTCCGTGTCGGCTGGAGCGTCACCGCCATCGGCCCGTCGCACGAGGTCACCGATGCCGATGAGATCAGCCGGCTGGCCCGGATCGGCCTCCATTCATGGGTGCCCGGAGAACGGGAGCACTTCATCCGGATTTCCCCCGGGATATTCAACGGCCGACGGCTGTCCGTACCCAGCTCCGAGCACCTTCACCGGACCGGCACGCGCCATTCGAGCCTGGTCCCCGGCGAGGGCGCGTCCGGATCAGCCGGACCGAGCACGAGCTCGCCGCCCAGCTTCTCGGCGCGGCTGGCCAGGTTACGCAGCCCGCTGCGCCTGCCGTCGGCCCGGATGCCGGTCCCGTTGTCGGTGACCTGGATGGTGAGCATCCCGTCCGGACTGAGGTCCACGGTTACGTCAATCCGGGTTGCGGCCGAGTGCCGGGCCGCGTTGGACAGTGCCTCACGCAGCGCCGCGCGTGCCTGTTCGGCCACCTCCGGGTGTATCTGGCCACCTAGGCCCGCCCCCAGCCGCAGGGACGGAGCGAAGCCGAGCGAGGGTGTCATTTCCTCGACCAGGTCGACGATGTCCCCGCGCAGGTCCGGCCGGTCGGCGTTATCCCTGGCCTGCAGCGCGAAGATGGCGCTCCGGATCTCCTTGATGGTCTCGTCCATCGCGTCCACCGCGTTGGTGACCCGGGCCGCCACCTCCGGCCTGGTGATCATCGGCATGGTGCCCTCCAGCGACATGCCGGTGGCGTAGAGCCGCTGGATGACCAGGTCGTGCAGGTCCCGGGCGATCCGGTCCCGGTCCTCGTACAGGGACAGCCGCTCGGCCTCGGCCCGGCTGGCGGCCAGTTCGAGCGCGACGCCGGCCTGGGCAGCGAAGGAGGCTACGACGTCGGCCTGCACCTGGGGGAACGGCACCGCGCTGTGCACGCGCCCGACGGTGAGCACGCCGCGGACGTTGCCCGGCGCACCGAGCGGGAACACGATCGCGGGCCCGATCTGGCTCATCGCGCCACGCGCAGACGGCGCGGCCCGCTCGTCCGCGGCGAAGTCGGTGGACGTCACCGGCTCGCCGGTGGCCAGCACCCGCCCGGATAGGGACTGGCCGATGGGAAGCATCAGGCCGCGGGTGGTGTCCGCGCCGTCACCATCGGCGTAGGCGATCGTCAGCCGTCGCCCGTCCTCGTCGGGCAGGGCGAGCACGGCCAGGTCGGCGCCGGACAGCTCCCGCGCCTGCCGGGTGATGCCGGCCAGTACCTCGGCGGGCTCGGAGCCGGACAGCAGCCGGGTAGTGACCTCGGCGCTGGCCTGGATCCAGCGCTGCTGGCGGCGGGCCGCCTCATACAGCCGGGCGTTCTCCACCGCGACACCCGCCGCGGCGCCCAAAGCGACCAGGACTGCCTCGTCGTCCTCGGTGAACTGCCCGCCGCCACGCTTGCCGGTCAGGTAGAGGTTGCCGAACACCTCATCCCGGACCCGGACCGGGACGCCCAGGAAGCCGCGCATCGGCGGGTGGCCGACCGGGAAACCCGACGACGCGGGGTGCGTGGATATGTCGGCCAGGCGCAGCGGCCGGGGATCGTCGATCAGCAGGCCGAGCAGGCCGCGTCCCTCCGGCCAGTGGTGGATCGCCTCGATCTCCTCCTGGGTCAGGCCCACGGGGATGAACTCGGCGAGACGCCGATCGTCGCCGATCACGCCGAGCGCCCCGTAGGTCGCGTCCACCAAGCCGACCGCGGTTTTGACGAGCCGTGCCAGCGTCGACTCCAGGTCCAGGCCCGAGCCGATCGCGACGACCGCCTCCAGGAGGCCGCGCATCCGGTCCCTGGTGGCCAGCACGGCCTGCAGCCGTCCCTGCAGCTCAGCGAGCAGCTCGTCCAGCTGCAGGTGCGGCAGGAGTTCCGGGCGGCCCGTACCAGGTTCCACCAGCAGACCCCTCCCGCGAAAGACGCATCGTAACCATACCTGGCGCCCGTACCCGCGGCTAGGCTGGGAAGCCACGATCATTGATGCCGAACGGCCGTGGTACGACTGCCCAGCTCACTGGGGCTGAGGCGGGCTGCGCATTATCTGCCGGCGGGGGCAGGGCGACGTAAGGTACAAGGTCCCGTAACCCGTGGCTATCGGTCACGTCGGCCGGGGCCCATCGGCCGTTGCCGGGCGGCTACGGCTTGGGCTTAGCTGGTGGTCTGATCCGGGCAGCCCGCTGGCCGAGGTGGTGAGAAACGTGACCGAGGCGAGCAGTACCGATAGCGGCGCGACGCCGACCCTGGCCAGGCAGGCCCGCTACCTCGCCGGAGTGGCGCGCCGCGCGCCGTCGCTGCACAACACGCAGCCGTGGCGCTTCACGGTCAGCGGCGATGCGATCGAGCTGCGGGCCGACGCCAGCCGCCGGCTGAGCGTGGATCCCGACGGCCGGGAGATGCTTATCAGCTGCGGCGCGGCGCTGTACGGGCTGCGGCTCGCGGTGCGCTCGCTCGGGTACTGGCCCGAGGTCGAGCTGCTGCCCGGACCGGCCGGGCATCGGCCACTCGCCCGGGTCCGTCTGGGCCCGGCGGCGCCCATGACGGCGGGCGAGCGGAAGATGCTCGCGGCGGTGCTGCGCCGGCACACGCACCGCGGCCCGTTCGAGGCCGGACCACTGCCCGCTGGGCTGTTCGCGCTGCTGCAGGACGACGCGCGCGCTGAGGGCGCGACGCTGGCCGCGATCGAGCCCGGACCGGCGCTGCGCAGGCTGACCGCGATCGCCGCCAGCGCCGTCCGCCGGCAGGACCGCGATCCGCGATTGAGGGCCGAGACATCGCGATGGAGCCACGGGGTCACGAGCCCGGCCCGGGACGGCGTGCCCGCACACGCGTTCCCCGCCACGCCGGGCCGCATGTCTGCCCGGCTGCCGCAGCGCGACTTCGACCTCGGCCGCGGCCTCGGCTTGTCCCCCGGCGGCGGCCCGCCTCCGCCGGTCGCCGCCGCGTTGTTCACCGCGGGTGACAGCGAACGGGACTGGCTGCGGTCCGGCCAGGCCCTGCACCGGCTGCTACTCCGGGCCGCGACCCAGTGGGTCTTCGCCCGGCTGAATACCCAGCCGCTGGAAGATCCCCGGACGCGAGCTGCGATCGGGGACGGGCTGGGGCTGCCCGGAGCACCGCAGATGCTGCTGGCGCTCGGCGTCAGCCGCACCGCTCACGTCACGGCCCGCCGTCCTGCAGCCGACCTGATCGGGCCCTGATCCCCGCGATCGTGCCATGACCCGGCCCCCGAGACGGGTTCCTGATTATCGTGGGCCGTTACCTTGTTGCGGACGAGGTAACGGCCCACGATCCTGCTCGCTGCTCTTTCGGGGCGGGCCGCTGCCCGCGCGGCTGGTACCGGCAGCAGCGCTGGCCACGGGCGTCACAGAACCACCGCGGCTTCGACGGTCAGACGGCGAGTTGGCGCGTACCCCGCTAGCACGTAGATGTCCAGGATGCTGGACAGGAGGACCTTCGGTCCTTCACTGGCAAGGGCTAGGCTAGGGCTGGCGCAGCGTCAGCAGGAACTCGGCGGTGCCGTGGTCGGCCAGCGAGCCGAGGAAGCCGAATCCGCCCGGTCCCGTGATGTGCCAGGCCGAGAACGT
>Ga0302178_10004001_pt1 | contig 10838 bp, 9 predicted proteins | sample I_Palsa_E1_3_FD_198790 | JGI IMG/M metagenome (GOLD analysis project Ga0302178, IMG submission 198790) | Peat permafrost microbial communities from Stordalen Mire near Abisko, Sweden - I_Palsa_E1_3 | ecosystem: Environmental > Terrestrial > Soil > Palsa > Peat permafrost | place: Sweden: Abisko... | reverse complement strand
GCGCGCAAGGGCGACGACCTGTACCTGATCCCGGCCGAGGGTGACCCGCTGCCGCCCGTGGGCACCGCCGTCCGCGGCGCCGTCGAGGACGCCCGGCGCACCGCGCTGATGCGCACCCACACCGGCCTGCACGTGCTGTGCGGCGTGGTGTTCCGCGACTTCGGGGCGCTGGTCACCGGGGGCAACATGGAGCCGCTAACCGCGCGGATGGACTTCAACCTGCCGGACCTGCCCGAGGGCTTCCGGGACGCGGTACAGGAGGCCTGCAACACCGAGGTCCGGGCCGGCCGGCGCATCGACGTGCGGGTGCTGCCCCGGGACGAGGCCTTCGCCCTGCCCGACATCATCCGCACCGCCACCAACCTGGTCCCGCCGGAGGTCAAGGAGGTCCGCGTGGTCGACATCGTGGGTCTGGACCAGCAGGCGGACGGCGGCACCCACGTCGCCTCGACCAGCCAGGTCGGCCGCATCGAGGTGGTCAAGATCGAGAGCAAGGGCAAGGGCTTCCGCCGCCTGCGCATCCAGATCGGCGACTAGCCGGCAGCAGCCATGCCGACCGAGACCCCGGAGCGGGCCGGCCTCGACCCCGCCGCGCTGCGCGCCGCCGTGATCCGGCCCGGGGGCCTGTGGCGGTCGGTCGAGGTGACCCCCGTCACCGGCTCGACCAACGCCGACCTGCTGGCCCGCGCGGCCGGCGGTGAGCCGGAGGGCGCGGTGCTCGTCGCCGAGCAGCAGAACGCCGGGCGCGGCCGGCTGAGCCGCGCCTGGGTGTCGCCGCCGCGGGCGGCCCTGACCTTCTCCGTGCTGCTGCGGCCGACGTTGGTGCCGCGGGCCCGCCTGGGCTGGCTCCCGCTGCTGGCCGGGGTGGCCGTGGCCACCGCGGTGCGCGACGTGGCCGAGGTGGACGCGCAGCTCAAGTGGCCGAACGACGTGCTGGCCGGCCCAGGGAAGCTGGCCGGCATCCTGGCCGAGGCGGCCGGCGACGCGGTGGTGGTCGGCATCGGCGTCAACGTGTCCACCGAGTCGGCCGAGTTCCCGCCGCCCGGTCCCGGCGCGCTGCCCGCCACCTCGCTGCTTATGCAAGGCTCGCCGAGCCTGGACCGGGAACGGTTGCTGGCCGGGATCCTGGCTGGCCTGGAACGCAGCTACCTGACGTGGTCCCAGTTTCTCGGAGACCCCGAACGGTCCGGCCTGCGCGCCGAATACACCCGTTTGTGCGCGACCCTCGGCCGCCGCGTCCGGGTCGAACTGCCCGGCGGCCGGGCTCTGGACGGCCTGGCCGCGGGCGTCGACGCGGACGGCCGGCTGCTGGTCAGCGTGCCGCCCGAGGCCGACCTGCCGGTGGCCGCGGGCGACATCGTGCACCTGCGCTGAGTAGTGGCCGACCCGTGCCACTATGTGCGGTATGGCCCGTGAGTCTTCGCTCTCCGGTGGCGAGCAGCCCGTCCTGCTGCTGCATCCGCACTGGAAAACGCTGATCCGCCCGATCCTGATCGCGGTGCTCGTGGTGGCCGCCGCCCTGATCGCCGTGTCGCTGATCCCGTCCGGTTCGGGTGCGGCGGCGGCCCGCGGGGCGGTCGGCGTGGTCGCGGTGCTGGTCCTGATGGTCTGGCTGATCGTGCCCGTGCTGCGCTGGCGGACCACGACCTACGAGCTCACGACCAAGCGGCTGCGGACCAGGTACGGCATCATCACCCGGAACGGCCGTGACATCCCGCTGACCAGAATCAACGACGTGTCGTTCGAGAAGGGCCCGCTCGACCGGCTGCTCGGGGCCGGGCGGCTGGTGGTGGAGTCGGCCGGCGAGCACGGCCAGATCCGGCTGCGAGACATCCCGCACGTGGCTGACGTCCAGGCCACCCTGTTCAAGCTGGTCGAGGACGAGCAGCGGCGGCTCGAGCGCGACCAGCGCAATCAACCCTAGGCGCCCGCGAGCCGCACGGTGGGTGACTGCCCGAGCACGTGATCGTGGGCATCCCGCGCGGTCACCGCGAAGTACGGTCCGGTCGAGTTGACCGTGATCATCGTCTCGAAGCCGCTGCGCGGCTGGGAGCCGACCTTGGCCAGCGCGCCCGCCGTCGTCCCGGCCAGCACCGTCCAGGTGTTCACCTCGGTCGCTCCGTTCCAGCTCGCGTACACGACCGAACCCCCGGCCGGGTTCACCCGCGCCGCGGCGGCGGGCTTGTCCGTCGGCTGCCCGGTCCAGGCCGCGGTGAACACCCGGTAGGACTGGTCGCCGACCGGGAACTGGCCGTCCAGGATCAGCGCCCCGTTCTTGGTGAACTGCGAGAAGTACGGCAGGTTGCCCCAGCCGACGAGCACCTCGCCGTCGGCCAGCACCTGCATGCTGCCCTGGTTGGCGGCTGCCAGGCCCGCCGGGTGGACGTAGCTGCGCTGCAGTGTGGCCCGCATGGTGCCGGTATCCAGGTTCAGCAAGATGGCCCGGGACTGCGGCTCCTTGACCGGCGGGGCGCCCCCGTCGTCGAAGATGCTCAGCGTGTCCTGGCCCTGCGGGTTGACATGGTGCTGGAACCAGAACGTCGCGCCCGGACCCATCGCGAAATCGGACCGCTTCCCGCCGAGTTGCCAGGCGACCTGTCCGGTGGTCCGGGACACCTTGTAGATCGTGCTGGTGTTCCGGGCCGAGACCAGCAGGTTGCCGTCCGGTGCGATCGAGATCGAGTTGACGTGGAAGTAGTCGAACGGCGCAGCCGTGGTCCCGCCGGAGAACGGGACGTAGGTGTCGGTCACCGGCACGTGGTCGATGCTGCTCCACTCGAACAGCACCCGGCCGGACGGGATGTCGATCTCCTGGACCACGCCGGCCAGGGCCACCCCCTGTGCCGCGCCGCCCACTGCGGACAGGTCGGTGCTCACCGGCCGGACGGCGGTGAGCAGCGCGGTGTCCTGCGGGCTGATCACGAACTCATGCAGGTCGACCTGGAGCCCGTCACCCGCGTTGATCGTGGCGATGGTGCGGTAGGAGGTGTCGGCGATGATCGCCCGGCCCTCGCCGGTGCCCTTGATGACCTGCCCCTGCCACCAGGTGAGCACGGGGTGGCCCCGGTAGTTCTGGACCTTGAGGTCGACCCGGCCCATGCCCTTGCTGGCCGGGAACCCGGTGTTCGGGGCGTACCAGACGATGCCGCCGTGCCGGTCCAGGATCATCAGCCCCGGCGTGCCGGGCCCGATGAGGGGATACCCGGACGGCGTCAGGATGAAGTAGGGAGGGTCCGAGGCCGCGGTCGCAGTTCGGCCGTGATGGGCGATGGTCAGCGCGGGCGGGGTCAGGTCCGGCCGGCTCACAAAGCGCAGGACCCCGCGCGTGTCGTCGGGCGTGGCCGCCGGGGCACGCCCGCTCGTGGTGGCCGCCGCCGCGGGCCGCGGCCACGCGTAACCGGCCCCGCCCGCCGCGGCCAGCCCGCCCACGCTCGCCGTCACCACTGCGCCCCGCCCCAGCAGTTGCCGGCGGGTCAAGCCATCTGCAGCCATCTCTGTACCCCCTCACCTGTAGTTATAGCGGCTGACCTGGGAGTAGCCATGGAGAAGTTCCTGAATTTTCTCCGAGCCGCAATAAGGCCCGCTGAACGCCTGCTCAGCCGGCCGGCTAACTCCCGCGGCCGGTTAGCCTGAAGGCATGAGCGAGCCTTGGTCTGCGGGCGAGCGGGGAGACACAGCGTGAGCGAGCCTTGGTTTGCAGGCGAGCGGGGAGACAGAGCATGAGCTGGGAACTGCCGGACCGGATCTCGGTGCGCGAGGTCGGGCCGAGGGACGGGCTGCAGAACGAGGACCCGGTGCCGACTGACGCGAAGGTGGCGCTGCTGGACCGGCTGTCCGGCACCGGCGTGCAGCGGATCGAGGCGGTGTCGTTCGTGCGGCCGTCGGCGATCCCGCAGATGGCCGACGCCGAAGAGGTGTGGAAGCGCGCGGTCCGGGCCCCGTCGGTCAGGTACTCGGCCCTGGTGCCGAACCTCCGTGGTGCCCTGCGCGCCCTCGACGTCGGCTGCACCGAACTCGAGGCGGTCGTCTCGGCCTCCGAGACGCACAACCGCAAGAACGTGAACCGGTCCACCGGGCAGTCGCTGGAGGAGATCGCCGAGATCATCTCGGTCGCCCACGACCGCGGCGCGACCGTGCAGGTCATCGTGTCCACCGCCTGGGGCTGCCCGTACGAGGGCGACGTGCCGGTCAGCCGGGTGGTGTCGGTGGCCGGGCGGGCCCTGGCCGACGGGGCCGACTCGGCCTCCTTCGGCGACACGACCGGCATGGCCACGCCGACCCGGGTCCGGGCGCTGGTCGGGGCGTTTCGTTCGGCCCATCCGGACACCGCCCTGAACCTGCACTTCCACAACACGCGCGGCACCGGGCTGGCCAACGTGCTGGCTGCGCTGGAGCTCGGCGTGTCCGACTTCGACGCCTCGGTCGGCGGCCTGGGCGGCTGCCCCTACGCGCCGGGCGCGACGGGCAACATCGCCACCGAGGAACTCGTGCACATGGTGCAGGACATGGGAGTGGCCACCGGGATCGACCTGGAGGCGATGATCGCCGCGGCCGCCGAGGCGGAGAGCATCGTCGGTCGCACCCTGCCCTCCCAGGTGCTGCGGGCCGGCCCCCGCACCAGGACAATCGCTCCATGACTGACTTCGGAAAGCTGCGCGAGAGCATCGAGCGCGGCGGCGCCACCCGCTACCACGAGGCCGCCGCCGCGCGCGGCAAGCTGTTCGCCCGCGAGCGGATCGCCGTCCTGACCGACGAGGGCAGTTTCACCGAGGACGGCCGGTACGCCAACGCCCTGGCCGACGGACTGCCCGCGGACGGCGTGATCACAGGCACCGCCTTGCTAGACGGCCGCCCGGTCGCGCTGATGGCCAACGACTCCACGGTCAAGGCCGGGTCCTGGGGCGCCCGCACCGTGGAGAAGATCATCCGGATCATCGAGCAGGCCTACGAGACCGCCATCCCGATGATCTACCTGGTCGACTCGGCCGGGGCCCGGATCACCGACCAGGTGGACATGTTCCCCGGCCGCCGCGGCGCCGGGCGTATTTTCCGCACCCAGATCCGCGCCTCCGGCTCGATCCCGCAGGTCTGCGCGCTGTTCGGCCCGTCGGCGGCGGGCGGCGCGTATATCCCGGCGTTCTGCGACTTCACCGCGATGGTGGACGGCAACGCCTCGATGTACCTGGGCAGCCCGCGGATGGTCGAGATGGTGGTCAGCGAGAAGACCACGCTGGAGGAGATGGGCGGTGCCCGCTTGCACTGCACCGTGTCCGGCAGCGGGCATCTCCTGGCGTCCTCGGAGGCCGAAGCGCTGGACGCGGTCCGGGCTTACCTGTCTTACCTGCCGCAGAACTGGTCCGCGCCGCTGCCTGTGTTCCCGGCGCGGGACCCCAAGCCGACTGACCTGCGGGCGCTGGTGCCCGAGAGCGAGCGCCAGGCCTTCGACATGCGCCGGTTCGTCCGCGGCGTGGCCGACGAGGACTCGTTCTTCGAGATCCACGCGCTGTGGGCCCGGGAGCTCGTCACCGGCTTCGCCCGCCTGGACGGCCGGGTGACCGGCGTGATCGCGAACAACCCCATGTTCAAGGGCGGGGTGCTGTTCGTCGACTCGGCGGACAAGGCGGCCCGGTTCATCCAGACCTGCGACGCGTTCGGGATCCCGCTGCTGTTCCTGGCCGACGTGCCGGGCTTCATGGTCGGCACCGCCGTGGAGCGGCAGGGCATCATCCGGCACGGCGCGAAGATGATCGCGGCCATGTCCGACGCCACCGTGCCCAAGATCTGCGTCGTGGTCCGCAAGGCCTACGGGGCCGGGCTGTACGCGATGGCGGGCCCCGGCTTCGAGCCGGACGCGACGCTCGCCCTGCCGACGGCCAAGATCGCGGTCATGGGCGCCGAGGCCGCGGTGAACGCCGTCTACGCGAACAAGCTCGAGCAGATCGCCGACGAGACCGAGCGGGCCGCCGAGACCGACCGCCTCCGCCGCGACTACGAGCAGGACATCGACATCCTGCGGCTCGCCTCCGAACTCGTCGTGGACGACGTGGTGGAGCCCGAGGACCTGCGCGACGAACTGATCCGCCGGTTCGCCGTCGCCCGCGGCCGCGACCGCACCCCGCCCCGCCGCCGCCACGGCATCAGCCCCGCGTGAGGGCCAACCCCGCTTACGCGGCAAACGTTTTACCTTTCCTTTACTATTTAGGTATGACTCGCGTGCTGCTCGCCGAGGACGATGCCTCCATCTCCGAGCCCCTGTCCCGGGCCCTGCGCCGCGAGGGGTACGACGTGGATGTCACCGCGGACGGGCCGGCCACGCTGGACCGGGCCCTCGGCGAAGGCGTCGACCTGATCTTGCTCGACATCGGCCTGCCCGAGCTCGACGGGCTCGAGGTCTGCCGGCGGGTCCGGGCCAGCGGCTACACGGTGCCGGTGCTGATCCTCACCGCCCGCGCCGACGAGGTGGACACCGTGGTGGGCCTGGATGCGGGCGCCGACGACTACGTGACCAAGCCGTTCCGGCTGGCCGAGTTGCTGGCTAGGGTCCGCGCCCTGCTGCGGCGCGGGACGGCCGAGGGCTCCGCGGTACTCGGCGTGCGGATCGACCCCGACGCGCGCCGGGCCTGGCACGGCGACGTCGAGCTGGACCTGACCACCAAGGAGTTCGACCTGCTGTGGATCCTGCTGCGGGACGCGGGCAAGGTCGTCACCCGCGAGCAGATCATGCGCGAGGTGTGGGACGCGAAGTGGTGGACCTCCACCAAGACGCTCGACATGCACATCTCCTGGCTGCGCCGCAAGCTCGGCGACGACGCGCACAGCCCCCGGTACATCACCACGGTCCGCGGCGTCGGGTTCCGCTTTGAACGCGGCGACTAGCCCGGACGGGGCCCTCGCGGCGACTGCGGGCTGAGCCGTGCGCAGGAGGCTATGGTTCTCCATCTTCTCCGTGGCGGTGGCCGCGATCCTGGTGGTGGGCGTGCCCGCGCTGGTCATCGTCACCGGGCGCGGCGCGGGCGCGGTGGCCGTCGTGGCCGGGCTGATGGCCGGGGCGGTGGCCCTGGCCGCCTGGCTGGCCGGGGTGCTCGCGGGCCGGATGGCTCGGCCGGTCGAGGAACTCGCCGAAGCCGCCGCCCGGCTCGGCGCCGGGGACCCGCGCCCGCTCGGCCGCCGGTACGGGGTGGCCGATCTGGATCAGGTGGCCGACGGGCTGGACAGCTCGGCCCGGCGCCTGTCCAGCCTGCTCGCCGCGGGCGGTGAGCTCGCCGTGGACGCCTCGCACCAGCTGCGCACCCCGCTGACCGCGCTGTCCATGCGGCTGGAGGAGATGATCGCCGCCGCGGACGACCCCGACGTGGTGCGCGAAGAGGGCAGCGCCGCCCTGGCCCAGGCCGAACGCCTCGCCGACGTCGTCACCCAGCTGCTCAGCCCGGCCCGCCGGGCGACCGCGGCCTCGGCCGAGCTGACCGGCATCGACGAGATCGTGCAACAGCAGGTCGTGGAGTGGGAGCCCGCGTTCCGCCGGGCCCGGCGCAAGCTGGTCGTCATCGGCGTGCGCGACCTGCAGGCCCACGTCACTCCCGGCGGACTGGCCCAGGTGCTCGCGACCCTGCTGGACAACGCGCTGATGCACGGCGGCGGCACGGTGACCATCCAGACCTCGCAGAGCGCGCGGTCGGTGGTGATCGAGGTCCGGGACGAGGGTAACGGCGTCCCGCCGGACCTGGTTTCGCGCATCTTCGAGCGGAGCGTCAGCGGCCGCCCCGAGGGCACCGGGCTAGGCCTGGCGCTGGCCCGGACCATGGCCGCCGCCGACGGCGGCCGGGTCGTGCTGGTCAAGGCCAATCCCGCCACGTTCGGGGTGTTCCTGCCCCGGCACCCGCTGCGGCCCGGCACCCAGCCGGTCCGCGGCCCCGCCTAGTGAGCGCTGACAAGCGTCAGCGGCGCCCGCCGTCGGAGTCGGCCGGCTCGAGGTGCTCCCAAGCGGGGGAGTAGCCGGGCGGCTCGAGCTCCTCCCACGGCGGCCCGTCACCGGCGCCCGTCAGCGCCACACCCACCGGGCTCGTCTCGGCCGAGTCGACGATCCCGGACACCGCCGCCTCTCCGGCCGCCACCACGGTGCCGGGTGCGCCCGCCAGGAAGACCCACTTCTTGTACGAGAAGTACCGGAAGATCGTCGCCAGCCCGGTGCCGACCACGCTGGCCCCGTTGTAGGCCAGCTCCGACTTCATGTCGAGCCCGTACGTGGTGGCCGCGATCACGACCTCGGCGATGGCCAGGCCGATGATGTTCAGCACTACGAACAGCAGGCCCTCGCGCAGCAGCGCCTGGTTGACCCGGTGCCGGAAGGTCCAGAACCGGCTGCCCAGATAGGTGATCACCGTGGCCGCGGCAATCGAGGCCGCCTTGGCCACCAGGGGCCCGATGCCCATGTGGATGTGCAGGTAGTCCGCGCCGCCCAGGTCGATGACCGACCCGATCAGCCCGACCACGCCGAACCTTGCCAGTTCCGGGATCAGGTCGGTCAAGCGCTTGCGGAGGCTTGCCATCCTGGGCATAGAAAAGGGTCCTTTCGGCATGTACGACGTCAGGAGCGGCCTGCGCAAACCCCCGGCAGGCTTCAAGCAAGACCCGCACATGCTACCGGCTACGCCTGGGTGCCGGCTTACTCTTCCCTGAGCCGCCCCTCTCAAACCGCCCGGAGCTCAGCCCGCGCCGCGCTCAGCCCGCCAGCGTGTTCTCCCGCCCGGTCCGGGCCACGGCGTGCCAGCCAAGGTACACCACCGCGGTGATCAGGAAGCCGGCCTCAAAGGTCAGGTCTCCGACCGACGGCACATGGGTCGGCACCACGCCCACGTACTCGGTCTGGTTGGAGAACAGCCAGATCGAGATGCCCATGCCGACGAGCATGGCCACCGGCCCAGCCCAGTTCGTCCGCCGCGTCCAGAACAGCAGCGCCTCGTCCGGGTTGCGCCGCAGCCACAGGTCGCAGAAGTACACGGCCAGCCACGGCGCGATCCAGTACGCGATGATCAGCAGGAAGTTCTCGTACTTGCTTACATTGGACAGCCCGTACCAGGCCAGGAAGAACCCGATGATGCCGAACCCCAGCGCGACGATCGCCCGCCGCAGCGACAGCGGCAGCTTGATGCCGATCGCGGTGAAGGACAGCGCGCCGGAGTAGATGTTGAGCACGTTGGCCGAGACCGCGCCGAGCGCGATGGCCAGCAGCGTCAGGTCGGCCAGCGGGGTGGCCAGCAGGCTGGTCATGCCGCCGGGACCGGCGGTCGCCTTGTCCGCGCTGACCGCGGTGCCGACGGCCGCGCCCACGATCTCGAGCAGCGCGCAGGACAGGAACAGCCCGCTCCCGGACCACCAGGCGATGCCGCGCCTGCTGGCATCCGGCCTGAAGTAGCGGGTGTAGTCCGCCGCGTACGGGTTCCAGCCGACCGCGTAGCCGAACGACGCGCCGAACGTCAGCAGGAACGCGCCCGGAAACGTGTGGTGGGTGGCGCCGGGGTGGGCCTTGCTCAGCACGACACCGGACGCGATAAGGAAGATCACGGTCAGGATAGGGAAGGCGTACCGTTCGAACAGGTGCACCAGGTTGTAGCCGAAGAAGGCGACCACCACCTGCAGCGCCACGACGATGAGCAGGCAGAGTACCTGCGGCAGGTGGGTCAGCACGTTAAGCGCCAGCGCGCCGCTGACGCTGTTGACCGCGAACCAGCCGATGCCCGCGGTGACCGCGTTCAGCCCGGCGGGCAGCGCGTTGCCCCAGTAGCCGAACCCGAGGCGGCTCAGCACCATCTGCGGCACCCCGTACTTCGGGCCGCGCAGGGACAAGATGCCCTGGGTCACGCCGCCGATCGCGCTACCCAGGATGAGGGCCAGCGCCGCCGACCAGAAGCCCATGCCGAACACCGACACCGCGAGCACGCCGACGAAGATCGTGGCGAACTCCATGTTCGGCGAGGTCCAGGTCCAGAACAGCTGGATCGGCCGGCCGTGCCGCTCGTTCAGCGGGATAAATTCCGCGCCGCCCGGCTCGACGGTCATGACCTGGCTGCCGTAACTGCCCTCGCGGACCAGCACGCCCGCTTCCGCGCCGCTGCCGTGGGTAACGTCCTGGTCGCGTGTTGCCATCAGCCTGCTCCTTCGGTTGCCGTGATCATAGATCCGCGACCCCGGCCCGGTGTATCCCCGAAGTTAACTTTCGCCCCGCCAGGCTTCCATATTTATGCCGAACGACCCGTGGTTCCTGTCCTCCTCACCTGCGTGCCACCGGTCACGTAGGGTACGGACCGTGACCAGCTCCCTGGAAGTACCCGGCGCGCCGCCCCGCGCCACCCGGGGCGGGGACCCCGTGGTGCCCGTGGTCGGCATGGTGGGCGCCGGCCAGCTGGCCCGGATGACCGCCCAGGCGGCCAACGGCCTGGGCGTCGGATTCCGCGTCCTGGCCGGCTCGGCGACCGACAGCGCCGCCCAGGTGGCCGCCGGGACGCAGCTCGGGGACTACCGCTCCCTGGCTGACCTGCGCGACTTCGCCGCCGGGTGCGACGTGCTCACCTTCGACCACGAACACGTGCCAGGCGAGCACCTGGCCGCCCTCGAGCAGGCGGGCGTCCCGGTCCGGCCCGCCGCCGCGGCGCTGCGTTTCACCCAGGACAAGCTGGCCATGCGGGAGCGGCTGGCCGGCCTGGGCATCGACTGCCCGCGGTTCACGCCGGTGAACGGGATCGCCGAGGTGGAGGCGTTCGCGGCCGGGTCGTGGCCGGTGGTGCTGAAGGCGGTCAGCGGCGGTTACGACGGCAAGGGCGTCTGGGTGTGCGCCTCGGCGG
>Ga0302178_10003993_pt1 | contig 10849 bp, 10 predicted proteins | sample I_Palsa_E1_3_FD_198790 | JGI IMG/M metagenome (GOLD analysis project Ga0302178, IMG submission 198790) | Peat permafrost microbial communities from Stordalen Mire near Abisko, Sweden - I_Palsa_E1_3 | ecosystem: Environmental > Terrestrial > Soil > Palsa > Peat permafrost | place: Sweden... | reverse complement strand
CCCGGAGACGTGTCCGGCGTAGGCGGCGTTGCACAGCATCTCCCGCACCGTGTCCTTGCTGAACAGCCGCTCGCGCGCGGTGCGCGCGCCCTTCGCGTTCAGCCACGCCGCGAGGGTGCGGTCGGACTCCTGGCCGGTCGCATAAGGGATGCCGGTGCGGTGAAGATCTCGGCGGATGTCAGATGTGCCACCGTGCCTCCTCACCTGGACGCGCGCCCGGTGCGTCGCTCGTGCCGTCCTCGAAAGGCCAAGGCCTGCCGAAGGCCCTCCTCTGGTATCCAACCTGCCGCAGGGCCAAAGACCTCGTAAAGCGCTAGCGGGGCCTTGGACTTCCGGGGCCGTTGAAGTCGTAGTGCCAATGCGCCATCTACTCTGCTGGCTGGAATGGTTTCGGGTATCAGTTCGCTATGGGCAGTTCGGAGCACGCGACGCGCTGCACGCCAGGTCTCACGTCGTCTGTGTTGCTGCCACGAGCCGCGATACGGGCCTCGTTGACTCGCCTGCCAACGAACAGTCTTAATGGCTCGACCCACCTCCCGGACACGGGACGGTGTCGCGCCGTAGCGCTTCCGAAATGGCTCTGCAAGCTGCCGGGGTGACGCGTATCCGGCTCGCCGGGCGGCCTCCGATGGTGGCTTGCCTCCGACCCTCCGGATCTCCGCTTCGTTCGAGCAGGGTTGCACAACGAACGTCCGAAAACACACCAACTTTGAGGCACGTACAGGCACGCAACTCCGGCGCAATCGCCTTCATCCAACCTGCTTGCGCCTGATCTCGAACCCCGAGGCAACCATCGCAGGTCCAGGCTCCGTCGCCCTGCTCTTAACGCCCCGCGGCTTCCGATTGGCTTGGCCTTAAGCGCGAATGTCGTCAGGTGGCGCCACTCGGTAGCCGGACTCCCCGTCCCAGATCATGTGCCAGCGAACCATGCGCTCAAGCGCTGTGTCGATTCGCTGAATATCACCGGTAGGCCATCCCTCCGGGATCATCGCGAGTACTTCGTCGGCTTGCCATTCATGATCCATCGACTTCTCGCCCATCGCGCGCAACACCGAGTGCTCCAAAGTTCGAGGAGCGGGTCCAGCGAGCGCGAGGTGGATGTCCGGGATCGGTCGCATCAGATCCAGCATCCACGTATGCAGCGTTTGGGTGCTCAGCCCAAAACATCAAGTGCTTGATGCCGCGTACGTCGTTGACGAAGGTCGGCGAGAAGCGATCCGCAAGGACATGCGCCAGCTCCTTGGCGAGTTGCGTGCCCGACCGGAGCCGAGCTAGAATGATCTGAGTCATGAGCGCAGCGAGGCCGAAGATCACGGAGACGCCGAAGACAAAACTTTCGACTGCAAAGGCGAAGGATCTTGTCCGTGGGCTTCCGGGGACCGAGAGCGAGCGAGCTGAGCAGCGACGCCGTTTTGCGCAGGAGCACAGCGAGACGCTGCGCCGCCTCGGCAAGTAGTCGGTGGCGCTCAGTTACCCGGAGTTCGGCGACTTCTGTGACGTTGCCGCGGAAATCCTCGGCATCACACCTGAGCAGGTGGCGCGCTTTCCGAACGTAGGGCTTGCGGCGTCGGCGCTCGCGGCTCCGCGAGCTGGGTTTGGTGACGTGGATGTCTATCCGTCGCTTCTGGAGAAGGCAGCGATTCTTCTGGAGCGGCTCGCGCGCAACCATCCACTCCCTGATGGCAACAAGCGCTCCGCCTTCTTTCTAGCCGGCATCTTTCTCGAGGCCAACGGCTTGCCGCTACGTGGCACAGAACCAGACGTCGATGTGCCGATGGTCGAGCGGATTGCCTCGGGCCAGGTCGACCACGCGCAGATCGTGCTGTGGCTTTCCGCCCGCACAGGCGCCCCATGAGCGACTGATGGCGAACGTCGAGCTAGCAGCGACGGTGGAAGATCAAGGCAGGACGGCGAGCGGTGTGCCCATCACAGACGAACTGATCGACAGGCTTTCGACCCCAGTCGCTCCCGCCTTTGCTGCCTCATCGTCCGCGTCGGCTTTTGGGTGCGTGGCCCGCACCTCCGACGCGGCGGTGAAGTAGTGGCCGAACGCTGGGTAGGGTTTGACGGCCACGATCCGATTGTCCCTGGCCCGTATATGCGCGCACGACGACGCGAGGATGTTGGCGAGTCAGCCTGCGAGTGCGAGCGCAAGGTCGGCTGCCGGCACACGGCTGGGAATCGTGTCCTGCCGCCCGGACACCTCAACGTGCCGCTGGATGGAGCGCCAGCGCTTCTCGGTCAACGCGACACTGCGGCCTTGCGGCGACACTCGCTGTAGCGACACCACGATCCTCGATCTACAGCTGGCAGCCAGGAGCATCCAGAAGATCTCAGCCGCAAGATAGCCGGGACGCGGCGGCGGACAGGTGCCCAACCGATCACGAATCGAGAAGCGCCCGCCACGACCCGGAGCTAGGGTGACCACCACGCCCACCACGACCCAAGGAGCGACCATGACCGGCTCTACCACCGAGGGAATCAAGACCGTGCTGCACCCCGTCTCCGACCTGGCGGCCGCCAAGCCGGTGTACGAAGCCCTGCTCGGCATCCCGCCGCAGGCGGACTCCAGCTACTACGTCGGCTTCGAGGCCGAGGGCCAGCAGATCGGACTCGTGCCGGCCGGCGGGCCGCAGGCCATGACCTCGCCGGTCGCCTACTGGCACGTTCCGGACATCGAGGCGAAGCTGGCCAAGGTGACCGCCGCCGGCGCCACCGTCAAGGAGCCCCCGCGCGACGTTGGTCACGGTCGCCTGGTGGCCACCGTCACTGACCCCGACGGCAACGTCCTCGGGCTGCTTCAGGACCCGTCGAGCCCCTCCGCCTGATAGGCCGATGAGCGGCCTCGCCTAACGTACGCGCCAACGATGACCACGGCCGCGAAGACGAAGACGAGGACGAAAGCGCGCGCGGCCGCGCCGCACGCTGCCGACAGCCACGACGTGATCCGCGTGCACGGCGCCCGCGTGAACAACCTCAAGGACGTCAGCGTCGAAATCCCGAAGCGGCGGCTGACGGTGTTTACCGGCGTATCCGGCTCGGGCAAGAGCTCGCTGGTGTTCGGCACGATCGCCGCGGAGTCGCAGCGGATGATCAACGAGACCTACAGCGCCTTCGTGCAGGGCTTCATGCCGACGCTCGCGCGGCCGGAGGTCGATGTGCTCGATGGGCTGACGACCGCGATCATCGTCGACCAGGAGCGGATGGGGGGCGATGTCCGCTCGACGGTCGGGACCGCTACCGATGCCAACGCGATGCTCCGCATCCTCTTCAGCCGGCTCGGGCGTCCGTACATCGGCTCGCCCAACGCGTTCTCCTTCAACGTCCCGTCGGTCCGCGCGAGCGGCGCGATCACCGTGGAACGCGGCGCCAAGAAGACCGTGCGCAAGACCTTCACCCGCACGGGCGGCATGTGCCCGCGCTGCGAAGGTCTCGGGGCGATCTCGGACATCGATCTCACCCAGCTGTTCGACGACTCCAAGTCGCTCGCCGAGGGCGCCCTCACGATTCCCGGCTACACAGCGGGCGGCTGGAACTACCGGCTCTACAGCGCGTCGGGCTTCTTCGACCCGGACAAGCCGATCCGCAAATACACCAAGGCTGAGCGGCACGACCTCCTGCACCGCGAGCCGACCAGGATGAAGATCGCGGGCATCAACATGACCTACGAAGGGCTGATCCCGCGGGTCCAGAAGTCGATGCTCTCCAAGGACAAGGAGGCGATGCAGCCGCATATCCGCGCGTTTGTGGAGCGCGCGGTGACCTTCGCAGCCTGCCCCGACTGCGGTGGCACCCGGCTCAGCGAGGCGGCCCGCTCGTCGAAGATCGAGGGGATCGACATCGCCCAAGCCTGCGCGATGCAGATCAGCGACCTCGCCGGCTGGGTGCGGGGCCTGGACGAGCCATCCGTCGGGCCGCTGCTCGACTCCCTGCAGCAGACGCTCGATTCGTTCGTCGAGATCGGGCTCGGCTACCTCAGTCTCGAGCGCCCCTCGGGCACGCTGTCGGGCGGCGAGGCGCAGCGAGTGAAGATGATCCGTCACCTTGGCTCCTCGCTCACCGACGTCACCTACGTCTTCGACGAGCCGACGATCGGGCTGCACCCTCATGACATCCAGCGCATGAACGAGTTGCTGCTGGCGCTGCGCGACAAGGGCAACACCGTGTTGGTCGTGGAGCACAAGCCGGAGGCGATCGCGATCGCTGAGCACGTCGTCGATCTCGGACCGGGCGCCGGCGGCGAAGGTGGCGAGGTGGTGTTCGAGGGCACCGTCGAGGGGCTGCGGGAGAGCGGCACGATCACGGGGCGCCACCTCGACGACCGCGCCTCATTGAAGGCGTCCGTGCGGACGTCCTCGGGAGCGCTGGAGATACGCGGCGCCAGCCTCCACAACCTGCAGGACGTCGACGTCGACATACCGCTCGGCGTGCTGGTCGTCGTCACCGGCGTGGCCGGCTCGGGCAAGAGCTCGCTGATCCGCGGCTCGATTACATCGCGCCCGCCCGAGGACGGGGTGGTGTTGGTCGACCAAGCCGCGATCAAGGGCTCGCGGCGCAGCAACCCGGCGACGTACACCGGACTGCTCGACCCAATTCGCAAGGCGTTCGCGAAGGCCAACGGTGTCAAGCCGGCGCTGTTCAGCGCCAACTCCGAGGGCGCCTGCCCTACCTGCAACGGCGCCGGGGTGATCTACACCGACCTGGCGATGATGGCCAGCGTCGCCTCGATCTGCGAGGACTGTGAGGGCAAGCGCTTCGAGGCCTCGGTGCTGGAGTACGCCCTCGGCGGCAAGGACATCAGCGAGGTGCTCGCGATGTCGGTCAACGAGGCCAAGGAGTTCTTCGCTGCCGGCGAGGCGCAGACGCCGGCGGCGCACACGATCCTCGAGCGGCTCGCCGACGTCGGGCTCGGCTACCTCGGCCTCGGCCAGCCGCTCACCACGCTGTCGGGCGGCGAGCGCCAGCGGCTCAAGCTGGCCACCCGCATGGCTGAGAGCGGTGACATCTACGTCCTCGACGAGCCGACCACCGGCCTGCACCTCGCCGACGTTGAGCAGCTGCTCGGCCTCCTCGACCGGCTCGTCGACTCCGGCAAGTCGGTCATCGTCATCGAGCACCACCAGGCCGTCATGGCGCACGCCGACTGGATCGTCGACCTCGGTCCCGGCGCCGGCCACGAGGGCGGGCGGATCGTCTTCGAGGGTACGCCAGCCGCCCTCGTCGCTGCTCGTTCAACGCTCACCGGTGAGCATCTGGCGGCCTACGTCGGCGGCTGAAGGCGTGCGTGCCGCGCACGGGATCGCGGAACTGGTTGTCGGTCTCGCGACGCCAGCCCTGCACGGCGTAGGTGGCGACGGCGGCGTAGAAGTAGAGCGTCATCGCGCCCGCGGCGAACAGGTTCACGAGTTCGCTCCAGCCGCTCAGCTCGACGAACGTCGCCACCAGCAGCAGGGCGAAGCTGTACAGGAGCGGGCGATCGAGCGGACCATACGTCCGTATAGGATACGCTACAAGCGTATGGGAACTGCGGTTTCGGACCTGACCGGCCTCGCGCGTATACGCAATGCCGCGCTGGAGAGCTTTGCCAGGGATGGCGTGGCCGCGACGTCGATCCGCGATGTCGCAAAGGAGGCCGGCGTCTCGCCCGGCCTCGTCCAGCACCACTTCGCGAGCAAGGCGGCGCTCGTCGAGGCGGTCAACGGACACGTGGTGGCGATCGCGACCGACGCCTTCAGCGATCTTTCCGAGAGCGGCTCGCCGGTCGAGGCTCAGCAGGAGCTCGGCGATCGTGTCACCGCGTTCGTGCGCGAGCACCCGACGGCGGTGCTCTACGTCGCCAGATCGGTGGCCGACGGCGATCGGGCGGCGCTCGCCATCTTCGACGCGTTCATCGCCATCGCAGAGCGTCAATGGCAGCGGCTGGCCGATCACGATCTGCTGCGAGCAGGCACCGACCTCACCTGGACGGCGCTGCATGCGGTCGTGTTCGTGCTCGGCACCGTCCTGTTCAAGGACGCCGTCGAGCGCCACCTGCCGCAGCCCCTCTACACGCCCGAGCAGCTCGCGCGCTGGAACGCCGCGAGCAACGCCCTCTTCAGAGAAGGCACCTACCGAACGACACCTCACGGATGATGGGTTAGAAGCGGGCGGACATGAGCGAAGCGATCGACCCCGACTCCTTCCAGCAAGCGCTCGGGCCGCTGCGCACAGCCTCGCTCTCAGCGGGGCCGCTGCGCTACCGCGACCACGGCGACAGCAGCGGCGTGCCCGTCGTGTTCCTCGCGGGGCTCGTGCTGCCCAGCGGCTTCTGGCGGCGCCTCGTGCCCGCGCTCACGCAGCCGATCCGCGCGATCGTCCCCGACCTGCCGCTCGGAGCGCACACGATCCCCATGCGCCGCGACGCGGATCTCTCACCCACCGCGATCGCCGATCTCATCCCCGAGCTGCTCGACACGCTGGACCTCCCTGAAGCGGTGATCGTCGGCAACGACACCGGTGGCGTCATCGCCAAGCTGCTCGCCACGCGCCATCCCCAGCGGGTCAGCGCGCTTGTGCTGACCCCGTGCGAGTGCTTCGAGAACTTCCTGCCCCCGCTCTACCGCTACCTCCAAGTCCTCGCCCGCGTTCCCGGGGCGCTGTGGCCGCTCGCGCAGTCGATGCGCCTCGCCCCCATTCGCCGGCTGCCGATCGCCTTCGGCCGGCTCACCACTCAGCCGCTCGACAAGCTCGCGTACGACAGCTATCTCACGCCCGGACTCAGCAACAGGGGTGTACGTCGCGACACCGCCAAGGTACTGCGGGCGATCAGCAGCCGCTACACGATCCAGGGGGACGCAGCGCTCGCGCGCTTCGAGCGCCCCACCCTGATCGCGTGGGCCAGCGAAGACCGGGTCTTTCCCTATCGCCACGCCGAAGCGCTCGCCGAGATCCTGCCCAACGCGGAGCTCGTCTCGATCGCCGACTCCTACACGTACATCCCCGAAGACCAGCCGCTCGTCCTCGCGCGACATATCGACGAGTTCATTGCGCAGCTCTGCCGCGCCCCATAGCCGTAGCGGCCAGACACGCCCATACCGCCACCGCGGCTTGTGTCGGCGTGCCCAAACGCCGATATTTGGGTGTGAGCCCGTCGCTTGACAAGCTCCGCGTGAACAAAAAGCTGATGGCGTACACCGCCGCGGCCATGTACGGCGGGGCGGCGTTCGACGGCTCGATCGAGGGGTTCCTGCCGGGCGACCCGAGCTTCGCGGTTGCTCCCGTGTTCGGCGCGATCGCGATCACGCTGTTCCTGATCGCTGTCGGCCCGCGGCTGCCGCGCGCGGCGCTCGCGCTGCTCGGGCCGATCGGCGTCGCGCTGATCGCCTACGCGCTGACCGCGACCACCGGTGCGGGCGACGGCGCCGTGCTCTACATGTGGCCCGTGCTGTGGACCACGTTCTTCTTCGGACGCCGAGGCGCGATCGCGATCGTCGCGTGCGTCGGCGTGGCCCACGCCGCCACCCTGCTCCTGCTGCCGGCCGCGAGCAGCTATCCCGGCCGCTGGGTGGACGTGATGGTCTCGGTCTCGGTCGTTGCCGTCGTGATCCTCACGCTCGTGCACCGCAACGACCTGCTGCTCGCGCAGCTTGCTGGCGAAGCGCGGACCGACGCCCTCACCGGGCTGCTCAACCGGCGCGGCTTCGAAGAGCGCGCCGTGCTCGAGCTCGCGCACGCAAGGCGCGAGGCGCAATCGATCGCCGTCGTCATGTTCGACATCGACTACTTCAAGCGCATCAACGACGAGCGCGGACACGAGGTCGGCGATCGGGTGCTTGCCCGCATCGGCGGGCTTCTCGCGGCGCATGCTCGGGACGTGGATGTCGTGGCCCGCCTCGGCGGCGAGGAGTTTGTCGTGCTGCTGCCGAGATGCGCGAGCTCCGACGCCGCGGTCTTCGCCGAGCGCGTCCGCGCCGCCCTAGCGACGGACGACCGTAGCGAGCTGCCGATCGTCCGGGTCAGCGCCGGCGTTCTATCCGAACGCACACCGGCCAGCATCGAGTGGATGCTCAAGGGCGCCGACGCTGCGCTCTACAGCGCCAAGCGCCACGGACGCGACCGCACGGTCGTCGCCGATGAGCGTGAAATACGCGCGAGCTCACGTCCTCAACTGCGCGAGCGCCAAGCCGACGCCACCGCGGCGTCGAGCACTACCCCGCGTCCAGCTTGATCCTCACCGTCACCGGCTGGCTTTCCAGTGCGCGGAACATCGTGCCCGTCATCATGCGGCCGATGCCGCTGCTCGAGAACGTCGCGATCCGCGTCTTGACGTCGTCGTCGGGGAGCAGCTCCGCGGTCCCTGTTCGCCAGCTGCGTCCGAGTCGAACGCGGACCTGAGGTTTCGCCTCGAAGTTGCGCACCCACCCGGCATGCCGGCCGTGCTGGGCGATCAGCCACAGCGTGTCGCCCTCCGGCGAGCACACGATCGGCGTGTGCCGGATCGCCCCCGTGCGCCGCCCGACGGTCTCCACGAGCGCCATCCCCGGCGGCGTGATCCCCAGCCTGAACATCCCCCGCATCAGCGGATTTGCGGTGTAGCGCCCGATCAGGATCTCAAAGCGCCGCTTCACCGGCCTGTCCAGCTTCACAGGCGTCTCCATCGTGCCGCTCATCTCGCCGCCTTTCCTCGTCAGCCGCCAAGGCTAGCTTGTATTTCCAGAGTGAACCCTTGATAAAGTCAAGCACACTCGTGGCTCGCTCGTATGCACAGCACTGCGGTCTTGCGCGCGCGCTCGATTTCGTCGGTGAGCGCTGGACGCTGCTGATCGTTCGCGAGCTCATGGCTGGGCCGCGTCGCTACACCGACCTGGCCGACGGGCTGATGACGATCCCCAGCAACCTGCTCGCGACGCGACTGCGCGAGATGGAGGCCAACGGTCTGATCGCTCGCCGCCGGCTACCGGCGCCCGCGTCCTCTGTGGTCGTCTACGAGCTCACCGACGACGGTGAGAGTCTCAGTACCGCGGTCATCGAGCTGGCACGCTGGGGCATGCGCACGCTTCCCGTGACGACAGGCGGTCGGCCGCTGCGCGCGCACTGGCTCGTGCTCGCCCTACACGCACGCTTCGACCCGCGGGCCGCCGCCGGCGTCAGCGAGAGCTACGAGCTCCAGCTGGACGGCGAGGAGCCCGTCAGCTTCGAGGTCACTGCCGGCGACGGTCATGCAAGGATGGGACCCGCGGCGGATCCAGCTGTGCGGATCGCCGGCGACGCCGACACGCTCGTCGCCCTCACGGCCGGGACCATCAGCGGCCTCGAGGCGGTTCACCGGGGTGCCCGCATCGAAGGCGATCCGGCCGCGCTCGAACGGATGCGCCGGATCCTCCCCGGCGGCCCGATCGCCGCCTCAGGGCAACCGGTCGCCCAGGCCCGATAATGGGCGCTCGTGGACGCCCGATGACACCGCACGCGAAGGCCCTACCACATCTCCTGCGGGCAATGCGATCGCTGCCTCGAGGAGCTGCCGCTGTTCTGTCGTGCGAGTGCCGCCGACGCGCTCGCGGTGTACGGGCTGCCGATTGGGCCTGACCACGGCGGCCTCTTCTCCGAGCTCGTCCGCGCCTCGGCGCCAAGGCAAGCACGTTCGATGACTTCTCCGTCGACGAGCGCGAGTACGCGATCACGCTGAACGCCAGCGACTCACGCACCGCCCTGCGCAATGCGCTGCTCGCCACCGCGCCCGGCGGCCACTGCGAGAGCATGGCCTTCCACTTCCGCGAAGTCGAGCTGCCGCTGCTGGCGATGCACCTGAAGTGCCTGCACTTCCGCACCGCGCTCGCCTAGTCGTCGTCGCACGCCGGCTCGCCCCACCGCGCCGCGGGTAGACTGCGCGGCCCACCGGCCAGCAGCGAGAGGGGCACGATGAGCACCGCCCGAGGGACACGATGACCACCGTCCGCGACGCCTCGTTCGAGCTGTTCCGCGCGCGCGGGATGACGACGATCTTCGGCAACCCCGGCTCGACGGAGCTCGCGATGCTCGGCCCGTGGCCCGAGGACTTCCGCTACGTGCTCGGGCTGCAGGAGGCGGTCGCGGTGGGCATGGCCGATGGCTTCGCGCAGGCGAGCGGCAACGTCGGGCACGTCAACCTGCACACGGCGCCCGGTCTCGGCAACGGCGTTGGCGCGATCTTCAACGCGCGCGCGAACAAGGCGCCGCTGCTCGTCACCGCCGGCCAGCAGGCGCGCTCGCTGATCGCGATGCAGGCCAACCTCACCAACCGCGACGCGGTCGAGGTGCCGAAGCCGTACGTCAAGTGGAGCAACGAGCCGGTGCGCGCGGCGGACGTGCCGTTCGCGCTCGCGCAGGCGATCCACCACGCGTCGCTCGCGCCGCAGGGGCCGGCGTTCGTGTCGATCCCGATGGACGACTGGACGGCCGAGATCGCGCCTGTCGACTACGCGACGCAGATCGCGCGCACGGTCGACGGCCGCGCGCAGGCCGACCCCGCGCTCGTGGCGGCGCTCGCCAAGCGCCTGCGCATCGCCGCGCGCCCGGTGTTCGTTGCCGGCCCGGAGATCGACGCTAGCGGCGGCTGGGACGCGGCGGTCGAGCTCGTCGAGTCACAGCGCCTGCCCGTGTGGGCCTCGCCCGCGACCGGCGGCGGGCGCATCGGCTTCCCCGAGGACCACCCCGCCTTTCAGGGCGTGCTGCCGCCCGCCGTCGCGCCGCTCGCGCAGGCGCTCGCGGGCCACGACCTCGTGCTGGTCGCCGGCTCCTCGGTGTTCCCCTACTACCCCAACATTCCCGGCGACTTCCTGCCCGAGGGCGCGCGGCTCGTCGCGATCACGAGCGACCCCGACGAGGCCGCGCG
>Ga0302178_10003991_pt1 | contig 10849 bp, 12 predicted proteins | sample I_Palsa_E1_3_FD_198790 | JGI IMG/M metagenome (GOLD analysis project Ga0302178, IMG submission 198790) | Peat permafrost microbial communities from Stordalen Mire near Abisko, Sweden - I_Palsa_E1_3 | ecosystem: Environmental > Terrestrial > Soil > Palsa > Peat permafrost | place: Sweden... | reverse complement strand
GCCGACCTGACCGTCACCAATCCGCAGACCGGGGCCGAAATGACCGTGGTCGGCGTCATAGCGCAGTTCGAGTGGAACGGTGGCGTCGGAGACCCGCTGAAAATCGATATGTATGTCTCCCAGGAGAACGCGGCCCAGCTCAAGCTGCTGCAGCAATCAACCCTGAAAACCACCAAGGTGAGCGCGCTGAATTACCTCATCATTAACTACGACCCGGAAGTCAAGCAGTGGTTCACCCAGGCCGCTCCGCAGCAGCCACCGCTGTCCGGGATCGTGCCCGGCACGCCGAACCCCGACCTGACTGTCGACATGACTGGCGTCCCGGTGAAGGCGGGCATCGACGTGAATGTTTACCAGGTCAGCGTCCAGATAGCGCCGGGGGCGAATCAGGCGTATGTCCTCACCTTTGCCAATGGTGCCACCACGCCAGTGGCGAAAGCCTGGGGCCTGGTGGTCGGGAGCCCGGCCTCAGCGTAAGCCGGCCTCGAAGGTGCGTCCTAACGGCCGGGGACGACAGTTGTGATGAGGTCGCGGAGCTGCCGGGCGTGGTTTCCGCCGGGGTCGAGGCGCGGGTTGAAGATGGTGACCTCAAGGCCGCGCGCGCCATCGGCGTGCAGCAGGCCGCGGAGAATCTGCGCGACTTCTTCCCAGCTGAGGCCGCCGGGGTGGCGGTAGTCGACGGCAGGCATCAGGTCATCGTCGAGAACATCGACGTCGAGGTGCACCCAGAATCCCTCGACACCTGGACGGGTGACCGCGGCCAGAGCTTTCCCCAGGGCGCTGGCCGCGCCGCCTGCGCGGACTTCCGGGCCGTCAACGACCGTGATGGCCGTGTCGCGAACGTGCTCGGCGAGAACGTGGTCGTTGTCGCCGAACACGCGGTAGCCGACCAGCGCGACGTCCTCGTCCCGGACGAGTGGCCGCAGCCCGTCCAGGTCAGTGAGGATCCCGGGGCCGCGCCCCGTCACCAGGGCGAGGTCGAGCGATGCGACCTCGCCGGTCGGCTCGTCGCTGGGGTGCTGAAAGTCGGCGTGGCCGTCGATGTAGACAAGGCCGTAACGGCCGCGCCGCCGCAGGGCGAGCATAGGCCCGAGCACGATGCTGCAGTCACCGCCGAGCACGACCGGAAACCGGCCGCCGTCGAGCGCTGAATCCACCGCAGCGGCCAGGCTCTGGGCGACCTCCGCGACCCCCTGCGGATTCAGGACTCCTGTCTCCGGATCGCGGACATCGCAGTACGGCGGTACGTCAACGCGCACTTCATCAGCCGAGCCGAGGCGCGCATGCAGCCCTGCCGTCCGCAGCGCGCCGGGAGCGCTCTGCACGCCGTCCGGCCGGAGGCCAAGAGGAGATGGCACCTCGATGATGAGGGGATTCACCGGTGCCACCCCGCGAAGCAGCTGGTCTGTGGTCATATCCCTATCGTGTACCTCGACATCGGCTCGGGTAAGTGGCAGGATTGACAATATGCGCGACTATCCTGCCAACTTGGGCCTGGCCGGGCGGAAAGACAGAACCGCCGCAGGCCGGGCCCTCGGGCCGGGCCGTGACGCTCATGCCGTCGCCATCGTGGTTTACGACGGGGTCACCGTCTTCGAGCTGGGTGTCGCCTGCGACGTCTTCGGCGAGGAGTGGGCGGCGACGTTCGGCGTTCCCTGGTACCACTCCTTCGTCTGCGGCATCACCCCGGGGCCGGTGACAACCGGCAGCGGATTCCAGATCCTGCCTGCCCACGGACTGGACCGAATCCGCACTGCCGACACCGTGATCGTGCTGCCGACGGTGTCCTTCAAGTGCGTCCCAGCGGAATTGCTGGACGTCCTGCGGCAGGCTCACGCCCGAGGGAGTCGCATCATCTCGCTGTGCACCGGTGCATTCGCCCTGGCCGGCGCGGGGCTGCTCGACGGCCGCCGGGCCACCACGCACTGGGCGGAATGCGACGAGTTCGCCCGCCGGCACCCGAACGTGACGGTCGACCCGGGGGTGCTGTTCGTCGACGAGGGCGACATCCTGACCTCAGCCGGGAGCGCCGCCAGCATCGACCTGTGCCTGCACGTGGTCCGCCAGGATCACGGCACCGAGATCGCCACCCAGCTCGCCCGCCAGCTCGTGGTCCCGCCCCAGCGCGACGGGGGCCAGGCCCAGTACATCGAGGCGCCGATGCCCGAACTCGACAGCGCCAGCCTGTTCGCCGGCACCGTCAGCTGGCTCCAGGAGCATCTGGACCAGCCGATAACCGTCGAAGACCTGGCGGCTCGCTCCGCCATGAGCCCCCGCACGTTCGCCCGCCGGTTCCTGGCCAGCACCGGCACGACCCCGTATCAGTGGCTGGTGCGCCAGCGTGTCCAGCTCGCCCAGCGGCTCCTCGAAATGAGCGACCTGCCGATAGATTCCGTCGCGGAAAAAAGCGGCTTCTCCACGGCCGCCAACCTCAGGAAGCACTTCAGCCGGGCCGTGCGCACCAGCCCCCAGGCCTACCGGCGCACCTTCCAGGACCGGCGCGCCAGCTAACAGACAGAAAGTGCAGGCCACCCGCACCGGAAGACTGCCGTGAGCAGGAAGCACCCGCCAACTCCAGCCTTACCCGGCTTCCTTGCCAGCTCATCATCGCCGGCGGTGCCGCCAGGATCCGGAACCGCCAGCCGCCGTAGTGTCGAAAAAAGATCCGTTAAAACTCGAATAGTTACCAAAGATATGGTATTCTTGTTCCCAAGCCCCCTTCCTCTTTTCTCCCGAACGAGAGGTGGTTCATGCCCCCGGCCCCGTCCCCCGCGCCCGACCCGGACGCCCCCGAGCCCTCCGGCTCCGGGTCCGGGTCAGCCGGCTCCGGGTCGCGGCCGGTCCCGGCCTGCGGGGACGACGGCGCCCCGGAGCCCTCGTGGTCCGATGAGGAGGACGGTGCGGCCTATCTCGGGGAGCTGATGGCCGCGGCCACGGCGGGGGAGGAGCTGACCGCGCAGGATATCTCCGGGGCCGGGTTCGGCCAGGACGGCACCGCGCACCAGCTGCACCCGGGCCCGGTCCTGGCCACCTTGGTGCACGCCGCGACCACCGATGAGAAGATCCTGGCGACCTTGTCCGAGGACGACCTGGCCGGTGTCATCGTGGCGGTCCGGCGGATCGGGTCGTTCGCGGCCTGGGCCGAGCTGACCGCGATCCGCGAGTTCGCCACCCGCCCCGATCCCCGCCGCTCCGCTCCCGCCCCGGACGCGACCCCCGATGCCGCTCCAGGTGCGCCCTCCGGTCCGGCCTGCGGTGCCGGCGGCAACGGTGCCCGGCCCCGTGCCCGGGGCGTGGATCCCCGTGATCCGGCCGCGGCGGTCGCGGGCCTGCCAGGCCGCCCGAAGGTCCGCGAGTTCGCGGCTGAGGCGCTGGCCCCGGACCTGCACCTGACCTGGCAGACCGCCGCCGACCAGATCGTCTACGCCTGCACCGTGGCGGCCCGGCTGCCGGTCACGTTCGCGGCGCTGCGAGCCGGGAAGATCCACCCGGTCCACCTGCGCATCGCCGAAGACGAGACCGCGTACCTGGCCGAGAAGTTCCTTCCCGAAGCTGATGCGAAGCTGGCCGCGGCGGCGCAGTCCAAGACGTGGGGGGAACTGCGGTACTACGCGCACCGCCTCGTCCTCAAGCTGGACCCGGAGTCGGCGCTGCGGCGCAAGAACGAGGCCCGCAAGGACGCGCACGTCCGCCCGTTCCGGGAAGCCTCCGGCAACGCCGGGATGTCCGCCCGCGAACTCCCGCCCGATGAGGTCCTCGCGTCCTGGCAGCATATCGACCAGCGGGCCCGCGACCTGCGCGCCGCCGGCGTCCCCGGCACCCTCAAAGAACTCCGCGCCCAGGCCTACCTCGATTTGCTCCAAGAGCGCGACATCCGCACCATCCCGCCCAGCCCCGGCCAGGACCCCGCCCCGGCGCTCCGGGCGAGACCGGCGAGACCGGCGCCCCCGGCGAGACCGGCGAGAGCGATGGCCCTGACGACACCGGCGACCCTGACGACACCGGCGGCACCGGCGAGAGCGATGACCCCGGCGAGAGCGATGACCCCGGCGAGAGCGATGACCCCGGCGGCAACGGCGGCCCCGGCGGCAACGGCGGCTCCGGTCGCGGTCCCCGCAACGGCCCCGGCGGGAACGGCGGCCCCGGCGCCGGCAAGCCGGCCGGGAACAGCGGCCCGAGCCTGGCGGCCCAGGTCACCCTCACCATCCCCTGGGCCACCTCACAAGGCAACTCGGACACCCCCGGCGAGGCCGGCGGGTTCGGGCTGCTGGACCCCGAGACCGCCCGCGACCTGACCGCCGCCGCGGCCCGGCACCCGGATACCCGGTGGTGCTACACCGCCCTGTACCCGGACGGGACCGCCGCCGCGCACGCCTGCGCGCCCGGCCCGCACCCCGAAGGGCCCCCCGACCCTCGCACCCTGAAGTTCAACACGGTCATCCGCGGGCCCTGTGATCACGCCCAGGCCCAGGCCGGTTACCGGCCCGGCCGCAAACTCCGCCACCTGATCGCCGCCCGCAACGCCACGTGCACCGCGCCGGGCTGCGGGCAGCCCGCCGCCCGCTGCGACTTGGATCACACCACCCCCTGGCACCTCGGGGGTCTCACGTGTCCCTGTAACCTCTCGCCTCTCTGCCGTCACCATCATCGCGTTAAACAGGCCCAGGGCTGGTGGCTGGATTCGCCGGAACCCGGCGTCCTGGTCTGGCGAACCCCCACCGGCCGCACCCACACCACCACCCCCACGGAATACCCGATCTAGCGACTCCCGGTCGCGAGGTCACGCTGATATCAGGTGCCCGGCTTACCGGCCCAAAGGACACCGACATATCGGACATCCGGCGATGCCTGAAGATAGCCTTCGCGGCAGGAGCCGGCCCAGAGGATTTCGCGAGCGGCGTTCGCGCGGAAAGCGCGGACGTGATCCGGTCTCTCTTCGGCAGCCGCTACAACACCCCTATGCGACACGCCGCATATACATGTGATTGGAGTGCAGCGCAAGCCCGAGCGGGGAGTCCGTTAGGAGAAAATGACCGGCGCGGCCGAGAGGATTATGCGCTGACCGTTCACGGTACATTCATTGACTCATGCCGCCTCTGTCTGGATATGATCCAATGGACCCCGCCGGCCTACCCGTGACATTGAGCGAAGGAGCTTCGTCGTGGCTGTCGACATTTTTCTCGTCATTCGGTCAAATCCTGAGAACCCTCAGCTCAGTGATACTCCGACGACCGATTCGTACTTTTCGTCCACTTTCCCTGGCGCTGTGGTCTTCGAGGTTAGTGACTTCGACTTCGATGTGCAGAACACCATTAACATCGCGTCGGCCACCACCGGTGCGGGAGCCGGCAAGGCGAGCTTCGGTCAGCTGGTGATCCACAGATCGGTGGACAAGCTCTCGCCTGCCCTGCTCAGTGTCAGCGCTACCGGGGAGCACTTCGTTGCCATCCAGCTGTACCTCCGTCATCCCAATCCGGCCGCGGGCGGCGCGGTTCCCGCTCCCTTCCTGGTCTATGAGTTCCAGATGGTGTTCATCTCGAAGATCGAGTGGTCGGCTTCTGCCGGTGCTGACCTCACCGAGGAAGTGACCTTCACATTCGGTGCTCTGGCGGTGGCCTTCCGGGCGGCCAATCCTGACGGGACCGCGGCCGGGACGCCCGTCAAGAGCGGTTGGAGTCAGATCCAAAACTCCTCAAGCGTCCAGGATTCCATCATCCTCAACTGATCCAGCCCGGGAGGCCCCGGAAGCCCCGGAGGCACCCGGGCTCGCTGTATCGGATCGAGGTGCAGTGCGATAGGTCATTGGCCGTCGTCGTCCAGGTCGGCCAGGTAGTGACCGAAGCGCAACTCGAAATCGGGCCCGACCTCGACCGGCCGGCGACGGAGCCGGGCGCCGCGCTCGCGGACGGACGGCCACGTGAACGCGTGGAGGAAGACGTCCTGGGTTTCGATCAGGTCCGCTGCCGACGGCAGGGTTCGCCGGTTGATAAGCCGCTTCGCCTCACTCAGCGCGGCCTTGTCGAATGACGCGATCCGCCGCGCCAGTGTGTCGACGAAGTCGTCCAGTTCCGCGTCGGGCAGTGCCCGGTTGATCCAGCCGTAGGCCGCCGCCGTCGCCGCGTCGAAGTCGTCGCTGCCCAGAATGATCTCAAGCGCCCTGGCCCGTCCGACCAGCAGCGGGAGCCGTTCGATCCCGCCTCCGCCAGGGAGCAGTCCGGCCCCTACTTCCGGCTGGCCGAAGATGGCCCGCTCCAAGCTGGCAAACCGCATGTCGCAGGCCGCGGCCAGCTCGGCGCCGCCGCCCCGGGTGCGCCCGCGGATGGACGCGATGGTCACCACGGGAGTGCGTCGTCGGCCTCGATCCGCCCGACCAGCTTGCCGCCCTCGCTGAGGAAGTCGTTATAGGGGTCGACCAGCAGGATCGCGCTAGTCGAGGGATCGTAGTTCACGGCCATCTCCTATATCCTCTGGTGACTTGCGGCGGGTTTCGCCGGCTTCAACGCCGCCCGGGAACTATCCCGGCTGATCGGGGCCACGACCGAGATCGTGGTGATCAACTCGACCGACTACTTCCTGTACCTGCCGCTGATGCCGCAGGTGACCGGCGGGCTGGTGGACTCGACGCACGGCCAGCTCGAACTGGCCGCCGTGGCCGCCGACCCGAGGAGTGAGCGGCGCGCTGCACCTTCGTGGTCGTCGGCGCGGGCTACACCGGCACCGAGGTCACCGCGCACGGCCAGCGGCTGACCACCCGGCTGGCCCGGACGCTGCCCGGCCTGGCCGGGCAAAAGATCCGGTGGTTGCTGCTGGACCTCGCCCCGCGGGTGCTGGCCGAACTGGACCCGCGGCTGTCCAAGACCGCCGAGCGGGTCCTGCGCCGGCGCGGTGCCGAGGTGCTGACGGGCTCGTCGGTCGCCGAGGCAGGCGACGGCTACGTACAGCTGACCACCGGGACCAAGGTCGTCACCCGGTCGCTGATCTGGTGCGTGGGCGTTCGCGCCGACCCGCTGGTGGACGGACTGAACCTGCCCACCAACCGGGGACGGCTGGAGGTCGACGAGTTCATGGCCGTGCCCGGCCACCCGGAGATCTACGCGTGCGGGGACTGCGCCGCAGTCCCCGACCTGACCCGCCCCGGCCAGGTCTGCGGCATGACCGCCCAGCACGCCCAGCGCCAAGGCAAGCTGGTGGCCCGGAACGTCGCCGCCTCCCTCGGCCAGGGCACCGCGCGGCCGTACAAGCACCGCGACCTGGGTTTCCTGGGACCTCGGCGGGCTGGCCGGCGCCGCCAACCCGCTGCACATCCCGCTGTCCGGGCCCGCCGCCAACGCCATCACCCGCGGCTACCACCTATCGGCCATGTCCGGCAACCGTTTGCGGGTCGCGACCGACTGGGCCCTGAACGGCATCACCGCCCCGGAATCAACCTCCCTCGCGGTCATCACCGCCGAATCCGTCCCCCTCGACGTGAACCAGCCCCGCGCCTGACCGGGGGTGGCAACCGGACACCTCTACCATGAACCATGAATAACCAGCCTGCGCCCGGCCCTGGCACCGGCGCGCCGTCACTCGTCACGCTCGGCCTGCACCGTCCCGTCGTGGCCGAAACCGCCTTCGTCGCCCCCGGCGCCGTGCTCATCGGGCGCGTCACCATCAGCGCCGGGGCGAGCATCTGGTACGGGGCGGTGCTCCGCGCCGACCTTGATTCCATCTTCGTCGGCGGGCGCAGCAACATACAGGACGGCTGCGTCCTGCACGTAGACCCCGGCGTGCCGCTGTCGCTGGGTTCGGACGTCACGGTCGGCCACAACGCCACCCTGCACGGGTGTGTCGTCGAGGACCAGGTCCTGATCGGGATGGGCGCGATCGTGCTCAACGGAGCGCACGTGGGACGTCAGTCGATCATCGCGGCCGGCGCCCTCCTCACCGAAGGGCAGCAGGTCCCGGAGGGTGTGCTGGTGGCCGGGGTGCCGGGCAAGGTGCGGCGTGAGCTGTCCGACCCAGAGCGTGCGGCGATCGGGCGCAGCGCTGCCGTCTACCTAGACCTCGCCGAGGTGCATCGCCGCGGCGGGGTGTGACCGGAGAATCTGGTCCGGGGTTGCCACCATCTCCGGCCGCTGCGACGCGGGGCCGTTCCGGATTCGTCTCGGCCTGATCTAACCGAAGGTGAAGGAGTAGGCCTGGACGCCGGGGTCGAGGGATGTGATCTCGAAGGTGCGCTCGGTGATGGCTCCAGGTTGGCGGATGAGCTGGTAAAGCCGCTGTTCGGTGACGGTGCCGTGGCCCTCGCGGTCAAGGTCGGTCCCGTGCGCCGGGCCCGGCGGCTGCCCGTCCAGGAGCACCCGGAATCGCACCGGGGTTCCCGGCGTGGCCGGGCCCATGACGAGGTTGAGATCGCGGGCGTGGAACCGGTAGGCGAGCTGCCCGCCGGCCCCGTTTGCCGTGGTGGCCTGTTCCTCCATCGTCCAGTCCCCGGAGAGGGCCCAGTGGTTGAGCCGCAGCCGCTCCGGGGCGGAGTACAGGTGAGGCTTGCCCGGCAGGGCGCCGCCGGGAGATGCGAAGTTCTCGGTGCGCTCATAGCCGGTGTAGGTCTCCGGCGATCTCAAGCTGGCCCAGTCGGCCGGGGCTTCCACGCCGCGGGCGTCGACCGACACAAGCTCATGACCAACCTCGGTCGTTCCCGCCTCGGCCAGCAGTTGCTGGATAACCATTTCCGACTGCTGGTATTCGCCTTCGCCGAAGTGATGGTGCCGGATACGTCCCTCCGCGTCGGCGAAGTACAGGGCGGGCCAGTAGTGGTTGTCGAAGGCACTCCATACCGCGTAGTCATTGTCGATCGCGACCGGGTAGCCGATCCGCAGGTCGCGCACGGCGCGGCGGACGTTCCCGAGGTCGTGCTCGAAGCCGAACTCGGGGGTGTGCACCCCGATCACGACCAGCCCGCGACCGGCGTATTTCCCGGCCCAGGCCCGGAGGTAGGGCAGCTGGCGGAGCCAGTTGACGCAGGTGTAGGTCCAGAAGTCGACCAGGATGATCTTCCCGCGCAGGTCGCTCGCCGTCAGCGGCGGTGAGTTGAGCCACCCGGTCGCGCCCTCGAAAGAGGGCAGCCTGCCCTCGACGGGCAGCCGGGCCGAGGTTGCGTGCAGTCCGGCGGGGACCGGCCAGTGTGCTGTCATGACATCTCCTACTGTAGATCGTGGCGCCGCCGGCGGCGGTGATCGGCTGGACGCATAGGTCTAGTAGCGTGAGGTGATGGGGCTCGACGCCGCGCTCGACCGGTTCTGGGAGGCCGCGGCGGCCCGGCGGCTGGGCATCGATGCCATTCAGGTCGTCGCCGATGACGGTCCTGGTGGCGAGCGCCGCCGGATCGATGACATTCGCCGTGATGTGTTCTCGGTGTCGAAGACCGTGACGTCGCTGGCGGTCGGCATGCTAGAGGGCGACGGTGCGCTCAGCCTGGACGACCCGGTACTGGCGTATCTGCCCGGGCTCGCCGGCACCGCGGCCGCGGGCAGCGAGAGGATCACCGTGGGGCACCTGCTCCGCATGACGGCAGGCAACGGCTACCGCTGGCTAGATGAGGATGGCGATCATCCCGGCGACCCGGCCCGCGACTTCCTGGCCGCTCCGCTGGTGGCCGAGCCCGGCTCGGCCTACCATTACGCGGGCGGGAACACCTACGTCCTGGGCCGGGTCGTGCACGCGATCTCCGGACTGGACCTGCGTGACTTCCTGGTGCCCCGCCTGTTCGGCCCGCTCGGAATCCGGAATCCGCAGTGGCTGCGCTGTCCGCTTGGCTTCCCCCTGGCAGCGATCGGCCTTCAGCTGCGGACCTCGGAAATCACTCGGATCGCGCAACTGCTGCTGCACGAAGGCACCTGGGGCCGTCATCGCCTGGTCCCGGGTGACTACATCGCCCGGATGACCGCGGACACGACGGACACGGGCCGCGCCGAGCCGGACAACCGGACGTACGGGCTGCATGTGTGGCTGTGCGCCCGCGACGGGGCGTGGCGGATGGACGGCATCTACGGGCAGTTCGGGATCGTGCTCCCCGGCCACCACGCGTGCGTGAGCGTCACGGCGCACTACCTGGGTCCCACCACGCACATCCTGGACTGCGTGTGGGACCACATCGTGCCCGCGCTGGCCTGAGCACCTCAGCCCGGACGCCCGGTCCTTGCGTCGCCCGGGCTCTGCTGCGGGCGAGGCTCCTCCTGCACCAGGTGCAGCTGCACCGGCTTGCCGGTCAGCTCCTCAAGTTCGGCGCGGAGCCGGTCGGCCTGCGCATCGCCATGGCCGCGCGCCACGCCCGGCCGGGCGGCGTGGATCTCAACCCGGATGTGGTCCAGGTCCCCGTAGACCGCTAGCGCGGATACCCCGGCCGACCGTCCTATCCGCCGGCGTATCAGGTCACCGATCTCCTCGATGCGCAGCTCCTGGACCGTCAGGATCTCCGAACCGGCGGCGAGCCCGGCGTCGGCGATCCCGGCCATCTCGATGTGATCCGCCAGCAGCCCTAGGCCGCCGCGGCGGTGAAGACTCCCGCGGGGCGCACGATGACCAGGGCGGCTCCGGCGCACACGACGACAAGGCTGAACCGCCGCCGTCGGCGTCCACCTGGCTGGAGGCTGTCACGCCCCGTTCGTTCGGAAAATCTCAATCTTCGGAACGACCGTGGTGCTTGGGTCCGCACAGCGAGTCCGCGGCACCTCGGGGGTGCCGGCCGGCTCGACTACCCAAAGGTCCGCCAGTGCGCCGGCCTTCAGGCCGGTGGTGAAGGCGGACGGACATGTGCTGGTCAGGCCGGGCGGTCTTGCTGCTCGATGTAGTGGCGCAGGAGGCTGAG
>Ga0302178_10003989_pt1 | contig 10851 bp, 9 predicted proteins | sample I_Palsa_E1_3_FD_198790 | JGI IMG/M metagenome (GOLD analysis project Ga0302178, IMG submission 198790) | Peat permafrost microbial communities from Stordalen Mire near Abisko, Sweden - I_Palsa_E1_3 | ecosystem: Environmental > Terrestrial > Soil > Palsa > Peat permafrost | place: Sweden: Abisko... | reverse complement strand
CGTTGTGCATCGCCGGCGAAAGGCTATGCGCGACCGGCCAGCCGAGGACGCCCAGGCGCGGCATCACTTGCGCTTGCAGGTGGGGGGATGACCGCCATTCGCCTGAACCGCGGCCCTGTAGGCGGCCACGTTGCGTTCGAACGCCGACTCACTCGTCGAGAACGCCTGCTCGCCACAGCCGTCGGCGGCGGCCACGTAGTACAGATAGGAGACGTGCGCTGGATGGGCCGCGGCCTCGATCGATGCGAGCCCTGGGTTTGATATTGGCGTCGGCGGCAGGCCGGTGTGCGTGCGGGTGTTGTAGGGAGAATCGATGTGCAGCTGCGCTTCGGTCAGTTCGCCGGTGTAGGTCGCGATGTTCTGCTGCAGCTCCACCGCGTAGTAGATCGTGGCGTCGATTCCCAGCGGCATCCCGAGATGCAGGCGGTTGTAGATGACCGCCGCAATCAGCGGCCTGTCGTGGCTCGTCTGCGCCTCCCGCTCGATCATCGAGGCGACGGTCAGCAGTTCATAGGGAGTCACTCCCAGCTCGTGGGCGCGGCGAATCTCGCTGGCCCCGAAACGCTGGCGGAAGGCGATCAGCTGCTCGTCAACGAGCTGGCTGACGTTCGCGCCGGGGTTCATTTCGTAGGTCGCCGGGAACAGGAAGCCTTCGAGATCGGGCGTGTTGGGCGGCGCTCCGTAGTGCGCCGGGTTCAGCAGCGCTGAGCGCCTGGACGCGGCGTGGTAGCTGCCCGTGAGCCCGTCTGAGGCGGCGATCTGCGCGATCTGCAGGCGGGTCTCCCCCTCGGGGATCAGCACCTTCACCGCGACCGGTACCGGGATCGGCTTGGGCTGGGAGCGATTGTGCAGCACGTTGACGAGCAGCCAGACGACGGCGCCCGCGGCCAGCAGCGCAAGCACGGCCCCGCCGCGCGCCCAGCCCGAACGCCGGCTGCGGCGCCGAGGACTCCGCGGCGTCCGTGGCGGATCCACCGGCGGCGCCGCGGTATCGCTGGAGACAGGCTCCTCCCACGGTGCGCTCGGCGTTTGCGGGTTCACAACGGGGATCGGGGGACGAACGGCTTCTGCTGCGCGCCGGCGAGCACGCTCCTCGCGGTCGCGCTCGCGCTCCTCTTCCGTGCGTTCATCCGCCTGCTGTGATCGGTTCTCGCGCGGCAAGCAGATGACCCTAACGCGATCTCCCCATCAGCCAGCTCTCCAACAGCAGGGCCGCCGCGCGCGAGTCCTCGCTCTCGGTGAAGGGGCCTCTCATCGCCTGCGCCATGCGCGTCGTGAAGCGCTCGTCGTGCATCTCCACCGGGACCGCGTCACCGAGCCTAAGCGACAATCGCTGCGCGAACGCCCGCGTCTCGCGCGTCTGGTCGGTATCTCCCCCGCCGAGCGACAGCGGCAGCCCGACCACCACCCGTTCGACCTCGCGATCGCGCACGAGCTCGCTCAGCGTACGCAGCCCGCGCCGAGTCCCAGGGCTTGGGACCGCCGCGATCGGCGTGACGATCGTGCCCGTCGGGTCGCTCAGAGCGCAGCCGCATCGCGCGCTCCCGTAGTCCAGGGCGAGCACGCGCATCAGCTCTCAAGCGCGGCCTCGATCGCGGCGCGCGCCGCCTCGATCGCCTCTCCCAGCTTCTCCGGGTGGCGTCCGCCGGCCTGCGCGAGCGTATCGCGCCCGCCGCCGCCACCACCGACGATCGCGGCGGCCTGCTTGACGACTGCCCCGGCTCTCAGTCCGCGCGCGACCAGCTCCGGGGCGACGCTTGCGATGAGATGCACGCGGCCATCGGCTGCCGTGCCCAGCAGGATCGCCGCGTCTCCAAGACGGCCCTTCAGGCGGTCGGTGAGATCCAACAGCATCTTGGGGTCGGGAAGGTCAACGGCCGCGGTCAGCACGCGCGCGCCCGCGAGCTCCTCGGCGCGCGCCGCGAGCTCCTCGATGTCCACGCCACCCAGCCCGGCGCCCCTGCCGTTGCCGCTTCTGGCGGCCTTCTCGAGCGCCCGACGCTCGAGCTCGCGGGCGCGCACCGCCTCAAGCGCATCCTCGGGCGAGGTGCGCAGGCTGAGGGCGATGTCGCCGAGCAGGCGGTCGTGCTCGCGCAGGAGCTCGGAAGCCGCAGGCCCGGTGACCGCCTCGATGCGCCGTACGTTGGCGGCGTTCGAACTCTCCGAGAGGATGCGGAAGAGGCCGATCTCGGCGGTGAAATGCACGTGCGTGCCGCCGCACAGCTCGCGCGAGTAGTCACCGTCGCCGATCTCCACCATGCGCACCACGTCGCCGTACTTCTCACCGAACAGGGCCATCGCGCCGAGGCGCTTGGCCTCCGTCAGCGTCGTCGTGATCGGTCGCACGGGATCGTTGCGGGAGATCCACTCGTTCACGCGATCCTCCACATCGCGCAGCTCTTCGGCACTGAGGGCCTGGCCGTGGCTGAAGTCGAAGCGGAGCTTGTCCGGCCCGACGTAGGAGCCCGCCTGATGGACGTGGTCGCCGACGCGCTCGCGCAGCGCGGCCTGCAGCAGATGCGTGGCGGTGTGGTTGCACTCGGTCGCATGCCTGGCGAGCCTGTCAACCCGCGCCACGACGGGCTCTCCCGCGCGGAGCGTTCCCTGCTCGAGGGTCACGGTCAGCGCCTGGTCGTCGCCGATACGAAGGACGTCCTGCACGAGTGCCCTGCAGTCGCCGTGCTCGCATTCGATCGTGCCCACGTCGGCGACCTGCCCACCGCCGGCGGCATAGAAGGGCGACTCGGTGAGCTTGACCAGATAGCGCGACGGGTCGGCGGGCTCAGACCCGCCCTCCCAGCCCGCCCCGGCAGGACCGCTTTCGCCGACGCTCTGCACGGCCGCGAGCGTGGTCTTCTGCTCGCCGGTCTCATAGCCCGTGAAGCGCGTCTGAACGCCGCTGTCGCCCGCGAAGGAACTGGCGAGGGCCCGCAGCTGTGAGGCCTCAGAACCGCCCCCGCGGGCGCTCGCCCTCCCCCGCGCGCGCTGCTCCTCCATCAGCTGCTCGAAGTCGCCCTCGATCGACAGCCCCTCCTGGGTGAGCAGTTCGTTTGTCATCTCGAAGGGGAAGCCGAATGTGTCGTGCAGCCTGAACACCTCGCCGGCTCCTACCGCTGTCCGGCCGGCCGAGCGCGCCTCATCGATGTACCGGCGGAGCGTGGCCATGCCCTGGGCAAGCGTGCGCCCGAACCCCTCCTCCTCGGAGGAGAGCCACTCCTCGATCGCGGCTCGGCGTTCGCCGAGCTCCGGGTAGGCGTCGCCCATCAGCTCGGTCACACGGGCCGCGTAGCTCGTGAGAAATCCGGGTGCCAGCTCGAGGAACAGGCCCTGCTGGATCGCGCGACGCATGACCCTGCGCAGCACATAGCCCCGCTCCTCGTTGGAGGGCACGACCCCGTCGGCGACGAGGAATGTCATCGCGCGGGTGTGATCGGCAAGGATGCGCAGGGCTCGGTCGCTGGCGAAGTCCGCCCCATAGCGACGGCCTGAGAGCTGCTCGCCGAGCTCGATCAGAGGCTGGAACTGATCGGTCTCGAACACCGACGGCTTCTGCTGGAGGATCGCGGCCATACGGTTGAGACCGAGGCCCGTGTCGATGTTGTTGGCAGGCAGCGGGTCGAGGATGGAGCCGGCTCCGTCCACGGCGGGCTTCTGCTCGTACTGCATAAACACGAGGTTCCAGTACTCGAGGAACCGCTCGTTCTCCCCGCCCGGCAGATCCTCGGCGGAGCCGTGGTCAAGGCCGCGATCGATGTAGAGCTCAGAGCATGGCCCGCAGGGGCCGATGGGACCGGCCTGCCAGAAGTTCTCCGAGCGCGGGCAGGCGACGATGCGATCGCTATGAACGCCGAGCTCTCGCCAGAAGCCGATCGCCTCCTCATCGGGACCGAGCCCGAGCTCATCGTCGCCTTCAAAGACCGTCACCCAGATGTCCTCGGCGGGGAAGCCGAATACTTCGCGGGAGAGTTCCCAGGCAAACGCGATGGCCTCGCGCTTGAAGTAGTCCCCGAAGGAGAAGTTGCCGAGCATCTCAAAGAACGTCAGGTGCCTGGCCGTGTTGCCGACGTTGTCGATGTCGACCGTCCTGAACACCTTCTGGCAGCTAGTCAGTCGCGGGGCCGGCGGGCTCTCCTGGCCGAGAAAATACGGCTTCAGCGGATGCATTCCCGCCACGGTGAGGAGCGCCGAGGGATCATGAGCCGAGGGCACGAGCGATGCTGAGGGCACGCGCGTGTGCCCGCGCTCCTCGAAGAAGCTCTCGTAGCGCTCACGGATCTCGTCAGATGTCATCGCGCGAGCCATCTTAGGGTTAGCGCGCGCGTGCGTGGCGGGCTAGGCCGCGATGGTGCCGTAGCCGACGACCAGCTCGCCGGCGTACATGCACGCGATCTGACCCGGCGCGGTGCGCTCCACCGGCTGCTCGAGCTCCACGCGCATGCGGGCGTGGCGCCCGGCGCGCGGCTCGCCGCTCAGACGGCAGGCAAGCCGACGCCCGTGTGAACGAACGCGAACGCCGTCAACGCACGCTCCATCGCGATGGAGCGTCGCCTCGCGAACCGCCATTCCGCTCACGAGCAGCCGATCTCGTGGACCGACGGTGACGCTGTTGGCATGCGTGTCCGTCGCCAGCACATAAAGCGGGTCCGTGCCGCCGATGCCGAGGCCGTGACGCTGACCGACGGTGAAGACGTGCGCGCCCGCGTGCTCTCCCAGCACGACGCCCTGCTGGTCGACGATCGGCCCCGGTCGCCTGCCTAGGCCGCCGTGGCGCTCGAGGAATGCGCCGTGGCGCGTGCCCGCCAGGAAGCACAGGTCCTGGGAATCGCGTCGGCCGGCCGCCGCAAGGCCGGCGTCCTTGGCGAGCTCGCGCACCTGCGGCTTGTGCATCTCCCCGAGCGGGAACCGCAGCCGCGCGAGCGAGTCGGGCGCGAGCGCGGAGAGCACATAGCTCTGATCCTTGGCCAGGTCGCTCGCCGTGCGCAACAGCGGACCGTCGGATACGCGTGCGTAGTGGCCGGTCGCGAGCGTCTCCGATCCCAGCCGGTCGGCCAGGTCGAGCATCGCGTCCAAGCGGACGTTGCCGTTACAGCGCACGCACGGGTTCGGCGTCAGACCCGCCGCGTGGTCTGAAAGCCAGTGATCGACGACGCCGGCGCGGAACTCAGCGCGCAGATCGATCGACAGGTGAGGCATGCCCAGTCCGTGTGCCAGCTCGCGCGCGCCGCGAACAGCCTGCGCCGAGCAGCAGCTGTTCTCACCGTCGTTCTCGGGATCAGACCACAGCTCGAGCGTGACGCCGACAGCCGGGTCGCCGCCCTGGACCACGAGCAGCGCCACGACCGCACTGTCCACCCCGCCACTCATCGCGACCAACGTGCGTCCCGGCTCAGGAGCGAGCGCGGCGCGCTCGCGCGCCGCAGCGCCGAGGGCGCGATGCAGGGCGTCCGCCGCAAGCTCGGCGGCGTGTCGCTTGGCGAGACTCAGGCCGCCGAGCTCCGCTGCGATCTCATTCGCTCCGATCCGCGCCGCGGCCAGAAGTGGAGCGCCGCGCACCAGGCTCACGGTCGCGCTGCCGGCCGCGACAGCCGCGCCGCATCCGCTTGCGTCAAAGCCGGCGTCCGTGATCTGAGCGTCGGGGCTGTCGGGATCGACAGCGATCGAAACCCTGATCAGATCACCGCACGCCGCGCCCCCCGCGGCGCCGGTGTAGGCGTCCTCGGGACTGTACCCGCGGCCGAGCGGTCGTTCCAGATGGTGTTGCAGGCTTTCCGCAGCAGTCACGCGGTCGAGTCTAGGGGACTACTGGTGGCGAGCTTCGTCGATGGCCTGTTCGATCGAGAAGGCATCGTTGAGCCCGGTCAGCGTCGACGTCTGGCCTTTTTTGTTGACGATCAGAATCGTCGGTGTCTGATAGACCTGCACTGCGCGAGTGATCGAGCCAAACGAGGCGACCTGGCTGGCGGGTGCTTCGTTGACGGCGATCTTGCTGGTCAGTTCGACGCCGGTGCCCTTCACCAGACGGGCAATGGCCGGATTCTTGGAGTCATTGCGCAGGCCGTGATGTACGGCAAGCAGAAGCTGAAGTTCGCGGTGTACGGCGACATCGACCGCGCTGTGGGGGTTCCAGAACAGAATTGCGACGACTGCGCCCTGTTTGAGCTCGAGTTCCACGAGCGCCTGCCTTGCCGGCACGCGGTTCGGGGCCGTCACCGGCGATTTGACCTTGGTCGGGGCGGCCGTTTTGGTGACTGTCTTCGTGACCGTGACCGTCTTGGTGGCTGCCGGGGTGCTCGCGGTGGTGGGATGAGAAGTCGTTGAGACCTTCGGCGCGGCCGCCGTCGGTGCGGTTGCCGGGTTGGTCTGCGTGCTCGCCGGCGAAGCGGCGGTGACCCCACCCGTGGGTGCAGGACTCGAGGCCTGCGCGGACTTGTTTGCGAGCTGCTGGGCATTCTGTTCTGAGGTCGCGACCGCTTTGTGTGCGTCTGCGATCGCGCGCGAGAGGCCTTCGACGCCCGGAGCAGCCCCGTGGTAGACGGGGGTGGGAGCGCCGGCGGCTTTTTTCCCGACGGCGGACGAGCTCGGCGCGGGCGCCGGCGCACTCGCGGTCGAGCTGGCGCCGCCGCTGCTCGAGTGCCCCTGAAGGGCGAAGAACCACACGCCCGCGAGCACGACCATCGCGAGCAGGGCGATCTGGAACGGGCGAGAGATCTGGGCCATTACCCCTCTTTCGGCATCTGACGCGGAAGAGTTGAACGTTGCAAAACACGATGGACGCTCGCGGCCCCTTTCGATCAGGGCGCGATCAAGCGCGTGCCAATGGATGCCGATGCTCGGGGAGTGGACCAGTTCATCGCCTCGCGCCCGATCGCGTTTTGCGCGCGGGAGGCCCGATGAACCGTCTGCTCGGTGCCGGCGCTGCCGTCGCGGCATCGGTCGTCCTCATGGCGGGATGCGGGAGCGGCGGCACGCAGAGCAGCGAGCCCGCCAGCGCGGCGATTCACGCGACGGATGTTGCGAACAGCTCGGCCCCGTGGCGGGCGAGCGCTCCGATTACGAAGGCACGCGCGCTGGCCTTTGCCCGTGCTGTGAATCTCACCGCCGCCGATGTGCCTGAAGCGAAGGCTTCGAACAGGCGGGAATCATCGGACCACGAACGCACGCCCTGCGGCCTCGCCGGCCCACAACACGAACTGGTGAGCGTTCCGTCGGCGAAGCTGACACGTGGAACAGAACTCGAAGTCGAAGAAATCGCCTCGGCGGTGGACGTGGTCAACAGCGAACGCTTCGCGGCCGGCGACATCGCTGTCCTGCGAAGCGACAAAGGGCGCGGATGCCTGGAGCACGAACTCATCAGGCGCTATCTCGACCACGCTGTCGGTAAGCGGGCCGACGATGCGCGCATCGGGCGGATTCAGCTTTCACCACTCCCCGTTGATGCACCCGGGACGACCGGAAGCGCCGGGGTCCGAATCACCGAGACGGTGACGTACAGCTACAGCGAAACGTCGGTTCCGGTGTACATCGACTTCCTCGTGTTCACCCTGGGACCCGCCGAGGTGACGGTCACGGCCGTGAGCCCCGTTCAACCCGAGCCCGAAGCAACCGACCAGCAGTTGCTGCAGCTGCTGCTGAAACGGGCCAAGGCCACCCCGCTCTGAGTCTCGCGCGGCAGGTTCGGCGGGGCAGCCCCGCCCGACCTTCGGCCGACTCAGAGGTCGCGCAGCCCGCGCAGAACCGTGTGTACGACGGTGTCCGTCGCGATCCGCTCTTGTCCCCCGCCCTCCATGTCCCTTAAGACCGTCTCAGCGCCCTCGACGATCGCAACGTAGCGGGCGCCGAGCCCGTTGGCGTGCCCGAGCTGACCTTTCAGCGAGCGGCCCCCGAGGTCCATCTGCACCTTCAGGCCCGCCGAGCGCGCCTCGGTCATGATCGCAAAGGCCGCAGTCCGATCGGCCTGCTGCTCAAGCGCCACGAACAGCTCGAGGACGCTCGCCGCGACGGGTCTCAGATCACCGGCGAGCAGCATGCGCTCGACCCCAGCGGCCCAGCCGATGCCGGGCGTCGGCGGGCCGCCGAGCTGCTCCACCAGACCGTCGTAGCGTCCTCCTCCGCCCACGCCGCTCTGAGCACCCAGCGCATCCGAGGTGAACTCGAAGACCGTTCGCGTGTAGTAGTCAAGGCCACGAACCAGCGTCGAATCGACCTCGTAGACGACATTTGCGAGGTCGAGCAGGCGACGCACCTGCTCGAAGTGCTCTGCGTCCTCGTCGCTCAGGTGATCAAGCAGCCGCGGTGCACCCTCCATCACGCGCCTGGTGCCCTCGTGATCGGCGTCGAAAGCGCGCAGCGGGTTCAGCTCGATCCTGCTGATCACCTCCTCCGAGAGGCTGCCTTGGTGGGCTCGCAGGTACGTCTTCAGCCGTTCGCGATACTCGCCCCGGCTCTCGCTGCTCCCGAGGCTCGAAAGGCGCAACCTGCTGTCGCGCACCCCCATCTCCTTGAGCAGCTCGGACAGCAGCACGATCGACTCGGCGTCAAGGGCCGGATCCTCGGAACCGAGCGCCTCAGCGCCCACCTGCCAGAACTGCCGGTAGCGTCCTGCCTGGGCGCGCTCGTGGCGGAAGAAGCTCGACAGGTACCACAGCTTGACCGGGAGGCGGCGCTTGTGCATGCCGTGCTCCACGTAGGCCCGGCACACGGGCGCGGTCCCCTCCGGGCGAAGTGTCAGGGAGCGTCCCGAACCGTCGTCGAAGGTGAACATCTCCTTGCCGACGATGTCCGTGGACTCGCCGACGCCGCGTGCGAAAAGCTCGGTGGCCTCGAACGTCGGCGTCTCGATCCGTTCGTATCCGGCACCCTCCAGGATCGCGCGCGCGTGGGTCTCCAGCGTCGCGCGCAGGCCGGCGTCCTCGCCCAGCACGTCGAACGTGCCACGCGGCGCTTTGATCTTGGGAACGCTCAACTTCCGGTTGCCGTCGCGGGCGCTCAGGTGTGCGCCGGGCCCGGCGCAGCGGTCGCTTGGACCTTGGTGCGAAGCTCCGCGAGGAACGGGTTCGTGTCGCGCTCGCGCCCCAGGGTCGTCACGCCCATGTGCCCGGGATAGACCGTCGTATCGGCAGGAAAGGCATCGAGCAGGCCGCCGATGGAGCGCTCAAGAGTCGCCCAATCACCGCCCGGCAGATCCACCCGACCGACGGATCCCTGGAACAGCACGTCGCCGGATAGCAGCGCCCTCTCCGGCGTTACACGATCGGCCGCCGCCTCAGCGTCGAGCCCGGTGTCGTCGCTGGCCGCTGCGGGCGCAATCGCATAGGTGACATGTCCCGGGCTGTGGCCCGGCGTGAATATCACCTCGATGTCCAGCCCCGCCAGGCTCAGCCGCTCGCCGCCCTCCACGGTGAGGTCGGCCTCGTAGCTCTCGAACGGCCCGAACCCCGGCGGTACCCACTGCATGACATCGGCCAGCACGCCACGCTCGATCACCGGGCAATACACCGGAGCGCCTGTCGCTCGGGCAATCTGCGCGACCGCTCCGATGTGGTCGAAGTGGCAATGGGTGATGAGGATCGCCTCGATCTCGACCCCCAGAGCGTCAGCGGCCTCGAGCAGCCGCTCGGCCTCATCGCCGGGGTCGACGATCAACGCACGCTTGGCCGAGCCGTCGGCGCGGACGATGTAGCTGTTCTCCTGGACCGGCCCGACGGTGAATGCACGCGCATCCGGACCGCTCATCGCGACGGCGCCTCCCGGGCGCTCCTTGGAAAGCTCATCACGCAGCCTTCCTCCCGCTGCCCGCCGCTTTTGCTTTGTTGCGCATACGGCGCCCGTACATCCACTTGTCCATGTAGTAGCTGACGACCGTGTAGAACGCGATCACCAAGGGGAAAAGGCTGATCGCGTCGTTCGATTGCTTGAGGACAAGGATCAAGATCAGCAGCAGCACCACGCCGGCAAACATCGCCTTCACGAACGCTCCCCGCCAGGTGGGCGGGCGATCGCGCTTATCGAGCAGGCTCTCCTTCTCGCGCGCCAGCGCGCGAGCGTCGCCGCTCTTCTCTGCGGCTGTGGGCTTACGCCCAGTGCGACCGCGCGACTCGACCACGCCGGCCGCGTTCCCACGATGCTTGCTCTGGCGCCTGCGCTTGGTCTGAGCCATGTTCTAGAAGCCTAGTGCGTTCTCGATCACATGGCGAGCGGAGTCGAAGCCGGGCATGACAAGATCCTCCGGGAAACCCTCAAGCGCGGCCCGCGGCGCCAGCCCAACGAGCTCGGCGCTCGCCACCCGCGCGTGTCTGCTCACAGCCTCGACGACCATCGCGACGGGCACCTCGAGCGGGCGCTCGATGTTCATCGAGATCTGCGCGACCCCGTGGCTCAGTGCAACCCCCATGGCGCGCACTCCCGGCAGGCCCTCCGGACCGCCCTCACGCACCAGATCCGCGATCCCGCGCGCCTGCTGGAGCGTGCCCGGAGAAGCCAGCTGCAGGTTGAACGCAACGAGTGGCTCCCTCGCTGCCACGAGCGTTGCGCCGGCCGTCGGATGCATCCGCGGCGGCCCGAAGTCCGGGCGAAGCTCCGCGCCCGATGGGCCGTCTGCCATGAGCCGCTCGGCGAGGCCGGCGACGCCTCCACGTCGCAGCTCAGCACGTCTTCTGGCCGGCGTGCCACCGCCCGCGGTCAGCTCGCCGTAGAGGAACACCGGCACCGCCAGCTCGTTCCCGATGCGGTCGGCCACGACGAGCGCCTCCGCACATGCCGATCCTCTGTCGCGCTCATGCAGGTAGACGATCGGGGCCACGTCAAGTGCTCCCACGTGCGGATGCTGCCCGTTCGCGCCGCCGTCAGCAGGCC
>Ga0302178_10003985_pt1 | contig 10855 bp, 7 predicted proteins | sample I_Palsa_E1_3_FD_198790 | JGI IMG/M metagenome (GOLD analysis project Ga0302178, IMG submission 198790) | Peat permafrost microbial communities from Stordalen Mire near Abisko, Sweden - I_Palsa_E1_3 | ecosystem: Environmental > Terrestrial > Soil > Palsa > Peat permafrost | place: Sweden: Abisko... | reverse complement strand
AGTAGATGACCAGGGCGGGGCTGATCCCGATCCGCTCGGCGACGTCCGCGATCCTGGTATCGGGGTAGCCACGCTCGGAGATGACCTCCAGGGCCGCGCGCAGCATCTGCTCCCGGCGCAGGTCAGCGGTTCCCTGGGCTGCGGTTCCCTGGGCTGCGGTTCCAAGGGCTGCAGTTCCCTGGGCGGCGGTTCCCTGGGCTGCGACAGCCTCACGGACCTGGTCTGTCATCGCGGCAATCCTCTCCGCCTCTTGTCAACAAGGTAGCAGCTTTTTAGACTGAACATTCAGTCAACTATCGATGCAGGCTCGCGGCCGCGCCCGGCAGGCGGCCGCGCCCGGTCGCCCGGCAGGCGGCCGCACCCGGAAGGAAGTCGCAGTCATGGCCGCAACATACGACGCGATCGTCGTCGGCGGAGGGCATAACGGACTTGTCGCCGCCGCGTACCTGGCCCGTTCCGGCGCCAGGACCGTGGTGCTGGAGGGACGGCACAAGACCGGCGGCGCCGCGACCACCGAGGCGCCGTGGGCCGACGCGCCCGAGTTCAAGGTCACCCGGCTCTCCTATGTGATGAGCCTGATGCCGCCGACGATCATCAAGGATCTCGATCTCGCCAGGCACGGCTACCAGATCTACCCGATGGGACCGTACTACCAGGCGTTCGCCGACGGCGGGTCCATCAAGCTCTACGCCGACGACGCCAGGCGCAACCACGAGGAAGTCTCCAAGTGGTCCAAGAAGGACGCGGACGCCATGCCGCGCTGGGACGCCTGGATCGAGGGCCTCGCCGAGGTGCTGGGCCCGCTGCTGCTCACCGTTCCCCCGGCGATCGGCTCGCACAAGCCGCGCGACCTGGCCGGCACCCTCCGGCTGGCCTGGCGGCACAAGGGCCTCGACGTGCGGACGATCGCCGACGTGACCCGGCTGATGACCATGAGCATCTCCGACCTGCTCGACGACTGGTTCGAGTCGCCGCAGGTGAAGGGCGCTCTCGCGGTCAACGGAGTGATCGGGACGTGGGCGGGCCCGTGCGAGCCAGGGACCGCCTACGTGATGGCCCACCACTCGATCGGCGACGTCGGCGACGGGCACCTGGGGAACTGGGGGTTCCAGGAAGGCGGCATGGGCGGCGTGTCCAGCGCGATCGAGCGGGCCGCGCGCGGCTACGGCGTGGAGATCCGGGTGAACGCCAGGGTAGCCCGCGTGCTCATTGCCGACGGCAGGGCGGCCGGCGTGGTGCTGACCAACGGTGACGAGATCCGCGCGCCGGTCGTGGTCTCCACCCTGCACCCGCGCACCGCGTTCCTTGAGCACGTCGGCGCGGAGAACCTGCCGCCGGACTTCGTCAGCGACATCGAGCACTGGAAGAGCCGCAGCGGCGTCGTGAAGATCAACCTGGCGCTGGCCGAGCTGCCGGACTTCACCGCCGACCCCGGCACCCACTTGCAGGAGCACCACACCGGCTCGGTCGAGATGGCCCCGTCGGTCGAGTACATCGAGCGCGCCTTCCAGGACGCGCGCGAGGGCAGGCCGGCGCTGCGCCCGTTCAGCGACGGGGTGATACCGACCGCCTTCGACAAGCGGCTCTGCCCCGAGGGAAACCACATCATGTCGTTGTTCACCCAGTGGGTTCCATCGGACTGGAGCGAGGCGCCGCACACCGAGGAGCTGGAGGCCTACGCGGACCGGATGATCGACTGCTACAACGAGCTCGCGCCGAATTTCAAGGGCTCGATCCTGCACCGGGACATCGTCGGCCCGTACGAAATGGAGCACGAGTACGGCCTGGTCGGCGGCAACATCTTCCACGGCGAGCTGTCGCTGGAGCAGCTGTTCCACATGCGGCCGGCGCCCGGCTACGGCGACTACCGCACGCCAGTCGGCGGGCTGTATTACGGCAGCTCGGCGACGCACGCGGGCGGCGGCGTGTGCGGCATCCCCGGCTGGCAGGCCGCGCGTGCCGCGATCGCGGACAAGAAGGCCAGCCGCCGGGCCAGCCGGGTCCGCAAGATCACCCGGCGGTCATGAGCATCCGGGAAGAGACAAGCATCGGGGAAGAGACACAGGCAGCGGAACGGGGAGTTCAGCCCGGTCCCGCTCGCCAGCGGCCGGCCCTGCTGGCGCTGCTGGAGGCACGCAGCATCGCGCTGGTCGGGGCGTCGCCACGGCCGGGTAGTTTCGGCCAGCGGATGATCGACGAGGTCGCCAGGAGCCCCGCCAGGCCGCGGATTCAGCTGGTCAACCCCCGGTACCGGCAGATCGGCGAGCGGCGCTGCCATCCGTCGCTCGCCGATCTGCCGGAGCCGGTCGACCTCGTCCTGCTCGGCGTCCCCGACGCCGTCCTTGAGCAGCAGCTCGCCCTGGCGGCCGGTCGCGGCGACGCGGCGGCGGTGATCTTCGGCAACGCGCACGAGGATCCGGTGCGACTTCCCCCGCACGGCGACCCGCCAGCGGCCGGGAACCGTGACCCGGCCGGTCCCCCCGCCCGGCTCGCCTTGCGCGAGCGGCTGGCGTCGATTGCCAGGACGGCGGGCATGGAGCTGTGCGGCGCGGGCTGCATGGGATTCGTCAACGTCGCCCGCGGCCTGCGCGCGATCGGCTACGTCGAGCCCGATCCACTGCCCAGCGGCCCGGTCGCGCTGGTGACGCACTCGGGATCGGTGTTCTCCGCGATGCTGCGCAGCCGCCGGGCCATCGGGTTCACGATCGCGGTCTCCTCCGGCCAGGAACTCGTCACCCCGGCCGCCGCCTACCTGGAGTACGCGCTCAGCCTGCCGGAGACGCGGGTGCTGGCGCTGGTCCTGGAGGCAATGCGGGAGCCTGGCCGGCTGCGCGCGGCGCTGGCCAGCGCGGCGGCCAGGGACATCCCGGTGGTGCTGCTCACGGTGGGAAGCTCGGCCAGGGGGTCAGCCATGGTGGCGGCTCACTCGGGCGCTCTCGCGGCCAGAGACGGCGGCTGGGAGGCGCTCGCGGACGCCTACGGCGTGCACCGGGTCGGCGACCTGGCCGAGCTGGCGGACACAGTCGAGATGTTCGCCATCGGCCGCCGGGTTAGGCCGCCCGGGACCGCTACCATCCAGCCCCGCATCACTGCCGACCCACCCGGGATCGCGACCGTGCATGACTCCGGCCTCGAACGCGCGCACGCGGCCGATCTCGCCGAGGAACTCGGCGTGCCGTTCGCCTCGATCGGCGAACCTACGCTGGCCCGGCTCGCCGCCGTGCTCGATCCCGGCCTGGAGCCCGCCAACCCCCTCGACATGTGGGGCACCGGCCGCGACGCCCGGGGCCAGCTGGCCGACTCGCTCGTCGCGCTGGCCGACGATCCGGCCGTCGGCGCCGTGGCGCTGGCCGTGGACCTGATCTCCGAGTTCGACGGCGACCGCTCCTATCCTGGTGCCCTGCTGGACGCCGCCGCCCGGACCGCCAAGCCGCTGGCCGTGCTGGCCAGCCTGCCGAGCGCCGTTGACGCTGGCGTCGCGGGCGAGCTGCGCCTGGCCGGGATCCCGGTGCTTGAGGGCACCCGCACCGGCCTGCTAGCCCTGGGCCACCTGCTCGACCACGCCGACCAGGCCAGCCACGCCAACCCGGCCGGTGCCTGGCAGCCGGACCAGGCGCGCCGCGCGCGCGGCGCCGCCCTGCTGGCGGCCGGCCGCGCCGCCGGGGCGCCGCTCCTTGAGCTGCTGCGCGAGTACGGGATCGCCACGGCCCGCGCCGAGCCGGCCGACAGCGCCGCCGCTGCTCTCGCCGCGGCCGCCGCGATTGGCTACCCAGTCGTACTGAAAACCGATGAGCCGGCGATCCCGCACAAGTCGGACGCCGGCGGGGTCGTCCTCGGCGTTGATGGCCCGGCCGAGCTCGCCGCCGCCTACCGGGACCTGGCCGCCCGGCTCGGCCGGCGCGTGCTGGTCTGCGAGACCGTCCCGCCTGGCACCGAGCTCGCACTCGGCGTCGCCCGCGACCCGGACCTCGGCCCGCTCGTCGTCGTCGGCGCCGGCGGCGTGCTGGTCGAGTTGCTCGCCGACCGGGCCGTCCGGCTGCCGCCGGTGAACGAGGAACAGGGCAGGCGCATGATCGGCGGGCTCCGGGCCGCCCGCCTGCTGGCCGGAGTTCGCGGCGCGCCGCCCGCCGACACGGCCGCGGTGATCCGCGCCATCACCGGGCTCTCCGCGCTCGCGATCGAACTCGGCGACGAGCTTGCGGCACTGGACGTGAACCCGCTGATCTGCGGCCCGGCCGGCGCGGTCGCCGTCGACGCGCTAGCCGTCCGGCGCCGTCGCTAGCGATCCGCGGCCTGCCTGCCCGTCGTCGTTGCAGAAGTCATCGGCCGGCCGTGATCAGCCTGCCGGTTCGGCCAGGTCAAGCTGATACCGTTCGAGTGTCTCGGCGCCGTACGCAGAGAGGCGGGGCATCGTGACCCGTGCAGAGCGCCCCGGCCACAACACGCCAGCGCCGGGCGCGCCGCTAGCTGATCCCGGCTCGTCAGCGCGGCCCGATGAGACCAGCGTCCGGTGGCAGCGCCCGTCGCCGCTGCTGCTGCGGGCCAGGCGGATCCAGGCCGGGCTGGTGACCGGGCCGATCGCGCTGCTCGCCGGGCTGCTGCTCGGCGTCGCTGCGTCGCCGGCGGCCGGCCTTGGCACCGGGCTCGGCCTGGGGGCGGCCGGGGTGGTGGCGGAGCGGTTCCTGGCCCGCCGCGTCGCCGCATGGGGCTACGCCGAGCGGAATGACGACCTCATGGTCCGGCGCGGGGTGCTGATCCGCCGCGAGTCGGTCATCCCGTACGGGCGGATGCAGTTCATCGATGTCACGGCCGGCCCGGTGGAGCGAAGCCTGGGGCTCGCGACCCTGCGGATGCATACCGCCGCCGCGGCCAGCGACGCGCGCATTCCCGGGCTGGAACGGGCGGCGGCCGGTAAACTGCGGGACAACCTCGCCGCGCTTGGCGAAGCGCAGGCGACCGGACTGTGACCCACCTGCCGCCCGATCGCCTGCCGGTGCCGCTGCCTCCTGACAGCGGGCTGGCGCCGCTGCCGCCTGACGGCCCGCAGGCGACGCCGGGCGACGCCGCGAAGCTGCCCCGGACCGAGCGCGAGGCCAGCTGGCACCGGCTGCACCCGCTGTCACCTCTTGTCCGGGCCGGGCGCCACCTGGTCACCATCGGCACCCTGGTTCTCGTCCTCTTCTTCGCCAACCGGAAGGGGACTGGCAGCGATCTCGTCGTCAACCTCATCCTGGTCGCGCTCGTGCTGGCCGGCGGAGCGGTGAGCTGGCTCGTTACCCGCTGGCAGGTCGCCGATGGCGTGCTGCGCATCGAGACCGGCCTGGTGCGGCGGCAGTCGCTGCGCTTCCCGCTGTCGCAGGTCCAGGCGATCGACGTGGTCCAGACCGGGCTGGCGCGGGTGCTCGGGCTCGGCGAGCTCCGGCTGCGAATGGCGGGCGCGGACTCCTCAGGAGGCCGCCTGGCCTCCCTGCCTCTCGCGGACGCCGAGCGGCTGCGCCAGCACCTCCTGTCGATGGCCCGCGCACCCGGCTCACTGGCCACGCGGGCCGCCGTGGCCACGGTGCCGGGAATCTTCAGCACTGGCGGGGAGCCCGCTGACGGCCGGGAGCCCCGTGACAGCCGGGAGCCCGGGCGGCTGCTTTTCCGGGTGCGCTCACGTCGCCTCGCCGCGGCCATCGCGCTGAGCAGGACGGGTGTCATCGCGGTCGCCGGGATCACCGCGATGGTCGCCGTCGGCATGCTGAACCGCCAGCCCGGCGTCTTCGCGTCGCTGCTGCCGCTGGCGGTCGGAGTCGTGCTCGCGGTCTGGCGCCAGTTCAACAGCGACTATGGGGCCACCGTCGTGGTGGCGGCCGACGGGCTGCGGCTGCGGTCCGGACTGGTGCAGACGACCGCGGAGACCATCCGCCCCGGCCGCGTTCAGGCAGTGCGGCTGGTCGAGCCGCTGGCGTGGCGCGCGCTCGGCTGGTGCCGGCTCGAGGTCGACGTCGCGGGGCCGCGGCAGCGACGGGAGAACCGGTCGGAGTCCCGGCGGCTGCGCGCGCTGATCCCGGTCGGGTCGCGCGCGGACGCGGAGCAGATGATCAGCGAGCTGCTGACCACGCGGCCCGCGCCATCGCGGCTGCCGCCTCGAAGCGCCCGCTGGAAGGCGCCGTTGACCTACCACTTCCTCGGCTGGGGCAGCGACGACCGATACGTCGTGGCCTCGCGTGGCCGGGTCTGCAGGAAGACCACCTGGGTGCCGCTGGAGAAGGTGCAAAGCGTCCGCTGGGTGCAGGGCCCGGTGCAGCGAAGGCTGGGGCTCGCGTCAGTGCGGCTGGACGTCGCCGGCAAGAGGGTCACCGCGAGCATCCAGGACCGCGGCACCGCCGAGGCAGGCGAGATCCTGCGCCGGCTGCCCGGGCTGGCCAGCGACGCGCGGACCCGGCACCAGGCAGCCTGGGCAGCTGGCCACCCGCTAGGCCGCTCGGGGGCGATCGGCTAAACCCGGCTTCGGCCTGGCCTGATCGACGATGTCTGCAGCTGTCTCTAAGCTGTTGGGGTGGTAGTCGTGAGGCCTATCGAGGCTCCGCTGGTTATCGGTCCCATCGCCTCGATGTGCCAGCCCATATCGTCCGGGAGGCGGCCATGACGGCCAGCGACGCGACCGGCGGCCGGTCGAGGAACCTGATCCTGGCAGCGATGATCTTCGCGGTCGCGATGACCTTTATCGACCAGACCATCGTGTCCATCGCCGTGCCCGAAATCCAGCGGGAACTCGGCCTGACCAGCACCGGCGTGCAGTGGGCGGTCAACGCCTACCTGCTGTCGCTGGCGGCGCTCTTCGCCTATGGCGGCCGGCTGGCCGACACTGTCGGTCACCGGAAGATGGTTACGCTCGGCGTGATCGTGTTCGCCGGAGCCTCGGCACTGTGCGGGCTTACCCCGAAGGGAAGCCTGGCCGAGGCGTGGATCGTGACCTTCCGGGTGGTGCAGGGCGCCGGCGGCGCGATCATGTTCCCGGCCGCGCTGGCGATCGTGGTGCAGACCTTCGCCCTTCGCGAGCGGGGGAAGGCGCTGGCCATATTCTTCGGCATCGCCGGCGGCCTGACCGCGATCGGCCCGATCCTCGGCGGCTACCTCACGGAATGGACCTGGCGGGCCATCTTCTGGGTGAACATCCCCGTCGCCATCATCGCCCTGGTACTGATCGTCATCTCGAAGCCGACAACGGTGCACCAGCCGGCTCGCATCGACCACCGGGGCCTGGTCCTTATCGCGGCCGGGGTGGCCCTGAGCGTGTTCGGATTCCAGCAGTCGTCCATCTGGGGATGGAGCAATCCCGGTACCGGGGCCTGCATCGCCCTGGGCGCTGTGCTGCTGGTCGCGTTCTACTTTGTCCAGCTCCGCACCCCGTCGCCGCTCATCCAGATGAGCATCTTCCGAATCCGGCCGTTCCTGGTAGAGAACATCGTGCTCGGCGTCGCCATGCTGGTGTTCGTCCCGGTGTTCTTCTTCGCCAGTGAGTACGCCCAGATCGCGCTGGGCAAGACATCCCAGCAGGCCGGTCTCTTCCTGCTGTACTTCTTCATCGGGTTCGTCATCGCTGCGCAGATCGGCGGCCGGATGCTGGACCGGCGCGGGGCGAAGCTCCCGGTCGCGCTCGGCTGCGCGCTGGCCGCCGTGGGATTCTGGCTGTGGGCCGGGAAAGTCACCGAGCTCAGCTTCGGCTCGCAGGTCTGGTACATCATCATGGCCGGCGCCGGCATGGGGTTCATGCTGGGCCCGGCCAGCACGGACGCCGTCAACCGGGCGTCCAGGCTCTCCTACGGAGAGGCGACCGGCATTACGCAGACCGTCCGGAACTACGCCGCCAGCATGGGCCTCGCGATTCTCGGCACCATCCTGGTCTCGCAGATGCGCTCCCGGATCACCACCTCGCTGATCTCCCTGGGCGTTCCCAGCGGCCGCGCGGCGACCGAGGCATCGAGCCTCTCGCAGTCCCAGGGCGGACACGGAGGCATCGCATCGATTCCCCAGTTCATACGGCTCGATTTCGCCTACTCCACCCGCACCGTGCTGGAGGTGATGGCGGGGATCATGGCAGTGGCGGCGGTGGTGGCCGTGATCGGCCTGCGCGCAGGCGTACAGGAGGAATCGGACGCGACCAGGGCAGAGCCGCAGGTGAAGCCCGCGCCTCCGGTGCCGGGCGGAATCCCGGCCCTGCCCGACGAGCCGTAGCCGACCAGCCGCGCCATGAGAGCGCTACCACGCCAGGCCGGGCTGCTTGCCCTGGCCACGGCTCTGTGTGCGGTCGGCGGCGGGTCAGCCGATGCCGCGACTCTCTCGTCCCGGGCCGCCGGTAACGGGTCCGCCCATGCCGCGATTCTCTCGTCCGGGCGCTCCGGCTCCGGCTCCTGGACCGTGTACCACCACGATGCCGCCGGCACGGGTGTGGCGGCGTCGGTGACCGCCGTCGACACGGCCAAACGGGCGTGGACGTCACCGAGGCTCGACGGGCAGCTGTACGGCGAGCCGCTCGCGTGGTCGGGGCGGGTCTACGTGGCGACGGAGAACGACACGGTTTACGCGCTGTCGTCGGGCACCGGTGCGGTGGCCTGGGCCGCCCATCTCGGCAGTCCTGTGCCCGCGGCGTCCCTCCCCTGCGGCGACATCACCCCGACCGTGGGGATCACGGGAACGCCGGTCATCGACCAGTCCCGGCGCGAAATCTTCGTGGTGGCCGACGAGCTGAGGCACGGCAGGCCAGCGCACGTGCTGGTCGGCCTCGCCACCACCTCGGGCAGGATCGAGATGACCAGGGATGTGGATCCGGCCGGAGCGGACACGGCGGCGTTGCTGCAGCGCACCGGGCTGACCCTCGATGCCGGGCGGGTGGTGTTCGGCTTCGGCGGCAACTACGGGGACTGTGCCGCCTACCGGGGCCGGCTGGTGGCCGTACCGGAGACGGGCGGGAAGCCGAGGTTCTTCACCGTCGACGCCACGGCCGATGAGTCGCAGGGCGCGATCTGGATGGGCGGAGCGGCACCTGTCGTCGACGGCAAGGGCGATCTGTGGGTCAGCGTCGGAAACGGCTCGGTGTACTCCTACAGCCACGCGTACGACAACAGCGACTCGGTACTCGAGCTGTCGTCGTCCCTCCGGCTCCTGCAGTTCTTCGCCCCAGCCGACTGGGCCGCGAACAACTCCGAGGATCTTGACATGTCGACGGCTCCGGCGCTGCTGCCCGACGGCCAGGTGATCCTCGCCGGGAAGTCCCGCATCGTCTACCTGCTCAACGGCGCGCGCCTCGGCGGTATCGGCGGGCAGCAGGCAGCGCTGGGATCGGCGTGCGACGAGGACATCGACGGCGGTATCGCGCTGGTGCGCAGCACCGTCTACCTGCCCTGCCTGACCGGAATCATCGCGGTCGGGGCGGCACGTTCGCCGCCGGCGCTGCGCCTGCTCTGGAGCTCAGGAACCGGCGGCGGCCCGCCCATCGTGGCCGCGGGCCTGGTCTGGACGATCGGCCAGAACGGCACGCTGTACGGACTCGATCCTGCGACGGGCAAGGCGGCGCAGCAGGCGTCGATCGGCGTGCCCGCCAACCATTTCCCGACCCCCAGCGTGGGCGACGGGCTGCTGCTGGCCCCGGCCGCGGAGCGCATTGTCGCCTTCGCTGCGTCCGACCGCGGCGCGGCTGCCACGACGCCCGTGACGACCCCGGCCGCCACGAGCCCGGTCGGCAGGTCCGGGGATGCAATCGCGCCGGGCACCATCGCCGGCATCGTCGTCGGCGGCCTGGTGGTGATCGGCGGGATCGGCTGGCTGCTGCGCCGAGGACGGGCAGGCCGCACCGGCTAGCCCCGTATTTCGAGCATGCCAGTAGGCGGGCCTGCTAGTGAGGCCATTCCCCGCAACTGCTCCACCGCGAGCCGCACGGTCATGACCAGGTGCGGATCGTCGACCAGGTAGACCTGGCGCCTGCCCTCCCGGCGCGACCGGACGAGCCCTGCCAGCTTCAGCTTGGCCAGGTGCTGGCTCACTGCCTGCAGCGTCCCGCCCACAGCATCGGCCAAGCCGCCTACGTCGGTCTCGCCGTGCGCCAGCACCCAGACGATGTGCAGTCGCATCGTGGAGGCCAGCAGGCCGAACCGGCCCGCGGCTTGCTGCAGCAGCTCCGGCGACAGATCACTGGCGCCCAACTGGGCGGCGGTCATAGGGCGGGGAGCCGCCAGCGCTGAGTGGCGGCGCTGGCGGAGCAGGTGGCGATGCTGAGCGGGGCGCCGTTCGTGATCGACGAAGCATTCAGGCAGAGTCCGGAGCCCTGGTTGACCAGGGTGTGCCCGGTTCCTGGTGTCCACACCTGGGTGGCGGAAGTGCCGCAGGTGTTCAGCACGACCTGCGTGCCGCTGACCGTCGCCTCACCCGCGGTGTCCAGGCACAGGCCCTGGATCTCGATGTTGCCGTTGGACTCGATCGCCGAGGTCTGGGCCGTGCCGCCGTAGCAGCTCGACATCTCGGCGGCGGTGCCCGGCTTCTTGCTGTCGCCGGTGTCGGTCAGACAGGAAGGCTGAGAGGAGGAGGGGATGTCCGCAGAGTACAGTGGCCCGGCTGGGGTGAGGGATGCTGGCGCGGGGGCGGCGGGCAGTGGCCAGACCTGGTTGGAGGTGGTGCCGCAGGCGGTGATGGTCAGGATGGTGCCGCTGGTGGTGCTGGAGCCCGGATCGGTGAGGCACAGGCCGGCAGCGCTGTTGACCAGGGTGTTGCCTGTTCCCTGAGTCCAGACCTGGGTGGTGGCGGTGCTGCTGCAGGTATTCAGGTCGGCGTCGGTGCCAGTGGTGACCGCCTCGCCGGCGGTGTCCAGGCACAGGCC
>Ga0302178_10003982_pt1 | contig 10856 bp, 4 predicted proteins | sample I_Palsa_E1_3_FD_198790 | JGI IMG/M metagenome (GOLD analysis project Ga0302178, IMG submission 198790) | Peat permafrost microbial communities from Stordalen Mire near Abisko, Sweden - I_Palsa_E1_3 | ecosystem: Environmental > Terrestrial > Soil > Palsa > Peat permafrost | place: Sweden: Abisko... | reverse complement strand
GCCTTGCGCATCAACAGCCGTATGGCGGTGGGCGAAATGCCGAAGGTGGTGACACGGTGCCGTTCGATCATCTGCCAGAATCGCTCCGCCACGGGATAATCCGGCGCTCCATCGTACAGCACAATGGCCCCCGCGAAATTGTGATTGCCGATAATCTCCCACGGGCCCATCATCCAGCCGATGTCGGAGACCCACCAGAAGCGGTCGTCCGGCTGGCGGTCGAACGTCAGGTAGATTTCCTTGGCCGTTTGGGCCAGGGCGCCGGCGTGGGTATGCACCGCGCCCTTGGGCCTGCCGGTGGTTCCGGAGGTGTACAGGATCACGGCGTCGTCGCCGCCGGCCTGGTCCGTCATGGGGGTCACCGGGGCGACGCCGGCCAGCAGCGCGGCGAGGTCGGGCTCAGTCACCTCGATCACCTGCGCGCCGGTATCCGCGGCGCCCTTCGCGGCCTCGCCCGCCGCCGTGTGCCAGGCGAGCAGCACCGTCGCGCCGGAGTCGCCGAGGTAGTAAGCGACCTCGCGGCTTTTCAGCAGCGGGTTCATCGGCACCACGATGGCCCCGGCGCCGAGCGCGCCGTAGAACGCGATCGGGAACGCAGGCACGTTGGGGAGCATGACGGCGACCCGGTCCCCCGGCGCCACCCCGAGGTCCGCCAGCAGCGCGGTCATCCGGGCGGCGGCCCCGGCCAGGTCCGCGTACGTCAGCACCAGGTCGTCCAGCCGCACCGCCGGCCGGCCGGCGTGCTCGGCCGCCGCCCGCGCGAGCAGGGAACTCAGATTCGCCATCATGCCCTCCAGCCGGGCACCGCGCTGATGCCGCCTCAGTTGCATCATCCCCCCAGAAGGGCGCCGCCGACAGGCCTGGGCCGCCGCGCGGCGCCCGATGTGCCGCGAGTGGCAGAGCCGGCCTGCTTTTCAGACAGATTGGGGACGTTCGTCCCTATCCGCGCGGCCGGGCACGACAGAGGATAACGGAGGGCACCGGGCCAGCCCCTTGGCCAGTGCGCCATGGAGTGCGAGGCTGGCGACAGATCGCCGGCACGCACGTGCCCGCGGACCGCCCGCGGAAGCCAGGAGGGGCCCGGTCATGGATCTGCTCGACGGTATCGGCGAGGCGCTGGGCACCGACTACTTCGGGCTGCGCGAGCCGTTCACCGCGGAGCAGGAGAGCTACCTGACCCGGACCCGCGAGTTCGTCGACGCCGAGGTGCTGCCGGTGATCAACGGCTACTGGGAGCGGGCGGAGTTCCCGTGGGCGCTGGTGGAGAAGCTGGCGCCGCTCGGCATCGTCGGCGACGGCATCGAGGGCTACGGCTGCCCGCCGATGGATCCGCTGTCGGCCGGCCTGATCCACATGGAGATGAACAGGGGCGACGGCAGCCTCGGTACCTTCATGGCCGTGCAGGGCGGGCTGGCGATGAAGTCCATCGCCCGGTGCGGATCGGAGCAGCAGAAGCAGCGCTGGCTGGGGCCGATGGCCCGGCTGGAGAAGATCGGCGCGTTCGCGCTGACCGAGCCCGAGCACGGATCCGACTCGGTCTCGCTGGAGACGACGGCCCGCCCCGACGGGGATTCCTGGGTCATCAGCGGGCACAAGAAGTGGATCGGCAACGGCAGCATCGCCGATGTGGTGGTGGTGTGGGCGCGGGACACCACCGACGGCGCGGTGAAGGGTTTCCTGGTGGAGAAGGGCGCCCCCGGATTTCGTGCCAGGGTGATCGAGGGCAAGGCGTCGCTGCGGGCGGTCTGGCAGGCGGAGATCGAGCTCGACGGCGTACGGGTGCCCGCGGAGAGCCGGCTGCCGGGCGCGAACTCGTTCCGGGACTGCGCCGCGATCCTGACCAGCACCCGCAGCGCCTGCGCGTGGATGGCGCTCGGTCACGCGGTGGCCGGCTACGACGCCGCGCTGACCTACGCCAGGCGGCGCCAGCAGTTCGGCAGGGTGCTCGCCAGCTTCCAGATCGTCCAGCAGCGGCTGGTGCGGATGCTCGCCGACATCACCGCGATGCAGCTGTACTGCGCGCAGATCGCCAAGCTGGAAGCGGCCGGCAAGCTGGCGCCGACGCTGTCGGGGCTGGCCAAGCTGCACAACACGAGCAAGGCCCGGGTGATCCTCGCCGACGCACGCGACCTGCTCGGCGGCAACGGCATCCTGCTCGACTTCCATGTCATCCGGCACATGGCCGACATCGAGTCCATCCACACGTTCGAGGGCACCGAGACGATCCAGACCCTGATCGTGGGCCGGGACATCACGGGCATCGGCGCGTTCAGCTGATGGCACTGTCAGCGACAACTCAGCTAACGGCGGCCCAGCCATGGGCGGCTCAGCTAACGGCGGCCCAGCCATGGGCGGCTCAATTAAGGGCGGCTCAATGGCCGGCCGACCGGAGGTAACGCGTGAAGCCGTTCGTGGTAAACCGGCATGGCCGCCTGGTGTTCCCCGAGAACTTCCATGGCGAGCTTGACTTCTCCGTCTTGCGGACGCTCGAGCAGTTCACCGCCGTGATCGGCCGGGACTTCGAGGCGAAGGCGCCGACCGGGACCGACATCCTGGCCCGGGTCGAGTCCGGTGCCTACCCGGGGCGCTTCGAGCTGCTGCGCGATCTGGGCCAGAACCTGTTCTGGGTCAACCGGTACTCGATCACCATGTTCGACAAGCGGCCGACCCGCTGGCGGGACCTGGCTAAGCACCGCGATGACGTCTTCCTGCCGGTGCTGACGCCGTGGGAGGACGCCGAGCGCAAGGTGGCCGCGGTCGAGCGCGCGTACCGGCAGCTGCCGGCCAGCTGGGACGCGGGCACCGAGGACAAGGTGTTCGGCCTGCTGTTCGACCTGTTCCGGAACAAGCTGCACCACGCCACCGAGCTGCCGCCGATCAAGCCGACGGTCGCCGAGTTCCTTGACCGGCCCGGCGCGCTGACGTTCGTGCTGCCCGAGCACGACCCGGACTACCCGGTCTTCCGCAGCGAGGAGATCATCGACGCCCGGGAGGATGTCCCCGAGCTCGAGGCGCTGACGCGCTGGGCGATGGTGCTGCACAACCAGTACCCGTGGAACCGGGCCAGGACCGAGCTGCGCGAGGCTGGCAAGATCGGCGACGATGACTTCGTGGTCGCGTTCCACCCGCGCAACCGTGACGTGATGGCGTTCATCGACCGGGTGAAGGCCACCGGAGGCAGCCGCGCGGCCGCCGGGAACGGAACCGCCGGGAACGGAGCCGCCGGGAACGGAGCCGCCGCGATGCGGCGCGCCCCCGCCGCGGCCGTCGCGCCCGCTGCCCCCTACCCGCCCGTGCGGGTGCGCGAGGCGTTCGCCGTCCAGCCGAGACTGGAGGCGCTGGCGATCGTGCGCGGCGAGCACGTTTGCGACAACGCCGACGTGATCAGGAACGCGAGCTTCTCCTGGTCGCCGATGACCGCCGCCGACATCAGCGCGAAGACCGGCATCGAGCAGCGCCGCTACACCAGCCGGGAGCCGGAGCAGCTGGCCCTGCATGCCGCACTTGCCGCGCTGGCGAAGTCCGGCCGGGCGCCCGCCGAGATCGGCGCGGTGCTGGTCAGCAGCTGCACGAGCAACCGGCAGATCCCGTCGATCGCGTGCTGGCTGTCCGGCGAGCTCGGGCTGCTGCAAACGCACGCCTCGGTGGATCTGGTGGCGGCCTGCGCGGGCCTGCCCTACGGGCTGGCCGAGGCCATCCGGCAGCTGCAGGAGGTCAGGCGGCCGGTCCTGCTGGTTTGCGTGGAGAAGTTCTCCGACAAGATCGGCAGCTCCCGCCCGTCACGGATGATCTTCGGGGACGGCGCGGCGGCGATGGTCGTCGCCCCGGCCGCGGCAGGCGAGGCCGGCGACGTGGAGGTCGTGCAGACCTACGCGAGCGGGCCGCGCGGCGAGGTCAACTCGATCATCTGGCCGAACCCGGAGTTCGACAACGACATCACCGTGTACGGTCCCGAGGTAAAATCCCTGGTCCAGCGCTACCTGGACCAGATGATCGGCGAGCTCGGCGCCCAGCCGGACCCGGACGACCCCGGGCGGACGCTGCTGGAGAGCATCGAGCTGATCGTCCCGCACCAGGCCAACAAGACGATGATCCTCAGCCTGGCCGCCAAGGCCGGGCTGTCCGCCGACCAGCTGTACTTCAATGTGGAGACCATGGGCAACGTGTCGGCGGCGAGCATCCCGATCGCGCTGCACGACGCCGTGCGGGACGGCGTGATCACCCGCCCGGCCCGGGTCTTCGCGCCCGGCTTCGGGGCCGGCGCCGTCGGCGGCTACGCGGTGCTGCGGATCGACCCGGCCATCGTCGCCGACGAGGTGGTACTGGACATCGAGCCAGCCGTCACCGGCGGATCCGCGGCAGCGGCCCGGGCGACAGCTACGACGACCGACGACGTGCGCGTCGCCTTCGGCGAGTGACCGGATGAGCACGAGTGACCGGATGAGCCAGCGGCCCCGGCCCGCCTTCAGCCGGCTGGCGATCGTCAACCGGGGCGAGCCGGCCATGCGGGCGATCAACGCGGTCAGGGAGTGGAACGCCGAGGGCCGGCCGGCGCTGCGCGTCATCGCCCTGTACACCGCCGCCGACCGGCGGGCCATGTTCGTCCGCGAGGCTGACGAGGCGGTGCTGATCGGCCCGGCCGATCCCGGCGGCGACGGCGCCGCGTTCGGCGCCAGCCCGTATCTCGACTACGCCGAGCTGGAGCGGGCGCTGCGCGAGTGCCGGGCCGACGCGGCCTGGCCGGGCTGGGGATTCGTCTCGGAGAAGGCCGAGTTCGCCGAGCTGTGCGACCGGCTGGGGATCACCTTCGTCGGCCCGCCAGGGGAGGTCATGCGCCGGCTTGGCGACAAGATCGAGTCCAAGCTGCTGGCCGAGCGGGTCGGCGTGCCGCTGGCGGCGTGGAGCGGCGGCCCGGTCGCCGACCTGGCGGAGGCCCGCGCGCAGGCCGAGGCGATCGGCTACCCGCTGATGGTCAAGGCCACCGCGGGCGGCGGCGGGCGGGGCATCCGGCTGGTCAGCTCCGCCGCGGAGCTCGGCGAGGCCTTCGAGCGGGCGAGCTCGGAAGCGGCGAGGACAGCCGGGGACGCCACCATGTTCCTTGAGCGGGCGATCCGCGGCGGCCGGCACGTCGAGGTGCAGGTCGTTGCCGACGCGGCCGGCGACGTGTGGACGCTGGGCGTCCGGGACTGCAGCGTCCAGCGGCGCAACCAGAAGGTGATCGAGGAGTCCGCCTCGACGGCGCTGGACGGCGGGCAGGAGCAGCTGCTGCGGTCCAGCGCCGCCGGGCTGGTCCGGGCGGCCGGCTACGTCAGCGCCGGCACCGTGGAGTTCCTCTACGAACCCGGCGAGCGGCTGGTGTCGTTCCTTGAGGTCAACACCCGGCTGCAGGTCGAGCATCCGGTCACCGAGGCGACGACCGGCGTCGACATCGTCAAGCTGCAGTTGCACATCGCGGCGGGCGGCACCCTGGCGGAGGCAGGCGCCGGACCGCCGCCTGCCCGCGGGCACGCGATCGAGGCCCGGCTCAGCGCCGAGGACCCGGAGCGCGGGTTCGCGCCCGCGCCGGGCCTGATCGAGCACCTGGTGCTGCCGGCCGGCCCTGGCATCCGGGTCGACACGGGCGTTGCCGCCGGTGACGTCATCCCGCCGCAGTTCGACTCCATGATCGCCAAGGTGATCGCCTGGGGGCGGGACAGGCCCGAGGCTCGCGCCCGGCTCTCCCGCGCGCTCAGCCAGACCGCCGCGGTAATCCGCGGCGGCAGCACGAACAAGGCGTTCCTGCTCGATCTGCTGGACCGGCCCGAGTTCATCAGCGGCGAGGTCGACACGACCTGGCTGGACACGATGATGGCCGAGGGCTACGCACCGCACCGGCGACTGGACGTCGCCCTGATAGCCACCGCCGTGGAGGCCTGCGACGCGCACGCACGGCGCCAGCAGGACCGGCTGTTCGCTTCCGCCGAGCGCGGGCGCCCCGAGGTCGGGCACCAGACCTGGCACCAGGTCGACGTCCGGGCGGGCGGCGCCGCCTACCGGCTGCGGGTGTCCCGGTCCGGGCCGGTCCGCTACCGGGTAGAGCTGGACGGCAGCGAGGCCGACGCCGATGTTGAGCGCTACGGCAGGTTCGACCGCAGGCTGACCGTTGGCGGCCAGGCGTTCGCTGTGCTCTCGGTCGCGCAGGGCCCGGACTACCTCGTCGAGGTGGACGGCGCTGCGCACCGGATATCCGGCGGCGAGGCCGGGCTGGTACGCGCGCCCGCGCCGGCCATGGTGGTGGCCATCGGCGTCAAGGCCGGCGACGCGGTCGCGGCGGGCGACGTCGTCGCCGTGCTGGAAAGCATGAAGCTGGAGACGGCGCTGCGGGCACCGGTCGCCGGCCGGGTCGCCGAGGTGCTGGTAGACGTCAACACCCAGGTCGAGAGCGGCACCGAGCTGATCCGGATGGAGCACGAGCCGGAACCAGGCGAGACCGCGAGCCCGGAGCCAGGAGGGACCGCCGGGCCGGGCGCGCGCGCCGACCTGAGCGCGCTGGCGGGCGCGGCCACCGCCCTGCGCGATCCGGCCGCCTCGGCGGCCGGCGCGCTGACCGCATTGCGCTCGCTGGTGCTCGGCTTCGACATTGACGAGCGCGAGGCCCGCGAGCTGCTGCTGGCGCTGGCCGCCGCGCGGGCCGGGCGGCCGGCCGACGACCCGGGGCTGCTTGCCGGGGAGACCGAGATCCTGCGGATCTTCGCTGACCTGAGCGCGCTGTCGCGCAATCGCCGGGTACCCGACGGGGCGGAGGCCGACGACGAGTCCGCCGTTGACGCCGAGGCCGCCCGTAACCCGCAGGAGTACCTCTACGCCTACCTGCGCTCGCGCGACGCCGACGCCGAGGGGCTGCCCGAGTCCTTCCGGATAAAGCTGCGCCGCGCGCTGGGCCACTACGGGATCACCAGCCTGGAGCCCGCAGCTGACCTGGACGCCGCGCTCTACCGGATGTTCCTGGCCCACCGCCGGGCCACCGCCCACGTGCCGGTCGTTTCGGAGCTGCTGCGGTGGCGGCTGCGCTACCCGGACTCGCTGCCCGCCCGCGCCCGCGAAGGCTACCGGCGGGTCATCGATCAGCTGGTGTCGGCCACCCAGCTGCGGCATCCGTCGGTGGGCGACCTGGCCCGGCAGGTCCGTTACCGCTGTTTCGACGCTCCGCTGATCGCGGCCGAGCAGGCGCGCGCGCGGCAGCGGGTGCGCGCCGAGCTCGACCATCTCTCCCCCGATCCGGTGGCACGGGCGGCCCAGATCGATGCCGTAGCCGCCACCGGCGCGCCGATACTCGGGGTCTTCGCCGAGCGGCACCACACCGCGATGCTCGAGGTGATGACCCGGCGGTATTACCGGATCCGGCCGCTGCGGCACGTCACGGTCACCGAGGGCGACGGCCGCCCCGTGCTGACCGCCGAGTACGCCCACGAAGGGCACGACTACGTGCTGGCGGCGACCGTGGCCAACGGCACGGGCACCGGCGGCGTGGCCGGCCTGCGAGAGCTCGCGGACGCGCTCCCGGCCGGCCGCACCGCGCTGATCGACCTGTACATCACCGCCCGCGGGCCCGAGGCCGACGGCGATACCGCGCAGGGACCCGAGGCCGACGGCGATCCGGACGCCCGCGCCGCCCGGATCCGCGACGAGCTCGGCACCATCCCGCCCGCGGTCGGGCGGGTCGCCGTCGCGGTGCGCCGGGCGGACGGTGACGAGAGCGGCGAGCCGGCCTGGTACACGTTCCGCGGCGAGGCGGGCACCGGGGCGGCGGCAGAGGACCGGACGCTGCGCGGCCTGCACCCGATGGTCGCCGAGCGGCTCGGCCTGTGGCGGCTATCGGGATTCGAGCTGACCCGGCTGCCCTCGGCCGCCGACGTGCACCTGTTCCTCGCGCGGGGCCGCGAGGTTTCCGGCGATCAGCGGCTGATCGCGCTGGCTGACGTCCGTGACCTGACCACGCTGCGCGACGAGGACGGCCGGATCCGCGGCCTGCCGCAGCTTGAGCGCGCCCTCGACGCCTGCCTGGACGGCCTCCGCGCCGCCCGCTCCGCCGACGAGGCCGCGGCGAAACTGGAATGGAACCGGATCAAGCTCTACGTCTGGCCGGTCATGGACGTGCCGCTCGACGAGCTCGGCCAGGTGGTGCGGTCACTCGCCCCGCGCACCGAGTCGCTGGGCCTGGAGCAGGTGCTCGTGCAATTCCGGACCTCCGGCGCCGGCGATCGTGAGACGGCGCCCCGTGAGCCGGAACTCGCGGGCCCCCGTGAGCTGGTGCTGCGGATGTCCCGGCCGCCGGGCGCCGGGCTGACGCTGCGCGTCACCGACCCGCCAACCCGCCGGCTGCGCGAGCAGAACGCCTATACCCAGAAGGTGATCAGGGCCCGCCGCCGCGGCGCCGTTTACCCCTACGAGCTCATCCCGCTGATCACCCGCTCGCCCGACCCCGGCGGCACCGCCGGCACGTTCACCGAGTACGACCTCGACGAGACGGGCGCCGCGGTGCCGGTGGACCGGGCGGCTGGCTCGAACACCGCGAACATCGTGCTCGGCGAGGTCACCACGCGTACCAGGCGCTACCCCGAGGGGATGCGCAGGATCGTGCTGCTCGGCGATCCGACCAGCGCACTCGGCGCGATCGCCGAGCCCGAGTGCCGGCGGGTGCTCGCCGCCATCGAGCTGGCGAGGCGCTCGGGCGCCCCGGTCGAGTGGTTCGCCATCTCGGCTGGCGCGAAGATCGCGATGGACTCCGGCACCGAGGCCATGGACTGGATCTCCCGGGTGCTGCGCGGGATCATCGAGTTCACCCAGGACGGCGGCGAGATCAACGTCGTGGTGGCCGGCATCAACGTCGGCGCCCAGCCGTACTGGAACGCCGAGGCGACGATGCTCATGCACACCAGGGGCATCCTGGTGATGACGCCGGACTCGGCGATGGTGCTCACCGGCAAGCAGTCACTCGACTACTCCGGCGGGGTATCCGCCGAGGACAACTTCGGCATCGGCGGCTATGACCGGATCATGGGCCCGAACGGCCAGGCCCAGTACTGGGCGGCCGACCTGTCCGCGGCCGCCGACCTGCTGCTCGCGCATTACGAGCACACCTACATCGCGCCGGGCGAGCAGTTCCCCAGGGCCGCCCCTACCGCTGACCCCGCGGACCGGGACATCTCTGCGTCACCGCACGCCGGGCCGGGCTGCGACTTCAGCACCCTCGGCGAGATTTTCGATCCCGCGGTCAACGGTGAGCGCAAGAAGCCCTTCGACATGCGCTCGCTGCTGCGCGGGGTGGCCGACGCTGACCACCCGCCGCTGGAACGCTGGGCCGACATGCGGGACGCCGAGTCGGTCATCGTTCTCGACGCGCACCTGGGCGGGCAGCCGGTGGCGCTGATCGGCATCGAGTCACGCCCGCTGCCACGCCGCGGGCCTTACCCAGTGGACGGCCCGGCCCAATGGACTGCCGGAACGCTCTTCCCGCACTCGTCGAAGAAGACCGCGCGGGCGATCAACGCGGCCAGCGGGAACCGCCCGGTCGTCGTGCTGGCGAACCTGTCAGGCTTCGACGGCTCCCCTGAGTCATTGCGTCGGCTCCAGCTGGAGTACGGCGCGGAGATCGGCCGCGCGGTGGTCAACTTCGACGGCCCGATTGTTTTCTGCGTGGTCTCCCGCTATCACGGCGGCGCGTTCGTGGTGTTCTCCGGGACGCTCAACGACAACATGGAGGTGGCCGCCGTCGAGGGCTCGTACGCCTCGGTGATCGGCGGCGCGCCAGCCGCGGCGGTCGTCTTTGCCGGCGAGGTGGGCAGGCGCACCGCGGCCGATCCGCGGGTGGCTGGCCTGCAGGCCAGCCTCGCCGCGGCCGCGGCTAACGGGGCCCACGCCGACGCCGCCCGACTGCGCGACGAGCTGGCCTCGGTCCGGCCCGCCGTGCGCGCGGAGAAGCTCGGCGAGGTCGCCGACGAGTTCGACAGCAGGCACAGCATCGAGCGGGCCCGCGAGGTGGGCTCGGTGCACACGATCGTGCCCGCCACCCGGCTGCGGCCCTACCTGGTCGCCGCGGTGCGGCGCGGGATGAGCCGCGCGCTCGCCGCGCGAAAGGACGGGCAGGGATCGCGGCGAAGCAGGAATGGCGGCGAACCCTGAGCCGGCGGCTCCGGTATATCCGTCGTTCATGCATCCCGGCCACCTCCCGAAGGGCCGGACGGCCGGCACGGTTCTGCCCTAACGTCTGGGTATGCCCGCCGGGAAATCGCCCACGCCTCAGGACGCGGCCACCGCCCGCCGGATCCTGCTGGACGGGCTGGCCCGGAATACTGAAGTAGCCGAGCTGGCGGGCGAGCTAGTGGCCCTGCATCCCCGCAACAACACCTTCCCCGGCGAGGTCTTCCTCGATGTCGCCGCCGACGCGCTGGACTGGTGCGGGGCCAGCCGCACCGACCCGCTGGCCCTGGCACAGATGCGGGAACGGTTCCTGCCCGAGTACGCCTTCCGCGGCCGGGAGAACAAGAAGCTCCAGTTCGCGATCCTGGCAGCAGCGGCGCTGCGCGGCGGAACCGAGCCGGACTTGCTGGACGAGGTCCGCTGGTGGCAGACCGACGACTTCTGGCAGTACGCCCTGTACGCGGCAGTCGCCTACATCCGCGCCGCCGCTCAACGAGCCGGCGTGCCCGCGCGCCAGGTATGCGAGGAACTGGCCGAGCGCGACGGCCCGCGACCCGGATGAGCTCCGCCGATGCGCCCTGATGACCAGGCCCGCAAGGAGGCTAGCCCGCTGCCAGGCCGGCAGCCGGGCACGGCTTTACCGCACCGGAGGTGCTCCAGCGCGCATGCGCCTGACT
>Ga0302178_10003980_pt1 | contig 10857 bp, 5 predicted proteins | sample I_Palsa_E1_3_FD_198790 | JGI IMG/M metagenome (GOLD analysis project Ga0302178, IMG submission 198790) | Peat permafrost microbial communities from Stordalen Mire near Abisko, Sweden - I_Palsa_E1_3 | ecosystem: Environmental > Terrestrial > Soil > Palsa > Peat permafrost | place: Sweden: Abisko... | reverse complement strand
GCGTCGCTGCTGACCGCGAACGGCCGCACCGTGCTGCGCAACGTGCCGCCCATCGAAGACGTCCGCCGCGCCGTCGAGCTGGCTCAGGCCGTGGGGGCGCTGGTCGAGTTCCATGAGGTCGAAAGAACGCTGGTCGTCGACGCGTCGCGGCTGACGAGCCCGGTGCTGCCGGCCGAGATCGCCCGGCGGTTCCGGAGCTCGGTGCTGTTCGTGCCGGCCCTGCTGCACCGGTTCGGCGAGGCGGTCATCGAGGGTGTCGGCGGCTGCAACCTGGGCAGCCGGAACCTGGACTTCCACTACCGGGGGTTCGCCCGGCTCGGCGCGGTGGTGGACGAGGGCGAGTCCGTCATCCACATCAAGGCGGGCAAGCTGCAGGGCGCGCACCTGTACCTGGACACGCCGTCGCACACCGGGACCGAGAACCTGATCATGGCGGCGTCGCTGGCCCCGGGCCGGACCATCATCGACAACACCGCCCAAGAGCCCGAGGTGCTGGACGTCATCGCGTTCCTGACCAAGATGGGCGCGCGGATCCAGGGCGGCGGCACCGGCTTCATCACCGTCGACGGCGTGAACGAGCTGACCGCGGTGGAGCACACGGTGATGGCCGACCGGATCGACGCGGGGGTGTTCGCGATGGCGGCGGCGATCACCGGCGGCGAGCTGAACCTGGTCGGCGCCTCGCTCGAGCACTTCGGCGTGGTGCGCTGGAAGCTGGAGCAGATGGGGGTGGAATTCTCCACCCACGGCGCGGTGCTGACCGTGCGGATGGACCGGCCGCCGCGCCCGATAAACGTGATCACCAGCCCCTACCCGGGCTTCGCTACCGACCTGCAGTCCCCGATCATGGCCCTGGCCTGCCTGGCCGAGGGGAATTCCTACATCCGGGAGACGATCTTCGACGGGCGGTACACGCTGGTCGGCGAGCTGAACAAGATGGGCGCCCGGATCGAGTTCGACGGCACCCGGGTCGTGGTGCACGGGCCTTCGTCCTTTACCGGGGCGCGGGTCGTGGCGCACGACCTGCGCACCGGGATCGCCCTGGTGCTGGCGGGGCTGGCCGCGTCCGGTGAGACCGTGGTGACGCCGGCCTACCCGATCGACCGGGGGCACGCCGCCATCGCGGCGCGGTTCAACGCCCTGGGCGCCGACATCGAGCGGTGCTGAGCCCGGCCGCTAGTTGCGGTGGGGGAAGGCGCGGGCGGCGGCTAGGAGCGCGTCGTTGGCTTCGGGGGCGCCGATGCTGATGCGGGCGCCTTCGGCGGCGAACGGGCGGACCGCGATGCCGGCCGCCTCGCAGGCGGCGGCGAAGGCCTGCGTGTGCTCGCCCAGCCGGAGCCAGACGAAGTTCGCTTCGGTAGGCGGGACGGTCCAGCCGTCGGCGATCAGCGCCTCGCGGACCCGGGTCCGCTCCTTGACCGTACGCTCGACGCGTTCGAGCAGTTCGGCCTCGGCGGCCAGGGAGGCGATGGCCGCGGCCTGCGCGAGCCGGTTGACCGTGAACGGCAGCATGGTGGCCCGGACCGCGGCCGCGACCGGCTCGTGCGCGATCATGAACCCGGTGCGCAGGCCGGCCAGGCCGTAAGCCTTGGAGAAGGTGCGCAGGATGGCGAGGTTCGGCCGGTCGCGGTACAGGGTCACCCCGTCGGGGACGGCGTCGTCCCGGATGTACTCGTGGTACGCCTCGTCGAGCACGACCAGGCAATCGGCGGGCACCAGGTCGAGGAAGTCCTCGAGTTCGCGGCCGTGCACGACGGTGCCGGTCGGATTGTTCGGGTTGCAGATGAGAATCAGCCGGGTGCGCGGGGTGATCGCGTCGGCCATCGCGGCCAGGTCGTGCGTCTCGTCGCGCAGCGGCACCCGGACCGAGTCGGCCGCGGCCAGGTCGGCCAGGGTCGGATACGCCTCGAACGAACGCCATGCGTAGATGACCTCGGCGCCGGGCTCACCGATGGCCTCCAGGAGTTGCTGCGTGACGCCGACCGATCCGCAGCCGACCGCGACATGGTTTACGGGAACGCTGAAGCGTTCCGCGATGGCCTGGCTCAGCGCCTCCGCCCCGTTGTCCGGATACCGGTTGACCGACCGCGCTTCCTCGGCGATCACCTCGAGCACCGAGGGGAGCGGCGCGTCCGGTGACTCGTTGGACGAGAGCTTGTGCGACTTGCCCGCCGATGCGGCCGGCGTCCGGCCCGGCCGGTAGGCAGGGAAGCCGTCAAGCACCGAACGGAAACGTGGCGACGCGTCAGTCATGCCACCAAGTCTGGCACTTCCCGGCGGCCACTATCAGCATCCCGTGCGCCGGGACCCGGGTGAACAGGAGGTAGGCGGGGTAGTCCTTCCCGCGTCGGCCACGATGACTCAGGCAGCCGCGCGCAGGTTCCGTCCACGCCGGATGTGGTGGTATGAAGTCTCTGGCGCCCCCAAAAGGGATCCTGACTGACGAAAGGCGCAGATAGTGGCCACGCGCAAGGCAGTAGCCCTCCTCGAACGGAGCGCCGCCCTGCCCGAGACCTTCTGGTACTCCACCAAACGCAGGCTGCTGGGCCCGCCGCTGGTCAACCAGGACCTCGGCGAGCAACGGCTGTCCAAGCCGCTCGCGCTCGGCGTGCTGTCCCCGGACGGGATCTCCTCCTCCGCGTACGGCACCGAGGAGATCCTGATCGTGCTGGTGCCCGCGCTGGGCGTGGCCGCGTTCAGCCTGATCCTGCCCCTGACGCTGGTCATCTTGTTCGTCATGGTGCTCGTGCTGCTCTCCTACCGCGAGATCGTGATGGTCTACATCAGGCCGGGCGGATCGTACGTGGTGGCGCGCGAGAACTTCGGGCCGCGCATCGCCCAGGTATGCGCGGTCGCGCTGCTCATCGACTACGTCGTGACCGTGGCGGTCCAGATCGCGGCGGGAACCGCCGCGGTGGCTTCCGCCTTCCCGGGGATCGGCCCCTACAAGCTCGAGATCTGCGTCGGCGTGGTCCTGCTCATGTGCTTCGGGAACCTGCGGGGCATCAAGGAGGCGGGCCGGGCCTTTGCCATCCCGACCTACCTGTTCGCGGGCTCGGTCATCTTGATGATCATCGTCGGGCTGATCCGCGAGGCGCTGGGAAACCTGCGGCCCATCGACCCGCATGCGCTGCACGGCACCTACATTTTCGGCTCCGGCTCGGCCGGGCTGATCTCGGCCGTGATGATTTTCACCCTGCTCCGCGCGTTCGCCAACGGCGGCGCGTCGCTGACCGGCATCGAGGCGGTCTCGGACGCCGTGGGCGCGTTCCGGCCGCCCGAGGGGCGGAACGCGCGCCAGGTGCTGATGGCCGAGGGCGCGATCCTCGGCGCTCTGGTGGCGGGCATCTCCTGGCTCGCGCACGCCACGCACGCCACGCCGTACAAGCTCGGCTATCCGACCGTGCTGGCCCAGGAGGCCAAGCTCGTCTTCGGGCATACCTTCGTAGGGCAGGCTCTTTTCTACCTGGTCCAGGCCGCGACCATGCTCATCTTGTACACCGGCGGCAACACCAGCTTCAACGGCTTCCCGTTCCTGACCAGTTACGTGGCGGGCGATTCGTTCCTGCCCAGGTGGCTGCTCAAGCGCGGGCACCGGCTGGTGTTCTCGAACGCCATCATCCTGCTGACCATCACGTCCGCGGCGCTGCTGATCATCAAGGACGCGGACGTCAACAACCTGGTCCCGCTGTACGCCATCGGGGTGTTCACCGCGTTCTCGATGGCCGGCTTCGGCATGGCCAAGTATCACAGCAGCCACCGGACGCGAGGCTGGCGGCGCCGGATGATCATCAACTTCTCGGCCGGCGTGATGACCCTGATCGTGGTGGGCATCTTCGCGGTGGTGAAGTTCACCGAGGGCGCCTGGGTGGTCGTGGTCCTGTTCGTCGTCCTGGTTCCGGCGCTGATCAGGCTCAACCGCGTGTACGCGGACGAGACCGAGGTGCTTGACACGCTCAGCGAGCACCAGCCGCCACCGCCGCCGCACTACAGCCGGCGCACCGTGTTCGTGTTCGTGGACAGCTTCGACCTGGCCACCTTGGCCGCGCTCCGCTACGCGCGCAGCCTGCGGCCCACCACGATCCGCGCGGTCCACTTCGTCATCGACAACGTGCAGGCCGACAAGCTCCGGGAAAAGTGGATCCGGGCCGACCGCGGCGTGCCGCTGGACTTCATCGACGTCTCGGACCGCAGGCTGACCCGGGCCGCGGCCGAACTGGTCGAGCGCGAAGCCGCCGAACCCGAGACGCACGTGACCGTGGTGCTGCCCCGGCGCAGCTACTCCGCGCTGCTCGGCCGGCTGCTGCACGACCGGACCGCGGACAAGATCGCCGCCGTGGTGAGCCGCATCCCGCGGTCCGCGGCCACCATCGTGCCCTACGACGTCGAGAGCCGGGTCCGGGTCCTGCAGGAGCGCCAGGCGGCCAAGCTCGCCGCGTCGACCGGGACCGCCGACGCGAAGGTCAGGTCCGGGGAGGCCGACGTGGCCGCGGCGCACGGCGCGGCCACGGCGCCGCCTAACGGGGCGAGCCGGCGGCGCGCGGCGGACGCGACTCCGGCCGGTGAGCCGCTGGTGGCGCCCGGGGTCACGCCCATCGGGGCGCTGACCAAGCCGGGGCGGGCTACCGTGGAGGGCCGGATCAGGGTGGTGGAGATCCGGCCGGTGGAGCGGAATTCGGTGCTGGCCTGTGAGATCTCTGACGGGACCGGCCAGCTGACCGCCATGTTCTACGGGCGCTCGCACATCCCGGGCATCGTCTGCGGAGGGCGGGTCCGGTTCCACGGCTCGGTCGGGATCAAGGACGGCCGCCCGGTGATGACCAACCCGGCGTACGAGTTGCTGTTCCCCGCGGTGTAAGCACGCCGGGGGCGGTAGGGGCACGGGCGCGCGGTCGTTATTCTGGGAGGGTCGAGAGGCGCTGCGACGGATCGGGTCCGCCACGCTCGACACCCTTTCTTCATCGGCAAGGGCGCCTTTGCGTCGGTGGAGGCGGTCATGACCGTGGTGGGTCGCGTGGCCGCGCTGTGGCGGTACCCAGTGAAATCCATGGCGGGCGAGGAACTGGACGGCGTCGAGGTCTCGTGGCACGGGCTGGCGGGCGATCGCCGGTGGGCGTTCGTCCGCGACGGGCAGGTGCGTAACGGCTTTCCGTGGCTGACGATCCGGGAACGGCCCGAGATGGCCCATTACCGGCCGCGCTTCGCCGAGCCGGACCGGCCCGACGCCTCGCCGACGCTGGTGCGGACGCCATCGGGCCGCGAACTCGAGGTGGCCTGTCCCGCGCTCGCGGCCGAGCTCGGGCCGGGGGTGCACGTGATCAAGCAGAACCGCGGGGTGTTCGACACCATGCCGCTGTCGCTGCTGAGCACGCAGACGCTGGCCGGGCTCGGCCGGCTGGTCGGCACCGGCCTGACGGCCGGGCGGTTCCGGCCCAACGTCGTGGTGGACGCTCTCGGGGGCGACTTCCCCGAGGACGCCTGGGTCGGCCGGGTGCTGCGCGTCGGCGAGCTGCGGATGCGGGTGGACCAGCGCGACCGGCGGTGCGTGATGGTCACCATCGACCCGGTCACGCTGCACCGGAACCCGGCCGTGCTGCGCGCGATCGCGCGGGAACGCGACGCCCGGCTCGGGGTCTACGGCACGACGGTGACACCAGGACAGGTCGCGGTCGGCGACCCGGTCGAGCTCGAATCCTGAGCTTACGGGGGAGGCTTCTTGCCGTCCTTGGGCGGCTTGCCGGGCTTGCCGTCCTTGGCGGGCTTGCCGGCGGAGTAGGGGACGAGGAGCTCGTAGGCGGGGTTGATCATGACCGGGGCGCCGTCCTTGATGCCAACCGCACCGCGGAACCGGACCCGGGAGCCGCACATCAGGCCGGGGATGCGGGACCGGCCGTAGAACAGGGCGGTCAGGTCGCCGGTGGAGTCGGCGATCTCGGCGGCCAGCACCGAGTTGCGTTCCACCGACCGGACCTCGACGACGCGGACGCGGCCCTCGACCACGGTGCGGCCCGGCTCGTGGATGGAGCCGATCGGGATCACGCCGGGCGGCGGGATGGGCCGGTCGTAGCTGCCCGCACCGGGCAGCGGTTCGGGAATCCCGGCGGCCGCGGCGGGGACGGGGGCGGCGGGCTCGGCGGGAGGCCAGCCGACCTCGGGCTCGGCGGGGGTGCCGGGGACCGGGGCGGCGGGAGTGCCGGGAACGGGGGTCAGCGGCGCGGGGGTGGCGCCGGCCCGGGCGGCCTGGCGTTCCTGCAGGACGCGCAGGCGGTCCTGCACGTCGAACGGGATGATGGTGGCGGCGGCGTTGGGAACGCGGCTGACCACGCCGGCGATCTTGTCCGCGGTCCGGTCGTGCAGCAGCCGGCCGAGCAGCGGGAAGCTGCGCCGGGGCAGGATCGCGGTCACCTGGGTGCCAGGCGTGGCCGCCTCCTGCGAGACCAGCTCGGCGGCGGCGCGGGTCAGCCGGCGGTCCGGGGCGTCCACGAACTCAAGCGACACGCTCCGATCGGGCAGCCAGGCCTGCCGGAGCTTCTCGGCCTTCTCGGTGTCGATGACGAAGTGCACGGCACGCAACGCCGTCGGCCGCAGGCTCTTGGCGTAGCGCAGGGCCGCGATGGTGGACAGGTCGAAGTCGTCCACGAATACGATGACCACCCGCCGGCTGTAGTTCGGCAGGCTCGGTCCCTGCCCCGACGCGCGCCGGTCCCCGATGGCCTGCAGCGCGCCGGCTTCGGCGCGGTACTGATGGTTGAGCCTGATCAGCGCGAAGACCCCGATCGGGAAGATGAGAACGATCAGCCAGGCGCCCTCGGTGAACTTCACCACTGCGAAGATCACCACCACCACCGAGGTGAGCACCCCGGACGAGAAGCAGATGACCAGCTTGCGCCGCCAGCCGGGTACGTGGTGCGTGTGGAAGTATTTCGCCATGCCGAACCCGGCCATGGAGAAGGCGGTGAACACGCCGATCGCGTAAAAAGGCACAAGGTTGTTCACGTTGGCGCCGACGATCCCGATCAGCGTCACGGACAACGCGGTCAGCACGATGATGCCGTTGGAGAAGACCAGCCGCTGGCCGCGCTTCATCAGCCACCTCGGCAGGAACGAATCCTCGGCGACGAAGCTGGTCAGGAACGGGAAGCCGTTGAAGCTCGTGTTGCCGCCGGTGTACAGGATCAGCGCGGTCGCCGCCTGCACCACGTAGAACATGAAGTGCCCAGCCGACCCGAACACCAGGTCGGCTTCCTGCGAGAGTACGGTCGGGAAGCCAGCCTGATAGGGGGCGGCGTGGGACAGGTGCGCCAGCCAGGAGATACCGGCCACCAGCGTGCCGAGGATCAGGCCCTCTATCCCTAGGACCCGGCGGGCGTTGAGGCCCTCGGGGGGCTTGAACGCGCTGACGGCGTTGGAGACCGCCTCGATGCCGGTCAGCGAGGCACCGCCGTTGGCGAACGCCCTCAGCAGCGTGAAGATGATCACCAAGCTGGTAAAGCTGGAGGCACCAGGACCGATTTTGTAAAGACCGTGGAGATGGTAGATGTTCTGCTGCGGCAGGTTACCGAGCACCTCGCGGATGATCCCGACCACGATCATCAAGATGACCGACCCGGAGAACAGGTAGGTGGGCAGCGCGAAGATCTTGCCCGCCTCCCGGATGCCGCGCAGGTTGCCGAAGCACATCAGCAGGATGATGCCGATGGATATCTCGGTCACGTACGGGCCGATGGCCGGGAACGTGGAGGCCACGGCCGCCGTGCCCGCCGCGATCTGCACCGCCACCGTGACCACGTAGTCGATCAGCAGCGCCACGGCGGCGACCTGCGCGATTCGCGGCCCGAAGTTGTCCCTGGCGACCACGTAGGACCCGCCGGCCCGGGTGTAGACGACGACCACCTCGCGGTACAAGAGCACCACGAGCAGCATGACGAACAAGATCACCGCGGTCATCGGCATCAGCACCGCGAACGCGGCGATGCCGAACAGCTTGATCAGCTCGATGAGGATTTCCTCGGTGCCGTAGGCCGAGGAGGAGATGCCGTCCGGGGACAGCACGCCCAGCGCGAGAAATTTCGACAGCCGCTGCTCGCGGAGCTGCGCGTTGATCATCGGCGGGCCGAGCAGGCGGCGTTTTGCCGTGTACCAGAAGGTCTCCGGGAGATCCTGGCCCTGGCCGACAGGAAGCAGGCCCGCTGCCCTACGCACCGCCACTAGGCTTGACGCTCCGTCCTGGCCGCTCGGTGGATGATCACGGTTCCGACGCTATTAGCGCGGTCGGCGCGCCGCTGTATGCGGGCCGTCAAGCTTCGCGGGCGGCGCGTTAAGGTTCCGTCAAGGCTGCTGATTTTACCTGGTGACGGGGCTGAAATAGCTAGAGATGAGACTCGGTCACCCACAGCGCGGCATACCGGCGCCCTATGCGCTGCCGGTAGGTTTCGCCGCGTTCCTGGCCGTGGGGACGGTGGCCGCCGCGCTGCACGGGCGGCTGGACGCGACCGGCGTCCTGATCGCCTGCGCGGTGGTGGCCGGGGCCATGTCCTTCCTAGCCGAGCCGGTCGCGGCGGTGCCGCTGGCCGGCATCGGCTGGCTCACCGTCGCGGGGTTCTCCCGGCCGCCCTACGCGCAGCTGCGCCCGACTGGCCCGGCCGCCGCGCACGCCGCCATCGTGGTCGGCGCGACCGCGGTGAGCTGCGCCATTGCAGGCCTGGTGTTCCGTTGGTACTTCCGACGGCTCACACTGGTAAGTATGGGTAGCTACACGGCCAGGCGCGAGCGCCGCCTGGCCGCGCCGGAGCCGGAGTCCGAGGGCGGCGCCATCGACGCCCGCCGGCGGCTGGCCGGGGTGCTGCTCGCCGCGGCTATGCTGCCGCTGCTTACCTACGTGCTCACCATGTTCCGGCCGCACCTGAACCTCGCCGACGACCTGCTCGTCTACCTGGTGGCCGTGATCACGATCACGGTGCTGGGCGGGTTCTGGCCCGCGGTGCTGGCCGCGGTGGCGGCCAGCCTGCTACTCAACTGGTACTTCACCGAGCCGATCCATACCTTCACCATCCAGCAGCCCCGGGAGCTGCTGGCCCTGCTGCTGTTCGTGACCGTCGCGGTCGCGGTCAGCAGCGTGGTGCACCTGGCCGCCCGGCGCGCGGTCCAGGCCGCGCGGGCCCGGGAAGAGGCGGCCTCGCTGCTCGAGCTGGCGCAGACCGTGCTGGGCGGCGGCGACTCGCCCGCGGAGGTGCTCGAGCACCTGACCCGGACCCACGGCGGCCAGGCCGAGCTCCAGGAGCGGGTGGCCGGCCGGTGGGTGCGGACCGCCTCCAGCGGCGTCGATGGCAGCCTGCCCGCGGCGTCCCGCATCGACATCCGCGCCGACCTGATCCTGCTGGTCATCGGGCAGACCGACTCGGCCACGCCGGCCCTGCTGGCGGGCTACGCGGCCCAGGCCGCCGCCGCGCTGGACCGGGAACGGCTGCGCACCCAGGCCGCCCAGGCCGAGGCGCTGGCCGAGGGAAACCGGATGCGGACCGCGCTGCTCGCGGCGGTCAGCCACGACCTGCGCACCCCGCTGGCCTCGATCAAGGCCAGCGTGAGCAGCCTGCGGCAGACCGACGTGGAGTGGTCCGAGGCCGACCAGGCCGACCTGCTGGCCACCATCGAGCAGAACGCCGACCGGCTCGATGACCTGATCGGCAACCTGCTGGACATGAGCCGGCTGCACACCGGATCGCTGCAGCCGTTCCTGCGGCCCACCGCGATCGACGAGGTGGCCCCGGTCGCGCTGCTCGGGCTGGACGACTCGCTGCGGGTGGAGATCGCCGTGCCGGACGGCTTCCCGCTGGTGCTGGCCGACCCGGGGCTGCTCGAGCGGGTGCTGGCCAACCTGTTCTCCAACGCGCTGCGGCACTCCCCCGCGACCGGGCGGCCGCCCGAGCTGCACGCGGAGCTGGCCGACGACATGGTGGTGCTCGAGGTCGTCGACCACGGCCCCGGAGTGCCGGACGAGGCGAAGGAGCGCATCTTCGAGCCGTTCTGTACCTACCCGAACGCGCGCGCCGGGCAAGCCGCCCTGCGGCCGCCCGCCCGGGGCGGGGGCCGCTATCCGGTGGCGGGGGTCGGGCTGGGCCTGGCCGTGGCCCGGGGCTTCGCCGAGGCCATGGGCGGGCGCATCGTGGCCAAGGACACCCCCGGCGGCGGGCTCACCGTGGCCATCACGCTCACCGCGGCCACCGCGGACAAGACCGCGCTGGAAACGGGGTCATGACCCGGGTGCTCGTCGTCGACGACGAGCCGTCCATCCTGCGGGCGCTGCGGATCAACCTCAGCGCCCGCGAGTACGACGTCAGCACCGCGGTGGACGGCACCACCGGGCTGGCCGCGGTGGCCCGCGAACGGCCCGACGTGATCATCCTGGACCTCGGTTTGCCCGACATGGACGGCACCGAGGTCATCCACGGCGTGCGCGGCTGGACCTCGATCCCGATCATCGTGCTGTCCGCGTGGGGCCAGGAGAGCCAGAAGGTGGCGGCGCTGGACGCGGGCGCGGATGACTACGTGACCAAGCCGTTCGGCATGGACGAGCTGCTGGCCCGGCTGCGGGCCGCGGTCCGCCGGGCCGCGCCCGCCCCGGACGAGCCGGTGGTCAGCACCCCCGACTTCACCGTCGACCTGGCGGCCAAGCAGGTGATCCGGAGCAACGGCGAGGACGTGCGGCTGACCCCGACCGAGTGGCAGCTGCTGGAGATCCTGGTGCGCAACAACGGGCGGCTGGTCACCCAGCGGCAGCTGCTGCGCGAGGTGTGGGGTCCGTCCTACGAGACCGAGACCAACTACCTGCGCGTCTACCTGGCCCAGCTGCGCCGCAAG
>Ga0302178_10003977_pt1 | contig 10867 bp, 11 predicted proteins | sample I_Palsa_E1_3_FD_198790 | JGI IMG/M metagenome (GOLD analysis project Ga0302178, IMG submission 198790) | Peat permafrost microbial communities from Stordalen Mire near Abisko, Sweden - I_Palsa_E1_3 | ecosystem: Environmental > Terrestrial > Soil > Palsa > Peat permafrost | place: Sweden... | reverse complement strand
GGGTCTTCGTGGATGAAAGCCCCGGTCGCCTGGGCGATCGCGCGGGCGTCGGCGCTGTGCCCGACCGGGAATGTCAGTCCGTGCCTGGCGATCAGGTCCAGGGTGGCGGCCTCGTCATCGACGGACAGCGCGACGACGTTGGCGCCGACCTCAGCCAGGCTGCCCGCGGCGCGCTGGAACGCGCGGAGCTGGGCGTTACAGTACGGGCACCACGACCCGCGGTAGAACAGGACCACGCCGAACCCGCCAGCCAGCGCGTCGGGCAGGGCAAGGGTGTCGCCGCCAGGCGGCGGCAGGGGCAGGGCCGGGGAACTGGTCTCCCGGGTGGAGCAGGGTCATCGCGGTCTCCAGACATTCGAAGGTGTCGTAACTGATGGCCAGGCGGGACCGGAGGCAGTCCAGATGTGCCCGGTGGCGTCGGTGTCCAGGTAAGCGAGCAGCGGCTGGACGGACTGTTGCGGGCTGATCAGGTTTCCTTGCTGGTAGGAGGAGGTGTACCGGTGGTGTAGTACGGCGCCGGTCTGGTCCGGCTCCTGTCCGCGTATCCAGGCCTGCATGGCCGTGTCGACCGAGCCTGGCCGGAAGGCGCTGACGGTGATTCCAGTGCCGGCTAGTTCGGCGGCGAGGTTGATCGTGTGCGCCTCCAGCGCGGCCTTGCTGGTGGCGTAGGCGCTGGCGCACAGCATGCCAGCCGGGTTGGCGGCGATGCCGCTGGAGATGTTGACGATCCGGCCCCACTTGGCCGCGATCGTCGCGGGCAGCAGCAGGAAGCTCAGCTTCGCGACGGCGACGACGTTGATATTGATCGCGACTGCCCATTGCGCCGGGTCGATGCTCGTGCTCGTCCCGGGCGGCCAGACAACAGCCGCGTTGTTGATCAGCACGTCCAGGTCGCCTAGTTCGCCGCGGATCCGCCTGACGGCACCGGTGAGCTGGCCGGGGCCGCTGACGTCAGCGGGGACCACCAGCGCGCTGGCGCCGAGGTCCCGTACCTGGCCTGCGGTCTGGTCCAGTTCGTCACGTGAGCGGGCCACCGGCGCGGGCCGGGCCGCGGGCCGGGCCAGGCCTACCGCGATAGCACGGCCTGGGCCACGTCCGGCTCCGGTCGCGAGCGCGGTCTTGCCGTCCAGGCTGTCGGAGGAAATCGGCATACCTGGTTAGCGGCTGATCGCGGCCAGGTCTTACCTGACCGCTTCGTCGCGGCTGACCGGCCGGTTGAAGGGCAGCACAGTCACTTCGGACGGTGACCGGGGATGCTACGACGCGCCGGTGATGGGTAGGTAACGGCGCGCCGCCGGCCCGGGCATGCCACGGATCGGCCGGTATCGCCGCTGTCTAGGAGCACGAGGTCGAAATCCTCAGTCGTGGGCTTGCCTGCCGGCCGGATGGCGGTCGTGGTGCTCACTTGAAGAAGTGGGTTCGGGCCTGCGGCAGCCGGAGACCGTCGACGTCGATGTCGATCTTTTCGTTGTAGAAGGCGACCAGGCCGGCGATGGGCAGCAGCTGGCGGGTCGGGTAGTCATAGGCCCACGCGAGATCCTGGTGGCCGTCTTGCACCTTGTCACCGGTGCGGACTGACCAGTAGCCGCTGGTGATGCCCTTGTACGGGCAGGCCGTCTGGGTGGCGGCGGGCACGAGATGTCCGAAGGCGACATCGGTGCGATCGAAGTAGTAGCGGGTCGGCAGGCCGGTCTCGAACACCAGGACCGGCGTGGTGGTCTCGGCTAGCGTGACCCCCTCCAGTGAGGTGCGGACGTGGCGATGCGAGCGGAGCGCGTCGACGCGGACATACGGGTTGCGGGGATGGACGAAGACCTGCTCGTCTTCCTCATACCAGGCATCGAGTGCGTCCCAGTCGAAGCGGGCCGTGCCGGCCACCCCGTCGATCGCGTCGCCGCCGAAGACCCGCACGGTGCCCGGGCGGTCCAGGCTGCCCGCGCGCAGGCCGTGGCGGCGTGCCGTGCCCTGGCGGAGGTGCTGCTGGTGGTGTTCGTCGACGAGGAAGCGCGGGTCGATGTCGTCGGCCGGGATGTAGTACTGCGGGTAGTACGGCCATTCCCAGACATACCGCGCCCGGGTGGTGTCGAAGATCTGCTCGCCGCCGAGTGTCGCCCGCACTCGCCGCGGCGCGGGTTCGACGTGATTGGTCTGTGCGATCATCTGCGGGTAGTCGCGACCGGTTACCACGGGTGTTACGGCCATCGTGTCTCGCTCCGTGAGTCGGTAAGTCTGCCTGACTTAATCCATCGGGACCTGTATCGAGGCTCTGGCAGCCTTAATGCCCCGCCTACCCTTTTAGCGGCGGGCGCAGCGCGGAACTTACCTCCTCCGGCCCGTCACGGGCCGGCCAGTCTGGCGCTCCGCCGGCCCGTGCGCGGCTGCCGCCCGTAGATCACGGGGACCTGCGGATCGCTAGCTTCCGGGAACAGGATCCGCACGTCCGGGTCACAGGCGGCGGTCTTTACATCGGCGGGAACCAGGAGCCGGGGACGGGGGCAGCCAGGCCGGCCGCCGGTGCCTGGGCGGTGCAGCCGATGACCGCGCAGTTGATGCCGGCGCTCAGGTTGACCTGGATCACATTTTCCAGGGCCAGCGTGTTCCGGGTCAGCAGAGCGCTCAGCCGGTCCGGCCCCTTCGCGGCACCGGATGCTGCCGGGCGCACGACAGCCGCGGTTGCTCCTCGCTGCGAGAGAACGCCCGCCGGCGCGGCAACACCGATAGCGGCCGCCACCGTGCCACGACGGAAATCGGCGCGCGTCTTTCCGGGCCGGACTGGTCATGCTGTCCTGGCGCCGAGGATGGGCGTCTTCTTACCTTGCGGGTGCCAGCGTTGCGGTAAGCCTTATAAAGTCGGAGCATGTCGTTGGCCAGGAGTACGGCCGCCGGGGTCAGCAGACGCGGTCCGCTCGATGCGGAGTCGCGCGAGTGGCTCAGGTGCCTGGCCGGTACCGGCCGCGACGCCCGCAGCGCCGCCGAACGGGAACAGGCCCTCGCCCGCCTGCACCAGCTGCTCCTGAGAGCTGCCCACGCCGAGCTGCGGCGGCGCAGCCATCCCGTCGGCATCGAGGGACGCGAGCGAGATGACCTCGCGCATCAGGCGGCGGACGACGCGTTGCTCGCGATCACCGGCAAACTGGACCGGTTCCGCGGGGACAGCCGCTTTACCACCTGGGCGTATAAGTTCGTCATCTTCGAGGTGTCAGCCAAGCTCGGCCGCCATTACTGGCGCAATCCGCCCGTGCAGGTCGGCGGCGATGCGTGGGAACGCATCCCTGACCGGTTCGGTGCCGACCCCGCGCAGCACGCCGAGTCCCGCGAACTGGCCGGTGCGCTCCGCCGGGCCGTCACCGAGGCGCTGAGCGAGCGGCAGCGCCGCGTCTTCGTCGCGATCATCGTCGACGGGATTCCCCTCGACGCGCTGGCCGCCGAGCTCGGCTCGACGCGTAACGCGATCTACAAGACGATGTTCGACGCCCGGCGAAAGCTCCGCGCCCATCTGGTCGCTCACGGATATCTGCACGACGAAGAACCGAGGAAGTCATGAGCGGATGGCGGGCGCTCGACCAGTTCCTGCAGACCGATCCGCAGGACGTGGGATGCGACCAGGCAATGGAAATACTGGACCTTTACGTCGATGCGGTGATCAGACAGGGCGCCGCCACGACCGAACGGCGCTACCCGGGCGTGGCAGCGCACCTGCGCGCCTGCGGCCCCTGCGGCGAAGACTTCGCCGGCCTGCTCGCGGCCGTCAGCTGACCCACGTCGCGGACGGGACAGGACGTGACCGCTACTGACATCCGCAGTCTCGCTCGCCGGGGCAGGCGTAAATCATCCGGCTCAGCACTTTGACCGCGATCGGGCGGGACTGCCACCACGAGCGCGCCGAGCGCTGCACATCCTGCGGGCTGAAGCGCCGCCGCGTGATACCAGGCGGTCTCGCAGCGCGGCCGGCGCTTCCCGGCTCTGCCTTTCCGCCGGCACGTGCGGCGGACTATGCCTCAGCTGGCGGCGATGCCGGCCAACCCTGCGGGCAGCGGCTGCGGAGCCGGCCGGCCCGAGCTGGCCGTCAGGCCCCGATGCTGAACGAGACGATCTGGTCGTTGCTGCCGTCGATCAGGCACCCGGTAGTGAACGCGCTGGGCTCGCGCCCTTCGGGACGAGCACGTGCCGATCACGGAGCGGGCGAGACGACGCCGACGCCCCGGCGACCGTGAAGATCTGCTCGGAGGGTTCTGCTCGCCAAAGCGGGCGACGCCCCGGATACCTGCGGAAGGCCGCTGTCCGTGAGTCAACTCGGATTGTGGACGAAGTCGAGTGTCCGGCATGCCGCCTTCTCAACTGCGATCACGAAGCACACGCGATCCGGGCCGCGGCTCGGGAATGGCGCGTTCGTGTACTTGACCGAGATCGGGTCCATGTAGCGGCAGCCCTCGTCAGGACGTACTTCCGCCACCCGGCCCTGAATCGCGGCCATACGGTACGGATTTGCCATGTCCGTGACCGACAGGGCGACCCGGGGATCGCGGCGCATGTCTTTCGCCTTCCAGATCGCATCAGAGGTGCACACAAGGATGTAGTCGTCCTCGAGCCCCACCCACACCACCCAGTTCCGCGGCGAGCCATCCGCCCGCAGAGTCGAGAGGTGCCCGTAGTAGGGGGCGTCGAGAATCTGGCGAACATCACCCGGAATCGGAATTGCCATCGTTTCTCCCCTTCCGCCGGCGTGATCGGGTAACCGGCGGCGTCAGCCCGGGCGACGTGGTCGTACGCTGCCGTGGTCCTTCTCCTCCGGCGAGGCCGGAACCCGATCGGCGGCGAACCGTCGCCGCGCGACATTTCGCTCGCTCCTTGTTGGTATCCGCGGCGGCTGGGGTCTTACGTCCTCTCGGCGCACAGATCAGAGCGCGGTGAGCTCGCGGTCTCTTGGAGGCGAACAAACCAAGCGCGTTGCGGCCAACACGACGCCGGTACCCCTGCGCTACCCCGGACATGCCACACCGGCGGCAGCCGGCTAGGCCGTCCGCCCGGCCGGGCCACTGGTCCCGCCCGCCGGCAAAGCACGGGCACCCGAATTCCGCGACAGCAAGCAGTGCCAAGGAGCACCCGTGAACCGATCGGGATCCGCCGGACCGTGCCACCAGAGCGGACCTGGCCATCAGCGCCCGGTGATCGGAGAGGGAATGATCACGTCCCAGGGATGCCGGCCGCTAATCGTGCCTGCCGGTCAGTGCGCCTCGCCGTGCACAGCAGCCGGCAGCCCTTCGAAGTCCTCGCGGCATGGGCCGCACGCGCGCAGGTGCGCCGCGATGCCCGGGTACCGCTCCTCGGCCGGGGCGCCCGCGGCCACCAGGTCGACGTAAACGTGCAGCATTTCCCATGGCCTGGGCGCATCCCACGTCGCGCGGATCAGTCCGCAGGAAGCGGTCCAGTGCGGGCGTACTCGGTCTCGCCCGCGTGGATGAGGGCGAACTCCCCGGCGGTGCCGTCCTGCATGCGGGTGAACCGGGCTCTCGCCAGTTCACGCGTACCCGCCGTTCGGCTCGCCTGTGCTGTTGATCATCGGCGGGCCGGCGACCTTGCATAAAGGGCTGATATGTGCGGCGGCAGCCCAGACATGATTGGTTTCGGGTGCCGGAGATCCGCCTCTCATCGGTCTGCTCCGGGCCGGTGTACCCGATCCCCTGCGACGTGAGTTCGCCGATGACCTTGGCGAGCGCCCGCTGGATGTGGCGGAGCAGGTGGCGGGTTTCATCTGACCTGGCGAGGATGTGGTGTCTGGTGCGTCAGGGTGCACACGTGCCGGGCTCGGGTCATCTCCTCGAGTGACGCTTCGATGCCGGCCCCGGCTTTTCGCGTGTCCGTGGAGTGGGATCTGGCTATAGCTAGCGTCTGGGTCGTTAGCGCGCCGCGCGCCGCGCGCCGCGTCCCGGGGCCGCCGATGAATTCCGGTCCGCCGCAGCGTCTGCCCTCCGGGAGGGCAGCGGCCCGTCCGCTGCCGGGGAGAGAGAAGGAGCGGCCGCCATGGCGGACCGCTGCGAGGAGCATCACCGCCAGGTTTACCCCCGGACTCCGCGCCGAAGGAGCACCAGTCATGGACACGGCTGCCGGTGATTATCCGCCCGGCGACCCCGGGGCATCCGGCGCCGGCCGCGACCGGGCGCTGGCCGGGCTGAGCGAGGCCTGCCAGGCCGGCCCGATCCCCGCCGCCGGATCCGGCCAGCGATCGGGGCCGGCCCTGCGCGCCGCTGCCGTGATGCCGGCCGCCAGCCCGTTGGACCGGCGCGTGATCTGGGTTGGCGGAATCGTCTTCGCCGTGCTGATGGCGTTGTCGGCACGGTATGGCTTTGACCGCGACGAGCTGTATTTCCTGGATGGCGCGCGGCATCTGCAGGCCGGCTATGTTGATCAGCCGGTGCTCGGGCCCCTGCTGGCGTGGGTGTCACTCAAGCTGTTCGGCGTGTCGCTGCCCGGGCTGCGGGTGTGGCCCGCGCTCGCGGCGTGGGCCACGGTGGTGGCCGGCGGGCTGATCGCCCGCGAGTTCGGTGGCGGCAAGCAGGCGCAGCTGCTGGCGGCGATCGGCACCGCGACGATGCCGGTGCTGCTGGGGGCCGCTCATGTGGCCAACACGACCGCTTACGAGCTGCTGGCGTGGGCGGGCCTGGCGCTGGTCGTGGCCAGGATCGGGCGGGCCGGCGACTGCCGCTGGTGGCTGGCCGGGGGCCTGGTCGCGGGCCTCGGCGTGGCCGACGACCACAGCATGAGCTTCTTCGCCATCGCGCTGGTCATCGGCGCGCTGCTCAGCGGCGGCCGCCGGATGATCTGGAATCGCTGGTTCCTGGCCGGCGCGGCGATCGCGGTGGCTTTCGAGGTCCCCGACCTGTGGTGGCAGGCACAGCACGGGTGGGCGACGATCGCCATGACCCACGCGCTGAACCGGGAAAACGGCGGCCTGGCCAATATCGGCACCTGGGTCGCCGGCCAGCTGGGCATGGTGACCCTGGCCCTGGCCTGGGTCTGGGTGGCCGGGCTGCGGTTCCTGTGGCGGTCCGGCCGGCCGCTATGGCGGGCGATGGCCTGGGCGTACGGGCTGCTGTTCGTGCTGTTCGCGGTCACCACCGGCGCGCAGACCTATTACCTGGGCGCGGCGTATGTGTACCTGCTCGCCGCCGGCGCCGTGGCCATCGACGCATGGCTGCAGGCGCGGCCCGGCCGGCTGCGCAATCTCCTGCTAGCCAGCGCGCTCACCACCGCGGTGGCCGTCCTGATCGTCTTGCCGGTGCTCCCGGCGGCTGACATCGGCTGGACCTACAAGATCAACCCGACCCTGGGCGAGACCGTCGGCTGGCCCCAGTTCGTGCGGACCGTTGACGGGGTGTGGAAGTCGCTGCCGCCGCGCCAGCGTGCCAGCGCGGTGATCTTCACTGGCGACTACGGCGAAGCCGGCGCCATCAACGAGCTCGGCCGGGGGACCGGGCTGCCGACCGCCGTGAGCGGGCAGAACAGCGAATGGTGGTGGGGGCCGGGAAACCCGCGCGCCACCACCGTGGTGGCCGTCATGCCGGGGCCCGTCGATATCACCAGCGACGCCGCTTCGGCTTACCTCATGCAGTTTTTCACCAGCGTGCGGGTGGCGGCCACCCTGTCGAATCCGTACGGCCTCCACAACCAGGAATGGGGCGGCCACGTCTATATCTGCACCGGCCCTCGCCAGCCGTGGGCCCAGATATGGCCACAGCTGCGCCACTACGGCTGACAACAGAGCGCCGCAATCGCGGAACCCGCGCCTGCGCCGGGCAGGCCGAGCTGCCGTGGTCCGTCAGCCTGGCCTGCGGGCCGGGCCATCACCGAGCCAGCACGATCGCGCACACCCGGACACCACACACGTCCGCCCCGGTCAGCTACCCCCGGAACACGAGCCAGAGCCGGACATTCTGCGCGCAGCGCACGACGCATCAAGCGCGATCGCCACTCACGCCGAATCGATATGGGTGCTTTTGATCCGTCGGCGCATGCTGTGTTCCTCACGGTAGGTCATTCCCGGCCTGGCCGAGGGGGTAACGGGATGGCTGGCAGGCCAGCGGTAGCCGGCGGCAGCCGGTCTTCGGGCGGCCGTCGGCATCGGGTGAAAAATGGACGGCGTTGACAGCCGCGGGCGGGTGCGCGTGCCAGTGTGACAGGGCCGGGTCCGGAGTGCGGGCGCGACGGCGGACCGGGGCCGCTGCGGCCAACACACAACCAACACAAGTCCGGGTCCGGGAGGCGTCCAACTGTTCGTCATCTGGCCGCCGCCGGCTGGGCTTTTACGTCAGCTGCCGCGCTGCGGGCTTCGGCGTTGATCAGGGCAGCGATTGCCGGATGGCGGCGCAGCTGCTGCAGGCAGCGGCCGCGAGTGGGCCCGATGCTCCCGACCGGGATGCCCAGCCTGGTGCTGATCTCGGCGTACGGCACCGGCGGGTCCTGGATCAGCATGGCGATCAGCTGCCGGGAGCCGGGGGGCAGGTACGCCAACGCCTCGCGCAGCGCGGCGTGGCGCTCGGCCCGGAGCAGCTCAGACTCCGCCGTCCCCGTTACGTTGTCCGGGATGTCCGCGGCGTCCAGTGAACGTCCGGCTGCTTCATGTTTGCGCGCTGCGCGCAGGACCCGGCCGCATTCCCGCTCGGCAGTCGTGGAGAGCCAGCCGGGAAGCGCGGCTGGATCGCGAAGGAACGCGAGCTGGTCCGTCAGCCGCAGCCAGACGCTCTGGCCGGCGTCGTCGGCATCGGCCCGGCACAGCCGGTATCTGCGGCAGATTGACCAGATCAGCGGGGTGTACCTGTCGACAAGTTCGTCCCACGCGTGCTTGTCGCCGTCTCTCGCGCGTATCACCAGGGCCGTGAGGTCATCGTGCATCGGGTTCGCGTCCTTCCATGTACATGCGCTGGGCCGCGGCTAGTCCGTCTGTCGCGCCGCGACTGCTGGCTCGGCCAGTGATCACGAAGCCGTCCCTGGGCCGCAAGCCAGCCCGCGAAACGTCGATTGCCTCCGCTTCCTGTCTTTGATCGGCTGGCCGCCGGGCCGGGTGGCTTGCGCAGTCTCGGTCTCATGTCGGCGGAACCGAGAGCTTCCGATTCGGTGCTGAACTGGCTGACCGCGGGGGCCGAACGGGTTCTGGCGGGATGTCGCCGGCCGGTCTCCGTCGGGTGTTCGCGGATAGGTCTGACAGTAGGAACTGGTGAGTCCGGGGGGCGTCCGGCGCCAGAGTGAACTTCCCGGGTGCGCTGTCACCCGGAAGGACTAGGGCTGGCCGGTCCCGCCCCCGGCGGCCGAACCCGCCCGACCCCGGGGCAGCCGGCGCCGTGTCAGGACGTGGTGGGCGGGTCGGGGGTGATGAGCCCCGACTCATACGCCAGGACTACGGCCTGGACGCGGTCGCGGAGGCTGAGCTTCATCAAGATGCGGCTCACGTGCGTTTTGACGGTGTTTTCCTCCACGACCAGGCTGCGCGCGATCTCCGCGTTGGACAGGCCCCGCGCGACCAGCCGGAAGACGTCGATCTCGCGCGCCGTCAGCGTGGACAGCGTCTCCGGGATACCGTCCGGGGCGGGAGGCTTGGCCGCCAGCGTGAACCGGGAGATGAGCCGCCGGGTGATGACCGGGTCGATGAGCGCGTCCCCCGCCGCCACGCTGCGCACCGCGAGGACCAGCTGCTCGGCCGGGGCGTCCTTGAGCAGGAAACCGCTCACGCCCGTGCGGAGCGCTTCGTAGACGTACTCATCCGCGTCGAACGTGGTAAGCATCAGCACTTTGGTCACGGGCCCGAGGGCGATGACCTGGCGGGCCGCCCGCAGCCCGTCCAGGACAGGCATCCGGATATCGAGCAGCGCGACCGCGGGGCGGTGCTCACGCACCAGAGCGACCGCCTCCGCGCCGTCGCCGGCCTCAGCCAGCACCGCGATGTCCGGCTCGGCCTCGAGGATCAGCCGCAGCCCCTGCCGGACAAGCCGCTGGTCGTCGGCGATCACGAGGGTAACTGGATACGTCATCGCCCGGCTCCCCTTCGAACGACGCGGCGTCGCTTCACCTTAGTCCTCGCGGGTGACCCCGGGCCCGGAAAGTTCACTCCCGCGGCGGACGACCGGGGGCGGGCCCCATTTCTACTGTCAGAGCAGTCCACGACATCGACGGGACCGGCACGCAGTGACGACCGCCCGTCACGACCAAGGAGACATGTCATGACCCCCATCGCCGGGTTCTTCCTCGCTATCATCGCCGGCTGGATCGTCCGCGAGCCCCGCCGGGCAGCAGCAACCGTCGTCATCCCCTACCTGGCGGTCATGGCCGTGCAGACCTGGAGCATCGCCAACGGGTACGGGACCAGCCCACCAGACACGGTGACCCCGCTGTCCGGCGCGATCAGTTACTGGATAGTGCAAGCCGTCTTCGGCCTGCTCGCGATGGCGATCGCCGCCGAAATCGCTGTGCTGCGAGCGCCTGGCCGTGGCGTACAGCCTTCCGTTGCGCTGCCGGGCCCGTGGTACCGCGCGGCCGTCGCGACGGCGATCAGCGACACTGGCGTCTTCATCCTGCTGGTGGCCTGGCTGGCCTCGGCCAAGCTGGTCAGCCACCACTCCTCGGCCGGCTCCCCGCCGCTGCAGGGCCTCATCGGCATCGGGCTGAGCCTGATCGGGGTGGTGGTCTTCGGCATCGCCGCGCTCCGGGTCGTCTTGAAGGCGCGCCGCGAGCGGACTGCCCCGGCCGCGTTGGCCGCCCAGCCCTCCGCCGAAACAGGCGTGCGGTAGCCGATAGCCGGTTGATAGCGCGATCAGGAGCACAGATAATGAGCGCACCGCGAGGGGAGCAGGCCGTGGCCACCACCTGGAATCTGCGC
>Ga0302178_10003966_pt1 | contig 10882 bp, 11 predicted proteins | sample I_Palsa_E1_3_FD_198790 | JGI IMG/M metagenome (GOLD analysis project Ga0302178, IMG submission 198790) | Peat permafrost microbial communities from Stordalen Mire near Abisko, Sweden - I_Palsa_E1_3 | ecosystem: Environmental > Terrestrial > Soil > Palsa > Peat permafrost | place: Sweden... | reverse complement strand
CTGCGGCCGAAGTCGCAGAGAAGGCCGCTCTCGAGGCCGCTGCTGCGGCGGAGCAGGCTGCCAGCGAGGCTGCGGCTCAGCCCGCGCCGGCCGCTGAGCCGCCCGCGGCGCCGGCCGCGGCTTCCGCGGCGCCGGCCGCGGCTTCCGAGGCTGCTGCGCCCGCACCCGCCGCCGAGCCGGAGGCTGCCACGGCCCCTGAGCCTGAGACGGCTGCTGAGCCTGAGACGGCCGCTGAGCCTGAGACGGCCGCTGAGCCTGAGACGGCCCCTGAGCCCGAGGCCACGACGGCCCCTCCGGCCGAGGCACCTGAGGAACCTGAGGTGCCCACCGCGGACGCCACGGGCGAGCCTGAGCCGCCGGCAGTTGCCGAGCCCGAGGCCGTGCCTGCAGCCGCGGCGCCGGCCGAGGCGGCCACCGAGGGCGAGGCGAAGGTGCCGGAGCCGGCCGCGGAGGTGAGCGAGTGATGAGCACCGTCGAGATCGCAGCCAAGGACGTTAAGGCCCTGCGCGAGCGCACCGGCGCGGGGATGATGGATTGCAAGAAGGCCCTCACCGAGGCCGAGGGGGATGTCGATCGGGCGATCGAGATCCTGCGGTTGAAGCAGGGCAAGAAAATCCAGGACCTCGGTGAGCGGGCGGCCACAGAGGGCACGGTGCAGGCCTACGTGCACGCGGGCGCCAAGGTGGGTGTGCTGCTGGAGGTGGACTGCAACACGGACTTCGTCGCCAAGAACGAGGACTTCGTGACGTTCGCCAAGGACGTCGCGCTGCAGATCGCCGCCACGCCCACCGTCAAGTACGTCAGCCGCGAGGACGTTCCGGCCGAGGCGCGCGAGGCGGAGACGCGCATCTACGAGCAGGAGGCGGCCGAGAAGCCGGAGAACGTGCGCGAGCGGATCGTCGCCGGCAAGCTGGACGCGTGGCTTCAGACAATCGTGCTGCTCGAGCAGGAGATGCACAACCCAAAGTTCGAGGGCAAGACCGTGCAGCAGCTGCGCGACGAGTTGACGGCCACCACCGGGGAGAACGTCGTCATACGCCGTTTTGCCCGCTTTGCCATCGGCCAGTAGGCCGAAGGAGGAATAGGCTCTGACGTCGATGGCCCCTGCCTTCAAACGCATCCTGCTGAAGCTCTCCGGCGAGGCATTGATGGGCGAGCTCGAGTTCGGCACCGATCCCGAGCGCGTCGGCGCCGTCGCAAGGCAGGTGACCGCCGTGCGCGACCAGGGCGTGGAGGTCGCGATCGTCGTCGGCGCCGGCAACATCTACCGCGGCATGCAGGGCGCCGCCGCCGGGATGGACCGCGCGACCGCCGACTACATGGGGATGCTCGCCACGGTGCTGAACGCGCTGCCGCTGCAGGACGGTCTGGAGAAGATGGGCACCGACACGCGCGTGCAATCCGCGCTCGGCATCTCCGAGGTCGCCGAGCCCTATATTCGCCGTCGCGCGATGCGCCACCTGGAGAAGGGTCGCGTGGTGATCTTCGCGGCCGGCACGGGCAACCCGTTCTTCACGACCGACACCGCGGCCGCGCTGCGGGCGGCGGAGATCCACGCCGAGATCATCCTGATGGCCAAGAACGGCGTCGAAGGTGTTTATACGGCCGATCCCGCCACCGACCCGAGCGCGACGTTCATCCCCGAGATAACGCACATGGAGGCGATCGAGCAGCGCCTGCGGGTGATGGACTCGACGGCGCTCGCGCTGTGCATGGACAACGCGATGCCGCTGAACGTTTTCAACATGGACGACGAGAGCAATCTCGCGCGGATAATCTCAGGCGTGCGCGTGGGGACCCTCGTTGCGACAGCTCAAGGAGATGGCGATGGCCGCTGAGAACCTGATCGACGAACTGCTCGACGACGCCCGTGCGCGGATGGTGAAATCGGTGGAGGCCGCCCAGCAGGAGTTCTCGACCGTGCGCACGGGCAGGGCCAGCCCATCGCTGCTGGATCGGGTGATCGTCGACTACTACGGGGCGATGACTCCGCTCAACCAGCTCGCAACCATCTCCGCCCCGGAAGCGCGGCTGATCACCGTCCAGCCGTATGACAAGTCCTCGATCAAGACAATCGAGAAAGCGATCAACGAGTCCGACATCGGCCTGAGCCCCTCAAACGACGGCAATCTGATTCGCCTCGTCGTTCCAGATCTGACAGAGGAGCGCCGTCGCGACCTGGTGAAGGTGGTGCGCAACCTGGCCGAGGAGGGGCGCGTTGCCATCCGCAACGTGCGTCGCGACACGATGCAGCATCTGCGCGAGCTGAAGGCCGAGGGTGAGGCGTCCTCAGATGACGAGCACCGCGGGGAGGTGGAGCTGCAGAAGCTGACCGACGGCCGGGTCGGCGACCTCGACGGTGTGCTCAAGGCCAAGGAAGAAGAGATCCTCGAAGTCTGATGGGCGCCGCCCAGGGATTGGGGGTCCAGCCCGCCGCCGATCGCCCGGTGGCGAAGTACGTCGCCATCATCACCGACGGTAACGGGCGCTGGGCGCGCGCCCGCGGCGTGCCCGTTAACGAGGGCCACAGCGCGGGCGCCGACACCGTCAAGGCGCGCCTGCGCGACGCAGCCGACCTCGGCGTGAAGGAGCTGACCGTCTACTCGTTCTCGACCGAGAACTGGTCGCGCCCGCCCGGAGAGGTGAGCGGCCTGATGGAGATGTTCTCGAGACGCATCATGGAGGAGACGCCGGAGCTCCACGAGGAGGGCGTGCGCATGCGCTTCATCGGGCGACGCGAGGGCATCTCGGGAGGGCTCGTGGAGCAGATGCGCGGCGCGGAAGCGCTCACCGATGAGAACGAGCGGATCACGCTGTTCGTGGCGTTCAACTACGGCGGGCGCGCCGAGATCCTCGATGCTGCACGTCGCTTCGAGGGGACCACCGAGGAGGAGTTCCGCGACTGCCTGTACGCGCCGGAGATGCACGACCCCGACCTGATCATCCGCACGAGCGGCGAGCGGCGCCTGTCCAACTACCTGCTGTGGCAGTCGGCCTACTCAGAGCTCGTGTTCCGCGATGAGCTGTGGCCGGACTTCACCCGCGAGGCGCTCGAGGAGTCGCTGGCCGAATTCTCCGAGCGTCGCCGGCGCTTCGGCGGGCGATGAGCCGGCAGCGCTCCGAGCTGAGCTCGCGCGCGCTCGTCGCGGTGCCCGCGATCGCGTTCGCGCTGTTCATCGTGATTGAGGGGGGCCTGGTGTTCACCATCGGCCTGTTCGCGCTGGGATGCGTGTGCATGCACGAGCTCTACGCGATGTATGAGCGTGCGCACCCCGTGCGCCTCGCGGGCTTCATCGCGCTGGCGGGTCTCTTGGCGGGGGCGCTGTACGGCAATCAGTTCCAGGTCCTCCTGGCCGCGGTCGCGGCGCTGCCGCTGCTGTTCGGGCTGACGATCTCCCAGCGCCATCCGAGCGTTGGGGGCATGGCTCTGACATTGCTCGGCATCTACTGGATCGGCTTCGCGCTGGCCTACGCCGTGCTGCTTCGCGATCTGCCGCACGGGCAGGGCATCGTGATCGACGTGCTCGTGGGCGTGTTCCTCGGCGACACCGGCGCCTACCTGGGCGGGCAGATGTTCGGGCGCCGTCCCCTGGCCCGGAGAATCTCGCCGGGTAAGACGGTCGAGGGGCTCCTGATCGGAATGGTGTTCGCGGTGCTCGGCGTGTGGATCGCGGGGCGCTATCAGACGTGGCTCCCCGGCAAGCACGCGCTGGTGCTCGGTCTGGGCGTCGCCGTGGCGGCCCCGGTCGGCGACCTGTTCGAGTCCTTCGTCAAGCGAGAGGCCCGCACCAAGGACTCCGGTCGCCTGTTCGGCGCCCACGGTGGCGCGCTTGATCGCCTCGATGGAGTGCTGTTTGCGGCTGTCCTCGGCTATTACATCTGGGCCGCGTACGTTTGAGGATCGGCCCGCTCGGCCATCGGTGGAAAGTGTGTCCGGGTGGGTCGCAGAGGGAGTGCGACCCACCCCGGACGTCCTCCTCACAGGTTTCCAGGTACCTGTGTCTCCTCATGCCCCACGGGATACCCATTGCCTGACGGTGATGAGTCCCTGTCTGTGTCGCGGAGCACCGACCCATTGGATCAACTCACGAGCTGTCCGTGGTGGGCCAATGTGGCGCGGTTCGCCCCGGAAACTGCGCCGTCCTGTCCCATTTTGCCCTCAGACGGCCCGGCGCGGGGGTATTTCCGTACGCTCGGCCGCGGTTTGGCCCGCGTTCGGCCACTGTCGGTCCGCCTGCGGGGAAGCGCGCGCGAAGCGCACGCCGTGGTTAGCCTAGGGGCCATGAACCCGAGGGAAGAGCGCGGACGGGCCGCCGATGCCTAGCCGCAAGCGCCTTCTCATCCTCGGCTCGAGCGGGTCGATCGGTACGCAGGCGCTCGATGTGTGCGCGCGAAGCGATGAGCTCGAACTCGTCGGGCTGTCCGCCGAGCACTCGTGGGAGACGCTCGTGGAGCAGGCGCGTGTCCACCGGGTGTCACGGATCGCGCTTGTCGATGAGCATGCCGCGGCGCGCGCTGCCGAGGTGTGGACCGACGGCGAGGTTCTGGGCGGCGCCGAGGGGCTCGTGCGGCTGGTGGTCGAGTCGGGAGCCGATCTCGTGCTGAACGCGCTGGTGGGCTCGGCGGGGCTCGGTCCGACCGTCGCGACGCTCGGCGAGGGCATCGATCTGGCGCTGGCCAACAAGGAGTCGCTGGTGGTGGGCGGCGAGCTCGTGACGGCGCTTGCCGAGGCGACGGGCGCGCAGATCGTGCCGGTGGACTCCGAGCACACGGCGCTTCACCAGCTGCTCGCGGGTCAGCCCGCGGGGTCCGTCGATCGCCTCACGATCACGGCCAGCGGCGGTCCCTTCCGCGGGCGCGCGCGCAGCGAGCTTGAGGACGTGACCGTCAAGGAGGCGCTCGCTCACCCGACCTGGGCGATGGGCGGAAAGATCACGATCGACTCCGCGACGCTGATGAACAAGGGCCTTGAGGTGATGGAGGCGCATCACCTGTTCGGCACGCCCTATGAGCGGATCGACGTTGTCGTTCACCCGCAGTCGCTCGTCCACGGCCTGATCCAGCTGGCGGACGGCGCGATGCTCGCCCATCTCGGCCCCGCCGACATGCGTATCGCGATCTCCTACGCTCTGCATGGCGGAGAGAGCGTCGATCTCCCGATCGCACCACTCGACCTCGCCGCCGTCAGCGAGCTGACGTTCGAAGCGGTCGACCTTGACGCCTTTCCGTGCCTGCGCCTGGCCGGCGAAGCCGCGAGGGCGGGGGGTACGGCGCCCTGCGTACTGAATGCCGCCAACGAGATCGCCGTCCACGCCTTCCTCGAGGGCCGCCTGCGGTTCGTGGAGATTCCGACGGTGATCGAGCAGACGCTGTCGGAGCTGCCGGGCGAACCCGTGCGGGCATTCGAGTCGCTGTACGAGGCCGACCGTCAGGCCAGGGCGGTCGCGGGGGAGGGTGTCGCCGCACTTAGCTGACGTTGATGGGCTGCTGCCTACACTGAATGCCGTGAGCTGGGTCCTGACCATCCTCGGCATCGTCGTGCTGATCGTGTTGCACGAGCTCGGCCACTTCACGGCCGCCAAGGCCGTGGGCATGAGGGTCGAGCGCTTCTCGCTGTTCTTCCCGCCGACGCTGTTCCGCGTGCGCCGGGGGGAGACGGAGTACGCGATCGGAGCGCTCCCGCTGGGCGGCTACGTGAAGATCACGGGCATGAACCCCGAGGAGATCGCGGACCTCGACCCCGAGGTGACAGCCCGTGCCTACTACACGCAGGCGCCGTGGAAGCGCATCGTCGTGATCCTCGCTGGGCCCGCGGTGAATGTCGTGATCGCGTTTGTTCTGTTCTCGGCGGTGCTCTTCACCGGCAGCGTCAACGGCGCGAGCGCGCTCGAAAGCCTCGATCCGGCCACGCAGACCGTGGGTCCGGCGACGGTCCGCTCGATTGAGCCCGGTCAGCCTGCGGACGGAGTGCTGAGGCCCGGCGACAGGATTCTCACCGTCGCCGGCAAACCCGCGACCGAGGAAGCGACTGTGCTGGCGGTCAGCGCTCACCGTTGTTCGGGTGCGTCGGTCGAGGGATGCCAGGCATCGACCCCGGTCGCGCTGACGGTCAGTCGCGCGGGTCGCGTTCTGGCGCTCTCGGTCTATCCCCGTTACAGCACCAAGGAAAAACGCATGCTGATCGGCTTCGAGTTCGGCCGTCCGTCAGCCAAAAGCTTCGGCGTGCTGAGTGCGGGCGGCGCTGCTGTGGGGGAGATGTGGCACATCACCACGCAGACGATCACCGGGTTCGGGCACGCGCTGACGAGCTCGAAAGCCAGAAAACAGATATCGAGCATCGTGGGCATCACCCAGGACGCGCACGAAACGGTGATCGCCGGCCCCGGCTTCGCGCTCGTGTTCCTCGGCTTCATATCGCTGATCCTCGCGGTCATCAACCTGTTCCCCTTCCTGCCGCTCGACGGCGGGCACATCCTGTGGTCGGTGGCCGAGAAGGTGCGCGGACGCCGCATCTCGCTGCTGGCCATGTACCGCTACAGCTCGGTCGGCATCGTGCTGATGCTGTTCCTGGTGGTCAACGGGATCGGCAACGACATCGGTCGCCTGGGGGGCTGAGAACCCCTTCACCCGTCGGCGTGCGCGGTGGCCGCCGTACAATGCTCCTATGGCCTCCAAACGCCAGATCCACCTCGGCTCGCTCCCCATCGGGGGCGGCGCGCCCGTGGCCGTGCAGACGATGACGAAGACCGAGACCGCCAACCTGCAGGCGACGATGGAGCAGATCCGCACGGTCGCCGACGCCGGGGCGGATGTCGTGCGCGTGGCCGTGCCGCGCGAGCAGGATGCCGAGGCGCTGAAGACCATCGTCGCGCAGTCGCCGATCCCGGTGATCGCGGATATCCACTTCAATCACACGCTCGCGCTGAAGGCGATCGAAGCGGGCGCTCATTGCGTGAGGCTCAATCCGGGCAACATCGGCGGACCGGAGAAGGTCGCTGAGGTGATCGCCTTGGCGAAGGAGCGCGGCACGCCGCTGCGCGTGGGGGTCAACTCCGGCTCGCTGCCAAAGCATCTGCGCACGCTCGAGTACGAGAACCCCGTCGAGGCGCTCGTGACCGCCGCGATCGAGACGGTCCAGCTGATGGAGCGCCTGGATTTCACGAACTTCAAGGTGTCGATGAAGTCGACCTCCGTGCCCAACACGATCGCCTCCAACCGCATGCTCTCAGAGCGCATCCCCTACCCGCTGCACCTCGGTGTGACCGAGGCCGGCACCAAGTGGTCGGGCTCGCTGAAGTCGGCAGTGGGCCTCGGGACGCTCCTGGCGGACGGCATCGGCGACACGATCCGCATCTCCCTCTCCACCTTCCACGCCGAGGAGGAGGTGAAGGTCGCCTGGGAGATCCTCAAGGCGCTGAAGCTGCGCGAGCGCGGGCCCGACCTGATCGCCTGTCCCACCTGCGGGAGACTGCAGTTCGACATGGACACCGTCGTGGTGGAGGTCGAGCGTCGCCTGGAAGCCTACGAGGACCCGATCGAGGTCTCCGTGCTCGGGTGCGCTGTCAACGGCATCGGCGAGGCGCGCCACGCCGACTTCGGCATCACCGGAGCCAAGGACATGGGGATGATCTACTCCAAGGGCGAGCCGCTGAAGAAGGTGCCGACCGGGGAACTGGTGGATGAGCTCTTCAAGGAGATCGATCGCTACTACGCCGCCGGCAAGACGGTTCAGCGCGATGAGACGGCCGCTGCCGAGGCCCGCGCATGGCTGGCCGAGAACGAGGATGAGACGGCGATGACACCGGAGCGGATCGCGGCGCTTGAAGCCGCGGCGGCCGAGAACGATGCAACGGCCGACGCGGTGCTCGAGTCGATGCTCGAGCCACCGATCGGAGAGCGCCCGACGGTGGTGCTCGACGAGGCCGTATCGCCGGTGGCCGGCCGGCGCTTCACTCGCAGCTGAGCCTCAGCGCCGGCACCGACCGTCCTTGCTGTTGAGCGGCCGGTCCCGCCGCCGGCGCTCCCCTCGTCCTCAGCTCGCGGCTGCGAACCGCTCAGCGATCTTGTCCCAGTTGACGACGTTCCACCACGCGTCGATGTAGTCCGGGCGGCGGTTCTGGTAGAGCAGGTAGTAGGCGTGCTCCCATACGTCGACGCCCAGCAGCGGACTGCTGCCGGTCGACAGAGGGGTGTCCTGGTTGGCCGTGCCCACGATCTGAAGGCCAGAACCGTCGTGAACGAGCCAGGACCAGCCCGAGCCGAACTGGTTTACACCAGTGGCCTTCAGCTGCGCCTGGAAGTCCGCGAACGAGCCGAAGGTGGAGTCGATCGCGCTCGCCAGCTCGCCGCCCGGGGCGCCGCCGCCGGTGGGCGACATGCTCTCCCAGAAGAGGCTGTGGTTGTAGTGGCCGCCGCCGTTGTTTTTGACCGCGCCGCGCTTGTCCTCGGGCACCTGGCTGAGGTCCGCCAGCAGGTCCTCGATCGCCGCATCGGCGAGCGGGGTGCCCTCCAGAGCCGCATTCACTTTGTCCACATAGGCCTGGTGGTGCTTGTCGTGATGGAACTCCATCGTCGCCTTGTCGATGTGCGGCTCGAGCGCGTCGTAGGCGTATGGAAGCGGCGGAACGGAATAGGCCATGTCTGGGGCTCCTCTGTCGAACTTCGGTCAGATACGGGGGATCACCGCTGTTCTATCAAAGGGCCCGTCCTCGCATGCGAGCTGTGGAGCGCCACGAGCAGCCACGCCTGCTCGTTTGTGCGGGGCAAACCGCTGCTCTAGGCTCTGTGTATGTGCCCCGTGCTCACCGGTCGCCCAGGCCGCCCCGCCGCCGCGACGCGTGAGGCTGCGCTGGCGCTCGCGACGGATCGGTTTCTCGCCGGCGAACGCGTGGACGTGCGCGCAATCGCCTCAGAGCTCGGCTTGGCGCGGGCGACGATGCACCGCTGGTTCGGCACGCGCGCCGCGCTGCTGGGCGAGGTGCTCGCCACGCTCGCCGAGGAACGACTGCTGGTGATCCGCAGTCGCATCACCGACACCGGCGCCAGGGCCCTGCTCGAGTGCTTTGACGGCTTCAATCGCGATCTGGTTGCCACCGCCGGGCTTCGCGCGCTGCTCGTGCAGGAGCAGGAGCGTGCCCTGCACATCCTGACCTCGAGCGGCGGGATCGTTCAGCCGCGCATGGTCGTCGCGATCGAGCGCCTGATCCGCGCCGAGATCGACGATGGCGCGTTCACGCCGGTGCTGGCTTCGGGCACGCTGGCCTACGCGATCGTTCGGCTGGCCGAGTCCTTCCTGTACAACGACGCGATCATCGGCATCAGAGGTGATACCGAGCGCCTGCGCGAGGTGCAGGCCCTGCTGCTCGGCCTGAGGTCCAAAGCCTCCTGAAGTCCCGACGCCGCGGGCGCGTTGGTTAGGGTTTGCTACACACGCGCCCATATGACAAGATCTCGGGGAAACCGCGGTTTACCCCACGGTGCGGTGTCTTACCAGGGGAAGGCCGCATGAGTCAGGAGGAGAGCAATGCACCATCGATTGAGGCCGCGTTTGAGCGGCATGGTCGGATGGCGGACATGGCTGGTCGCCGCGGTGAGCGCCGCGGCCCTTGCGGTGCCGGCAATCGCGGCAAGCCCGGCGTCGGCGACGACCTGGCTGTGCAAGCCGGGGGACGCCATCAACCCATGCCTCAGCAGTGAGGAAACGACGGTTGAGCTCAGCAACGGCGCTTCGTTCCTCGAAAAGGCGAAGCCGGCCACCAACCCGCCGATTGACTGCTTCTATGTGTATCCCACGGTGAGCAGCCAGACGACCGAGAACGCAAACGAAGAAATCGACCCCGAAGAGACGCAGATCGCGGTCGACCAGGCGTCGCGCTTCTCGCAGGCGTGCAACGTCTATGCACCGATCTATCCGCAGCTGACGATTCCGGCGATCAACACGCCGGGAGCGGTGACGCCCGAAGGGTCCGCGAAGGCCTACGTTGGCGTGCTGACGGCATTTGAGGAATATCTCGCGCTCTACAATCACGGCCGCGGCTTCGAGCTGATCGGCCACTCTCAAGGCTCGCTGATGCTCGAGCAGTTGATCAAAGAACAGATCGACCCCAACCCGGCGCTGCGCAAGCAGATGGTGGGCGCGATCATCTTGGGCGGCAACGTCCTCGTGCCCAAGGGCAAGACGGTGGGCGGGACCTTCCAGAATGTTCCGACCTGCTCCTGGTCCGGCGAAACTGGCTGCGTCGTGGCCTACTCGAGCTTCCTCAAAGAACCGCCGGAAGGCTCGTTCTTCGGACGGGTGAACAGCCCGCTGCTCGGGACTCCGATTCCCGAAGAAATAGCCAAGGGTCTCGAAGTGGTGTGCACAAACCCGTCCGTCGCGTTCGGGCAGCAGGGTTCTGCCACCGGGTTGCTGGCGCCGTATGAGTCCACGACGCCCTTCCCGGGAGACCTCGGTCCGTTCGTCAAAGCGCCGAGCGCACCCACCCCGTGGGTGTCGACTCCGGTGCAGTACACCGGGCAGTGCAAGTCGGCCAACGGCGCGACGTGGCTGCAGCTGACGAACCTCGGTATTCCCGGTGACAAACGCGAAAAGGTGGAAGAAGTCCTCGGACCCGATTGGGGGACGCACCTGGTTGACGTCAACATCGCGCTTGGCAACCTCGTACCGACGGTCGAGCTGAAGGCAATCGTGTACCGCCTCACTCCCTAACCCCAACCGCAGCTGAGCACATTCGGTCAACTTCCCCGATCCATTGGCCCTTGATGGATCGGGGAAGCCGGCCTTTCGCCGCGAGGTCTGCGCGCGCATTCGGCGGTGTGCTCGATTTCGAGCATCCGAGCCTGGACTCGCGCAGAAACCGGCTCTGACAGCTAGAGTTCCGGG